>Ga0306924_10003490_pt1 | contig 15122 bp, 14 predicted proteins | sample sta12Can44000111_FD_203756 | JGI IMG/M metagenome (GOLD analysis project Ga0306924, IMG submission 203756) | Lab enrichment of tropical soil microbial communities from Luquillo Experimental Forest, Puerto Rico - statanox.12C.anox.44.000.111 (v2)... | ecosystem: Environmental > Terrestrial >... | reverse complement strand
TTCGGAAGGCAGGCCGAACCATGAAGAAGTCGACGACACCGAGATGGGCATCCCCCGCGAATTTTACAAGCTTCTGCTCGATCCGGGCGCAGTGATCCGGCCATCAAACGATGTGAAGGCGGTCGAAACTGTCGAGGCGATCGATAGACGCGTTTGATCCGCAGCTCCCATCGCATCATCTCGCCTCAAACCAAAGCTTGCCGGGCGACTGGCGGTCGCCTCGGAGGCTTTGGTCGGCGGTGACCGCCAGACGATTACGACGCTGCCGGCGCCGGGGCCAACGCCACGGCGGCCTCGGTGGTGAGCAGCAGGAAGGTGAACGTCTCCTGCAGGTAGAGACGGACGGCCGTATCGGTATGGCTCAAATAGCCGATCGAGATGTCCTGGCCGATATGCAGGTCGAAATCGCCACCGCGGGTGGTCAGGACAAAGGCGCCGGCGATGGCGGGGGCCCAGATGATCTCGCCGTCGACGATGCGCCTGAGGTGCTCCAGTATCGGATATCCGGAGTCCCGGGCCTCGGCGACCGCCGTGTATTCGTCAGCGCCGAGCAATACCGAATAGGGACCGTTGACGCCAGCGAGCCGCAGCACGCTCAATGAATGGGCGATCGCGTCGGGGTAGTTGCGCACGTCGGCGGGCAGAGCCTCGATCGGGTTGCTCGTCCCTTGTCGAACGCCCTGAATGCCGCCCGGGGAATAGCCCTCGAAAATCGCCCGGTCCTCGGCAAAGCCGATCGTTTTGGCCGCGTCCTTTGCCGGCTGCCAGTCCGAGTCATTGGCGCCTCGTTCGACGTCGTCGATCATCTGGCGGTCCAGCTCGAACGGCACGCGCAGCTCGACCAAGGCCTTGACCACGCGCTGCCGGGCGATGATACCCTCCCCCGGCGCCGCGATATTCAGCAAATGGCCGGTGCCGATCGCGGATAGGGCGGCGCCGCTCGGGCCGTGCAGGTCGACGACGCGGCGCCCGGCGAGATAGCGCTTCAGAGTGCGCGAAGCCTCCTCCTCGATCTGCGCCCACGCCGCGTCGGAGATTGGGGCAAGCTCGCGGTGGAGGTTGTTCATGATCGGGGTCTTCCTCTGAGTGAGCCGATGCCGAGCGAATCATCGCTCAGCGACGGGCTGGGTTGGGAGGCCTCGGCAACAGGCGGCGTTGCGGCGAGCGCTGGTGGCACGTCGGGAGTTACTTCGTCCAAAAACGCCGCAGACGGTACGAAGAAAAGGTAGCCGGTGACGGCGCGGCTGAAGTCGAGAATGCGGTCGTAATTGCCCGGCGGCCGGCCGACGAACATGTTCTGCAGCATCTGCTCAGTGGGACGCGGCGAGCGGCTATAACCGATAAAGTAGGTGCCGAACTCGCCATCCCCGACCCGACCGAAGGGCATGTTGTCGCGGACGATCTTGATCTCCTTGCCGTCCTCCTCGATCACGGTCAACGCACTGTGGGCCCAGCTCGGCTTGACCGTTTCGTCGAGCTCGATGTCGGACAATTTGGCTCGGCCGATGATGCGCTCCTGCGCTTCGGTGGGCAGCGCATTCCATCCCGTCATGTCATGCAGATACTTCTGGACGATGACATAGCTGCCGCCGGTGAAATCGGGGTCTTCGTCGCCGATCACCGTTGCTTCGATCGCTTCTTGACCCGAGGGGTTTTCGGTTCCGTCGACAAACCCTAAGAGGTCGCGGCTGTCGAGGTAGCGAAACCCGTGTACCTCGTCGACCGCTGTGACAGCGTCGCCCAGCCGCGTCATGATCTGTGACGCCAGCTCGAAGCACAGATCCATGCGCCCGGCGCGGATGTGGAATAAGAGATCGCCCGGTGTCGCAACGGCATGGCGCGGGCCGGCGCGGATTTCGCGGAACGGGTGCAGCTCGGCCGGGCGCGGCTCGCCGAAGAGTCGGTCCCAGGCCTCGGACTCGAACCCCATGATGCAGGAGAGGTTTTCGGTAGGTTCGCGAAACCCGACCGCCCGCAACAGCGCGGCAAGATCGCCGCACAGCGATCGCACCGCCGCAACACTATCGTCGCCAGGGTTGATCGTCACGACGAGGAAAATCGCAGCGCGCGACAGCGGCGCCGCTACCGGCTGTGGCTTGGCGCTCGAACTTCCCGCCGCTCCGGGCGTCATCATCGGATCGGGCTCTGTCGGGTGGCATACTTCGGCGAGGCCTGCGAGATAGCATGCTCGCCCGACCACGACAATCTGGGATGATAACCGGCGGGCGAGAGCGAACCCGCTCTCACCGGTATTCAACAGCCGCAACTTCGGCAGGATCTGGTGCACCGCCAAAGCTATCTGATACGCCATCGCCGGCCTCAGCAAGGTCGCGCCGTTCGGCGGCATGGAAGCGGCACCGACCGCTAAGTAACTAACGTCTCAGCCCAGAGAGCGCCGGCGACTGCAAAATGGCGCGTAATAAACGTGGCGTCCTCTATTGATCATAATGGCGGCTCCAGCCGCATCGTGGTCGGCAGGACCTCGTCACGGACCATCGATTGTGCGTAGGGGCTCGGCTGGTATTTTCGAAGATATTCGCGGCTGGCCCGGGCGACCGGATCGGGATCGCTCGCCGGGATCGCCCGGACCGCTAGCCGGCGGCCGGCAAACTCCAACGTGGCGGACCCGCCCGCCGCGAGGTCCCGGTACCACCGACCCCTGCTGCCCCGCACCGAACGCACAAAAACCTCGTCGTCGGCCACCAACACCCAGATGACCACCGCACCCTCGGGGTGTTTCTCGGTGCGGATTGCGACTTCCCGCAAATCGCGCAATTCACGCAGAGTGTCCGCGTCGAACTTCGCCATTGCCTTCTCCGTCATAGCGCCGCCGTGCTTGGTTCCCGTCGGCAAGCAGACATGACACTAAGACTTGGAAGCAAGATCGGGCGTGCCGGTGTCGAGGTCCACCGGCACCGAGACATGCTCGTGGATGACGAGCCACCGGCCCCGGATTCTTTGATAAACGTCCGTTACCCGAAGCGTCATGTCGAGTTTCTTGCCCTGCTTGTCGGTGCCGGTCACGCGCTGAATGCTGTGGCTATAGGCGAGGTTGCGATCGGCGCCGACGTCGAGGTCGGTCAGCTCGACCGTAATCGGGCCGTCGAAGCTGCCGAGAAAGGTTTGCCAGTCCTTACGGTAGGCCGCCGCGCCGACATATTGCCGCGGCGGGACCACATCGAAAACGACCAACGCCTGGCCCGGAGCGTAAGCTTTCATGATCGCGTCGAGGTCTTTCGCCTTGAACGCGGCGACAAAACGATCCTCGAGCGCCTTTATGTCGCCGCGCGCGTCGGCGCGGGCCGGGGTGCCGAATGTCAGGGCCGACAGCGCGACAAAGATTGCGCAAGCGATTGCACCCGATTTCCGCTGCTTCACGGTGCCCCTCCCAAAATGTGCGCAATAGGGTCGAGCGACATTAGCTCTCGGTCGGATGACACCGTCAACCGCCCAGCGCCGGGGTTGCCGCGCCGTCCCTTCTTGGAACCGTATCGGAGCCTGGGATTGTAATCAGCCACCCACAGCATCTGTTCGCCTCTCCGGAAACAGAGCATAATCTGCTCGGCGCGCGGCGGTTGGGGGCGACGCGGATGGCAGACTGCTGGGTCAGGGTCGTGCGACGCGGGGGCGGGGGCATCGGCGAGAATGTTTACGTCGACGGTAATTACGTCGATCCGGCCGGGGCGATCGGCACGCCGTTCGTGACCGATACCGGCAAGCACACGTTCGAGACCGTTGATGCCGACGAGCGGCCAACCTGGCAAAAAACCCAAACCGTCGGCCAGCCTCCCGGCAACAGCAGAGATCATCCGGTCGTCGTGATCCTGGAGCCGGCGTAGCGCCCGCGATGCCGGCACATCCGCTGCGCCTGTGCGTCTCCGCCGCACTGCTCTTTGTCGCGGCCTGCGCCTCCCCAGTGCGCACGACGGAACTCGCCCGCATCGACGAGCGCTCCGGTTACCGATACACGGCGCTCGATCAGCGAGCGCCCAAGAGCATCGACAAATCCGCCGTGATCATGACGTTCTCCGGTGGCGGGACGCGGGCTGCGGCGCTCGCCGACGGTGCCTTGCGGGCGCTCGCCGCCACCGAGGTCCCGAGTATGGTCGGCAGGGTGCCGCTCGCCAGCCAGATCGACGTCGTCTCTTCGGTCTCGGGGGGCAGCGTCACCGCAGCATATTTTGCGCTGACCGGAATCGATGGGCTGTCAGATTTTGAGCAGAATTTTCTCTACAGCAATGTCATGGACGCGCTGATTACGCGCGCGCTCGCCAATCCGCGACAGCTCTTCTATCCGCGCATCGACATTCTCGCCGACTACCTCGACGAGGAAGTTTTTGTGCACAAGACTTACGGCGACCTGCTCGCGGCCGGCAGTCCCGGACGCAATCGCCGCCCTTACGTGATCCTCAACGCGGCCGACATGGCCAGCGGCAGCGTATTCTCGTTCACGCAGGATCAGTTTGACCTGATTTGCTCCGATCTGGCCGATCTGAGGCTCGCGGATGCGGTGTCTGCTTCGGCCGCCTTTCCCGTCGCTCTGTCGGCGCTGACGATCCGCAACCGCGCGCCGTGCAACCCGCAGCGGCTCGCGCCCGAAACCGCCGGCACCGGCTGGAAGCTCAAGGACGGCTGGCCGGAGCCGACGCGGATCATCAATGACCGCGCCGTTGATACGGAACTCGGCATCAACTATCCGGCGTCCGCGAACCTGGCTCGCTTCCGCCGCGGCACGGTCTCCCTCACCTATCTCAATCGCGACAACAAGAAAGATTTTATCCAGCTGCTCGACGGCGGGATCGCGGACAATCTCGGCCTGACGATGCCCCTCACCTTGCTGACCTCGCCGAGCGAATCTCCGTCGTTCCTCAACTGGGTCAACACCGGCAGGGTCGACAAGCTTCTCTTCGTAGTCGTCAACGCCCGTCCACAGGCCAATAACGATTTCGGGTCGCAACCGCGGCCGCCGGGCCTGACCGACACGCTATTGGCGGCGACCGGCACGCCGATCGACGCGACGAGCTTTCAGCTGCTCGGCCAGCTCGACCGTTTGATCGACGACCGGTTCAATCCGAAATCATTGGTCCTGATCGATTTCGACCTGATCGCCGACCCCGGATGCCGCGCCTATTTTCACAGTATGGCGACGTCGTGGGCGCTGCCCCACCAGCAGGTCGAAGACCTGATCGCAATCGGGGAAGCGATGGTCCTGCAATCGCCGCGCTATCGACAGTTTGTCGCCTCCTTGCACGCCACGGCGCCGACGCCGCGGCGCTCGGTCGAGCAGATCTGCGCGCCGTACCACACCGAGGTCAAGACGGCGGCCAAGGGTAACTACTAAAGGGCGTCGGGATGTGCCGCGGGGTTCCGGCTCCTGAACGTGACGGAGTAACGCAATTGCTCCACCGGCGGGATGCTGTGCTGCCATTGCGTCCGTACCGGCCCTCGCAGCAAATACACCGAGCGGGGTTCGAGCACCTTTGACGCGCGTTGCCAGGCGTTTCCGCGTTTGCGCCGCATCCGAAAGCGGCATGGCGAAGCGAAAGATATGCCGATGACGTCTTCGTAGACCGGCCGGTCGCGATGCCACCCGATCGCTGAGCCGGGGGCGTATTCAGTGACGAGAGCGTGCGCTAGTTCCGATGCGGCAATTCGCGCAAAATTGGCGGCCCGTTGGCGCAGCGGCAGCAGGAAATCGGGGATGACCTCGGCGTTGTGCAGCGTTTCGGCGGCAAAGTCGAGAAAGCCGCGGAACTCGAATTCCCGCAAATCGAGCTTTCTGAAATGCTCGAGGAGCTGCGCCTCCTCGTCTGGCGATACCAGCTCGGCGCAGTATTCGAACCCCTCCGGGAGCGATTCCAAGAAGCTGAGTTGGACAGGGCTCATGGGTGCTCTATCGTACCTTCCCGCGGTTCGACATAGGAGCGACAAGCGATGGACGGAATGGGCGTGGCGCCGAATTGCCTCGAGGCGGTCCGGGTTCTCGATCTGTCGCAATTCGAGGCCGGGCCGTCCTGCACCGAGGCGCTCGCTTGGCTCGGCGCCGAGGTCGTCAAAGTCGAGAACCCGAAGGGCGGCGAGCCCGGACGGGGTCTCGGCAGCGGGCCCCAACCGGGCGCCGACGCTTATTATTTCATGATCTACAATGCCAATAAGAAATCGGTCACGGCCAATCTCAAATCGGAGCGCGGCCTGCGGCTGGTCAAAGATATGGCGCGGCGCGCCGATGTTTTTGTCGAGAATTTCGCGCCCGGCGCAATCGAGCGGCTGGGGCTCGGCTGGGAGGTATTGCACGACCTCAACCCGCGCCTCGTATACGCGCAGGTCAAGGGGTTCGGCGAAGGCAGCCCCTACGAGCACAACCTCGCCTTCGACATGATCGCGCAGGCCTGCGGCGGCACGATGGCGATCACCGGCGAGCGCGACTGCCGGCCCTGCAAGCCGGGCCCGACCTTGGGCGACACCGGCACCGGCATGCTGTTGGCGATCGGTATTCTCGGTGCGCTCTACCAGCGCCACACCACCGGCAAAGGGCGGCGGCTGCAGATCGCGATGCAGGATGCGCAGCTGCAATACACCCGCGGCGCCTTCGTGCAGCACGCGCGCAGCGGCCAGCCGGCAATGCGCAATGGCGCCAAGCCATTGGCCGGCGGCATGGCGCCGTCCGGCATTTATGCGTGCAAGCCCGGCGGACCTAATGATTACGTCTATGTTTTCACCAGTCACGCCAATCCGGAGCACTGGCGGCGGCTGCTGAAGGTCATCGGGCGCGAGGATCTGCTCGACGACCCGCGCTTTTCAACACGAGAGGCGCGTGGCCGGCACGAAGCCGAGATCGACCAAATGATCACTGACTGGACGCGGCGGCACGACAAGCATGAGGCGATGCGCCTCATTGGCGCGGCCGGTGTGCCCGCCGGCGCCGTGCTCGACAGCGGCGATCTGTTGGGCGAGCCGAGCTTTGAGACCCGCGGCATCATCCAGACGATGCAGCACCCAAATGGGGAACTGCGCATGCCGGCGTTCCCGGTGCGCTTCGATGGCGCGCCACCGCCGGTCAAGCCCGCGCCGCTGCTCGGCGAGCACACTGCCGAAGTGTTCGGCGACTGGCTCGGCATGAGTGCGGCGGAGGTGGACCGGCTGCGGGCGGAGGGCATCGTTTGACCGGCGACGCCCCCTCGCTCAGGATGGAGCTGCGACGGATGATCTGGGCGCCGTAAGCGGTTTCAGGGGTCGGCGCCCAATATGGCAGCCGCACTCAGCCCGAGAGGCTCGCGTTGGCGGCTCAGTCGCCAATTCAACTCAGATCATCCCTTATCGGCACGTCCGGCTATTGGCGAGGCGAGTCTCCAACGAACGGCGCTACTCGAGCGCCGAACAAAGTTCCGGACTCGCATCGACCGCGTCTTGGACTTGACGCAACATCGCATCGCATTCCGGGCGGACCTCGGCCCCTTTCCGATTGATCGGGCCCCAATGCGTTCGGAGATGTCGAAGACCCAGGGCGGCAAATTCCGCGGCGAATGCCGGACACGCCTTTGACAATCTTTGAAACTCCTCCCCATCTCCGGAGCCGAAATTTTCAAGGTCGGCGGCCGAGCAGTTAACGCCCTCTTTGAAAACGTCGACGAATCCCGATGGATTCTCCGAATATGCAGCGAATATCGTCGGCAACAACGGGCTCGCCGTTCTTGCATTGAAACTTGTCTGGAATAGCCCGGCCTCGGCGGTTTCCGCGGTCGTGTTCGACGCCGATCGGTCGCGACCCTCGCAGTACTTTCCGGAACTCTCACGCATCCCAAGCCCGATCAGAAGAACGAACAAATGGCGGAGCGTATCGGCTCCCGCGGCATCGTTGCTCATCCCCGCGGCAACAAATATCGGGTCGTACCAGGCGAGGGCATCATGAGCACCGTCTGCGCTGTTTGGCTTAGCCATCTCAGTGACGGCGTCATCTCCCGCCCCTAGCTTGCAGTACACCCGTGCGTATACGAGAGCCATTCCTTTGATATAACCCTTGGGGGCGATCCCACGATCTTTCCAAGAATAGCGAGCGATCTCCGACTGGGCCGCGATTTGAGTGATTTGATCAAGCGCTCCCGAGCCTGCAGCCGGTGACGCCGGGTTCGACGTCTCTTCACCGGCGGCGCTATCAGGCGCACCTGCATCTACTACTGGCGGGGTCCCGGAATCTGAGTTCGCTGCACTATCTTCAGATGTGCCCGCCTCTTCCGGCGCCGGGCTCCGAGCGTCCTCGCTCGTAGCGCTATCGGACGCACCAGCGTCTGCCGCTGCCGGGCTCCTGGTGTCTTCGTTCACATTGCTATCGGGCGCACCCGCATCTTCGATAGATCTCACCTGAGTTTCAGCACCAGTGTCGTTCGGCATGTGAATTGCCCTCCTTAGTCTGCTGTCTCCTGATCCGAGGTGAACCAGGAAGTCTCACTCACGGGAACGACGAGTTGAGAACGTCACTTCAATTTGACGAGTCAGGCTCTGAGATGGACCCCGATCCGGCCACACACCAAAGTAGTTGAGAGGTCCATCGATTGGTGTGATCGACTTCACTCTGAAGAAAAAGATTTGACTGGGTTGAGGTCGCTGCCCCGGTACGCCCAGTGATGCAGCGACGCGTCAACCTCGGTGTTCTACGCAGTGTCTGGCAGGCTCAGACGGGAAGCCCGAGATGCCGTGACAGGGCCAACACCGCCGCGTTCCTTCCGTCGGAGCGGAAGACGGTCAGGAAGGGGTCCCAATAGGACTGGTCCGCGCCGATCAGGCTGAGCAGATCATCGGGATCGTTGCCTTTCTCGGCTTCGTCCATGAGAAAGTTAAGCCGCTCTAAGTCGTTGTCCATTTCATGGAAAAAATGGATCTGCGCCGCGGCCGTCAGCACCTTTTTCTTGAAGGGCGGAAAGACCTCGTTCCAGACTTCCATCTTGATCGCGTTCAGATCGGGTTCTTTGATGCCGATCGCGTCACACAGGCTCTTGTAGAATTCGTCGTCGCCGGGCTTGAGCGGCTGCGGGTTCTGTGTGATGTACGAGTCGAGCGCGGCGCCCACGGCATTTTCCGCGGCTTGCTTGACCGGTAGAGCCTTGTCTGCGACATCCCCGGCATACGTCTTGGTGAGCTCCTGCAGATAGTTCGTCGCTTGCTCGACGCTGTCGGCGACGACCTGCTGATTGGCTTTTTCGACCAGCTCAGCGGCCGGCTTCAGGGTCTCATACGCGGTCTTGACCGCCTCCGCGATCTCGGCCGCGAGCCCGGCCTCCGGAACCAGTAGTGCGCACGCCGCCATGACGGATTCGACGATGGCGCCAAACCCTGAGAGGTGCTCAGGTGGCTTCTTGATGACGTCCTTGACGAGGGTGTCGGCATCGTCCCGGAACCACTGAGCTCCTTGAATCACAGCGTCGTATCGGGTTTGGAGACGATCCCTCGCCACGCCGTGCGCGCCCTCTTTTACCTCGGGCCAGCGTGAGGAATCCGCAGTTTCGAACTCGATCTCGGTTGCCTCGCTCATCGACCGGACCCTTCTGTTGAGGTGTAGAGCTGTGTAGTGTCGCTAAAACTAGATGCTGTAATTCCAGCCTTCGAGGAAGCTCTCCTGCAGCCGAACTGGGCGGCCGCGCAGTTGCGGGATCTGCTTGCTGGTATATTTAGTAATCGATTGGCGCACCTGGGTGAGCAGGTCCGGATGCGAGATCTGCATGCCGCATTGATTGATCGTGTCGATCAGTGCTTGGGTGAAGCAGCCGTGACTGCCGGTGCCGCTGGAATTCTGGTCATAGCGGCAGGCGGCCAGCAGTGTTGCCTTCGCACTGTCGGAAAAGTTGAGGTTCTCGTCCACCGACATCTGCAGGGACCCGTCCTGGTCGCGCGTGACCGAAACATTGTCCTGCAGCGCTGAGGGGTCAGAGAGGCAGACATGCGGGACGATAAGGCGGCACGACTGCGCGAAGGCCGCCGCCTGGTCGGCACTCCAGGCCTGACCGCGGATGATCGCATCGCCCGGCGGATCGAACACGCCGCCGGAATGACAGCTGTCCAGCACGAGGGTGAAGTTTACGAAATCAGGCGAAAGTGCGCCGGCGAACTCGTCGATTTCCCGGTCCGAGATGTCCCCGCCCGCGTCGGCACAGCAGATGGTTTCAAAATATGTCCCGTCCGCAAGCCGATTGCGGCCGCCATGGCCAGCGAAGAAGAAACAGGCGACATCTCCGGCCGCTGATTGCCGGAGCATGGTCGACAGTGCGGACAACACGGCTTGGCGGCTCGCATTTTTGTCGGTGATCAGCGTAACTTTGTCGGCATCAAAGGTGAAAGCGTCGACCAGAAGCTGTGCCCAGGCTTCGCCGTCCGGCCGCGCATCGGGTAATGTCACGCAATCACTGCGGGCACTGTAGTCGTTGATACCGACGCATACTGCTCGCTTGGTCATGTTTTGCTCCTTGGTTTAGCCGTTGCGCCACAATCACTGCGGAAGATGGCAGAGGCCGGAAGAGGAAAAGTGAATTACTTCAGATTTCCCCTTCTCGGGATACTTATTTGTCGTGCTTCTAGATTCGCTTCGTGAGTACGAGCTTTCTCTGCGTGCCTGCTTTCAATCGGGGATCTCCCTGATCGGGATCAGACTCTCAGATACCCGTAAGATCACCCGTCGGCGGAAGACCCGGATCGGCTTTCGGTGGTAACGCCGGAAGCTCGCGATAAATACATGCGATTGCCGTAATCCCAGGGATGGTCAGGATGGCTTCGCCGGCGTTGGTGGTTGATGTAAACTGCGACGAACTCAGGACCCATGGTCCGAAATGCGTGCTGCTGCTTGCCGCAGCACGGTCGGCCTCGGACCAGACCCCCCGAATTTTGACATCGGAAGTGAGTACGAGCGCAATCGGCATGCCAGCTTGCGCATCACCGTCTCCGATCAGTGATCCGCGACGCAATCCGGGGATATACCAGTTATCGAGCAGTGGCAGGAGTTCGTTCCACCATGGTGCGCGCGATAATGACACCACAAGGTAACTAAGATCCAATGACAGCGAATTGGTCTTGACTGAACTCGTACTCGCCTGTGCGGCCGCGGTCGACATGGCTTGGGAGACCATGACTGCCTGAACCGCAGACACTTGCTTTGTGGCGTTCTGGTTGATGATCGCGGCAGGAGCCTTCTCAATCGAAATCCGGGCTACCTCAGCGCCATGCGACACCTCCATCAGCTGGGGACGCGCAAGCGATGAATTAACAGGCGCGAGTTGAGCGGTCTTGGTCACAGATGCCGCGGTCATCATTGTGGACGATAACATGAAGGTCCGCGGCTGGATCGCAACCCCTGTCGCAGTGGCCACCGGAGCTTTTACTGGTGGGGTTTGGACCGGTTGCAGTCGCTGAGGATCTGCTATGGGCACCATCTCGAGCGTCCGCCAAGCCCATATCGGTTTGCGCGGCGGCAGGCCAGGTGGTGGCTGTGGTGGTGGAGGACCGGTGCCAGCGCTGTTGGTGCTGCTTGTGCTGAGACTGCACTTGGGCCATTTGGGCACCTGTGCCGGGTCATACCAATCAAGCGGCGCGGTACTGACACTAGTCGCTCCACCTAGATTCTCCATCGCCTGACTTTTCGCGTGGACAAAGCCCTGCTGATCGACACTGCCTGGAGGAGCCAGGCATACAGACTGATCGGAGATTGTCTCCATGAGCACGGTGGCAGTCCACGGCGTCGCCCCGACTTGATCGCTGTCTTTGGTGATAGTTCCGAGAGGGTCGATTACTATATTTAGCCAACTGTTGACTCGCGCCGGGTTAAACTGACCTTGGCTGAGAAATGAATCTGGATCGACAGCCACTCCCGCACCCAGAAAGCCCAGTCTGGTCTGTGTGCCGGGGGGAGGAGCGAACTGCTTGACCAAAAAATCTCTCAGCTGGTCACCAAGCAGGGAGGCAGCCGTGGTATCCATGGATCCTGTCCCGTTGATTGGGTTTGCCGGTCTACGCTGCGGCCGACTTTGGCGAGCCGTCAGCTGTCTTGGCACTCGCGTCGCCTGTCGTCTTAGCAGTACCCACTTCCTTGGTGCCGTCGTGCTGCGGTGACTCCGGCAGGATCTCGCCGACATAGCCCACGACTTGGCAACCATTGATGGTCAGTGTCCCATGATTGGCGTCGCCAGTAAAAAAACAACTCCCCGCGGCGCTCGCGGACTGGGCATCATCGCCGGACCAGTCGGCGGTATTCCGGCTGATCGTACCACCCAGACACAGAAAACCAACGGCACCGCTCATGCTTGATGAACTTGACTGATCTTCACGTTCGGCATGCTTGCAATATTCGCTCATCTGATTGCCGGCTTCACCCCAGCCATCGGCAGTGATTGTCACATTCCGAACGACGAGAAACTGCGTGGGGATCATTGGCAAAAGGTGTTTGTCGTCGTCGCCCTTTTGCCCGGCGATGGTTCCGTCACTGACGACCTTGTCCTTCTGGCCGGGGAGATACCAGCCGTCTATGGCGAACAGCTCTCTCAATATCCCGGGCCGATAGATATCACAGAGGCCGTATTGAAGCTTGATCGTGACGTTGCTCATCGAGCTGCTGAAGCTACTGCTCTGGCTCCCCGAGGAGTCGGATCCAGAGTGTTGATTAGAATCGGAATGACTGCCGCTCGCTCCGAGTGTGACGCCGAATATCATTCCGCCGCCTGACCCACTTGTCGACGAGCTGTGCCCCTTGTACCAGCTCGAGCTTGCTTGTGCGCTGTGCGAGTCCCTAAAAGACTGGAATTGAGTGTTCGATGCGGTAATGCCGGTAAACCCATTCTCCGTGTCATTAGGGTCGTACCAACTGCCCGGCATGATCTGTGTATAAGGGACCCCTACCGCGACCGAACCGGCTAGGCCTAAACTCCAGGCGTCCCACAGCGAACGTGCTTGCGCCAAGAAGTGGTCGCCGATAGATCCGCCGATGCTCTTGACGCTCTCCAGCGCATTTTCGATCTTCTCGGCATCCGCAGAACGCCAGTCGTCGTAAGCGTTATCGACGGCGGCCCGAAAAGACTTCGACGTGACGGGCCAGACTTGCCCGAGCGCGGCGTTCGTCATCGCCGCCGCCTGGGCGTTTGCAAATGCTGTTTCCGCGTCTGCATACGCCTGTTTCAGGATTTGATAGTTCTTGAATTCCTTGGTTTTCCCCTTCTGGTTCCCGGCATCGTCAAAAACGTAGAGGATATGCATTGCATCGTCGATCTGCTTCTGAATATTAGCCGGCAACGGCGGCGCCGGGATGCCTTGCGCCTTGGTGATGATCGCTTCGTAGCTGCTGCTGATGGTTCCGGCGCTGGTGAACGGTCGGTAAGATCCGTCGTCCGTGACACGCAGCATTTTGTCAAATTTCGTCGAGGTATTTCTAGCGCTTGCCAGGGAGTGGAGTAATTTCTTATCTGGAACAGGAGCGGGCGGCTGTCCAGCGGTCGCCGGTTGTCCGGCGGCGGCTGGTTGTCCAGTGGCCGCTGGTTGTCCAGTCGCTGCCGGCTGTGCTGCCGCTAGCACTGCCGCTGTTCCGAACTTGCCGTCATCCTGAACATCTCCGGAGGAGTCTGCGCCCGCCGGATCCCAAGGAAAGGAAAAATCCCGTGGATCGATTGGCTCGCCGACGGGCAGAACCATAGTGCAGACGTCCCGCAACGGTTCGCCGCCTTTACCGTGGCTCGGGCCACCCATGGTTTTATCGATAAGTTGTCTCAGGAGATCTTGCAAGGCGTCTGCCAACGCTCCGGCGCTGTGCATCGAGTCGCTGATTTCTGGCATGATATCACCCTTTGTCTGGCTTGGTTTACCGGACGCCATCACCTGAGGGGATGAGCGCCAAGCGTGGAGATAAATGCGCTTACCTGCGACAGAGGCATGTGATCCGCATCACACGATGATTTCTCTGCCGTGATTTACCCTTGACAGCTGCTGAAAAATGGCAGTGCTGCGGTTCAAGACCTGTAGCGTCAGCAGCTGGTTCCTCCATCATTAGGTGCTATGCCTGCCGGCACACCTCAGGCGGCGCATTACGGTAAGCATAGTTAAAACTTACTGCGTGGGTGCGCTCGGTCTGTGTGAGGCACTTCACACATCGGCCATACGATGAAGTGGAAGGTTCGGTTGGGAGCTTGTCGCGTTTTCCCGAATTGTTCTGCCGAACCTGGGCAGTACCCGGAGCCGTGCATCGAGTCGCTGATTTCCGGCATGGTATCACCCCTTGTTTGGCTCGGTTTACGGGATGCCATCACCTGGGGATAAGCGACCCGTATACGAGCGCTTTTCGTGGCAGACAATACGTGCAACCACTTATGCGAAAGGGGATGAATGCGTCTCAACCGGAATCTCTGCCGATGTCGACCGCACCCAGTTAACGGCCACGCTCGTGGTGGAGTTTGGGGTCCAGTAGGCCTGCGGTGCCCGGTACATTTCGATGGTGCGCCGCCGCCGGTCACGCCCGCGCCGCTGCTCGGCGAGCTTACCGCCGAAGTGTTGGCCGATTGGTTCGGTATAAATGCGGCGGACCTAAAGTCGCTTCGCGACGAGGGCGTCGTCTTAGTGGGTATTCAAGGCGCGCGGCAGCATTGCGCGTTGCTAAAGGTTGGGTCAAGATCGCGTGATACGAGGGAGGAGCGGATGTCGCAAATCGCAATGCTCGTCGCGTGCTTGGTGCTGATTGCGGGGCCCGCAGCGGCCCAGAGCAAGGCGGTGATCCAAAAAGCGGACGACAAATGGTCCGAAGCCTTCAACAAGGGTGACGCCGCGGCGCTGGCGGCAATGTACACCGAAGACGCCTATATGCTGCCGCCTGGCGCCGAGATGATGAAGGGCCGCCGCGCGATCGCGGCCTTCTGGGGACAGCAGATGCAGCAAATTGGCGACGTCAAATGCACGGCGCTCGACGTGAAGCCGCTCGGCCGTAACGCAGCAAGGGAAATCGGCACCTGCAGCTTTAAAACAAAGGCCCAGCCGTCTCAGGACGGCGCCCTGAAATACGCCGTCGTCTGGGAGAAGGTAGGCAGAGAATGGGAGCTGCTGCAGGACATCTGGAATACCAACAAATAGGCGGCACTCTTCGGAAACGAGACTCTTGAAGTCGATCA
>Ga0306924_10003488_pt1 | contig 15126 bp, 14 predicted proteins | sample sta12Can44000111_FD_203756 | JGI IMG/M metagenome (GOLD analysis project Ga0306924, IMG submission 203756) | Lab enrichment of tropical soil microbial communities from Luquillo Experimental Forest, Puerto Rico - statanox.12C.anox.44.000.111 (v2)... | ecosystem: Environmental > Terrestrial >... | reverse complement strand
TCCTGCGCGACCAGGCCGACGACCTCACGGTGCGCACCGGTGCGCGACTGGAACTGGCCGGGATCGCGGTGCGGCGGCTGTCGCACCCGCGGCCTGGCATCGACCCGTCGCTGCTGACGACCGACGCCATGGAGCTGGCCACCCGGCCCGACGTGGACATCGTAGTGGAGGTGATCGGCGGGATCGAGCCGGCCCGGGCGCTCCTGCTCGGCGCGATGAAGGCCGGCAAGTCCGTGGTCACCGCCAACAAGGCACTGCTCGCCGAGCACGGCGAGGAGATCCACGACGCCTCGCGCGCCTTCGGCGCCGACCTGTACTACGAGGCCTCGGTGGCCGGGGCGATCCCGCTGCTGCGCCCGCTGCGCGAGTCGCTGGCCGGCGACACCGTGCACCGCGTGCTCGGCATCGTCAACGGCACCACCAACTTCATCCTGGACCGGATGGACACCTCGGACGCCGACTTCGGCGATGCGCTCGAAGAGGCCCAGGCCCTGGGGTACGCCGAAGCGGACCCGACCGCCGACGTGGAGGGCTTCGACGCCGCGGCCAAGGCCGCGATCCTGGCCGGCCTCGCCTTCCACACCCGCGTCACCGCGGCCGACGTGCACCGGGAAGGCATCACCGAAGTCACCGCCGCGGACATCGCGTCCGCCCGCGCGCTCGGCCGGACCGTCAAGCTGCTCGCGATCTGCGAGCGGTCCGGCGACGGGGTGGCGGTGCGGGCGCACCCGGCGATGATCCCGCGCAGCCACCCGCTGGCCGCGGTCGGCGGCGCCTACAACGCGGTGTTCGTCGAGGCGCAGTCGGCCGGCCAGCTGATGTTCTACGGGGCGGGCGCGGGCGGCACGCCGACGGCGAGCGCCGTCCTCGGGGATATCGTCGCGGTCGCGCGGAACCGGCTGGCCGGGACCCGCGGACCCGAGCTTTCCACCTACGCCGAGCTGCCGGTGCGGCCCATGGGCGATACGCTGACCAGGTACCACGTATCGCTGGACGTGGACGACCGTCCCGGCGTGCTCGCGCCGGTCGCCGAGGCCTTCGCCAGGCACGACGTCTCAATCCAGGCGGTACGGCAAACCAGCCGGGGCGACGAGGCCCTGCTCATCATCGTCACGCACGAGGCGCCGGACGCGGCACTCGCCGCGACGGTCTCCGAGCTACAGGCGCTTCCCGTCGTCCGGGCGGTAGCGAGCGTGATGCGGGTGGAAGGGGAGGAAGACCCGTTATGACTGTTGCTGGGCCGCGCGGCACGGCCGCCACCGGTGCCCGCGCGCTCTGGCGCGGCGTCATCACCGAGTACCGCGACCGGCTGCCGGTCACCGCCGACATGCCGGTCATCACCCTGCAGGAGGGCGGCACGCCGCTGCTGCCCGCCCCGGTGCTTTCCGCCCGGACCGGGTGCGACGTCTACCTCAAGGTAGAGGGCCTCAACCCGACCGGCTCGTTCAAGGACCGCGGCATGACCGTCGCGATCACGGTGGCCGCGGCGGCGGGCGCGAAAGCGGTGATCTGCGCCTCGACCGGCAACACCAGCGCCAGCGCCGCGGCGTACGCGGCACGGGCCGGCCTTACCTGCGCGGTGCTCGTGCCCGCCGGGAAGATCGCGATCGGGAAACTGGCCCAGGCGCTGGTACACGGCGCGAAGCTGCTGCAGGTCGACGGGTCGTTCGACGACTGCCTCGAGCTGGCGCGCAAGCTCGCCATCGACTATCCGGTGGCGCTGGTCAACTCGGTCAACCCGGACCGCCTGGAAGGGCAGAAGACGGCCGCGTTCGAGGTCGTGGACGCGCTCGGCGACGCGCCGGACATCCACTGCCTGCCGGTCGGCAACGCGGGCAATATTTCCGCGTACTGGATGGGGTACCGCGAGTACCGCGATGCGGGGCTGGCGGTGAAGCGGCCCCGGATGTTCGGCTTCCAGGCCAGCGGCGCGGCGCCGATCGTGAACGGCGCGCCGGTCAGCCACCCGCAGACGATCGCGACCGCCATCAGGATCGGGAACCCGGCCTCCTGGCAGCTGGCCGAGGCTGCCAGGGACGAGTCGGGCGGCCTGATCGACAAGGTAACCGACCGGGAGATCCTCGCCGCTTACCGCCTCCTCGCGCGCGAGGAGGCGGTCTGGGGCGAACTTGGATCGGCCGCGAGCGTGGCGGGGCTGCTCGCCGCGTCCGCGAGCGGCGCGATTCCCGTCGGCTCGCGGGTGGTCTGCACGATCACCGGCAATGGCCTGAAGGACCCGGACTGGGCGCTGTCCGGGGCGCCCGCGCCGACCACGGTGCCAGCCGACGCCGGCGCCGCTGCCGCGGCACTGGGCCTGGGCTGAGCGGCGCCGAGCCCGGGCCGCGCCCGCGCCCGGCGCCCGGCTGGTTCCCGGCAGGGCCGCCGTGGCCGGTGCCGCCGGGAGCGTGTCTCATATAGTGGACGCTTCTGGCCACTTCTGGCGCGAGTCCCTACCATACATCGGGACAAAACGGGCGCGAAAATGCCGGACTTGCGCCATAAGTCGTGTGGTGAGAAGCGGAAAGAGGCTGCATGAGGTGGGTTGAGGAGCCGGTGCGCGCGTGCGTGCCCGCCACGAGCGCGAACCTGGGGCCTGGGTTTGACTCCCTCGGCCTCGCGCTGGGCCTGCATGACGAGGTCGAGGCGCGGGTGCTGCCGTCGGGCCTGTCGGTCGACGTGTCCGGCGAGGGCGCGGCGGACGTCGCGGACGCCGGGGAGAAGCACCTGGTCGTGCGCGCGATGCGGGCCGCGTTCGATGATCTTGGCGTCGGCCAGCCGTCCGGCCTCGCGCTGCGCTGCGTGAACCGCATACCGCACGGGCGAGGGCTGGGGTCTTCGGCGGCGGCGATCGTGGCTGGCGTCCTGGCGGCGCGCGCGCTGGCCGGGGCGAGCGTCGGCCCTGACGACGCGCTGCCGCTCGCGAGCGAGCTTGAGGGACATCCGGACAACGTCGCGCCCTGCCTGTACGGCGGCCTGACGATCAGCTGGATGGCCGGCCCCGTCGCCCGGGCGGTGCGGCTGGAGCCGCTTGCGCAGATCACGCCGGTGGTGGTCATCCCCGCGGCGCCCGTCTCCACCAACGTGGCGCGCGGCCTGCTTCCCGCCGCCGTGCCGCACGCGGACGCCGCGCGGAACGCGGGCCGCGCGGCGCTGCTCATCGCCGCCCTCACCGCCCGGCCAGAGGCCCTTCTCGACGGCACCGAAGACCGGCTGCACCAGGACTACCGGGCGCCTGTGATGCCCGCCACGCACGACCTCCTGGGCCGGCTGCGCGCCGCGAGCCTGCCCGCCGTGGTGTCCGGCGCGGGTCCGTCCGTGCTCGTCCTCCTAGTTTCCAGGCATGGCCTGGACAAACTGGATTCAATCGTGAGAGAAACGGGTATTGAATGGCGCATAAGCCCGCTAGACGTCGAGCGACAGGGCGCCAGCGCGGCACCGGGTGTCCCAGCGCCCGGTGAAGCTGGACAGTCCTCACCTGGCCGCTTAACCCTCTTTCCGCGACATGGATGGCTGCAAAGGAATGCCGTGGGTCTCGTCGGTGTTAGGCTAGATGAAGCATCGGCTGCCCCGCAGCGGGGCGGGTGCTGGTCATCCACACGTCGCCTGGGGGGTAACGTATACCTGCCCAGGGAGTGGGCTTTCGGCTTCACGCCAGGAGAGCGTCTCGTTCTCCTGAGTGCTACCCCGCAATACATCATCACGTCGGCGGTCCGCAGGCACCGGCAGACGCGAGGTGCCGGGGTAGATGCCGAGCGTAGATGCGAGCGTAATCATGCACAATGAGCGGGTCTCGCGGGCGATGCGAATCGGGTCTGGCGCCACGGAACCGGGTCGAGAAGACACCTAGGCGGCCGAGGATCATAATGGAAGGACCATTAGTGAGCGACACCACCGAACTCCTCAGCGGCGCGGGCTCCGCGTCCGAGGACTCCCCTATCGGTCATCCGGCCACCGACTCCGCGGACGGGGCGCGACGGTCATCGGGCCGTAGCGGCGGTGACCTTTCGAAGTTGCGCGTTTCTGACCTGCAAGGCCTGGCGCAGCAGCTCGGCATCCCAGTGACGGCCCGGATGCGGAAGGGAGACCTTGTCGCCGCGATCCAGGAGCGGCAGGGTGCCGGTCGCTCGACCCCCGCAAGGGAAGATCGCTCCACCACTTCCCGGAGTCAAAAGTCAGCCACACGGGTCGCGCCTGCGGGAGCCGGTGCGCCTCGCCCCCTGAATCAGGACGCTATGGAAGCAGACACATCCGGCCGGTCAGGCATCGGCGACGCCGCCCCAGCGGGTGCCGGCATCGGCGACGCGCCGCGGAGTGCTAGCGTCAGCCAGGCCGGCATCGGCGAAGACCGCCCCAGCAGCGCCGGCACGCAGTCGGCGCCCGCCGCGCAGTCGGCCGCTGAGCCTGGTGCTGACGGACAGGGCCAGAGCGCTGGCCAGGACGGCAGGCGCGGCGAGCGCCGCCGTAACAACGGACGTCGTGACGACCAGGGCGGCAACGGCCGTGAGCAGCGCCGTGACGGGCGCGAGCCGGCCGCGGCCAGCGGTGGCCGCACCGGCCAGAACCCGCAGAGCAGCCAGAACGTTCCGGGTGGCAACGCACGCGACGATGACGAGGACGGCCGGGGCGGGCGGCGCGGCCGCGACCGCTTCCGCAACCGCAACCGCCGCCGCGGCGACCGCCAGGGCGGCGAGCCGGAAACGGTCATCGCCGAGGACGACGTGCTGATCCCGATCGCCGGCATCCTGGACGTGCTCGAGAATTACGCGTTCGTTCGGACCACCGGCTACCTGCCCGGCCCGAACGACGTGTACGTCTCGCTTTCCCAGGTCCGCAAGCACGGACTGCGCAAGGGCGACGTCATCGAGGGCGCCGTCCGCCAGCCGCGCGACGGCGAGCGCCGGGAGAAGTTCAACGCGCTGGTTCGCCTCGACAAGGTGAACGGGCTTGACCCCGAGCGGTCGATGAGCCGCCCCGACTTCGCCAAGCTGATCCCGCTGTACCCGCAGGACCGGCTGCGGCTGGAGACCGACCCGACCAACATGGTCACCCGGATCATCGACCTGATCTGCCCGATCGGCAAGGGGCAGCGCGGCCTGATCGTCTCGCCGCCGAAGGCCGGCAAGACGATGATCCTGCAGGCCATCGCCAACGCGATCACCAAGAACAACCCCGAGTGCCACCTCATGGTCGTCCTCGTCGACGAGCGGCCCGAGGAAGTCACCGACATGCAGCGCACGGTCAAGGGCGAGGTGATCCACTCCACCTTCGACCACCCGGCCGACGACCACACCACGGTCGCCGAGCTCGCCATCGAGCGCGCCAAGCGACTGGTTGAGATGGGCCACGACGTCGTGGTGCTGCTCGACTCGATCACCCGGCTGGGCCGCGCCTACAACCAGGCCGCGCCGGCCAGCGGCCGGATCCTTTCTGGTGGTGTCGACTCGACCGCGCTCTACCCGCCGAAGCGGTTCTTCGGCGCCGCGCGCAACATCGAGAACGGCGGCTCGCTGACGATCCTCGCCACCGCGCTGATCGAGACCGGCTCCCGGATGGACGAGGTCATCTTCGAGGAGTTCAAGGGCACCGGCAACATGGAGCTGCGGCTGCGCCGCGAGCTCGCCGACAAGCGGCTGTTCCCCGCGGTCGACGTCGACGCGTCGAGCACCCGCAAGGAGGAGATCCTGCTGGCGCCGGAAGAGCTGAAGATCACCTGGCAGCTGCGCCGCGTGCTGCACGCGCTCGAGCCGCAGCAGGCGCTGGAACTGCTCATGGAGCAGCTGCGCAAGACGCGGAGCAACGCCGAGTTCCTCCTCCAGGTCCAGAAGACCACCCTGGGCCAGGACCGCTAGCACCGCAGCGAGCCGAAGGGCCGCCGCGCCGTCTGGACTGAGGAGCGAGGAGCGCAGCGACGAGCGACGAGGGAAGACGGCGTGTGAAGGCGGCCCGGAGGCGAGCGAGGCAAGCAGGGAATGTGTGCTGGGCGCAGCACGTTACGGCGTCTGGCAGACTAAGAAGCCGCTAATACGCGGTACCGGTTCACTTCCCGCTGCGGGGAGACCCGGCGACCGCATGAGGCAAGGAGCCATCAACCAATGAAGCCTGACATTCACCCGACGTACCACGAGACCACGGTGACCTGTGGTTGCGGGAACACGTTCGTGACGCGGTCCACCGCGGCCAGTGGCGTCATCCACACCGACGTGTGCTCGAACTGCCACCCGTTCTACACGGGCAAGCAGAAGATCCTCGACACCGGCGGCCGCGTGGCCCGGTTCGAGAAGCGGTTCGGCAAGACCTCGGCTGGTAACGCCGGCAAGAAGTAGCACGTCCATCAGCGCCCGTGTGCCGCTAGACGGCACGCGGGCGCTTTGGCCGTGTAAGGAGCAAGTGGCGCTGAACTGCAGGCGCCACGCGTACGTTCGGAAAATAGAAAGGTCTTGATTTTCGTGTTCGATCGGGTCGGGGAGCTGGCGAGTGAGCACGCGGAGCTTGAGCGCGCCCTCGCCGATCCCGGCGTGCACGCGGACGCGGATCAGGCCCGGACGCTCGCCAAGCGCTACGCGGAGCTGACCCCGATCGTCACCGCCTACCGGGAGTGGCAGCAGGCCGGAGAGGACGAGCAGGCCGCGCGCGAGCTCGCGACGGAGGATCCGGCGTTCGCCACGGAGGCGGAGGACCTCGCCAAGCAGCGCGAGGAGCTCGAGGACCGGCTGCGCGTGCTGCTCGTCCCCAAGGATCCGAACGACGACCGGGACACCCTCCTGGAAGTCAAGGCGGGCGAGGGGGGCGAGGAGTCCGCGCTGTTCGCCTCCGACCTGCTGCGGATGTACCTGCGCTACGCCGAGCGGCACGGCTGGAAGACCGAGGTCATCGACTCCACCGTCACCGGGCTCGGCGGCATCAAGGACGCGACCGTCGCGGTCAAGGCGGGACGGGGTAGCGTGGGCGCCTGGTCCCGGCTGAAGTACGAGGGCGGCGTGCACCGGGTGCAGCGGGTGCCGGTGACCGAATCGCAGGGGCGCATTCACACCTCGGCGGCGGGCGTGCTCGTGATGCCCGAGGCCGACCCGGTGGACGTGCAGATCAACGACAACGACATCAAGGTCGACGTGTTCCGCTCCTCCGGTCCGGGCGGGCAGTCGGTGAACACCACCGACTCCGCGGTCCGGATCACCCACCTGCCGACCGGCATCGTGGTGTCCTGCCAGAACGAGAAGAGCCAGCTCCAGAACAAGGAGCAGGCGTTGCGCGTGCTGCGCGCCCGGCTGCTCGCGCAGGCGGAGGCGGACGCCGACGCCAAGGCCATGGCCGAGCGCAAGGCGCAGGTGCGCACCGTGGACAGGTCGGAACGGGTCCGCACTTACAACTTCCCGGAGAACCGGATCTCCGACCACCGGGTTGGCTACAAGGCATACAACCTGGACCAGGTGATCGACGGCGACCTCGACGCCGTGATCGACGCGCTGGCCGCCGCGGACCTGGAAGCTAAGCTGGCCGAGGGATGATGAGCGAGCCTTGGCCGGCGAGCGGGCGGGGACCGCGATGAGCCTGCTGCTGGACGAGATCGCGATGGCCACCGCGCGGCTGGCGGAGGCGGGTGTGGAGTCGCCGCGGACGGACGCCGAACTGATCGCCGCGAACATCCACAATCTCAAGCGCGGCGAGCTGCACCGGGTACCGGACTCGGAGTTCGACGCCAGGTTCTGGGTGGACGTGAGCCGCCGCGCCAACCGCGAGCCGCTGCAGCACATCACGGGCCGTGCGTTCTTCCGCTACCTGGAGCTGGACGTCGGCCCCGGCGTCTTCGTGCCGAGGCCGGAGACCGAGGTGATGACCGGCTGGGTGATCGACCGGCTGCACGAGATGGACGTCGCCGAGCCGGTCGCCGTCGACCTGGGCACTGGCTCGGGCGCGATCGCGCTGTCCATCGCGCAGGAGGTGCCGAGGGCACGGGTCCACGCGGTCGAGGGTGACCCGCTGGCGCGCGGCTGGGCCGAGCGGAACATCACGCGCTACGTGGATTCCTACACCGCCGGCCGGGTGCTGCTGCACGCGGGAGACTTCGTATCCGGCGATTTCAAGGCCGGCCTGCAGGAGCTGGCCCCGCTGGCGGGCTCGGCTGACGTGGTGGTCTCCAACCCCCCGTATATACCGCTAGGCTCGATAGTGCCGCCCGAGGTCGGGGAGTACGATCCTCCGGCGGCGCTGTGGAGTGGCTCGGACGGCCTGGAGGCCATCCGCGCGGTCGAGCGGGTAGCGCGCTGGCTGCTGCGGCCGGGAGGGCTGGTCGCGGTGGAGCACGGCGCGCCGCAGGGCGCGGCCGTGTACTGGGTGCTCTCCGAAGAGGCTGGCTGGCGGGACACCCGCAACAACAAAGACCTGGCCCAGCGCGACCGATTCGTTACGGCGACGTGGCCTGGCCTGTAGAGCAGAGGATTCCGTGGCAGGATGGAACCGATGAGCGCTCGATACGACTGTGCCGACCCGCAACAGCGGGAAGCCGGGATAGCGGCCGCTGTTACCGCCGTGCAAGACGGCGGTCTTGTCGTCCTGCCCACGGACACCGTCTACGGGATAGGAGCCGACGCGTTCACCCCCCCGGCGGTGTCGGCGCTGCTCGCGGCCAAGGGGCGGGGCCGGAACATACCACCCCCGGTGCTTGTCGGCAGCGTGCGCGCGGCGGCGGCACTTACCGAGTCGCTCGGCGCTTTCGGGCAGGACCTGATCGACGAATTCTGGCCGGGGCCGCTAACCCTGGTTTTCCGGGCCAGTTCGACGCTGAAGTGGGATCTCGGCGACACACTGGGCACGGTCGCGGTGCGCATGCCGCTGCACGCGGTTGCGCTCGACCTGCTGCGCCGGACCGGGCCGATGGCGGTGAGCAGCGCGAACCTGCACGGGTCGGCCGCCGCGACAACCGCGGCGGAGGCGGAGGCACAGCTCGGCGCCGCCGTCTCCGTTTACCTGGACGGCGGCCAGTGCGCGGACAACGTGCCGTCCACGATCCTGGACCTGACCGGCACCGTGCCGCGGATGCTGCGCGCCGGGGCGGTCACCGTCGATCAGCTCCGCAAGGTCGTCCCGGTGATCGACTTGCCTGCCTCGCAGGACGCCGAGCCGGATGTCAAACCCGCCGGGCCGCATCCGCTGGCCGGCGGGGATCCCGGAACAGGCTCCTGACCCGGCGCCGCCATGCGCGATTACCTGTACATCCTCATCATCGCGGCGGCGGTGACCTATCTGCTCACCCCGCTGGTGCGGCGAGGCTCGATCGCCATCGGCGCGCTGCACGCCGCCCGCAGCCGGGATGTGCACACCGAGCCGACCCCGCTGCTCGGCGGGGTGGCGATGTACGGCGGCCTGGCGGTCGGGCTGCTCGTGGCGGAGCGGCTTCCGTACCTGCAGCAGGCCTTCCCCTCATCGCGCACGGTCGTGGGGCTGCTGCTGGCCGGGGGCTTGCTCGTGCTCATCGGCGCGATCGACGACCGCTGGGGCCTGGGGGTGATCAGCAGGCTCGCCGGCCAGATCGCGGCGGGCGCCATCCTGGTGTGGAGCGGTGTTTACCTGTCCTGGATCCCGCTGCCCGGCAGCGAGACGCTGCTGCTCGAGCCGGACCTGAGCTACACGGTGACGATCCTGATCGTGGTCGTCACGGTCAACGCGGTGAACTTCATCGACGGCCTTGACGGGCTCGCGGCCGGCGTCGTCGGCATCTCGGCGCTGGCCTACCTGATCTACTCCTACACGCTGACGAACTCGGTCCACATCCCGTCGCAGTCGGTGCCCGCGGTGGCGTCGGCGGTGCTGGCCGGCATCTGCATCGGGTTCCTGCCGCACAACTTCAACCCGGCGCGGATCTTCATGGGCGACGCCGGAGCCTACCTGCTCGGCCTGATGCTCGCCTACGGCCCGATCTCGTCCACGGCCTCGCTCGACCAGAACATCCTGGTCAACTACTCGAACTCGCACCCGGTCAACCGGTTCCCGACGATCCTCCCGCTGCTGCTGCCGGTCGCGATCCTGCTCATCCCCTACGCGGACCTGCTGCTCGCGGTGATCCGGCGGACCCGGGCGGGCAAGTCGCCTTTCGCGGCCGACGGTCAGCACCTGCACCACCGGCTGCTGAACATGGGCCACTCGCACCGGCAGAGCGTGCTGCTCATGTACCTGTGGGCGGCCATGTTCTCGGGCACGGTCGTCGGCCTTTCGCTGATCCGGATCCCGCTGATCTGGCTCGCCCTCGCCACCGTCGGCGCCATGGCGCTGCTGCTCCTGGCGACGATGCCGCGATTGCGGCCGTGGCGTGCCGAAGCGACGGGGAAGCGGGTACGGCTGAGAGACAGCCCCGTTCGTTCGGGCCAACCGGGAGGAGCGGCCGCCTACGGCGCGTCAGCAGCGAGCGGCGCGATGCCTGGTGCGGCGGTGCCCGGCGTGATGTCCGTGAACGGTGCGGTACCTGGTGCCGGGGTGGCCGCGAACGGCGAGGTGACCGGCCGGATACCGGCGGACGGCGTGACGCTGGGCGGTATTCCCCCCAACACCGCGATGCCTGGAGTTCCGCTCCCGGACCGGCCGATCCCGGGCAGGCGGCTGTCCAACCGCACGGCATCAGGCCCCGCGTGGGGCGCGGCCTCCCCGAACGGCGGAGTTTCTCCGAACGGCGGCACGGTCTCGCCCAACGGCGCGGCCTCCCCGGACAGCGCGGAGCCGGCCGAGGCATCGCCGATGAGCGGCGCTGCCACTGGCGAAAGGCAGCGGCCGCCACGTCTCACCGCGCCGCCGCCGCCCTGGCCGAGCCGCCGCCCCTGAGTCACCGGCGAGCAGAGCCGAGGGATGGTCACCGTCTCCGGGAGTGCATCCGGGCGGCATACGCAGCGAATCTTACTGTCCGTAACCGCCGGTGGTCGCAGCCGGGCGCATTACCTCGAAGACATTTTCTGACGTAAATAATTCACTCCCAGAGGGTCAAAAGCTCTTCGCGATCATGGTTCGTCCTCGCCAGCGGGCTGCGACTGTGCCGCGAGCTGGTCACCCTCCGCGGCATCATCGCCCGAAATATCCCTTATGCCAGAACCTATCAATACGAGTACTGCCCGAACGAGGGTCGGTTTCGGTGCGTATGAATGTGGCTGCGGGCACTGCTCGCACATGGCCGAGCTTGGGGGAGGGGGGCCGTGGGACGCCGCCGGCATGGTCATGTAAAGTCGTCAATCAGGTAAAGCCAAAGTCAAGAACCTTGTGATACGCTTCACAAGCACCTCCCCTGATGGCAGGAGAGCAGCACGTGATACTTTTCGTGGATCTACCCGGACATCCGGGCCACGGGTGTGGTATCGCGGACGCGCCCGGCACATCCGGGGGGAAGCTCCGCTGGGGACATACCCACCCGAGCAATGACGCCAGCGATCCTCAGGAGCCAGCAGATGATGGCAACCTATAGCCGCGTCGTCCGGCGCTCGGCCGCGCTCACCGGCGTGGTCGCGGCCGTATGCGTGGCCGTCTGCGCCGCTCTCGGCGGTGCCAAGGGCCTGTACGGCGCGCTGATCGGGGTGGCGATCGTCACCGCGTTCTTCGGGATCAGCGTGCTCGTCGTGGGCCAGGCGGCGAAGATCAGCCCGCACGTCATGATGGCCGCGGCCATGGGCAGCTACATAGTCAAGATCATCGGCTTCGCGATCGTGATGGTCGCGCTGGGCAAGTCCACCGCGTTCAACGGCCGGATGCTCGGCTTCACCGCGATCATCTGCATCCTGGCCTGGGGCGCGGCGGAGATCTTCACCACGATAAGGCTCAAGCTCCTGTACGTGGACCCGGACGGGAGCGGTAAGGCGTGAGCGACGTGAGCACGGGCGGTCGGCGGGACACCAGGGCCGAAGCGGAAAGCCGGGCCCTGGGGCTGAACATCGGCTGGACGGTGTTCAGCTACCTGCTCAGCGGCATGGCCGCCTACGGCGCCATCGGCTGGCTGGTCGGGCGCGCGGTGCACATACAGATGCTTTTCCCGATCGGCATGCTGGTCGGGATCGCGATCTCACTCGGCTTCGTTATCTGGCGGTATGGCAGGAACGCGGGCGCCGACGGAGACAACGACACACAGACGGGCATGAGCGCGGCGGCGAGCCGCCGCGCGAGCCACCGGAGGGGACTTCCCCGAGAGGAGAAAAGCCGGTGACCGGTGCCGTTGCGGCTGCCGCGGGCGGCAGCTGCCACATTTTCAGCGGGTGCGGCTTTCCCGCCCCTGGCCTGCAAGACTTCGTCTGGACGCCGCTGTTCACGATCGGATCGTTCGGGTTCACCAAGCCGATGCTGCTCGCGATCCTGGCCGCGCTCGTGGTGATCGTGTTCTTCTGGGCGGCGTTCCGCAAGCCGCGGCTGATCCCGGGGCGCACCCAGAGCCTCGGCGAACTGGCCATCCTGGCTGTCCGAGACCAGATCCTGCGCCCGTCGCTGGGCAAGAAGGGCGACTCCTACCTGCCGTTCCTGGTATCGCTGTTCTTCTTTATCTACATCATGAACGTGATGGAACTGATCCCGCTCTTGCAGTTCCCGGTCACGTCCAGGATCGGCTTCGTCTGGCCGCTGGTCCTCACCGTCTACTTCCTCTACCTGTACCTGGGCTTCAAGCACCAGGGCGCCTGGGGCTACTTCAGGAACATGATCCCGCCGGGCGTGCCGTACCCGATCTACATCATCCTGGTCCCGGTCGAGCTGCTGCGGTTCTTCGTCTTCCAGCCGTTCACCCTCGGGGTGCGACTGTTCGGGAACATGTTCGCCGGCCACTTGCTGCTAACGATCTTCACGATCGCGACCTGGTACATGCTGAGCCTGTCCGTCGGCCTGCTTTACGCCGTGGGCTCGTTCGCGCTGGCGATTTTCGTTTTCCTGCTCGAGACCCTGGTCACCTTGCTGCAGGCGTTCATCTTCACCACGCTGACCGCAACCTACATAGCCTCCTCCGTGGACCCGGCGCACTAGCCGGACCCGGATTCACCACCCACCGAGTTCCCGTCAGAGAGCCCAGCGGGGCCGAAACGTAAAGGAATGAATCAATGTCACTCGCCGCTAACCTCGCTGCCAGCCAGGTGCTGAACATCAACATCGGCGCCGTCGCCTACGGCCTGGCCGCCATCGGCCCCGGCATCGGCATCGGCCTGGTGTTCGGGCACGCGATCGAGGCCATGGCCCGGCAGCCCGAGGCCACCGGCCGCATCTCGCTGTACATGTGGATCGGCTTCTCGCTCACCGAGGCGCTCGCCCTGATCGGCCTCGTGGCGCCGTTCATCTTCCACTACTCCGGCTGACCCCCGTCCAGGAAGTGAGCGCACCATGATTCCACTCGCCGCCGACACGGCGTCGTACAACCCGCTGCTTCCGTCGTGGCCCGAGTTCATCATCGGCACGATTCTTTTCTTCCTGGTGTTCGGCTTCCTCGCCCGGATGGCGCTGCCGCGGATCATGAAGACGCTCGAGGAGCGTCACGACGCGATCGAGGGCGGCATCAACCGGGCCGACGAGGCGCAGGCCGAGGCGGAGCGAGTGCTGCAGCAGTACCGCGCGCAGCTCGACGACGCCAGGCACGAGTCCGCGCGCATGCGCGAGGAGGCCAGGGAGCAGGGCGCCCAGATCATCGCCGAGATGCGCGAGCGCGCCGAGGCCGAGGCACGCCGGATCACCGAGGCGGCGCAGGCGCAGATCGAGGCGGAACGCCAGCAGGCGCTCAACTCGCTCCGCATCGAGGTCGGCAGCCTCGCCACCGAGCTGGCCAGCCGCATCGTCGGCGAGTCGCTGGCCGACGCGGCCAGGCAGAGCCGGATGGTCGACCGCTTCCTCGCTGACCTCGAGGAGCGCCCGGCCGCCGGGGCCGCCGCGACGCCGACCGGGGCCGGGCAGTAATGCGCGGCGCCAGCAGGGCTTCCTACGCCGAGCTCAGGGAACGGCTGGACGCCGTCGTGCACGGTCCGGTTCTCGCGGACCTGATCGGCGACGAGCTGTTCGCCGTCGTCCGGCTGCTCGACTCCGAGCATGGCCTGCGCCGCGCGCTCGCTGACCCGACCAAGCCGTCGCAGGAGAAGGCGGAGGTGGCCAGGCGGCTGCTGCACGGCAAGGTGTCCCCGGAAACCGAGGACCTGATGGCGGAGGCCGCCGCGGCCCGCTGGGCGACTCCCGGTGACATGGCCGACGCGGTCGAGCAGCTCGCCGTCGAGGCGTTCACGCTGGCCGCGCAGTACGGCAATACGCTGGATGACCTGGAGGACGACCTGTTCAGGTTCGGCCGCCTGGTGTCCGGGCAGCCTGCTCTGCGGTCGGCGCTGATCGGGCCCGCGCCCGTCGACGCCAAGCAGTCCCTGCTGTCGAATTTGCTCGACGGCAAGGTCAGCACGCCGTCGCTGAAGCTGATCACGCAGGTGCTGACGCACCCGCGAGGCCGTTCACCGCAGGCGGTGCTCGACCTGTCCGCCGCCATCGCGGCGCGGCGGCGGGAACAGCTCATCGCGGTGGTGCGCGTCGCCGCCGAGCTGACCGCGCAGCAGCGGCGCAGGCTCAAGGCGACCCTCACCGAGGCTTACGGGCAGGGCGTACACCTTAATGTCGTGCACGATCCGGCGGTCATAGGCGGTATGTCCGTCCAGATCGGGGATGAGCTAATAGATGGGACCGCGGCCAGCCGCCTGGCCGTGGTCCGGCGCAAGCTTGCTGGCTGATTCGGCCTACGAGGCCGGCCAAAGCCGGCCCAGGTATTCACGAACGGAATGGGGAAGATGGCGGAGCTGACAATCCGGCCGGAGGAGATCCGCGACGCGCTGGCGCAGTTCGTCGAAGAGTACGAGCCAGCGGGTGTCGCGCGCGAAGAGGTCGGCACGGTCGTCGAGGCCGGCGACGGCATCGCCCGTGTCGAGGGTCTTCCCTCGGCCATGGCGAACGAGCTTCTTGAGTTCGAGAACGGGATCCGCGGCATCGCGCTGAACCTGGATGTGCGCGAGATCGGCGTCGTCATCCTCGGTGAGTTTTCCGGCATCGAGGAAGGGCAGCGCGTACGCCGCACCGGGGAGGTCCTGTCCGTCCCGGTCGGCGACTCGTTCCTCGGCCGCATGGTGAGCCCGCTTGGCGAGCCGCTCGACGGCCTCG
>Ga0306924_10003481_pt1 | contig 15135 bp, 15 predicted proteins | sample sta12Can44000111_FD_203756 | JGI IMG/M metagenome (GOLD analysis project Ga0306924, IMG submission 203756) | Lab enrichment of tropical soil microbial communities from Luquillo Experimental Forest, Puerto Rico - statanox.12C.anox.44.000.111 (v2)... | ecosystem: Environmental > Terrestrial >... | reverse complement strand
GACTACGGGCTCGTGGCGGACCTCTTCAAGGCGCTGCCGGAGCTGCGGGCCAAGGTGAAGGTGGCGAAGTAGCGTCGGAAGCGCGCCGACCCCGTGAGCGGAGGTCGACTTCGTCGAGCCCGGTCGGAGCTGACTACAGCGGCTGCTCGCCTGACGGGTGGCCGTCGCCGCTGCTCAGCTCCGGCGGCAGGCGCTCCACCGGCTGCTTGCCCTCGAGCACCACCGTCATGATGTGGGCTTGCGAATCGAACCGGAACGAGACGGTGACCGGCTGACCGGAGGAGTTCTGGACGGCGAAGCCCCGCGGATCGTCCACCTTGGGAGCCACCGCCGTCGCTCCTGGCCGAACCTCGACGCGCTTTGAGACCCGTGGCCCCACCATGTTCCAGCCTCTTGAAAATCGTACGCATCTGATGCGAGATCCGCTCTCCTCTCCGCCCGTGGCCCAGGCCCGCGGACGGACGCCGCCGCGGGTGGCGGTTGACTTCTCCGCCCGCTCGCATATTCATGCACCTCCATGCATGAACTCTCGACCGCGGTGGTGGGCGCCTCCGGCTATGCCGGGCTCGAGCTGACCCGCTACCTGGCGCGCCACCCGCGGCTCCGGCCGGTGGCGCTCCATTCCGATCGCTGGGCCGGTGAGTCCGCCGGGAATCGGCTGCCGCTCACGGGACCCGCGGCCGCGCTCCCCTACCGTCCGCTCGCCGACGCCGCGCAAGTCGACGCGGAGCTCGCCTTCCTCGCCACGCCGGCCGAGGTCTCGGTCGAGCTCGCCCCCAAGCTCCTCGCGCGCGGTGTGCGGGTGGTCGACCTGTCGGGCGCGTTCCGGCTCGAGGACGCTGCCCTGTACCCGCACTGGTACGGGTTCGCCCACGCCGCGCCGGAGCTGCTCGCCGAGGCGCGCTACGGGCTGCCCGAGCTCGGTCGAGACAAGCTCGCCGGCGCGCGGCTGGTGGCCAACCCCGGCTGCTACGCCACCGCCATCGCGCTCGCGCTCGCGCCGCTCCTGCGCACCGGGCTCGTCGAGCCGGACGGCGTCGCGGTGGCCGCCATGAGCGGCGTCTCCGGCGCCGGCCGCAAGGCGAGCGAGGACTACAGCTTCTGCGAGGTCGACGAGGACCTGCGCGCCTACCGCATCGGCCGGCACCAGCACGTCCCCGAGATCGAGCAGACCGTGGCGCGGTTCGCCGGACGGTGCGGGCCCATCTCCTTCACCCCCCACCTCGTCCCGCTCCGCCGCGGCATCCTGGCCACCTGCACGCTGCGGCTCGCGCGCGGCGCCGACCCGGCCGGCCTCGCCCACGCCTACGACGTCTACGCGAAGGAGCCGTTCCTGCGCGTCCTCCCCGCCGACAAGGTCTCGGTGAAGGACGTGGCCCGCACGAACCGCGTCCACGTCGGCGTGGCGATCGACGCGCGGGCCGGCGTGGCGGTGGCCGTCTCCGCCATCGACAACCTGGTGAAGGGCGCCGCCGGCCAGGCGGTGCAGGCGCTCAACGCAGCCATGGGCTGGGACGAGGCGCTCGGCCTCGATCTCCTCGGGGGCTAGCGTGAAGATTCCAAAGGGCTTTCGGTTCGCGGGCGCCGCCGCCGGCCTCAAGCCGCAGCGGCGGGACGTCGCGCTCGTCGTCTCCGACGTCCCGGCCGCGGCCGCCGGCGTCTTCACCAAGAACCGCGCCGCCGCCGCCCCGGTGCTCGACGCCCGGCCGCGCGTGCCGGCCGAGGGCGTACGCGCGGTGCTCGCGAACTCGGGCAATGCCAACGCGCTCACCGGCCCGGGCGGCCTCGACGACGTGAGCGTGCTGCGGAGCGCGGTCGCCGACGCGCTCGGGATCCAGAAGCGCGCCGTCCTGACCGCTTCCACCGGCGTCATCGGCCAGCGGCTGCCCGCGATGAAGATCCTGGCCGCGCTGCCCTCGCTGGTGGACGGGCTCGGCGACCACGCCGATCTGGCAGCGGAGGCGATCATCACGACCGACACGCGCCCGAAGATGACCGCGCGCGAGGTGGTGCTGGGTGGGAAGGCCGCCACCGTGAGCGCCATCTGCAAGGGCTCGGGGATGATCGCGCCGCAGCTCGCGACCGTCCTGTGCGTCATCGCCACCGACGCCGCCGTGACGCCGCGCGCGCTGCAGGACGTGCTCGCCCGCGCCGTCGCGAAGACGTTCAACATGGTCAACGTCGACGGGGACATGTCGACGAACGACACGGTGCTCGCGCTCGCGAACGGGCTCGCCGGCAATCCCCGCATCGCCGATCCCGGGCCCGACCTCGACGTGCTCGAGGCCGCGCTCACCGACCTCTGCCGCGAGATGGCCCGCGCGGTGGCGGCCGACGGCGAGGGGGCCACGCGCATGGTGGAGGTGGTGGTCACCGGCGCGCCGTCGGACGAGGCGGCGAGGGACTGCGCCACCGCGGTGGCCGGCTCGCCGCTCGTCAAGGCGGCGGTCTTCGGCGCCGATCCGAACTGGGGGCGCGTGCTCGCCACGGTCGGCGCGCGCGCCGGGTCGCGCGGCTGGCCCATCGACCCGTTCCGCGCTCGCGTGGCGCTCCAGGGCGTCACCGTGTTCGAGAAGGGAGCGCCGGTCGAGTTCGACCGCGACGCGCTCAAGGCGAAGATGCGCGAGACCCGCGTCGATCTGCTCGTCGCGCTGGCGGACGGAGAGGCGCGCGCCACCGCCTGGGGGTGCGACCTCTCCTACGACTACGTCCGGATCAACGCCGACTACACCTCGATGATCGTCCAGAAGCCGGATGGCATGCTGGCGAAGGAGGAGACGGTCGCCAACTACAGCCCGGCTTTCAAGCGGACGCTGCTCGTCGAGGCGCTCAAGTACATCTCCGCCTTCTCCGGCCAGATCGCCGTCATCAAGTACGGCGGCGCCGCGATGGTGAAGGAGAGCCTGAAGGAGGCGTTCGCCGAGGACGTCACGCTCCTCAAGCGGGTCGGGCTGAAGCCGGTGGTGATCCACGGCGGCGCGCTCGAGATCAACCGCACGCTGGAGCGGCTGGGAGAGCGCAGCGAGTTCGTCGACGGCCTTCGCGTCACCGACGCGGCCGCGCTGCCCGTCGTCGAGATGGTCCTCACCGGCAAGGTGAACCAGGAGCTCGTGGCGCTGCTCAACGCGCGCGATGCCGGCGCGGTCGGGCTCTCGGGAAAGGACGGCCGGCTCCTGGAGGGGCGGCGACTCGTCCACGAGAGCGGGCGCGACCTGGGCCAGGTGGGCGAGGTCACCGCGGTCAACACCGCGTTTCTGCAGATGCTGCTCGAGAAAGACTACGTGCCGGTCATCTCGCCCATCGGCCTCGGGCCCGCCGGCGAGAGCCTCAGCATCAACGCCGACGACGTGGCGGCGCACGTCGCCACCGCGCTCGGCGCGAAGAAGCTCATCTACCTCACCGACGTTCCCGGCCTGCTCGAGTCGGCGCCCGACGGCGAGCTCGTGCGGCAGGTCACCGCCGACGACCTACGGCACCGCCTCGCCGCGGGGTCCATCACCGGCGGCATGAAGATCAAGGTGCAGTCCATCCTGGAGGCGCTCCAGGGCGGCGTCGAGCGCGTGCACGTCCTCGACGGCCGTCAGCCGCACACCGTCATCGCCGAGCTCTTCACCGACCGCGGGGTCGGGACGCTCGTGCAGCTGCAGCCGGCCGCGCCGGCCACGTAGGGGGATCTCGCCGTGTCCACCACCGCCGACCGCCGCCGCGACGTCGTGGCGCGCCTCATCCGCGAGCGGCACATCTCGACGCAGGAGGAGCTGCTCACCGCGCTGCGCCAGGGCGGCTTCGTGGCGACCCAGGCCACGCTCTCGCGCGACCTGGCGCGGCTCGGCGCGCGCCGCGTCTCCGCGCCCCAGGGCGGCACCCGGTACGAGCTCTCCCACGAGGAGCGCCGGGACGGGCTCGACGCGCTCGGGCGGCTCGTCGCCTCCGTCTCGTGCAACGGCTCGATGGTGGTGATCCGGACGCACCCCGGCAGCGCACCGGCGGTCGCTCGCGTCGTCGATCTGGCGCGGCTGCCCGATCTGCTCGGCACCATCGCCGGGGACGACACGGTCTTCATCGCACCGGTGAAGGAGAAGCGCGCGCGCGCGCTGGCGGACCGCGTGCGGGCCCTGTTCGAGGGCGCGCCGGCGGACGCCGCGCTGTAGGGCGAGGCTCGTCCCGCCGCGGTCGCCGGACTGTAGGGCGGGGGCGTGTCCCCCGCCGCCGCGCTCAGCCCAGCGCTGCCACCCGCGCCCACTCTCGCCGCGAGCGATCGACGCAGTCCTCGATGCTGAGGCCGGCGAACCAGTTGCCGGTGACGCAGAGCCGACCGGCCGCGGTGAGGCGGTCGACCTCGGCCACCACCTGCTCGTGACCGAGGACCGGCGAGGGCAGCACGCTCCGCTGCTCGGCCACGTCCTCCAGGTCGGCAGGGGCGAGCCGCAGCAGCCGCGCCGCGCGCTCGAGCTTGGCGGCGCGGTCGAGGCCGGGCTTGAAGTGGAAGGCGAAGCCGCGCCAGGCTGGGTCGGGGACCGAGTCGCGCGTCACCACCGAATGGAACACGTCGTCCCGGGGGACGAGGAACATCGACACCGGGACCTGCGCCACCTTGTCCGCCCTCACCGCGAAGCCGAGGCTCTCCACCTGCGCCTCCTTCACCCGCGCCACGACCTGCGACAGCTCCGGCGCGGCGGCGGCGAGGACGCGCGCGGCCGGGCCCGGCGTGACCGCCACGGCCACGACGTCCGCGTCGTGACGCGCACCCTCCGCGGTGACCGCGGCGTAACCGTGGGCCGTCGCCTCGAGCGACGTGACCGCCTGGCCCAGGCACACCTCGATGTTCGGCTGTCGCGCGATGGCCTCGGCGGCGCTGGCGAGCCCTCCCTGGAGCGTGAAGCTGCGCGGGTAGTCCGGTCGCCGCGTCGGGCGCGACTTGAAGAGCATCGCGGCCGGGAAGGCGTCCGCGCTCTGCGAGGGCACCGCCGACAGCATCGGGCCGAGCACCTTGCCGTAGTTCCGGCGCCCCACGATGCCGGCGTAGTACGAGTAGACGGTCTGCCCGTCCTTCCTGGTGGTGAACATGCGGAAGGCGTGCAGCGCGAGCTCGGGCCAGGAGAACTGGCGCATGAGCATGCCCAGGTTCGAGCCGGGCAGGAGCCGATCGCCGTCGACCATCCGCATGTGCGTCTTCGCGCGCTGCAGCACCGCGGAGCGCAGGCCGCAGGCGTCGAGCACCTGCGTCAGGCCGACGTAGGAGTTGTAGCAGGTGTGCGCGCCGAGCTCGTACCAGAAGCCGCTCCCGCCGCAGTGGGTGGCGAGGCAACCGCCGAGCCGCGACGCCCGCTCCAGGATCAGCACCGACCGCCCGGCCCGGGCCGCCTCGTGCGCGAAGGTGAGGCCGCTGATGCCGCCGCCGATGACGAGGACGTCGTGCTTGCTCATGCGGGCCCGGAGCCTCGCACGACGCGCTGCGGCGCGCCAGAGGTGTCACCGTCGCAGGGTGGACGCGGCGGTCTCGACGCGCGCGGACGGTTGCTCGCGTAGCCCGGCACGCTAATGTAGCAAGCATGCGCATGCGGATCGGCTTCCTGGGGCTGGGGACGATGGGCGCACCGCTCGCGAAGAACCTCCGCAAGGCGGGGTTCACCGTCACGGTGTGGAACAGGACGGCCGCGCGGGCGGCACCGCTGCTCGAGAAGGGTGCGGCGACGGCCCCCACGCCGCGCGAGTGCGCCGCGGGCAAGGACCTCGTCTTCACCTGCCTCACCGACGAGAATGCGCTCGACGCGGTGCTGGACGGCCCGGACGGCGCGCTGGCGGGGCTCGCCACCGGGGGCCTGCTCGTCGACTCCTCCACGGCCGGAACCCGCGCGGCGCGCTCGGTGCGTGAGCGGGTCGAGGCGCGCGGGGCGCAGTTCGTCGCGGCGCCGCTGATCGGCTCGAGGCACGCCGCCGAGAAGGCTCAGCTCGTCGTCGTGGCGGGCGGCCCCGCGGAGGCGCGCGAGCGAGCGCGTCCGGCGCTGCACGCCATCTCGGCCCGGCTGTTCGAGCTCGAGGACCCGGTCCACGCCGCGCTCATGAAGCTCGTCGTGAATTCCATCGGCGGCGCGATGGTGACCGCGTTCGGGGAGGCGCTGGCGCTCGGCGCGTCGGGGGGCCTCGCGCTGACGCAGATGATCGATACGCTGCAGGCGTCCGGCTTCCACTCCCCCATCTACCTCATGAAAGGCGAGCAGCTCCTCCAGCGCGACCTCGTCCCCCGTTTCCAGCTCGCCCTGGCGGAGAAGGACCAGCGGCTGGCGCAGGAGGCGGCCGCCGAGCAGGGCGCGCGCGTCCCCCTCAACGAGACCGTCCGCGCGCTCCTGCGCCAGGCCATCGACGCCGGCCACGGCGAAGAGGACCTGTGCTCCGTGGCGGAGCTCTTCTTCGCGTGGGCGAAGGTGAAGCGCTGACGGAGCGCGTTCGTCCTTCGACTCCGCCGCTGCGAGAAGGCGCGTCGTCGAAGGGGGAACGGCCCGCGGCGCGCAGCGCGTTCTAGGCCGCCAGGGCCTCGTCGACGATGCGAGAGAGGTCGTCGAGGTGGAAGGGCTTCTTCACGTAACCGACCGGCCAGCTGGCGCTCTTGCCGAGCTTCGCCTTGACCTCTTCCGGGGGGCTGGCCGAGACGAAGAGCACCTTGGGGCAGCGATCGCCGAGCGCGCTCATGAGCTCCCCGAGGAGCGTCGCGCCGTCCATCCCGGGCATCCGGTAATCGAGCAGTGCCAGGTCGGGCGGACGCGAGCGCGCCAGCTCCAGCGCGCACAGCGCGTCGGGCGCGCTCTCCGCCTCGTGCCCCATCTTCCGGAGCGCGAGCTCGAGCGCCTTCCTCACGATGTCGGTGTCGTCTACGACGAGGACGCGAGCCATGGTCCGTTGACCTTTCTCCAGGCCTCCCGGGGGCCGGGATGCGTCCCGCGTGCCGATCGCAACGTGGCGATATCAGGCCCGGCCGTTCGCGCCAGGGCAGGGGCGCCGGACACCCTGGGTGCGCGAGATCGGCCCACCCCCGCCCCTGAGCACCGAGCGGTAGGTCGGGGGCTCGCCCCCCGCCGCGGGTCACCCAGGCTCACGAATGGCGAGCGAGCGAGCGCTTGACCGCTTCGGCGAAGTGCCGCCGGGCGGACGCCGGCGCGATGACCTCGGCGTCCCCGCCGAAGGAGAGCGCGAACCGGGTCGCCCAGTCCTCGCTCGCCCCGGGCACCTCCACGACCGCCCCGCCATCCTCGTCGCGGGCGACGAGCGCGACGCCCGGCCGCGACAGCGCCCAGGCCGCGGCGCGCGCCGCCAGCCGGACCCGCACCGGCTCGCCTTGCGTTTCCGAGAAGAGCCGCGCCTTCGCCAGCTGCGCCGCGCTCGGGGGCTCGAAGCGCGCCTCGCCGAGCGTGCACTCGCGGATGCGATCGAGCCGGAACGGGAGCGGCCGGTCGCGGGCCAGGTCGAAACCGTACAGGTACCAGTGGCCGAAGCGCTGGGCGAGGGTCCACGGTCGCACCGTCCGGTCGCCCTCCGCCGCGCGCGTGGCGGTGAAGTAGCGAAGCCGCACCTCGCGGCGCTCGGCGATGGCGCGTTGCAGCCGCCCCAGCACCGACCCGGGCGCGGGTGGGGAGCCGGCGTAGATGCGCCCCATGAGCTCGTCGAAGCTCTTGCGCCGATCGCGCGGCACCGACTGGCGCAGCGCCGCCAGCGCCCGATCCTTCCCCTCCCCGCCCAGCGCCTGCGCCGCCGCGCCGAGCGCGGCCGCCTCGCTCTCCGTGAAGCGGGGTGGACGCGAGAAGCTCTGGTGCAGCGCGACGTAGACGCGGTCGCCCTCGACGTACAGGTCGAGGAAGTCGTCGGGCGCGAACGGCGGGCAGCCGACGCCGAGCAGGAAGTCGAGGTCCTCGAGGAGCACCTTCTCCGTCACCTCGCACTTCGCCGCCAGCTCCTTCACCGGGATCCCGCGGTGCTGCACGGCGTAGGGGACGAGGAACAGCACGCGGCGGAGGCGCTCCCGCGGGTCGGTCTTCACGGCGGCGACCTCGCGGCGGGCGCCGGGCTTGCGGGCGGGGCTCACGCGAGCCGCTCCGCCAGCCCGGCCAGCACCGCCCGCGCCTTCTGCCTGAGCTGGGCCGGCGCGACGACCTGCGCGCGCTCCAGCGCGATCACGTGCCGCAGCAGCGCCTCGGCGTTCGTGGCCGTCACCTCCACCACCACCGCGCCGTCCTCCTCGCGCACCTGCGCGCGAGGCCCGAAGGACGCGCGCGCCTCGGGCGACACCGGCCCCTCCAGCCGCACGGTGCACCGCTGCGGCGCATGGATGGCGTACTCCCAGGTCTCGCGCGTGGCGAGCGCGTGCAGCTCGAAGCTCTCCGGCACCGCGAAGTCCGGCGTGCGCGGCGCGGCCGGGTTCACCGAGAGCTCGAGGATGCGCGCCAGGTGGAACGTGCGCACGTCGCGCCGCAAGTGGCACCAGCCGACCAGGAACCAGGCGGAGCCGGACTGGTAGAGGCCGTACGGATCGACGTCGCGCTCGGTGCGCGCCCGCCGCTCGGCGCCCTGGTAGGCGAGGTGGACCCGCTTCTTCGCCATCACCGCCGCGGACAGCTCTTCGAGCTGGTGCGCGAGCGCGCCACCCCCGGCCCGTCCCGGCTCGCCCTCCTCGGCGCTCGAGAGGTGGCGCGCCGCCAGCGCGGCGGTCTCGGAGGCGCCCGGCGCGCGGGCGGCGAAGGAGAGCTTGTTGAGCGCGTGCGCGAGGTCCTTCGCGTACGGGAACGCGCCCTGCGCCAGCGCCGCCGAGCCGGCGAGATAGAGGAGCGCGAGATCCTCCGGCGGCAGCTCCAGGTTGGGGAGGTAGAACTCGTCCCGGTCGATGAGATAGCCGGCCGGCAGATCCTCGTCCTGGGACACCCAGCGCACCGGGATCCCGAGCTCGAGCAGCTCGGCCTTGTCGCGCTCGAACTTGCGGACGGCGGCCTCCTCCGAGCCGCCGTAATCAGCCGGAAATTGCTCCTGGATCTCGCGCCAAGAGACCGGCTCCGCCGCGCGCAACAGGAACGCGGCGAGATCGAGGAGACGCTCCGCCTTCTGCATGGGGGGCTGAACCTTAACAGCAGCCGCCGGTCTGCGGAAAGATAGACGTGGTAAGATGAATGCTTCCGCGCTGCATGGGGGTGCCCATGGCGGGGCTCGGGATCGGGCCAGAGCAGTTCGCGCTCTTCCGCATCGCCGACCCGGACCAGCGCGCCCGGGCGCTGGAGGACACCCTCGCCCCGGGCCTGTTCCGGCTCGGCAGCGAGCTGGCGAGTGGCCTGTCGCGCGTCGTCGGCGGCACGCTGACCGCCGAGGCCGGCCGGCTCGTGCGGCGGCGTGACGAGCCGCCCCACGAGGTGCTGGTCGCCTTCTACGCGGGGGACAAGGGCTACCGCAGCGCGCCGCACCTGGCGCTCGCCGTGACCCGCGCCCACCTCCACGCGAGGGTGGTGGCGCGCGCGGCGGCCGATCGCGGCGGGGGGATGCGCCGGACGCTGCTGCGCGAGTCGCAGAACCTGGCCAGGAAGGGCAAGCCGTTCCGCAAGCTGCGCAGCTACTCGGGGTGGGATCACGAGGAGCTGCCCGAGACCGCACCGGCACACTCGGCCGCGTTCTGGTGCGAGCTCGCCGACGAGCTCGCGGCGCCGGCGAGCGCCGGCGGCATCGACGTCGGCGTGGCGTGGACCGCGGAGGAGGCGCGCAGCCTCGCCGTCGGCGACGTCCTGGGCGTCTTCCGCGACCTCGCCCCGCTCTACAAGCTGCTCGCGGCGGCGCGGTAGCGCGATCGCTTCCTCCCGGGTCGCCCTGGGCAGTCCGCTCCCCCTTCGACGACGGCCGCTATCGCGGCCTACGCTCAGGGTGAGCGGATCCATGGCCGACCCGCTCGCCTGGGAACCCTGACCCGCTCGCCTGGGAACCCTGGCCCGTTCGCCCTGAGCGTAGCGCCGCCGGAGGCGGCGCGAAGTCGAAGGGCGACGGCGTGGGCGGCTACGAGTGCGCTGCGCTCTTCTCGCCCGCGCTCGGCTCGACCGGGTTGGCGGCGGCCTGCTGCGACTCGGCCTGGCGCCGCTCCTCGCGCGCGGCCTGGCGGACCGCGTCGAGCAGCTCCTCGTGATCCTTGCGGAGCGCGTCGAACCGGCGGCGCAGCTCGGCGTGGCGGTCGTTGGCGAGCTCGAGCTCACCCTTCTGAACCATGTAGACGCGCTTCTCGGTCTCGAGCCGGCCACGGACGGCCTTGAGGTCCTTCTCGATCTCCGCCACGCGCTTGCGCGCCTCAACGAGCTTCGACTCGGCCTTGTCGGCGCGCTCCTTCTCGGCGGCGAGCTTCTCCGGGTCGGCGCCGGCCGGCGTAGCCGGCGCGGGCGCGGGCGTGGGCGCGGCGACGGCGGCGGGGGCGACCTGCTCGACCTTGCGCTCGGCCTGGGCGCGCAGACGCTCCAGCTCCTGCCGCTGCTTCTCCGCCGCGGCCTCGGCGGCGCGGGCGCGATCACCCATGTGAGCCGCCTCCTCGCGCGCCTCGGCGAGGCGCGTGGAGAGCTTGTCGATCTCGGTGCGCAGTGCGGCGGCGCCGCCGGCCTTCTTCGCCGCCTCCGCCTGCTCGAACGCCTTCTTCTTCGTCGAGGCGAGGTCCGCGCGGAGCGAGGTCGCCTCCTCGCGCCGCTCCTTCCCCTCGGCGCGTAGCGACGCGGCGTCCTTCTGTACCTTCTCGAGCTCTGCGGTCAGCTTTTCCGACTCGTGGGCGTGATCCTGCGCCACCTGCCGCGCGGAGCGGCCCTGGAGGAAGAACGCGACGGCGGCGAGTACGGCGACGAGCGCGACGAAGAGGGCGAGGCCGATCATGGCGGACTCCGACTCTGAAGGAGGGGGGAGGTCGTGAAGCTACCACCGCTTCCGCCCGGAGCGTCAATGGGTAAAGGGCTCGGGACCGCCACCGGCGCGTGGCCACCGGCCCGGCGGCCGGCGGGGAGGCCCGGCGGGCCCGCGGGGGTGGAGGACGAGCGTGCCCCGGGCAGCTCGGCCGCCCGAAAACCCCAATCGCCGAGCGGGCATGCGCTCCCTGACGCATCGTGCACGACCGCGCACCCGCTCCGGGGCGGGATCGGATAGGGCGCGCCGGCGGTTCCGTACTACGATCCGCCTCTCCCCTCGCGCCGTGCGGCGCGAGCTCCCGCCCATGCGCAGCCTCGCCGCCAGGATCTTCCTCGCCTTCGCCATCGCGCTCGCCGCCTTTGGCCTGGCGGCGCTGTTCGCCGTCGGCCGCATGCACGCGCTCGGGACGGACCTGCGCCTCCTCAGCGAGGGATACCTGCCCCTCACCCGCATCGCGGCCCAGATCGACGTGAAGGACTGGGTGACTGCTCGGGCCCTGGAGGTCAGGGCGATGGACCCGGCCGCGCGGCGCGTCTTCCTGCCGGTGGCGCGGGCCCACTTCCCGGCGGTCGTGAAGGAGAAGCTCGCGGAGGCCCGCGCCGTGCTCGCGCGCGCGCGGAGCGTCGCGTCCGGCGCGGACGCCCGCTTCCTGTCCGAGGTCTCCGCGCGCATCGACGCGCTCGACGCGCGCTGGACCGCCTACGATCAGGCGGCCGGCGCGCTCTTCGGGGCGCTCGAGCGAGCCGACGCCGGGGCGGACGACCCCGCGCTCGCGGATCGGGTCGAGGCGGTGCGGCGGCTCGAGAAGGGGCTCTCGCTCGACGTGAAGCTGTTGCAGGCCGCGCTCGACGGCCAGGTCGCGGACCGGGTCCACGCCGCCGAGCGCGCCGAGCGGCGGAGCGCGCTCCTCGTCGTGCTGTATTCCGTGCTCGCCGCATCCGTCGGGCTCGGCGCGATGCTGATCGGGCAGCGGCTCCTCGCGCCGATCCGCGTCCTCACCGACGGGGTGAAGGCCGTGGCGCGCGGCGACCTGACGCGGAGCGTGGCCGTGCGCAGCAAAGACGAGCTGGGGCTCCTCGCGCGCGAGTTCAACGCGATGGCCGCCTCCCTGGAGCGGCAGCGGTCCGAGCTGCTCCGCGCCGAGCGGCTGGCCGCGGTGGGGCGCATCTCCGCCCAGATCACGCACGAGATCCGGAACCCGCTCAACGCCATCGGCCTCAACGCCGAGCTCCTGGCCGAGGAGCTGTCCGGCGCGGACGCGCCCCCGGAAGCGCGGGCCCTGGTCCAGGCCATCGGGCGCGAGGTGGACCGGCTCGCCGGCGTTACCGAGGAGTACTTGCGCTTCGCCCGCCTGCCCAAGCCCGCCTGCGCGCTGGAGGACCTGAACGAGGTGCTCACCGGGCTGTGCGAGTTCGTCCGGCCGGAGCTCGCGGCCGCGAACATCGCGCTCCGGCTCGACCTCGCGGAGGGTCTGCCGCCCGTGCGCGCCGACGAGGGGCAGCTCCGGGCCGCCTTCCTCAACCTGCTCCGCAACAGCCGCGAGGCGATGACCGCCGGCGGCGTGGTGACGGTCGCGACGAGGGTCGCGACCGGCGGCGAGGTGGAGGCCGAGGTGAAGGACACCGGCCCAGGCATCGCGCCCGAGGCGCTGACGCGCATCTTCGACCCCTTCTACTCGACGAAGGAGAAGGGTACCGGCCTCGGGCTCGCGTTCGCGCAGCAGGTGGTGCAGGAGCACGGCGGCACGATCCGGTGCGACAGCGCGCCGGGCGGGGGCACGACGTTCACGTTGAAGCTACCGAGGGCCGAGGAGCGGCCCGCGACGGCTGGGATGGAGGCACTCGAGGCATGAGGCGGTCGAGGACGACGGCGGGGACGATGGGGGGACCGCTCACGCGGACGGCGGGCCGGGGACGCGCGGCGGTGCGGGTCGACCCGCGCTTCTGCGAGGCCCGGCGGCGGGTGCTGCCGAACGGGTTGCGCGTGCTGACCGTGCCCGCGCCCGGTCTGCACTCCGCCATGATCGCGCTCTACGTCCGGACCGGCTCCCGGCACGAGCGCCCGGAGACGAACGGGGTCTCGCACTTCCTCGAGCACCTCTTCTTCCGTGGCTCTCGCGACTGGCCGGACACGGTCGCCATGAACGCGGCGGTGGAGAGCGTGGGCGGGAACCTGAACGGCATCACCGCCCGCGACCACGGCTGCTACTACACGCCGATCCACGCCAGCGAGCTGAGGACGGGGCTCGCCATCCTGGGCGACATGATCCGCCGGCCGCTCCTGCGCGAGATGGACGTCGAGCGCGAGATCATCCTCGAGGAGATCCTGGACGAGGTCGACGGCGAAGGGCGCGACATCGACGCCGACAACCTCTCCAAGCGGCTCGCCTTCGGCGGCCACCCGCTCGGCTTCAAGATCGCCGGCACCCCCGAGATCATCCGCGCGCTGGGCGAGGGACAGGTCCGCGCGCACCACTCCCGCTTCTACTGCGGCGCGAACCTCGTCCTGTGCGTGGCGGGTCCGGTGCGCGAGGCGGAGGTCGTGGAGCTGGCGGACGAGCACCTCGGCGCGTTGCCTCGCGGCAAGGTCTCGCGCGACGATCCGCCGCCGTCCTGGCCGGAGGGCCCGCGCCTCGCGCACGTCGAGCACGACGACGCGCAGTCCGAGCTGTGCCTCAACTTCCCCTGCCCGCCCGAGCACCACCCCGACTATCCGGTCCACCTCGTCATCCGCCGCGTCCTCGACGACGGCCTCTCGTCCCGCCTGCCGTTCGAGGTCGTGGAGCGGCGCGGCCTCGCCTACTCTCTCCACGCGGGCATCGACGCCTTCGCCGACTGCGGCATGTTCGTCGTCGACGGGGCGTGCGCGCCGAAGAAGCTGCCGCGGGTGGTGGGCGAGATCCTGCGCGTCCTCTCCGAGCTGACGGCGCGACCCGTCGGCGAGGAGGAGCTCACGCGCGTCCAGCGCCGGCACCGGATGACGCTCGCCTTCTCGCTCGACAGCGCCGCCGAGCTGGCCGGCTGGTACGGTTCGGGCGAGGTGCTGCACGCGCCGGAGGGGTTCGAGGAGCGCTGCCGGCGCGTGGAGCGCGTCACGCCCGCGGACGTGCTGCGGGTGGCGCGCGAAACGTTCACCTCGAAGAACCTGCTCGGCGTGTTCGTCGGGCCGACGAGCGGCCGCGCCCGCCGTGAGCTGGAGAAGGTCGTCCGCGGCGCCCTCGGATAGCTGCCCCCTACGCGCCGCCTCGCTTTTTCGCCGCCCTCGCCTCCCGCCCGCTAGGATGGCCGTCATGGCCCTCTCGTGGGACCCGACGCTGGTGACGGGCGTCCCGGCGATCGACCTGCAGCACCAGCAGCTGTTCGAGCGGCTCGACGCGCTGCTGCACGCGATCCGGCGCGGCTCCTCGCGCGATGAGGTCGGCCGAACGCTCTCCTTCCTGTTCGACTACGTGCAGACCCACTTCGCCGCGGAGGAGCGGCTCATGCACGACACCTCGTACCCCGGGTACCCCGAGCACAAGGCGGAGCACGAGGCGTTCGCGCGCGAGCTGGACGCGCTGCAGGCGGAGTATCGGCGGGATGGACCGAGCCCGAGCCTCGTCCTGCGCGTGAACGGCCGATTCACGGCGTGGCTGCGCGACCACGTCCATCGCGTCGATCGGGCCCTCGCCGATCACCTCCGCGCCGCTCCCCGCTGAATCGAGGCTCACCCGGGTGGCGGCCGCGCTCCGCGGGATGCTACCCTCTTCGCGTGGAGCAATTCGTCGAGCGAGTCGTGCGGCGGCTGCGCGAGGAGCCGGGCTTCAGCCGGAACCGGCACTTCCTCGCCTTCTCGTCGCCCGAGGGGCGTCGCGCGCTCCGCATCCACCGGCACCTGCGCTCGATCGAGCGCGACCTGTCACGCGGTTCGCACGCGACGGTCGAGCGCCAGGAGGCCCGCATCCGCCTGACGCTCCGCTCACCGCGCGGCCTGCGCACCGCCTGGCTGTCCGACGCGGAGTACCGGATCCTGTGCACGAGCCCGCTCGTCCGGGCGGTGCTCGAGCGCCCGGCCTGAGAGGTCTGCCAGGAACGCCCTGACCGCTCGACGCCCGTTTTCTAGAGGGGGGTGCGGCCCTCGAAGACCCGCTCCGCGGGGCCGCGCATCAGCACGCCCACGAGGTCCGGCGCGACCGTGATCCAGAGCGGGCCGCCGGGGAGGCGCACCTCCGCCGGCTCGCCCACCGGGAGCAGT
>Ga0306924_10003476_pt1 | contig 15141 bp, 12 predicted proteins | sample sta12Can44000111_FD_203756 | JGI IMG/M metagenome (GOLD analysis project Ga0306924, IMG submission 203756) | Lab enrichment of tropical soil microbial communities from Luquillo Experimental Forest, Puerto Rico - statanox.12C.anox.44.000.111 (v2)... | ecosystem: Environmental > Terrestrial >... | reverse complement strand
TGAGCGGGCGGACGAGGAGCACGTCGAAGAGGCCGCTGCGAACGTAGTGGCGCAGGCGCTCGATGTTTCCGACGACGAGGTCGGCCGCGGCGAAGGCGCATCCGGCGAGCGCGGTCATGAGGAAGACCTCGGCGAACGCGAAGCCGCCCAGTGCCGGCGTCACCCTGAAGACCACGACGACGCCCACGACGTCGAGCACGCCGAACAGCACGCTTCCGACGACGTCGGCCACGAACGAGGCACGATACTGGGTCTGGCTCCGCATCTGCGCGCCCAGCAGATGGCGATAGGCGGCGAGCCTCGTGTCAGCCACCCTGGATGACCAGCTTGCGCTCACCACGCGCCTGCACCCAGCGGCAGAGCGCGAGGATGCCCACGACCCAGCCGGCCTGAACGCCGAGCAGCTCGAGCTGCCGCGTGGCGGAGCCGTGTTCGACGAGCACGTCGAGCGGGATCTGGATGACCGACGGAAAGGGCGTCGCGACGACCAGGGCGACAGCCAGCGTGTCGGGAAAGAACCACACGGGGACGTACAGCCCGCTCAGGATCGGAGCCGCCACGGTCCAGAGGGTGTTCGGCCCGCGCGCGTCGAGCAGCCAGTACGCCGCCGCGTTCACGAGGAACCGGCACCCGAAGCTGACGATCGTGGCCAGCAGCGCCGAGCACACGAACAGCGCGTAGGTCAGCATGTGCCGCGGTGCGTAGAGCTTGAACACGAGCGCGCCCACGACGATGGGCGCCACGAAGCGCGTGAGCGCGGCGTAGCCGGCCCGGCCGAGGTCGGCCGCCAGCTGCTGCCAGACCGGGTCGATCGGGCGCAGCAGGTCGATGACGACGTCACCGGTACGGATCCGCTCGGCGAGGTCGGGCAGCGACCACAGCAGGACGACGCCGATCAGTCCCTGCCCCGCCCACACGAAGGTGGCCAGCTGGGGCTCATCGTACCCGGCCACGGTGCGACCGCCGGCGTCGAGGACGGCGAGCATGATCGCGAAGCGCAGGAAGCCGAACACGGTGTTGGTGACGATATTCGCCACCGTCGCCTGACGATATGTCGCATAGCGCCTGAACCCCGCCACGGCCAGCGCCAGGTACGCACGGGCCAGCGGAGCGCGTGTCGTGGCGGGATGCGCGTCCAGGCCCTCGTCCTTACGCTTTGGAAACCTGAACGAGGTTGGAGTGAAGCGCCGGCCCGCCGCCGAGGTCGGCGACGCGATCGCTGGTGAGCACGTTGACGCCGAGCCCGTCCGGCGAGAAGCGATGCCACCAGATCCCCTCGATGACGACCACGCCCGGCCGCGTCGCGTCCGTGATGCGCGCGGTGAAGCGCGCGGCGCCGCGCGGGCTCTCGACCCGCACGCTGTCGCCGTCGCTGATGCCGCGCGCGGAGGCGTCGGCCGCGGCCAGCATCGCGGTGGGCGCGCCTTGCCTCCGCCGCAAGAGCTCCGACTGGCTGAATGACGAGTTCAGGAAGAACCGGTTGGGCGGCACGATGCACTGCAACGGGAAGCGTGCGGCCAGCTCGCGATTGGCCGGGCCCTCGCGGAGCGGGACGTACGTCGGAAGCGGCGGCAGACCCTGGCGCTCGAGCCACGGGGAATAGAGCTCGACCTTGCCCGACGGCGTCGGCGCGCCGTCCGCGAAGGGCATGTACGGCCGCGGCAGATCGACCCTCGCCCACCCGTCGCGCACGAGCCGCTCCCAGGTGACGCCGCGCACGCTGGCGTCACCCTTGGCCAGGAATTCGCGGATCAGCCCCTCGTCCCCCTTCGCGTAGTGCGCCTCGGCGGCGCCCATCGCGCGGGCCAGCAGCTCCATCGTCTCCCAGTTCGACTTCGCCTCGCCCTGCGGCGGCAGCACCGGCCGCGCGAGCTGGAGCGTGAGCTGGCCGAACGAGCGATAGAGGTCGAGGTGCTCCATCGAGGTCGTCGCCGGCAGCACGACGTCGGCGTAGCGCGCCGTGTCGGTCATCACCTGCTCGTGGACCACCGTGAAGAGGTCCTCGCGCGTCAGGCCACGCAGCACGAGCTTCTGGTCCGGGCAAACGGCCGCGGGGTTCGAGCTGTAGACGTAGAGCGCGCGCACCGGCGGCCTCATGGTCGGTTCCGTCAGGGCCCGGCCCAGCTGGATCATGTTGACGATGCGCGGGGCCGGCGTGGGCATCAGGTCGGGACGCTCGAGCACGGAATAGTCGAAGCCGAACGCGCCGCCGGTCGAGAGCAAGGCGCCGCCGTGCGGGTCGGCGTAGGCGCCGGTGAGGGCGGGCAGGCACGCGAGGGTCCGGCACGTCATCGCGCCGTTCTCGTGGCGCGAGAGGCCGATCCCGATCCTGATGAACGTCCGCGGCGAGGCGCCGTAGCGGCGCGCGAAGCTCACGATCGTATCGGCCCCGAGCCCGACGATGGGCGCGACGGCCTCGGGCGAATAGGCTCTCAGATGGTCAGCGAGACGGTCGAAGCCGACGGTCGCCCGCTCGATGTAGCCGCGATCGATCCGGCCCTCGGCCACCAGCACGTGCATCACGGCCAGCGCCAGCGCGGCATCGGTGCCCGGCCGCACCATCAGGTGCTCGTCGGCTTGTCGGGCCGTCGGCGTGCGGTAGGGATCGATCGCCACGACGTGGGCGCCGCGGGCCCGCGCCTGCTTCACGAGCGTCATGACGTTGATCGTCGAGTAGGACGCGTTCACGCCCCACAGCACGACCAGGTCGGCCCCCACCATCTGCTCGGAGTCGTTGCCGGTGACGGCGCCGACGGTGGCGCGCCAGCCGGCGTAGGCGGTCGTCACGCAGATCGTGCGGTCGAGCCGGCTCGCGCCGAGGGCGTGGAAGAGCGGATGGCCCGCGTAGTACTGCACCTGGCCCATCGAGCCCGCGTACGAGAAGGGCAGGATCGCCTCGCCGCCGTCCGTCGCGATGATCCCGCGCCATCGCTCGGCGATCGTCTCCACGGCCTCGTCCCACGAGATGGGGACGAAGTCGCCGGTTCCCTTCGGCCCGACGCGGCGCAGCGGTGTCAAGACGCGAAGCGGCGAATGCACACGCTCGGCGTACTCGCGCACCTTGCCGCAGATGAGGCCCCGGGTGAACGGATGGTCGGGGTTGCCGGTGACGGACGTCAGACGGCCGTCGTCGACGGTCACGACGAGGCTGCAGCACGACGGACAATCGTGAGGACAAACCGACAGCATGAGATCCGACCAAAGGTATCATGGCCGAGGATGCGGGCCCTGCTCGCGCAGCTCAACCCCTTCAAGACACGAGAGGCCAGGCGGCTCGCATTCCTCTTCGGCGTCGTCTACTTCGCCCAGGGCATGTGGTATCTGCCCGAGCAGACGATCACGATCGTCCTCAAGGACCGCGGGCTCAGCGCCAGCCAGGTCGCCGACTTCACCCTGATCGCGTGGCTGCCGTGGTTCGTCAAGCCGATCTACGGGCTCCTGTCCGATTTCGTCCCGCTGTTTGGCCGGCGGCGGCAGAGCTACTTCCTGCTGACCTCGGCGGTGGCGGGCCTCGCCGGTCTCGTGCTGGCGTGGGGCAACTGGATCGCGACCGGACAGGTCTGGACGTTCAACCTGTTCGGCCTCACGACGTTCACGGTGGTCGAGGGCTTCGCGCTCTTCTTCCTGATGGCGCTCGGCCTGGCGTTCACCGACGTGCTCACGGACGCGATGATGGTCGAAAACGGACGGCCGCTGCGTCTCACCGGGGCTTTCCAGTCGGTCCAGTGGGCGTGCATCACCCTGGCATCGGTGCTCGTCGGCGAGCTCGGGGGCCAGCTGGCCGAGACGCGCAGCCTCAGCACCGCGTTCGTCCTGGCGGCATGCTTTCCCCTGATGTCGCTGACGATGGCCCTCACGTTCGTGCGCGAGACGCCGGTGCGCGCGAGCCGGGCCGCGTTTCTCGAGACGTGGCAGGCGATCCGCGCAGCTCTCGGCGGCCGCGATATCTGGCTCGTGGCGGGCTTCATCTTCTTCTACTGGTTCAGCCCGTCATTCGGCCCGGCGTTCCTCTACTACCAGACCGACACGCTCCACTTCAGCCAGCAGTTCATCGGCCGGCTGGCCGCGCTGGGCGCGGTGTCGGGGGTCGTGGGCGCCGTCGTCTACGCGCCGCTGTCGCGGCGCATGTCGCTCAAGCGCATCATGCATCTCTCGATCGCGCTCGGCGTGATCTCGACCCTGGCCTACCTGCTGTACCGCGACACGGCGTCAGCGGTGATCATCACGCTCGTGTTCGGCGCCATCGGCATGATCTTCAACCTGGGCTTCCTCGACCTCGCCGCCAAGGCGTGTCCGCCGCGCGTCGAGGCGACGTTCTTCGCCGCGCTCATGTCCGTCCTGAACGCGGCGACCAAGCTCTCCGAGAACGTCGGCGCGCGCCTGTACGACGCAGTCGGCTACGAGCGGCTGGTGTGGATCTCCGCGGCGATGACGGCGCTCACATGGCTCCTGATGCCGCTCGTCCAGTTCGATCGGATCGACGCGCGAGCCCGCGACGAGTCCGCGGCGTCCACGGAGGCGACTGCCGCGTCCTAGTCGTCCGCGTCCGCGACGTCGGGTTCGCCGCGCGACGCCGCCGAATAGCCGCGCCGCAGCCAGCGCACCGCGCGGCCCATGTCCTCGATGCCTTCGACGTCGAGCTCGATCCACCCCTTGCGGGAGAAGCGCCGGTGGGGCCGCACCCGCGCGTCGGCCAACGCGCGGCGCTGGTCGTCGGCGGTGAGCCGGATCCAGAGATCGCGCTCCTTCTCGCGCAGCGGGAAGCACGCGAACAGCGTCTCGCCGACGAAATAGCCCCACCGGCCGAACATCGGCGTGATCCGGACGCCCGGCCAGCGGGCGAGCGTCTCGTTCAGACGCTGCGCGGGCCCGCTTCCGCCGCGCTCGAGGGCGCGACGGGTCTTGCGCCCCTTCCCCATACCGCGGAATCGCCTGACCATTCCGGAAAGCCGTGGGCATTCTGCCATTGACAGCCGCGAGGTCGCCATGCGAAAAATTTGGATCTCATGTCGACGCGAATGAAGTTCGCCCCGGTGGAAGGGGCGGCGACGCTGTTCACGCCCGCCTTCTGCGATTACCTGACGCGGCTGCACGATCAGCTCGACGCGCGTGCGCGCGATCTCCGCGTGCGCCGCCTGGCCGTCCTGGAGCGCGCGCTCAAGCAGCACGCGCCGCCCGGCCATCCGCCGGTGAGCGAGGCCAACACCGGGACGTGGCGCGTGGCGCCGGTGCCCGACGATCTCAAGCAGCCGGGCATCGAGATCTCCGGCCCGTGCTCGATCACGTCGATGTTCATCAACGCGCTCAACCCCGGCCCCGAGGGCGAGCGCGCCGCCGGCGACCTGGACGACGACGAGGACTCGGGTGGCCATCGGCTGATCGACACCGTCCGCTCCGCGCACAACCGCCTGGCCGCCGTGAACCGCGAGCTCACCTTTGTCGACCGCGAGCGGAACCGGAACTACAAGATCGCCGACGGCGAGCTGCCGTTCTTCATGCATCGCGAGCGCGGCCTGCACCTCGACGAGCCCGACGTCACGATCGACGGCAAGCCGGTCAACGCGGCGCTCCTGGGCACTGCGCTCACGCTCTTCTACGCGGGCCGCGCGCAGGCCGATCGGGGCCAAGGCATCTACTTCTATCTTCCGAAGCTCGAGGCAGCGGCCGAGGCGCGCTGGTATCGCGACCTGTTCGCGCAGAGCCAGCGCGAGCTGCCGTTCCTGGCCCGCGCGACGATCCGCGCGATCGTGCTGGTCGAGTCGCTGCCGTGCGTCTACGAGATGGAGGAGATGCTCTACGAGCTCGGGCCCTACGCGGCGGGGCTCAACGCGGCGCGCTGGGATCTCAAGGCCTCGATCTTCGAGTTCGTCATGGCCGATCCCGCGCAGGTGTGGCCCGACCGTTTCGGCGTCGACATCAAGACCACGCCGTTCCTGGCCAACATCTTCCGGCGGCTCGTCGCGATCAGCTTGAAGCGCGGCGCCGTGCCGATCGGCGGCATGGCCACCGCGCTGCCGAATCCGGATCCCGATGTCAACCGCGCCGCGGCCGAGGCGATCCGCGCCGACAAGCAGTGGGAGGCCGAGCAGGGCTTCATCCGCGGCTGGGTCGCCCACATCTTCCACATGAAGACCGCCGGCGATCCGTTCAAGAAGCTCATCGGCTCGGGCTGGAGGCCCACCGAGCAGATGGCCAACCCCGACAACTACCCGGTCGCGATCAAGACGCCCGACGGCCCGATCACTGTCGAGGGCACGCGCCGCAACGCCCGGATGCTCATCGAGTACGTCGAGGGCTGGCTCGGCGGGCGCGGGGCCAAGGGCATCGACAGCCTCGAGGGCAAGCCCGGCATCCATCCCGCCCTGATGGAAGACCTCGCCACCGGCCGCATGTCGGTCGCGCAGATCGCGCAGCGGATCATCCATCGCGCGCGCGAGACGAGCTCCGGCACGGAGCATGACTTCGCGCTGGTGAAGCGCCTGCTCGACCAGGAGCTCGCCGACATCCTCACCCGGCGCCAGGGTGCCGAGACGCACGAGCGCTACCGCAAGGCGCTGAAGATCGCGATGCGCTGGATCAAGAACTATACCGAGCTGAACTTCAAGAGCCTCGGCGCCTACACCCGCGCCGAGCTCGACGCGATCGCCGCCGCCCCCGACGCGTTCTGAGGGCTCCCCGGGGCGGAGCCCAGTGGCCCGTCACGCCGTTTCACTTCGGACCGGGTCTCGCGCTCAAGGGCCGCGCCGTGCAGAGGTTTTCCTGGTCTGCGTTTGCCGCCGCCCAGGTGCTGATCGACTGCGAGTCGCTCTACGGCTTATGCAGCGAGAGTACCCGGGTCCGATTCCAATCCGTTTCTCGGGCTCGTCGCGCTCGCGCCGCTCCACCTCGCCTGTGGCGTCGCGGCGCCCTTCGGCGCCCTCTGCCTGACGGGCTGGAGACGCCGCGGTTCACCCTCTAGGGGCCGCCCTCGAACGACCAGGCGCGGCCCTTGGAGACGGACGTCCCCGGGATCGACCGCGAAATCCTCGCCGTCGGGATCGCCAAGCAGCGCGGTGCCCAATCGAGGAGCGCCCGTCTTACGCCACGGCGCTCCTCGATCGTCAGCGCGCCTCAACGCGGTGGTGTCTTGTCGATCGCCAGCGCCTCGCGGATTGCTTCCTCCGTGACCTTGATCTGCACGCCGGCGCGCTCCTCCTGCAGGAGCATCGCCACGCGCGAGTCGCGCTCGGCCCAGCCGCGGTTGAGCGCTTCCGTCATCTCCTCGAGCGTGATGTTCGCCAGTCGCATCGGCACCTTGTGCTCGCGGCCGAGTGCCGTCGCCAGGGTGACGTCCTTGTGCGCGAGTCGCAGCGCGAACGCCGGCGGATCGAACTTGCCCGGCAGGAACTGATCGGCGAGCCCGTCGAACGTGCGTCGCCGGCCGCCGGCGCCCTGCCGCACCGCCTTCCACAGCGCGATCGGCTCGACACCCGCCTTGACGCCCATCGTGAACACCTCGGCCAGCGCGGTCTGCACGATGTAGCCGGCACAGTTGTGGACGAGCTTGGCCACCGAGCCCGCGCCGATCGGTCCGACGTAGTAGGCCTGGTCGCCGATCGCGTCGAGCACCGGCTTGAAGCGCTTGAAGACGTCCTCGTCGCCGCCGACCCACAGCGCGAGGCGCCCCGACTCGGCGCCGCGCGGGCCGCCGCTCACGGGCGCGTCGAGCATGTGGATCCCCTGCTGCTTGTAGATCTCGTAGATCTTCCTCACGAGCGCCGGCGAGTTGGTCGAGAGATCGAAATAGACCTTGCCGGCGGCGAGCCCCTCGCCGAGTCCTTGCTTGCCAAGGGCCACCGCCTCGACCTCGACGGGGCCGGGCAGCGAGGTGAACACGATCTCGGTCGCCTCGGCGACGGCCTTCGGCGTGTCGGCCCACGTGGCGCCGGCCTTCAGGTGAGGCGCCGCCGCCTCGCGGCGCACGTCGTTGACCACCAGCTCGTAGCCGCCCTTCATCAGGTTGGACGCCATGTGGCGTCCCATCGTGCCGAGTCCGATGAATCCGATTTTCATGGCTTCCTCGCGTCGAAGATTTTCCGCGCGATCGTGCCGGCGGTCATGGCCGCGGGCCAGCCGGCGTAGAACGCCAGATGGGTGATGATCTCGCCGATCTCTTCCTTGGTGACGCCGTTGTTCAGCGCGCGCTCCAGGTGCCCCGGGAGCTGATCGGTCCGGTACATGGCGATGAGCGCCGCCACCGTGATGAAACTCCGGTCGCGCTTGGAGAGCCCCGGGCGCTCCCAGACGTCGCCGAAGAGCACTTTCTCGCTCAGGTCGATGAGCTTCGGCGCAACACCTCGAACCACGTCTCGGGCGGTAGGGACGGAGGCTTGGGTGCTCACTGGCTGCTCCTTTCGAGGCGACGAAGTGGTGCTGCGAGGCGCACTGTACGCGCTTTGCGCGTTTGACGCCAGCCGCAGCCGCTGCTAGCATCCCGCCACCATTCCCGTCGCACAACCCGGTCGCCCAGGAGGTTCCTCGATGCGCACATTCCTGAGCCGGCTCGCCGCCGTCGTCGTGCTGCTGTCGCCCCTCGCCGCCACCGCACAGGACGCGTCCCTCGACCAGGTCGCGAAGGCGATGGGCGCAGACGGTGTGAAGTCGATCCAGTACGCGGGCAGCGGCACGAACTTCCAGGTCGGCCAGAACTTCAGCCCTGACATGCCGTGGCCGCGGTTCGTCGTCAAGAGCTACACCCGCGCCATGAACTACGAGAACGCCTCGATCCGGGATGAGCTCGTCCGCACGCAGGGTGAGAATCCGCCGCGCGGTGGCGGCGGGCAGCCCGTGGCCGGCGAGCAGCGCCAGATCTTCGTGGCGAGCGGCGACTTCGCCTGGAACGTGGCCGCCGACGTGGTCACCCCGACGCCCATCGCGCTGATCGATCGGCAGCTGCAGCTGTGGACCACACCGCACGGGCTGGTGAAGGCGGCGAAGGCCAACAATGCCACCGTTCAGGGGCGCACGATCGCGTTCACCGCTCCCGGGCGCTTCAAGGTGCAGGCGACCGTCGACGCCCAGAATCTGGTCGAGAAGATCGACGCGGTGGCGCCGAATGCCGTGCTCGGCGACATGGCGGTCGAGATCCGCTACTCGGAGTACAAGGACTTCGCCGGCGTGAAGTTCCCGACGAGGATCCGGCAGACGATCGGCGGGTATCCGGCGCTCGACCTGACGGTGACCGACGTCCAGCCGAACGTCGCCGTCGATGTCGCGGTGCCCGACCCGATCAAACAGACGCCGGCGCCGTACGGCAAGGTCGCGACGCAGATGGCGGCCGACGGCGTCTGGTACATCACCGGCGGCAGCCATCACAGCGTGCTGATCGAGATGAAGGATCACCTGCTCCTCGTCGAGAGTCCGCTGAACGACGAGCGTGCGGCGGCCGTGCTGGGCGAGGTCAAGAACCTCGTTCCCAACAAGCCGATCAAGTACGTGATCGCCACGCACCACCACTTCGATCACACCGGCGGGCTCCGGGCGATCGCGGCGGAAGGCATTCCGATCATCGCGCACGATGTGAACAAGGCGTTCCTCGAGAAGGCGCTGGCCGCGCCGGCCACGATCCGGCCCGACCGGCTGGCAAGGGCCGGCAAGAAGGGCACCGTCGAGGGCATGCGGGACAAGCGCGTTCTCACGGACGGCGCGCGCACCGTCGAGATCCACAACGTGGCCGGCAACAATCACCATGGCGGCATCGTCATGGTCTACCTGCCGAAGGAGAAGCTCGTCGTCGAGGCCGACGTGTACAACCCGCCGGCGCCCAACGCGCCGCCGCCGGCCAGCGTGAACACGAACTGGGTGAACCTGTCGGACAACATCAAGCGCCTGAGCATGACGGTGGACCAGATCCTGCCGCTGCACGGGCGAATCATGCCGATCGCCGAGCTGCACAAATCGATCGGCCACGCGCACTGACCGAGATCTCCTCGACGTTCTCGCTGCACGAGCCGCGTCGGCTTGACAGCGCTGACGCCGCTCGGTAGCGTGCGCTCAGTTTCAGACGACGGCCCGATCAAGAAGGGGACGACACGATGATTCCTGCCGCCTTTGCGTACCACGCTCCGAGCACGATCGGTGAGGCCACGGCCCTGCTGGCGAAGCTCGGCGAGGACGCCAAGGTCCTCTCCGGCGGCCAGAGCCTCATCCCGTTGATGAAGCTGCGCCTCGCCAGCCCGGCGCACCTCGTCGACATCAACGGCATCCCTGGCCTGTCGGGCATCCGCGAGACCGACGGCTTCCTGAGGATCGGTGCGCTGACGCGCGAGTCCGAGCTCGAGGAATCGGAGATCGTTCGCTCGCGCTATCCCCTCCTCCACGACACGTCAAAGGTGATCGCCGACCCGCTCGTGCGAAATCTCGCCACGATCGGCGGCAACCTCGCCCACGGCGACCCGGCCAACGATCACCCGGCCACGATGCTGGCGCTGGGCGCCGAGGTCGTGGCGGTCGGGCCCAAGGGCGAGCGGCGCATGCCGATCGCGTCCTTCTTCACGGGACCGTTCGAGACCGGCCTGAAGCCCGACGAGATCCTCACGGAGGTCCGGGTCCCGAGCCCGCCGGCCCGCAGCGGCGGCGCGTATCTGAAGCTCGAGCGCAAGGTCGGTGACTTCGCCACCGCCGCGGTGGCGGCGCAGGTCACGCTCGCGGCCAACGGCGCGTGCGAGAGCGTGGGCATCGGGCTCACCAACGTCGGCCTCACGCCGATCAAGGCCACCAAGGCCGAGGCTTCGCTGAAGGGCAAGGCACCGGACGAGGCGACCATCAAGCGGGCCGCCGAGCTCGCCGCCGAAGCGGCGGAACCCTCCGCCGACCTGCGCGGTTCCGTGGAGTACAAGAAGGATCTCGTGCGGATACTGACGACCCGGGCGCTGCGCAAGGCGGTCGAGCGCGCGAACACTCGGAGGTAGGCGATGCTGGTCAAGCTTTCGATCAACGGCGAGCAGTACGAGGCCGACGTCGAGCCGCGCCTCTTGCTGGTGCACATGCTCCGCGACGTGCTCCGGCTGACCGGCACCCACATCGGCTGCGACACCACCCACTGCGGGGCCTGCACCATCCTGATGGACGGCCGCCCGGTGAAGTCGTGCACGATCTTTGCCGTCCAGGCCCGTGGCAAGCAGCTCATGACGGTGGAAGGGCTCGAGCAGGATGGCAAGCTCCATCCGCTTCAGGAAGGGTTCATGGCCGAGCACGGGCTGCAATGCGGGTACTGCACGCCCGGCATGCTCATGACCAGCTTCGCCTTTCTGAAGAAGAATCCGCGGCCCAGCGAGGACGACATCCGCTGGGCCATCTCCGGCAACCTCTGCCGCTGCACCGGCTACGTGAACATCGTCAAGGCCGTGCAGCATGCCGCGGCGCAGATGGCGTAGGGCGAGCCGCAGCACGTCGCGGGGCTGGGGCCCCGCCGTGCGAGGCGAGCTTCCAATAGGAGGCAAGTGATGGACCTCAAGACCACGCCCGAAGTCGGAGGCATGGGCCACTCGATCAAGCGGAAGGAAGACCCACGCTTCATCCGCGGCAAGGGCACCTACGTCGACGACGTCCAGCTGCCGGGCATGCTCTATCTCGACATCGTCAGGAGCCCGCACGCCCACGCGAAGATCGTGAAGATCGACACCGCGAAGGCGATGGCCATCAAGGGCGTGCTCGCGGTGATCACCGGCAAGGATCTCGAGAAGTACAACCTGCACTGGATGCCGACGCTCATGTCCGACACCCAGATGGTGCTGCCGGTCGAGAAGGTCATGTACCAGGCTCAGGAAGTCGCGGCCGTGCTGGCCACTAGCCGCTACGCGGCGGCCGACGGCGCCGCGGCGGTCGAGGTGCAATACGAGCCCCTGCCCGTCGTCGTCGATCCAAAGAAAGCGCTCGAGCCCGGCGCGCCCGTGCTCCGCACCGACAAGAAGGACAAGAAGGACAATCACATCTGGCACTGGGAGTGGGGCGACAAGTCCGCCACCGACCGCGCCTTCGGCGAGGCGGCGGTGACGGTCAAGGAAGACATCTATCTGCCGCGCATCCACGTGGCATCGATCGAGACGTGCGGCTGCGTCGCACACTTCGACAAGGTCAACGACAAGCTCACGGTGTGGATGACGACCCAGGCGCCCCACGCGATCCGCACGGTCTTCGCGCTGGTCGCCGGCCACGTCGGCCTGGCCGAGCACAAGATCCGGATCATCTCGCCCGACATCGGCGGCGGCTTCGGCGGCAAGGTGCCGGTCTATCCCGGCTACGTGATCGCGGTCGCGGCGTCGGTGCTGACCGGCAAGCCCGTGAAGTGGATCGAGGACCGCATGGAGAATCTTCAGGCGGACTCGTTCGCGCGCGACTACCACATCACCGCCGAGCTGGCCGCGAAGACGGACGGCACGCTCACCGCGCTGCGCATCAAGACCCTGGCCGATCACGGCTACACGGACGCCGCCGCGAACCCGTCGAAGTTCCCGGCGGGGCTCTTCCACGTGTGCACCGGCTCGTATGATTTGAAGGCCGCCCACGTCGAGGTCGACGGCGCCTACACGAACAAGCCGCCCGGGGGCATCGCCTATCGCTGCTCGTTCCGCGTGACCGAGGCCGTGCACACGATCGAGCGGATGGTCGACCTGATGGCCCATCAGCTCAACATCGATCCGGCCGACTTCCGGATGCAGAACTTCGTCAAGCCCGAGCAGTTCCCCTACAAGTCGGCGCTCGGCTGGGAGTACGACAGCGGCAACTACGGCGGCGCGCTCAAGAAGGCGATGGACACGATCGGCTATGCCGACCTGCGCCGAGAGCAGGGCGAGAAGCGCAAGCGCGGCCAGCTCATGGGCATCGGCATCTCGAGCTTCACCGAGATCGTGGGCGCTGGCCCATCGAAGCACTTCGACATCCTCGGCCTCAAGATGTTCGACAGCTGCGAGATCCGCGTGCATCCGACAGGCAAGGCCATCGCCCGCTTCGGCACGAAGTCGCAGGGCCAGGGCCACGAGACCACGTACGCGCAGATCCTGGCCGAGGAGCTCGGCATCCCCGCGAAGGACATCCAGATCGAAGAGGGCGACACCGATACCGCGCCCTACGGCCTCGGCACCTACGCGAGCCGCTCGACGCCGGTCGCCGGTGCCGCCGCGGCGGTCGCCTCGCGCAAGGTGCGGGACAAGGCACGGAAGATCGCCGCCTATCTGCTCGAAGCCGCGGAAGACGACCTGGTGTGGGAGCCGGGCAAGTTCTCGGTCAAGGGCGCGCCGGGCAAGTCGAAGACGATCCAGGAGATCGCCTTCGCCGCCTACACGAACCACCCGCAAGGGATGGAGGCCGGGCTCGAGGCGGTCAGCTACTACGATCCACCGAACCTCACCTACCCGTTCGGCAGCTACATCTGCGTGGTCGACGTCGACTCGGGCACGGGCGAAGTGAAAGTGCGCCGCTTCGTGGCCATCGACGACTGCGGCAACATCATCAACCCGATGATCGTGCAGGGCCAGGTGCACGGCGGCCTCACGATGGGCCTGGCGCCCGCGCTGTTCGAGGAGATCTCGTACGATGAGATCGGCAACATCCGCGGCGGCAGCTTCATCGACTATCTCCTGCCGACCGCGGTAGAAACGCCGAAGTGGGAGACCGGACACACGGTCACGCCTTCGCCGCATCACCCGCTGGGCGCCAAGGGCGTCGGCGAGTCGGCGACGGTCGGCGCGCCGGCGGCGATCGCCAATGCGGTGGTCGACGCGCTCTGGCACCTGGGCGTGCGTCACATCGATATTCCGATCACGCCCGCGAAGGTGTGGAAGCTCCTGCGCGAGAAGGGCGTGACCGAGTGAAGGGCGCGCGCGGGCATGGCTGACGGGCTGCTCGCGCTGGCTGCCGAGCTGCAACGAGCCGGCGAGCCCTTCGCGCTGGCCACGGTGGTGCGCTGCGAGGCGCCGACCTCGGCGAAGCCCGGCGCGAAAGCGCTGATCCGCGAGGACGGAAGCGTTCAAGGATGGGTCGGTGGCGCCTGCGCCGAACCGGTCGTGGCGCGCGAGGCGCTCCGGGCCATCCGCGACGGCCGGCCGCGGCTCATCGGCCTCTACGGCGAGGGCGGGCGGGTCCCGGGCCGCATTGAGGGCATGCTCGAGTTCGGCATGACATGCCACAGCGGCGGTACCCTGGAGATCTACGTGGAGCCTTATCTCCCGAAGCCTGTGCTCGTCCTGGTTGGCCACGGCCCGGTCGTCGAGACGCTCGCCACGCTCGGCCGCGCCGCCGACTTCGCCGTCTCCGTGCTCACGCCCGACGCTCTGCCGGCGGAGGTTGAACGCCTCCTGATAACGTCACGCGCGTCCGTCGTGGTCGCCACGCACGCGGATTCCGATGAGGAGGTGCTCGAGCGTGTGCTGAGGACCGACGCCGGCTACGTCAGCCTCGTCGCGAGCCGCCGCCGGGCCGGCGTCATCCTGGAGGCCCTGAGAGCACGCGGCGTACCGCCGGATCGCGTCGGCCGGCTCAAGGCCCCCGCCGGCCTCGACATCGGCGCCGTCACGCCCCAGGAGATCGCGGTGAGCATCCTGGCCGAGATCATCCAGCAGCGCCGCAGCGACAAGGCGGGCGCCACGGAAGCCGAGCAACCTGCCGTCCCGGCGATCCGGATCGAGTCGAAGGACCCGATCTGCGGAATGATGGTCGACAGCGTGACTGCCAGGTTTCGCTCGGAGTTCTCGGGACGCCCCGTGTACTTCTGCTGCCGCCACTGCAAGGAGATGTTCGACCAGGATCCGGTGCGGTACAGCGCGGCGCTGTAGGGCACGGTCCGCAGTTCGGCGATCGCCGCCGCAGACACCCAGATCTGGGTATCTCACCCGCGAGAGCCTCCGGCTGTCCGGAACTCCGCGCCAGTGTTGGGCGATTCGTTGTGGCTGTGACATCTTTGGGGCGCGCTATGCTGCGAGATATGCTGCGACGGCGGTGTTATGCAGGTCTGTGGAATTAGAAGTTGGGCGGCCGACCGACTAAAGCGACGGCTTGAAGGCTCGAGCTCGACGGTCGCGGCCGTGGTGGGAGATCGTGAATCGGCCGGCGCCAATGAGGCGGCATGACTTCGCGGTGCTTGTGGCCTAGTTCGGTTGTTCGAGG
>Ga0306924_10003471_pt1 | contig 15152 bp, 15 predicted proteins | sample sta12Can44000111_FD_203756 | JGI IMG/M metagenome (GOLD analysis project Ga0306924, IMG submission 203756) | Lab enrichment of tropical soil microbial communities from Luquillo Experimental Forest, Puerto Rico - statanox.12C.anox.44.000.111 (v2)... | ecosystem: Environmental > Terrestrial >... | reverse complement strand
ATGAGTGGTTTATTGCCCGCGTCGCGCTCGACACGACCGCGGCGGCCGCCGTATTTGTCGTTTTCGTCGACCTCTTACTTGGGGTGCTGATTAGCCACGTCGCCAGCGGTCTCTATTGAGATCCTTGGGCCAGCAGCCGCTCGATTTCACCGGTGATGCGGCCGTCGGTCGGTGCGACTTGCGCGGGCCAGGCGCCGACGAGCTGTCCGTCAGACCCCAAGAGATATTTGTGGAAATTCCAGCGCGGCGTCCCCGCTTCGCCGAGGCGCTCGGCGACCCAACGGTAGAAAGGGTGCGCATCTCCGCCGATCACCCGGCACTTTTCGGTCATGGGAAAATCGACGGAGTAATTCGACACGCAGAACTGCTTGATCTCGTCGGCCGATCCGGGTTCCTGCCGGCCGAAATCGTTGGACGGCACGCCGAGCACGACGAGCCCGCGATCGCGATAGCGCTGCCACAAGGCTTCGAGATCGCTGTATTGTGGAGTGTACCCGCAAAACGAAGCGGTATTGACGACGAGCACCGGCCGCCCGCGCCACGCATCGAGCCGCAGCGCCTCGCCGTCGATCGAGACAAATTCGAATGGGTAGGCGTCATCGGTGTCGGTCATCGCGACCTCCGGCAGTTCGAAAGTTTGCGGCGATGCCGAGTAGCATAGCGCGGCTCCGGCCAGACCGCACCGGCGGGATTTGCGCTTGCTTTTGATATTCCTCTTCAAGGGCATCATTGTCGGGGTTGTGATCGCCGTTCCGGTCGGTCCGGTCGGCGTCATGTGCGTCCGCCGGACGATCTTCGAGGGCAAGGCGGCCGGCTTCATTTCCGGCCTTGGTGCCGCGACCGCTGATGCGCTTTTCGGATGTATCGCCGCCTTCGGCCTGACCTTTGTTGCCGATTGGCTGATCGGTTATCATCAATGGCTGCGCATTGCTGGCGGGTGCTACCTGCTTTATGTCGGCAGCTCCGCGTTGCGCGCCCAACCGGAAGCCAGGCAAGCCTCCGAACCCGACGCCGAAGGTCTGTTGCGGCATTTCTTATCGACCTTCGCTTTGACCTTGACCAACCCGATCACGATTCTCGCCTTTCTCGGCATCTTTTCAGTGCTTGGCCTCAGCGGCGCGGACGCAACCTTCGCCCGAGCGGCGATGATGGTGCTCGGCGTATGGCTCGGCTCGTTGTTGTGGTGGCTGACGCTCACCTTCGGGCTCGGTTCGCTGTTCCGCTCCTTTGAGGCGCGTCATCTAAAGTGGATCAATCACGCCTCCGGGATCATCCTGTTTCTTTCCGGAGCGGGGCTGCTCGCCGCTCCGCTGATTGCACATATGAGCTAATCCGCCGAGGCTCGGCTCTGGGAGAGGATTGAATGGTTTACCTGCCGCCTGCTTTCACCGAGAAGCGTCCGGACGTGTTGATGAACCACATCCAGCAGTATGATTTCGGCCTGCTCGTCAGCCATGGCCCCGCGGGGCTCGTGGCGAGCCATATCCCATTCCTGATCGAGCGCGCCGGCGACCAGTTCCACCTGCACGGCCACCTTGCCCGCCCCAACCCGCAAGTCGCCGATCTAGCTGGGGGCGGCGAGGTGCTCGCGATTTTTCTTGGGCCGCACGCCTACGTCTCGCCCAATTGGTATGCGACCGGTCCGAGTGTGCCGACCTGGAACTACGCCGATGTGCACGCCTACGGAACCGTGCAGCTGGTCGATGACGAGGAATGGCTGCGGGGGTTCTTGGTTCGTCTGTCGGAGCGTCACGAAGCCCGCAACCCGATCGCATGGCGGATGCAGGATCTGCCTGACACTTATGTCGAGACGATGCTGAAGGGCATCATCGGGCTCGATATCGCTGTGACCCGGCTAGAGGGCAAGTACAAGCTGAGCCAGAACCGCCCGGCGGCCGACCGCCCCGGTGTCATCGGCGCGCTCGAAGCGCAAGACAATTACGACTCGCGTGCGGTCGCCCATTTGATGCGGGAACGGGAGCCGATTTGAGGCGGCATGGTCCTTCGGTTCGCACCCTTCACCCGGATTCTCTTTCTGCTGCTGCTGTGGCTCCTCGCAGCGCCGGGGCTGCGGGCGGCCGAGCCGGCGCCGGTTTCCACCGATGAGCTCCAGCGCCTCGTCGACAGCCTTCAGGACGATGCGGCACGAGAAAAGCTCGTCGAGCAGTTGCGCGGGCTGATCGCCGCGCAGCGCGGCGTCGAGAAGGAAAAACCCGCCGGCGCGGCGATCTTCAATCAGGTCACGCAGCAGGTCGAGGCCTTCTCGGGCGAAATCCTCGCTGGCGCCGCGATAGTCGTCGATGCCCCGCGACTGCTGGACTGGGTGGGCGAACAGGCCTCCGACACAGCTGCGCGCCGCCTGTGGGCCGAGGCCGCGTTCGCTTTCACGCTGATCTTCGGCGGCGCCGCTCTCGCCGAGTGGGCTTTCCGTTCGATCATCTCTCGCCTTCTGCCGCGTTTGCCGGTGCGTCGCAGCGATACACGATTGGTGCGCGCTTGTTTCGCGCTGCTGGGTTTGATCCTCGCGGTGTTACCGATCGCAGCTTTTGCGGCCACGGCGTACGCACTGCTGCCCACCATCACCGAACCGCTCACGCGCACACGATTTACTTTGACGGTGCTGGTTAACGCAACGGTCCAGGCGCGCCTTTTTCTTTGCCTCGTCAGGTCGGTGCTGCTTCCAGCCGATGCCGGGACCGCGTTTATTCCAGTCGATTTGGAGACCCGCAATTACCTCTATATTTGGCTGAGGCGGTTCACCTTCTGGGCGGTCTTCGGCTACGCGGTTCCCGAGGCCGCCTGGTGGCTCGGCATTCCCGGCGCACTTTATGCGCTCATGCTTAAGACCATCGGCCTCGTGCTCGCGGTGCTGGCGATCATCTTTCTGCTGCAGAACAGGTCGACCGTCGCCGCCTGGATCGCCGGAGAGCCGTCGGCCTCCTCCGGCTGGAGCCGGATCCGCCGCACTCTGGGCGAGACTTGGCACCTTCTGGCGATCCTCTACATCGTCGGCGCCTATCTGATCTACGCGCTGCACATGGAGGGCGGGTTCACCTATGTGCTGCGCGCGACGCTTCTGAGCCTGATCCTGATCGTCGCCGCGCGCCTTCTGGTGGGCTTTGTTCAGCGTGTGAGCCGGCACGGGTTTTCTATAAAGCCGGAGCTCAAGGCGCAGTTTCCTACCCTCGAGCAGCGTGCCAACCGGTACATACCCATCCTGACGGGACTCGTAAGCGCCGTCATCTACGTCGGGGCCTTCCTCGCCGTGCTCCAGGCGTGGAATGTCGCGGCGTTCGCTTGGTTTGGCACCGATTTCGGCCGACGGATGACCGGACACGCTCTGTCGATCGGCATCATACTGGTCGTTGCTCTCGCCATCTGGGAGATGTCTGCCAGCGCGATCGAGCGGTACTTGAGCGCGATGGACGCCCGCGATGTGCCGCGCCGCACGCGAATACGCACATTGCTGCCGTTGCTCCAGACGGCTTTGGCGGGCGTGATCGTCGTCGTGACTTCGCTGATGGTCCTGTCGCATCTCGGGATCGACATCGCTCCGCTCCTTGCCGGCGCCGGCGTCGTCGGCCTGGCGATCGGTTTTGGCAGTCAGGCGCTCGTAAAGGACATCATCACCGGGCTTTTCATCCTGCTCGAAGATCAGATCGCGGTTGGCGACATCGTCGACGTCGGCAAGGACCACAAAGGTGTCGTCGAAGCGATCACGGTGCGCACGATCCGCATGCGTGATCTGTCCGGCACCGTGCATACGGTCCCGTTCAGTGACGTCACCAGCGTCAAGAACCTGAGCAAGGACTTTTCCTACGCCGTTGCGCGGATCACGATTTCCTACCGGGAGAGCATCGACCGCGTCGTAGAGATACTATGTGCTGTCGGCGATCAGCTGGCCCAAGACGAGACGGTGCAGCCGTCTATTCTGAACCCCTTGGAATACATGGGGGTCGACGCGCTCGACGACACCTCCGTTGTGTTGGTGGTGCGCATCCGCACTGTGCCGGGCAAGCAATTGGCGGTAGGCCGCGCCTTCAACCGTTTGGTCAAAATTGCATTCGACGAGCACGGCGTCGCGTCGCGCGACCCGACCCCTGTTATCATGGTGAACGCCCCGACTGCACTTGATGAAAACAGAGCGCTCGGCGATCCACCGCCGCGGCGCCGGCTCGCTTGAACCTCAGTCGAGCTCTCCGCGCGCCAGCGCCTCGACGGCCGCGGCATCGGCGCAGGCCAGGACCGCCTCCGCAACCCGGCGACTGAAGCCGGCCCGCGCGAACGCGCCGAGTTCGCGCGCATAGTCCGCCGCGGCTCGGCGAAACGGCCCGAGCCGGCGCCTCCGGGCGAAGGCGCAGGCCGCCGCCAAATCGGGTTCGGCTCCCGCCGCCCACAGGCCCGACACAGCATTGGCGACATCGGCGGCCGATACTCCCTTCGCGGCCAGCCGGGCCCGCATTGCGCGCATCGACTCGCCGCGGCGATGCAGCGACTGCACCCGCGCGGCGGCGTAGGCCGCATCGTCGAGCAAGCCTGCTTCGCGGTAGCGCGCGACGACCGCGTCGATCAGCGGTGCGGCCAAAGCCGCGGCTTCGGCAGAGCGCCGTCGCGTCCGCCGTGTGAGCACGCGCCGCAGGTTCTCGGCCGAACTGGCATAACGCCCGAGATAGTGAAGCGCCCAACGTTCGAGGAGATCGGGTCCTATTTCATTACTTTCCACCTTTGCCCCCACTCCGGGTTCGCAATCGGCTATGGTCCTGGTCCCCAATAGCTGTCAACGGCAAGCGGCAAGAAGCCGTAAAGAACCGAGCATTCCAGGCTGAGCGAAGCGAGCCCTCTCTCCCAGACGACGCGGGAGCCGCGCCCGAAGATTCTGATCCCGTTGGTGATCGGTTGCGCCTTCTTCATGGAGGGGCTCGACTCGACGATGATCGCGGTGGCGATTCCCGACATGGCCAGAGGCCTGGGAGAAATGCCGCTGCGGCTTAATCTGGTGATCACCACATACCTGTTGAGCCTCGCCGTCTTCATCCCGGTCAGCGGCTGGGTCGCTGACCGGCTCGGCACGCGCGTTGTATTCTGCGCTGCGATCGCGATTTTCGCGGCCGGATCTGCGCTCTGCGGATTGTCGTCGAACCTGCCGATGCTGCTGGGGATGCGCGTTCTGCAGGGGTTTGGCGGCGCCATGATGACGCCGGTCGGCCGCCTGATCCTGCTGCGCAGCTTTCCGCGATCGGGGCTCGTCTCGGCGATGAACTGGATGACGATCCCCGCAATGATCGGGCCGACGATGGGGCCGATCGTCGGGGGCTTCCTGACGACCTACCTCTCGTGGCGCGCGATTTTTTATCTCAACCTGCCGATCGGACTCGCCGGCGTAGTGCTGGCGCTGTGGTTGATCGAAAATTTCCGCGCGCCCGCGCCGACCCGCTTCGATTTGCGCGGATTTTTTATCGCCGGCTCCGGTCTCGCTCTACTCGAACTGGCAATCGAGAATGTCGGACGCCCGATGATCCCGAGGCCGCTCGGGACAGTTTTCTTTGTGGCGGCCTTTGCCATTCTGTTGCTCTATGGCTGGCACGCCGGGGGCCGCGAGGATCCGATCCTCGACCTGCGGCTATTTCGCATACGCACGTTCCGCATCGGCACGGTAACCGGCAGCATCTGCCGGATGGGCCTCGACGCGGTGCCGTTCCTGTTGCCGCTGCTTTTCCAAATCGGGTTCGGCCTTAGCCCGGTACAATCCGGTCTGTTGTCGTTCTCGTCGAGCCTCGGCGCGATGCTCGTGCGGACGCTCTCGACGCCGCTTTTGCGGTTCTTCGGGTTTCGCCGACTGCTGGTCGGCGGCGCCTTTCTTGCCGCGGCGGTAACGGTCGGATGTGGTCTTTTGCGCCCGGAGACGCCGGCGTGGCTGATCGTCCTTTTCGTTCTGCTGTCGGGCTGCGTGCGCAGTATCCAATATCTTGGCCTCAATACGATCAGCTATGCGGACGTTCCGGGCGCGGTGCTGAGCAAAAGCACCAGCGTCGGCGGCGTTGCTCAACAATTGGCAAGAGGCTTCGGCATCGCTATCGGCGCCGCGCTACTGGCGCTGATTGCCGGCCCCACAACATTGACGATTGAGGATTTTCGGCTCGCCTTCCTCCTGATCGCGCTTCTGCCGCTGGCATCCGCCTTGGGCTTTCTTCGTCTTTCGCCGCTCGACGGCGCCGAAGTCAGCGGTCACCATCAAACGCAGCCCCGCTCTGCTTAAGACCCGGGTGTGGCCAGCTTGCGTTGACAACCCGGCCAAGCGCGGGCCACTTTGGCGCTATGACCCTACCCGGTAGCGTGTTGATCGCAATGGTTGCTTTCCTTGTGGGGTGCGCCGCCCCTTCGCCGGGGAACCCACAGTCCGCCATCCAAGCGCCGCGGCAAAACTGCGCTGCGTGTATCGAGGAAAACCCGGGCGACGTTCGGGTATGCGAGCAGATCTGTCATGAGCACGAGGGCGATACGGCAGGTGCCTGGGTCGGGTCTGTGCTTCGTTAACCCCGTCGGCTCGGCCGCCTCGTAACTTCCTGTCTCGCCTCGTCTGCGCGAATTGACAGGTGCCATAGCGCTCCTCATACTCCGCCGCTTTCCTGCTCGACGGCTGGGGTGGCGGAGTCGACCCCGGCGAAGCGAGGAGAGGGCGATGGTAGGCGATCTCGAAGACGCGAACCGGTATTCCGAAAAGGACCGGGGAGCCGCGCATGCGAGCCGCCGGCGACGACGATAATCCTGCGTTCTCCCTGATTGTCCCCCATTAAAATCGCGCAGGAGAGTTTCCGTGACACCAGCCGTTATGCCGACCTACGGTCGGTGGGATGTTGCCGTCGAGCGGGGTGAAGGCCTTCATCTTTACGCTACCGACGGCCGCAAGTTTCTCGATTTCACCAGCGGGATCGGGGTGACCGGCCTAGGTCACTGCCACCCGCATGTTGTCGCCGCCGTTTCGGAGCAAGCGAAGCGACTGTGGCACACCTCGAACCTGTTCCGTATTCCGGGGCAGGAGAAGCTGGCCCAGCGTCTCGTCGACGATACCTTCGCCGATACCGTGTTCTTCGGTAATTCCGGTGCAGAGGCGTGCGAGCTGGCGATCAAGATCGCACGCAAATACCAGTCCGAGACCGGCCATCCCGAGCGTTATCGCGTGCTCGGTTGTCACGGCTCGTTCCACGGTCGCACCTTTGCGACCTTGGCGGCCGCTGGGAACGAGGCTTACCTGAAGGGCTTCGGACCGCCGATGGAGGGGTTCGACCACGTCGCGTTCGGTAATCTGAACGAGATGCGCGCTGCGGTCGGTAAAGAAACTGCGGCGATCATGGTCGAGCCGATCCAAGGCGAAGGCGGTGTGCGGGCCGCCCCCGAGGGATACCTGCGCGGGTTGCGCGACATCGCGGACGAGTTCGGTCTAATGCTCGTCTATGACGAGGTGCAATGCGGGATGGGGCGCACCGGCAAGCTATTCGCGCATGAATGGGAGAGCGTGCCGCCCGACATCATGGCGATCGCCAAGGCGCTCGGGAACGGCTTCCCGGTCGGCGCCTGTCTTGCTACCGAGCGCGCTGCGGTCGGGATGGTGGCGGGGACCCACGGATCGACCTTTGGCGGAAACCCGCTGGCGATGGCTGCCGGCAACGCCGTCCTCGACACGATGCTCGAGCCCGGCTTCTTCGCGCGGGTGGACCAGATGGCCAAGCGGCTGCGCGGGCGGCTCGAAACCTTCGCTGGATCCTACCCCAAGCTGTTCGCGGAAGTACGAGGCGCCGGGCTGTTGCTCGGCATCCGTTGCGTTGTGCCGGCCGCTGATTTTGTCGCTAAGTTGCGGCAGAACGGGCTGTTGACCCTGACCGCGGGCGACAATGTGCTGCGCATTCTGCCGCCGCTGATCGTCGGCGAGCGCGACATCGACGAGGCGCTCGACATCATGAACAAGGTGGCCCGGGAGTGGCCGGCATGAGGAGCGCGGCGCGCGAGCTGGCGTCGATCGGCGAGCGGCATGCGCCGCCCGACACGCCGCGGCATTTTCTCGACATCGACCAGTTCGACACGGGCGAGCTGCGGGCGATCCTCGACACGGGCTTTGCCTACAAGAACGGCCGCCGACGCGACCGGCCCCTCGCAGGCAAGACCTTGGCGATGATTTTCGAGAAACCGTCGACGCGGACGCGCGTATCGTTCGAGGTCGCGACGCGCCAGCTCGGCGGCGACACGATCTATCTCAGCGCTGCCGACAGCCAGCTCGGCCGCGGCGAAACCGTGGCCGACACCGCGCGCGTATTGTCGCGCTATGTCGACGCGATCATGATCCGCACCAACCAGCCACGCAAACTGGATGATCTGGCGCGCTATGCGACCGTCCCAGTGATCAACGGCCTGACCGATACGTCACACCCATGCCAGATCATGGCCGATGTGATGACGTTGCAGGAGAAGAAGGGTCCGGTCGCAGGCAAGGTCGTGGCCTGGAGCGGCGACGGCAACAACGTCGCGGCCAGCTGGGTTCACGCGGCGGTTCGCTTCGGCTTCACGTTTCGGCTCGCCTGTCCGGAGGACCTCAGCCCGCCGCAGCGGCTCTTCGATTGGGCGCGCAGCGAGGGTGGTCGCGTCGAATTGACCACCGACCCTATGGAGGCTGTCTCGGGGGCGGACTGCGTCGTCACCGATACCTGGATCTCGATGGGCGTTGAAGCGAGCGTCAACCGCCACAACATGTTGGCCCGGTACCGCGTCGACGAGCAGCTGATGGCGCATGCCAAGCCGAACGCCATCTTCATGCATTGCCTGCCGGCAAAGCGCGGCGAAGAAGTCACTCCCGGGGTCATTGATGGCCCGCAATCGGTCGTCTGGGACGAGGCAGAGAACCGGCTGCATGCCCAGAAGGGTATCCTCGCCTGGTGTCTCGGTTAGCTCTCGCTTTAAGGCTCGTCCGGATATCTCGGAGCCTGCGAGCTTGAACAGACCCAGCCAGACCGCCCCTGATGATCTGATCCAGCCCTTTCGGATCGATCCGTTTGCCTTGCGCGGCCGCCTCGTTCGGCTTGGCCCCGCGATCGACCGCATCCTGTCGCAACATGACTACCCGGAACCGGTCGCAACGATGTTGGGCGAGGCGATCACCTTGGCCGTGGTGCTCGCTGGCGCACTGAAATACGACGGTATCTTCACCCTGCAGACAAAGGGCGACGGACCAATCCGAATGATGGTTGCGGACGTCTCGACCGAGGGCGCGTTGCGCGGTTATGCGCAATACGACAAGGAGAAACTCGAGGCAGCGCTCGCTCGCGCGCGCGTGTCCTCGCCATCGGTCCCGGTACTCGTCGGTTCCGGCTACATTGCTTTCACGGTTGATCAAGGTGAGGACACCGATCGATACCAAGGTATTGTCGAACTCGCCGGATCGACCCTCGCCGAATGTGCTCATCACTATTTCCGGCAATCCGAGCAACTTCAGGCCGGGATCAAGCTATCGGTTGGCCGCTCCGGGCCGGGCGGCACCTGGCGAGCCGGCGGGCTGATGGTGCAGCGCGTGCCACCGGAGGGTGGTTATGCGGTGATCGCGGATGATGTCGAGGACGGCTGGCGGCGGGCGATGGTCTTGATGAGCTCAGCGACCGCCGAGGAGCTAGTCGACCCCGATTTGCCGCCGCATGGCCTGCTGTACCGCTTGTTCCATGAGGAAGGGGTGCGGGTCTACGACACGCACGCGCTCGAAGCGCGGTGCCGGTGCTCGCGCGAGCGCATCGAGGGTATCCTGCGCGCCTTCCCGCCCGACGAACTCGAAGACATGCGCAAAGAAGGGGCCACCACCGTGACCTGCGAGTTCTGCAACACGCGCTACGTGTTCGAGAAATCAGATCTCGACCGCCTGATGCCGGACTAATGAGACGGAGCGCGGTAAACGTAGAGACGACGCAAGCCTCCGCTCGATCAAATCCGGGTCATTGAAAGGGCGGCGGCCGAGAAGGTGGTGGCGTGTCTTCCCGCTGCCGAATAGCGCCAGCGTCATCGATGCGCCTAATTTTGCCGAATCGCGCTCTGTCCGGTTCAGCCGGTCTGACCACGCTGGGCCGCGCAAAGTTAAGCGAGGCGGGAGAGCGGTCAGCGTCGTCTTGACCCTGAGAGCAAGGCTGAGGAAAAATTTGTGCGTCGCTCTGACGCGGAGGCACCAAAAATAAGAAGTGCGGAGAAAATTCGGGTGATCGAAAATCGTCCTATTGTTCGGGTTATGAGCCGCCGGGGGAAGCCACGGGTGTGCTCGGCCGTCCTCTTCGGCTTGGCGCTATGCTGTGCCGGATGCGCCGCGGCACCGAAGGATGCGGGTGTCGCGGATGACGCCGACACCGAGCATGATCCAGCAGAACCCGTCAACCGGGCGATTTTTAAGGTGAATGTCGCGGCCGATCACGCGGTCATGAAGCCGGTCGCCCAAGCGTACTCCGATCATGTGCCGGAAGGCGTTCAAACGGGCATCCACAATGTCGTCCAAAACCTCAAAGAGCCTGCCGTAGCCGTCAACGACGTGCTGCAGGGAAACGTCAAGCACGCCTGGGAATCGGTGCAGCGCCTCGCAGTCAATTCGACGGCCGGGGTGGCCGGGATCTTCGATGTGGCCAATAAGTTGGGTCTGCCGCCGCACAAGGCCGATTTCGGCCAGACCTTGGCGGTTTGGGGTGTCGGAGAAGGCCCGTTCGTCGAACTGCCTCTGCTCGGCCCATCGAATGCGCGAGACGCGGTCGGCACGGTCGTCGACATGGCGATGAACCCGCTCACCTTTGTCGGCGGTGCGCCAGCAACCTACGCGGGAGTCGCTACCGGGGGCGCGAACGTCGTCGACACCCGCGCGCAGCATTTAAAGGACCTCGACGAACTGGAGCGCAATTCGCTCGATTATTACGCGACTTTGCGCAGCGTCTACCGGCAGCACCGCGACTCCGAGATTGCCGCGGCGAAAGAACGCGAGCAGCCACCGCCCGAGGGCCAGGTCGACATTTCGGTTCCGGCTACCCGTCCTTGAGGCTAGGCACGGTCCCATATAGCAGGTATGGGCGTCACCACCAAAATTTGCGGTCTGTCGACCGAGGAAGCGGTTGCAGCGGCGAGTGCCGGTGGCGTCGCTTTTCTCGGCTTTGTCTTTTATCCCCCAAGCCCGCGCGCCATAACGCCGCGCCACGCCACGCGCCTTTGCGCAGGTATTCCCGAAGGGATCGCGCGCGTCGGTCTTTTTGTCGATGCCGATGACCGCGCGATCGATGCCGTTCTGGCTGAGGCGCCGATCGAGATGCTCCAATTCCACGGCAGCGAAACCCCGGATCGAGTCGCCGCGGCGAAGCGGCGCTTCGGCCGCCCCGTGATGAAAGTGGTGGCTGTTGCCGGGCCCGAAGATGTCGCGGGCGCCGCTCCGTACCAGGATGTGGCGGATTTTTTGCTGTTCGACGCAAAGCCGCCGCGGCGGCTGGATGCTCTTCCCGGCGGCAATGGGCTGGCGTTCGACTGGGAGCTGATCGCGGGTCGCTCTTGGCGCGTTCCGTGGATGCTATCGGGCGGGCTGACCGCCGAATTGTTGCCGGAGGCGGTCAGGATTTCCGGCGCCGCGGCCGTCGACGTTTCGTCGGGTGTCGAGAGCCGCCCCGGGGTTAAGGACGTTGAAAAGATCCGCGCTTTCCTGGCCGCCGCCCGGGCGCTTCAGGATGCGCCAAGCCGGGCGGGCAAGCCTTATACGTGGCCGCCGGTAGCACGATAGCGAAGGAGGTGATCGGCCAGCACGCAGGCGACCATGGCCTCGCCGACCGGGACCGCTCGGATGCCGACGCACGGGTCGTGCCGGCCATGGGTTTCGATCTCGACTTCGTTCTCCTCGACATCGACGGTACGCATTGGCCGCAGGATCGAGCTTGTCGGCTTAACGGCAAACCGAACGACGATCTCCTGGCCGGTCGAGATGCCGCCGAGAATGCCGCCGGCGTTGTTCGACAGAAACACGACCCGCCCGTCTTTGATCCTCATTTCGTCCGCGTTGTCTTCACCCCTCAGCGTCGCTGCTGCAAAACCGGCGCCGATCTCGACCCCTTTCACGGCGTTGATCGTCATCAGGGCGCGCGCGAGATCGCCGTCGAGCTTGTCGTAGACCGGCTCACCGAGCCCGGCGGGGACCCCGATCGCTACAATCTCGATGATTGCCCCGGCTGAAGTGCCGGCCTTGCGCACACCGTCGAGGTAATCAGCCCAACGCAATGCCTCCGCGGCATCGGGGCACCAGAACGGGTTCTCCTCGGTAGCCCGCCAATCCCAGCTGCCTCGATCGACCGCATGCGGCCCGATCTGCACGAGCGCCCCGCGGATCGTCACGCCGGGTCCAAGTACCTTGCGGGCAATCGCTCCCGCCGCCACCCGCGAGGCGGTCTCGCGCGCCGAGGCGCGCCCGCCACCGCGGTAATCGCGGACGCCGTATTTTTTCCAGTAAGTGTAGTCGGCGTGTCCCGGCCGGAACCGGTCGGCGATATTGCGGTAATCCTTCAAGCGTTGGTCGGTGTTCTCGATCAAGAGCTGGATTGGAGTGCCGGTCGTCACCCCATCGAAGGTTCCGCTCATGATGCGCACCAGATCCGCTTCGCGCCGTTGAGTGGTGTAGCGCGACTGACCCGGTTTGCGTTTGTCGAGCCATTGCTGGATGTCGGGTTCGCCGAGCGGCAAGCGGGGAGGGACGCCATCTACGACAACGCCAATGGCCGGCCCGTGGCTTTCACCCCAGGTCGTGAAACGGAACAGTGTGCCGAACGAATTGCCCGCCATTTTCGTTAATTTGCCGACCAGCAGCGGAAGTTACGAGTACCACATCGGCCTTGCGCGCGCCATCGCGCGTCGCCCGCTAGGCGCTGAGACGCTCGTCAAACGACTCGCCCGTCGATTACACCTTCGGCTTGGTAACGCTCTATCTCCACAACCCAGATATCCGGGTCGCGCTGCCGCTGGCGGGTTATGTAAGCATCGGCGTCGGCCTCGGGGACGGGGACAGAGCCGGTGGACCGCATCCACAAGAGCTCGCCATCCTGTCCGCGGGCCTGCGTCAGCACCGAACAACCTTGCGTGCTGCCGCCATTGAGCTTGAGGAAAATAGCTCCGGCATCGGGGTCGCCACGGGCCACCAGCGCGATTGGGATTGCCGCAAGGTCGCACCGCCGGATCAGCGCCTTGATCCAAATCTCGCTCTTCAGCCTCGCTTCCAACGCAAGCGCCCCGCTTCAGCGATCCAGCGCCAACGGCAGGCGCACGTGGATCGCCAACCCTTTTGGTTTCAGATTTTCTGCTTCGATCGTCCCGCCCATGGCCTCCACATTACGGCGAGAGATCCACAATCCGATCCCGAAGTAGGTCGATGTCGCATCACTTGCCGCGTCGGCGCGGCGCTCGGAGTGGTAGCGGTCGAATATTCGTTCGAGTTGCTCGGAAGGAACCCCCGGTCCCTGATCGGATATCGTGAGGTGGGCAAACCGCCTGTCGCGAGTGAGGTGAACCAAGATTTCGCTGCCGGCCGGTGAAAACGAGACGGCATTCTCGATCAGGTTTTCGACGACCGTCTCGATCATCTCTTCGGTTCCGAGCACATAGAGGCCCGGCAATAAGTCCGCCGAGATCGTCAGATCGTGACTGGCCAGAACTATCGAGACGTCGTGGGTGGCAAGGATGCCAGACCGGACCTGGATGACGCCTCCGATCACGCGGCCGAGGTCAACGGGTACTCGCGGCTTGGCGATCAGATCGGCGGTGGCCTCATCGAGCCGACGCGCCGAGGCGACCAGCCCGTCGAGCCGGTCGAGCGAGTGCTCGACAACGCCGATCGCGCGCTGCGCACGCTGATTGTCTGGAGCCAAGGCGCGGCGCAACGGTTCGATCGATTGCCGAATGACCGCGATCGGCGTCTTGAAGGCGTGGGCATTATCTTCCGCCGTTTGCCGGATTTCGGCAGCCGAGCGGTGCAAGGCGTCCACCATTCGGTCAAACTCGGCCGCGACATCGGCCAGCTCCGGGAGATTGTCGCGACCGGCGAACGAGCCCGCGTCCGGGCCCTGCTCCCGAATGCGGCGGGCGCGCAGAGCAAAGCGGCGAAGTCCCCCACGCACGCTGAGCAAAGTCGCCAACGTGATCGCTGCCATCGTAAGATAGATCACTGCCGCGATAATGACCGGCGGCGTCGCCCAATAAGGCTGACCCAGATGAGCGCCCGGGAAAGCATCCTCGGAAAAGGAGGCTACGACGGCCCAGCAACCGGCCGCCGTTGACAGCGGAGTTACCGCAGTGACTATCTCGGCGCCGCCGGTTGGCCGGTGATAGATCAGTGAATACGGCATTTCTTGCCGGCAATTCTCGGTGAGGCGGTCGAGTACCCCCTGGGCTGCCAGTGTCTCACGCTCCGCTTCGAGATGGCTGGGCGCAACCGGGGGCCAGGAAGCTACGTAGTAAAAACCTTCCGGTCCGTCTTGGGTGCCGGCTGGCTGCAGTAGCAATTTTATCGTTGTCACCTCGCCGGCATACCGGGCGAGATCGCGACCGATCTCCGGCAGCGCCGCGTGATCGGCGTTCGTCAGAAGCGGCAGCAAGGACTGGGTGATCGTGCGTCCTTCGGCGCGGACGCTGCGCAGCAGGAGCTCCTGGCTCGTCTCGTGCGCGGAGCGGAACTCGATGTAGAGAAAGACCGGAACCAATACAAAGACTACCCCGAGAAAAGCGGTCTTGGCCGTAATCGACCATGCCCAATGAATACCGCGCCGGGTCTCAGTCTTCCGCGGTCCAGCGATATCCAAAGCCGGCGTAGTTTTCAATGTGGTTGAAACCAGGGTCGACATCGCGGAATTTTTTGCGGATACGCTTGATGAACGTGCGTACGTTCGCACGATACCCTTCGGAGCCGTGTCCTGCGATGAAGTTTTTACCGTGGACCAGATCGTAGATCTCACGGTATCCGACATCCTGGCCCGCCTTTTCGGCCAGCAAAGTAAGGATCTTGAATTCGGTCAGGGTGAGGTCGACGGTCCGTTCGGCCCATATCGCCCGGCTCGTATCGAAACGCAGCGTGAGCCGCCCCAGAGGCACCGCCGACGGCCTCGGCGGCTCCGGCTCGCCCGCTG
>Ga0306924_10003468_pt1 | contig 15155 bp, 8 predicted proteins | sample sta12Can44000111_FD_203756 | JGI IMG/M metagenome (GOLD analysis project Ga0306924, IMG submission 203756) | Lab enrichment of tropical soil microbial communities from Luquillo Experimental Forest, Puerto Rico - statanox.12C.anox.44.000.111 (v2)... | ecosystem: Environmental > Terrestrial > Soil... | reverse complement strand
CGCATGGCGGCCTCCAACACACGCTTCACTCAAAACAGCTTAGGTCAATCAAAAACTCCCATTGACAGTGATCACGGTATCTACCGCTACTGTGAACGGAGAGGGAGGTTCAACATGAAACTTCCCGTCTTCTGACGCCGTCGCCACACGTAGTCGCGAGCCTCAGCGAATTTGTGAGCTTGGCCAATGGACCGCCATTTCCCCGGCAGAGACCGGGCATGCGAGCGCTGAAGAGAAGTTCGTGGTTGTACTGAATGTATGATCCTGGATTCGCTCCGCCGGAGCGGATGCCACGTGTTTGCTCATCTACTCGGTCTAAAATAGACGCGACATGGCTCGTGGCAGGAAAACAGGCAGAAGGCGTCGGGGTACGCCAAACAAGGCGACGATCGAAAGGGCGCCAAGTGATCAACCCAGCATAGCCAGCCTCATTCGCTACCCGGGGCTATAATGGGCAAGGCCATATCCGCGGGCTGCCGATTCGGCGGCTGCACGGGTCCAGCACGCGAAGCCGGGTGTCCGCAACATCAGGACCTGTGGACCAATTGCCGCGCGTTAGGGTTTCGAGCACCTTTTTTCGGCACAACGCAGCGCTGCCCCTGTAGCATCGGCGGAACCGACTTGAACCTTGGAACTCGGCTCACGCTAGTATGACAACGTCTCGCCATATCGTCGCGCTCCTCCAGAGCTACATCGCCGGCGACGAGGAACGTTTCCTGTCGATCGCGACGCAGCTCGCGGCGCATGAAGCAAGGCAGGGGCATGGCAAGCTCGCCCAGGAGCTCCGCGAACTCATCGACAGCGCGAGAGGCAAAAGCGCGACTGTTGGGCGACGCGGTGTGGGTCCGGTGCCGCTCGCTCAGCCCAAGGGTGAGCTGAGCACATTCCTTTCGGCTCGGTATTCGGACATCCGTCTGTCGAGCATGGTGCTGACGTCGGAACTGCACGATCAGCTCGCTCGGGTGCTCAGGGAACAGCGCCAGCAGGAGCGCTTGCGCGCACGCGCGCTGACGCCGCGCCGCAAGCTGCTGCTGGTCGGCCCGCCGGGATCGGGAAAGACGATGACCGCTGCGGCGATCGCCGGCGAGCTCAAACTCCCCCTATTTACCGTTCTGTATGAGGGGTTGATCGGCAAACTCTTGGGGGAGACGGCCGGACGGCTGCGTCTTGTCTTCGACGCGATCGCGCTTCAGCGCGGGGTGTATTTCTTTGACGAGTTCGACGCGATCGGCACGCAGCGGTCGGGTCCCAACGATGTGGGCGAGATTCGCCGTGTTCTAAATTCTTTTCTGAAATTCCTCGAGAATGATAATGGCCCCGGTCTGATCATCGCAGCCACCAACCATCCCGAATTGCTGGATAAGGCGCTGTTCCGGCGATTCGATGATGTGATTACTTATGTATTGCCGGATGTGGAGGTCGCCCGTGGAATATTGGAAGCGCGGCTGACTGGCTATTCCCTTGATCACGTGTCGTGGAGCAGTGTGCTCGATGCCGCGGCGGGACTATCTCAGGGTGAAATATCTCGCGCTGCCGACGAGGCGGCCAAAGTCGCGGTGCTGGGCGAGCACAACAGCGTGACCACAGCAGCGTTGGTGACGGCCTTAAACGAACGGAAAAACGTCGTCCTCTAACATTCCCCGAGGGATTGGAATGGCGCTTCCTCCTCGCAATCGCCCACATCTTACATCGCGGGCGGAGGGCAGAACGAACCGTACACCTCGCCACGGCTGACGATCAGGGGCCTGCCGCCCGCGCGCGCGCGGGCGGCGCATGCCGCCAAGCTCAAACAGGCAGTCGATCAGGCGATCGAACAAGCTCGCGCGCGCATCGCGGCGCGAGAGGACGGAGTCGCAGAGGGCACACAGGGCTTCTACCTTCAGTTCGAGCTCCCGATCGAACACCAGCACGTCGTCGACAGCCTTGAAAATAAGCCAAAGTCAATCGAGCTCGTCGCGGTACAGCCACCTGCGGAAGGCGCCGACACAATATCGGCCACGGTGTTCGTACCCGAGCGGGCTGCAGACTTTTTCGACAAGCGGATCGAGGCCTATCGGGACGAAGAGACCAAATCCGGCAAGCCGAAAAACGAGGCGTTAATCGCACGCATCGACAACGTGCAGCTCGCGGCAGCGAGGTCGCTCTTTACCGACGAGGAGGCGTCGTTCCCGGCTGCCGGGGTTCCGACTTGGTGGGAGGTATGGCTGCGCGACGGTCGATTGGCAACCTTCAAGACGGTAGCCGATCGACTGAACATAGCGACGAAGACGCACACGATCAGCTTTCCGGAGCGCGACGTCATCCTCGCACTCGCTGATTTGGCAACGATGGAACGGCTGATCCAACACTCGGATGCGGTGGCGGAATTGAGGTTGGCGAAGGACACGCCGACGCTTTTTCTCGAAATGCGGGCGGTCGAACAGGCAGACTGGGCCGCAAATCTTGCCGGCCGGATCACACCTCCTTCGGCCCTGGCGCCGGCCGTCTGCTTGTTGGACAGCGGCGCGACGTCGGCACATCCATTGATCGCGCCCGGCCTCGATCCTAGCGATCAGCATTCGTACGACGCCGCATGGGGCGTCAGTGACAGCGCGTATTGGAACGGGCACGGCACATTGATGTCCGGGGTCGCGCTCTATGGCGATCTCGAGTCCGCCCTCGGGCACGGTCGCCCGGTCCCATTGCAGCACCGACTCGAAACGGTGAAGATTTTGCCACCGACCGGTCAGAACGAGCCCGAACTCTATGGCGCTATCACCGCCGCCGGCATTGATTTGGCCGAAGGTCGGGCGCCGCGTCGGCGACGCGTGATTTGCATGGCGGTGACGAGCGATGTCGGCCTCGGTCGCGGCCGTCCGTCGTCATGGTCCGCGGCTGTCGATCAACTAAGCTACGGCGGCGGCGATCGCCGTCGTCTCATCGTGCTGGCGGCTGGCAACCTGCGAGGAGACATCAACGCTGCGGATTACCCCGATCGAAACGATCTAGAGGAGGTCGAGAGCCCGGCTCAAGCTTGGAATCCGATCGTATTTGGAGCGTGCACTGACAAGATCACGATCACCCATCCCGATTACGCCGGTTGGATTCCGGTGGCACCCGCAGGCGACCTGTCCCCCGCGAGCCGCACGTCGGGCATCTGGGATCGCCAATGGCCGATCAGACCGGACGTCGTTTTCGAGGGCGGCAACTTCGCCCACGATGGCGTCAAGGCCGCATCGGCGATCGACGATTTGCAATTGGTCAGCACGCACTACCGTCCGAATGTGCGGCTGTTCGATGCATTCGGCGATACCAGCGCCGCAGCCGCGCTGGGCAGCAACCTGAGCGCCGGCATCATGAGCGCGCGTCCGGAGCTTTGGCCCGAGACGGTACGCGGTCTGATCGTACATTCCGCCGAGTGGACGCCCGCAATGCGCGCGCGTTTCGACCAGGCCCCCTCCCAAGCTCAAAAGCTTGCGCTGCTGAGGCGCTACGGTTGGGGCGTGCCTGACCTCACGCGCGCGCTCCTGAGCGCCTCGAACGACGCCACACTGATGGTTGAAGACGCGCTACTGCCCTTCCGAAAGGACGGCTCGACCATCAAGACGCGGGACATGAACTTGCACCGCCTTCCTTGGCCGCGAGCGGAACTGTCAGCGCTCGGCAGCCTCGACGTCGAGCTTCGCATCACATTGTCGTACTTCATTGAACCTAATCCGGGTGAGCGTGGCTGGACACGCCGTCACCGCTATGCATCCCATAATCTGCGCTTTGCGGTAAAGCGGTCGCTAGAGAGCCTCGATGAATTTCGTCAACGCATCAACAAGGCTGCTAAGGACGAGGAGGCGGGGCAGCCCGTTGGAGTGACCAGTGGTGACGACTGGGTCTTGGGTCCGATCCGCGATCGCGGCTCGATCCATTCTGACATTTGGCGTGGCAGCGCGGCCGCACTTGCAGACCGCGATGCAGTCGGAGTATTCCCGATAAGCGGCTGGTGGAAGGAGAAGCCGACCCTTCGGCGATGGGAGCGAGCGGCACGATATGCGCTCTTGGTCTCGATTCGTGCGCCGGGAGCAGAGATCGATATATACAATAGCATCGCCACGCAACTCGCAGTTCCGGTCCCAATTACTCACCAGGCGACGGAAGCTTGCGTCGGTAGCGCGGGGGCGTACTCGCAGAGTGATCAGTCGGCCATGAAAAGGTCGGGGCGGTGGCGGACCGTGCAATGCGAAGCGACGCCTCTCTTTTGAAGCCGGCATAAAGCAGTTCATCTATTTTGGTCTAAAATAGGCCCGACATAACGCACTCGTGATTCGATAGCGCGAGCCTGCTTAGCACGCGCGTGGCCGCGCGAGCTCATCCAGCATCTTGCGGCTAAGCTCGTCCACGGTATTGAAGTCGGACAGCATTTGCGCGTGAAAGACCACAGGCTTGGCCTTCTCCTCGAACGAGTGCTGCACCCAGGGGCGGAAGCGGCCCAGTTTCAACTGCTCGGCGGAAAGACGGTCGTATTCGGCAAAGTCGTGCTTCTTGGCCGCCTCGGCCATTTTCTTTTCGAAGTCCTTGTAAGCGGCTTCGTCCTTCCTCTCGATCACATAGGGTGGAATGTAGAGCGGAATGCGATGCGCCAGCGAATGACGCAGACTGGCGAGGTGTTCGAACCACGCATCGAGAGTCTTGAGGTAATCCTGAAACTCTTGCGAGAGCGTGCCGCGCACGCTTTCGTTCTTGGGGCCAAGCCCGACATGCGTGTCCGGGATGGGCGTGCCATCGCGGCGTTTCTGGCCTTTCTCGCACATCCACACCCAGGCGAGGTTGTCGATCGCTCCGAAGACGTTGAAGACGAAGCTCTGGATGTTGATAGTTGCGTCGCTCAGTTCATCACGCGATGGCAGGGCGGTGCGTTCGGGCGGAATGTCATCGAACACGTTCGTGATGCACCGGACCGTCACCTTGAGACGGCGCGGCAGCCCTTGGCGCGCGAACTCAACAGCGCGTGGATCTTTCAGTTCAAGGAGAATGAACTTTTCGAGCAGATTGTTGAGCTTGCCGTTGACGGCAGCATAACCCTCGGCCAGCTGTTTCAAAGCATGATCGGAATAATACATGGCGCGCCCTCAAGGCGTGCAGAACAACGCCATTGATATGCGCTCGCGCCGAAAGGCGCAATCAACGATTCCGATTGTAATTTCAGAGCAGTCCCGCGCCGGCGTGGCCGACGAAGGCCTCAGCATCGCGGCTATAGGTCTTGAGCATTTCAAGGCTGCGGTGGCCGGTCACGTCGGTGATCTTGATCAGGTTGGCGCCGCGCTTCACCGCGGGGGTCACGAAGCCGGCGCGCAGGCTGTGACCGGCAAAGGCCGCAGCCTCGAGCCCGAGCTTGGCTGCGGCAGCCTTGACGATGGTCGCGACGTTGCGGGCGGCGAGGCGCCGATCCGTGACGCGTTGCGCGTGCTTGTTGAAGACACGACGGAAGATAGCGCCCTCGGTGATCCCGGCGGCCTCTAGCCACGCTCGCAGCGCCGCGACCGGGCACGCAATCTCGCCGCGGGGGATCGCCACCTTGCGGCCGATGCCTTCCTGGTCCGTCTTCGAACGCCGGATTGTGATCAGGAGGCCTTCGGGCGCCTCCTCGAGGTCCTCGACGTGCAGAAATCGCTACCGTAGGCCGCCTCGGACGCCTAGGCGAAGTCGGCAGCAAGCCTAAGCGGTGCGATAAGCTTCGCGGGCAACTCGAGCGGCCGAGCACGGTAAACGCGGTATCCATGATGATATCGGTAGCCACCCGGTTTTTCCACCGACAATGATGACGGCGAGATAGGCGTCGCGTTGGATCGTGGTGTAAAATATTGTCCTGGCGCGGGCCGGTCGACGGACCGAACGCATCCCGTCCCACACCGCCGAGGTGCTGCCCGCGCTTCCTCCTTCTCGCGGTGGAAGCGGGGTGTTCATGCTCGAAGGAACGCGGTCGTCGGAAACTAGCGAGATCCACTTTTCGGAGATCAGACTCGATCCGCAAGAAAGGCAGGACATACTTGACAGCTATTTTAAGCCAGCGACCGTATTAACGGCCCGACTTTGGTCAAAACATCCGCGTTCGCGAATGCGACCGCGTCCAATACCCCAGATTGAAGTCTCGGGGAAGACAAACTGGCGGGATGTCGGTCAGGCGCTTCGCACACAGTTTCTTGAGCGAGCCGGTGACACATGCGACTGCTATTCGTGCCGTACGCAACACACAAAGCGCGGTCAGCGTGAGAAATATTAGATAAACGCGGTCGTATTCGCCTTGAACGGCGACCCGTCCACACTCGTAGAACATCTCAATTCACGAAGGGCTATCACCAAATTTGATCGCAGGATTCTCGCTGAGTTGCTCGATTGCTATTTCAAAGGCGAAATCAATCAATGGTCTCCCGTTGGGCGACCTAAGAACGTTGCGGCCCTTAGCTGCGCAAGATTGGCCGACACATTTTATAAAGACTGGAAAGCAGTCAATCGGCGGTGGAGAATTAAAGACTGGGGCCGTTCTGATGAGATGAAAGACGAGGCTTGCCGCGTCGCTATTGAATGGCACTGCAGGCGCCGTAACCGTGAGGGGACCGTGCCACTCTCGAATCATCCGATGGATGTGATTCCAGATTGTGAACAAGTAAGAGCACTTATGGACCGACCGCGCAGCCGGCGCTGATTTACCGCCAAAAAAGCCCCACCAGTTTTGGCGTACCGACCCGAAGCCGACTCAGGCGTATTCCCATTCCACAAGTTTCGCCAACTTGCCGAATGGGAGCCAACTGTGCCGCCCTCTACGTCTGTTGACCGCGAGTACATGACACGCCGTCAACTCGCCGAGTTTCTGACGGCGCGCGGATTTCCGATCAGCAAAAGCACCCTCGACAAGCTTGCGATGCCATCGCGCGGCGAAGGTCCGCCAGCGGTCGGCTTCTGGGCGAACCGAGCCCTTTATGATCCTGCCCAAGCACTGTCATGGGCCAAGACTCGTTTTCGCACCAACTGGCGGAGCAAGTCGTGACCGCCGATAAGTTAGGTTCCTGCGGCAGGCAGCCCGAGCGAGGTCCCCTCAGTGGCCTGGCGGCGTTGTGCGAGCCGGTAGCCCGCCTTGTGTGGGGTGAGCCGAGCAGCGAAAAGGCAAACGAACTGCGCTGGGGCACCCATGGCTCCCGGGTGGTCGACCGCACGAAAGGGGTTTGGTACGACCACGAGCTGGGCATTGGCGGTGGCACGCTCGATCTGGTTCCCGGCTCGACGAAGCGTGACCGCCTGCAATGGCTACGAGACCGCAGCCTGATCAGCACCGCGCCGGGCGGCGCCCGCAAAAACAGAAATGGCGGAGCCAAGCAATTCAACATCGTTGCGAGTTACGACTACAAGGACGAAGCCGGGGCCTTGCTGTTCCAGGTTGTGCGACTGGCGCCGAAAGACTTTCGACAGCGGCGCCCCGATGGGAAGGGCGGCTGGATTTGGTCGCTCGGCAAGTCGCGCCGCGTGCTCTATCAGCTTCAAAAGGTGCGAGCCGCAGTGACCAACGGACGCGTGGTCATTATCGTGGAGGGGGAGCAAGACGCCGACAACGTCCTCACCCTTGGGTTCACGGCGACGTGCAACCCTGGCGGCGCCAACAGGTGGCGCGCCGCATGCACCGAGAGCCTGCGGGGCGCCGACGTGGTCATCATCGGCGATAACGATGATCCTGGCCGAGCGCACGTGGCAGATGTTGCGTCATCACTGCACGGGGTTGCGCGCCGCGTGCGGATGCTCGATCTCGCAAAAGCGTGGCCCGCATGCCCTGCCAAAGGAGATATCACCGACTGGATAGAAGCTGGTGGCACGGCAGAGGCGCTCGCCGCCCTGATCGAGGCGCTGCCTGGGTGGGCGCCGGCAGCGGGCGTTACGGACAGCGATGGGGGTGCTGCCGATGACGGTGCGGCCATCGATGATGACGCGGAAATAGAACGCCTCGCCAAGCTGTCGGCCCTTAAATACGAACGCGAACGTGAGGCCGCTGCGGAGCGGCTGTCGCTGCGCGCCCAAATTCTGGACAAGCTAGTGGCGGCCAGGCGCAAAGAACTAAGCCACGACGATGGTAAGCAGGGGCGCTCAATGAGCCTTGCCGAGCCTACGCCGTGGCCCGAAGCCGTCGAAGGTGTCAAGCTGCTGTGCGATTTGTCTGCCGCAATCCGCCGACACGTAGTCATGTTCGACCACTGCGCGGACGCGACGGCGCTGTGGGTCACGCATACCTACCTGCTCGACGCGCTGCATATCTCCCCGCGCCTTGCGATCACCTCTCCGGAGCAGCAATGCGGCAAGACTACGTTGCTTGATGTGCTGTCCCGCTTGGTGTGGCGCCCCCTTGAGGTGGCGAACGCAACCACCTCGTCAATTTTCCGCACGATAGAGAAGGCGCGCCCGACCCTGTTGATGGATGAGGGAGACACATTTCTCTTAAGCAACGAGGAGATGCGCGGCATACTCAACTCAGGGCACCGGCGCGGCGGTTCGGTCCTGAGAACGGTCGGTGACGACTTTGAGCCGCGCCAGTTCGGGACCTATGCGGCGTGCGCGATAGCGATGATCGGCCAACTGCCGGGCACGCTCGCCGACCGCTCAATTACAATCGAATTGCAGCGTCGTCTCGCCGGGGAACCGGTAGAGCCGTTCCGTTTCGACCGCAGCGAACAGCTTGACCGGCTCGCCAGCAAGGCGGCTCGGTGGGCCGCCGATAATGTGGACCGCGTACGCGCCCCTGATCCATCGATGCCGCCTGGCGTTTTCAACCGGGTCGCCGACAACTGGCGTTCGTTGCTCGCGATTGCCGATGTTGTCGGCGGTGAGTGGCCGCAGCGGGGGAGGCGCGCGCTTAAGGCGATTCAGGGAACGGTCGAGGACGATTCAATCCGAGTCCAATTGCTCGCCGACATTCGCGCTGTTTTCACCGAGCGCGGAGTTGATCGACTACCGTCCGGCGAACTGGTCGAGGCCCTGGTTGCCATCGAGGGCCGACCGTGGGCGGAGTGGAAAGCCGGCAAGCCGCTCTCGCAGAACGGCCTGGCCCGCCTCCTCAAGCCGCTCAAGATCAGGCCGGGAACGAAGCGCATCGGCGGCGAGACAGCCAAGGGCTACTACCTTTATCAGTTCGACGACGCCTTCAGGCGCTATCTCGGCCAGGGGGAGGGATTCAATCCGTCACACCGTCACAACCTCGATGGAATGGGCACTTCGGAGGGCTTTCCATCCGTCACACCCTCGCCAAGTGTGACGCTTGCAAACTGCGAGAAACCCAATAACGACAGGCATTGTGACGGTGTGACGGATGCGAACCCACGGCCCGCGCGTGAAGCGAACGGGAATGGCGAAGCCGATCATCGATGTGACCATTGTGGGCACCCCGGAGCCTTTGGGCAGTGGGACTGGCCCGGCCGACCGGATGGCATCTGGCTGCATCCCCGATGCGAGGCTGGCTGGATGAACAGCGGGGGCCGGTCGTGACCCGCGTTAAGTGCAAATCCTCCGGGCACCAGCTGACACGGTATGACGCCGCTTGCCGCGCCCTGGCCGCGGTGCGCTCCGTCGACGAGGTGAAGGACATCCGCGACAAGGCCGTCGCGATGGCCGCCTATGCCCGGCAGGCGAAGAATCGCGACCTCGAGGCCCATGCGGTCGAGATTCGCATGCGCGCCACGCGCCGCCTCGACCAACTGCGGCAGGCGCAGAAGGAGACGGTGGGACTCGCCACCGGCGGCGAGCATGGCGGGGGCGGCCGATTTGATGGGGTGCGCAAGACCCCATCAATCGTTCGCCCGACGCTCGCTATGCAGGGCATTGACAAAAACCTTGCCAAGCAGGCACGCGCGTTGGGCGCGTTGTCGGAAGAGGAATTCGAAGCGGCGGTCACCGATGCTCGCACCAAAGTCGCTCGCGCGGTGCGCAACACCGTGCGCGAGATCGAGATCAAGCGGGAGCGCGAGTCCTACGCGGCTCGGGTCGAGCAAGGGGGCACCGTCGATGACCTGAAGGCGCTAGCCGCGAGCGGCTACAAGGCGGGCGTTATCTATCTCGACGTGCCCTCGATGTTCGAAGTCTACAGCGGCAAGGGCAAGCAGCGCAGCGCCGAGCGCTACTACGACACGATGCCGGTCGACGAATTGAAGGCGATGGGGCCTTTAGTTCGGGCGCTCGCGGCGGAGAACTGCGCGTTACTGTATTGGACCACAGGCCCCCAAATGAAGAACGCGCTCGCCATCATCGAGTCGTGGGTGTTCGAGTAGCGGTCGCGGCAGCGTTGCCGCCGACTCCTCCGTTACCACCAGAACCAATGAAGATGCCTGCGGCCAAGCCGGCTGCGCCGCCTGCGCCGCCTGTGGCACCCGCGCCAACGGAACCAGTGCCAGTGCTATCGACTGTGCTCGTGGTGGCAGCGTTGCCGCCGGCTCCTCCGTTACCACCGGGAGCAAAGGTATCAGTGCTGGAACCACCGTTACCGCCGGTTCCGCCTGTGCGCTCGTTAGTCGGGTCGCTATTCGGTGGCGTTGTCGCGGTTGCGTCTCCACCTGGCCCACCGCTGGTGCCTACCGCTCGGTCAACGCCGGGTGTGCCGGGCGTGCCAAATACAGTGATCTGGAGGAGAATAAGCAGCAAAAACCAGAAAACCTAATGTGAGCGGCAGGTTTTCGGGGCACTGCAATGATGAGGGACGCAACTGTTACTTCGATGCGCATCGCGATCCCCACCTGCTTAAGAATACGGCGCAGAAAAGGATTTAACCGGCCCGCGTAGGCGCATTTGCGCAGGGGCTGCAGGAAAGAGATGCTGGATAGGTATCGAGCCGGGCACGAGGACTTCTCGTCTGCGGTGTTCGGTCTTCGACGACCGAGAATTACGTTCAAAGATTTGGATGCTCTCGAAGAGGACATGATGGAACCTGCAATCCGGCTGGTTTTCACAGGACTCATTGCGATCACGATCGCATTCATCTTCGCTATTGGGATGGTCAATGTTAATGTCGGTGGATTGAATAGCGCTCATCTGCTTACTAACGGGTCCTCGGCTCTCCTTATAGGATTGCTCCTCGGCGTCAGCGAACAAGCTTTGCCAAGCGCATTAACCCGGCGAGCATCACAATTCGTGAGCGAAATAGGGGGTAGAAGTTAGTGGCACAGGTCGGTTTGCAACGGCAGACGCGGTCCCCAAGTTTAGGACGGTGAGCGGTGTCACCAAAGGCAAGGGGTTGCCACTGGCTGAAGTAGCCTTTGGGGTCCAAGATGACTTTTGGGATGGGTGCCGCAACAATATCGCTTTCTCGGTAGGCCTGGTTCCATGCCGCACGGACACTCTCACAATGACTGCCCGCACCTGAGCTGCTGACCATTCGCCGCCGCGCGGCGCTGAAATCCCGCGCGCATGTCGAGGTTTTCATCCCGCTTGTGACGCCGGCCTCGTCGGCGGCTTTCACCATCATGCGCATGAGGGGCACCAGCCGGGCTCTCAGAGCATCACGGTTTCGAGCGAGCCTTCCCGCCTCGTGATCGGCAGAACGGTCCCGACTTCGCCTGCCAGATCGAGCAAGGTCTTCTCAAAAGCAGGCGTGGGCTTATCCCGAGCCTTTCCTGGCTTACTCTGCAACACTCTGAAACGCAGCTGCCTGGACCCGACCGTTTTCCGGTCAGATAAAGACGCGCGCAAGCGGAACGCGCACTAGGGCTGCCTTTGGATTTGAAGCTACGAACGAGCTTGGCGCAAAGGGGGGAAGTTCAAATCGGCAGTAGGAGAGCCCCCGGCCATATGGCCTTGCCAGCGCGCTGCAATCCGTGCGGCACCCGGGCCGGAATCATGCGCCAGCCGTCGACCTCGCGGCCTACTTGTTGGCGAACGTCTTCACCCGCCACTCCGTATCGCCTTCCAGCACACCATATTCGAGCCGGTGCGGCACCCAGGTATCGTCTTCGTAGATCGGCCGGTGATAGAAGAAGGTCCCGGGATGCTGCGCCACGTAGCGCTCCATCCGCCGAAACTCCTTGCCTTCCGCCGACCATCCCCGGTTCAGCTCACGTCGCTGCGGGAACAGATTGATGTCCAGTATGCCGCCGCTGGCATGCCCGAGAAAGTGCCCCTTGTCGGCGCGGAACGCCTTGCCGCCGAGGATCCTTCGCGTCGAGACGTTGGGGTCGGGGAAGCCGTGCATGCGGCCGGTATCCCGCTTCATGAGCTGCTCGACCGACATCGCGTAAGCGAGCGTCACCCGCTCGAGCGCGTGATCGAAGATGAAGACCGCAAAGTCGAGGTTAATTTCCGACAGCTCGGCTCCGGCGAAGGCGTCGGCATACTCGTCGCACCAGGCCGTGACGCGGTCTTCCCAATTGGCGAGTGCCGCCGGGATCGGCCGTCCGGCATGCGTGTAGAGCTTGCGCAGAGCGTACATCGCTTGGGCTCACACGGCATCGATCGCCGCGCTGCGGTGCAACCGCGCGCCGCCGATGCGCCGCCGCGGGCGGCCGGCAAGGCTTAGCGCAAAAACAGGTTGCGGCAACCTCGGCTTGCAGCCAAAATGCAGTCCCTCGCGAGGAAGGGCTGCTTGGCACGAAAGTCGGCAGCGAAACGGCGCACACGCCGCAGAAGTCGATCCGGCGGAAGCGGATCGATAGGGGTGAAGATTCTTCCCAAGGACCCGCTCGTCGCGCGCACTCAAGGCTTGTGGCCGGCCGACGCGACAGTCGCGTGTGTCACCGCCGGCGACGGTCCGACCAGCGCGCGCGTCACGATCGTCGACTACAACGGCGACCTCGACACCCGGTTCGCGCCAGCCAAGCTGTTGAAGGACGGCTCGGGGTTCCACGGGATCGCCGGCCTAAAGAACGACCGGATTCTCGACAACTTCAATTTCCACCAGGTCAACGTCTGGGCGATCATCGAGCAGATCCTGACGCTGCTGGAGGACGACGAGGCATTGGGCCGGCCGGTCCCCTGGGCGTCCGGGCTCGGGCGCCTGCTGGTGCTACCGCATGCCGGTTACCAGGAGAACGCGTTCTACGACCGCAACACCGGCGCCCTGCACCTGTTCTATTTCGAAGGTCCCGACGGGAAGCCGGTCTATACCTGCCTGTCTCACGACATCGTCGCGCACGAACTGGGCCACGCCGTGCTCGACGGGCTCAAGCCCGGCTACAACGAGGTATCTTCGCCGGAAACGGCGGGTTTCCACGAGTATTTCGGCGACGCCATCGCCATGCTGGCCAGCCTGAACAATCGCGAAATCGCCAAGCTAGTGACGGTGGGGGCGCCGGCACGACTGTCGGCCAAGAACGTGGTCTCGGCCATCGCCAGCGAATTCGGCGCGGCCATCCATGGCCTGGCCAAGCAGGACTATCTGCGCGGCGCCTGGAACAAGCGCAAGATAAGCGACTTGCGCGGGACCTATGAGGAGCACGACTGGTCCGAGATCCTGACCGGCGTCTACTATGACCTGCTGCAGTACCTCTACGTGCGCAACCTCAAGGACCTTTCGCGCCAGCCGCACGGCAAAGCGCGCGACCAGCAGTGGGCGATCCGGGCGCTATTCCGCGCCGCCAACCAGACCGCCAACGTCATGCTCCGCGCCATCGACTATTGCCCGCCGGTCGATCTGCGCTACGACGAATATGCGCGCGCGCTGCTGCGCGCCGACGAAGTCGCCTACCCGGACGATGCTTACGGAATCAGGGCCGAGCTCAAGCGCATCTTCCGTCAGCGCGGGCTGCAGCCGCCGTCGGAGGACCGGCGCGCGAGAGCAGATATTCTCTATGCCTTGCGCGGCGCCAAGGATATCGACGCGATCACCGCCACGCCGGCCGACGCCTACCGTTTCCTCGATGAATTCCGCCACCTCTTCCAAATTCCCTTCGACGCCAACCTCTCCGTCGTCTCCGTCTATCGCACCAAGAAGCGCGCACGCAGCGGCTACTGGGCGCCGAAGGAACGGGTGATCGAATTCACGTGGAGTGAGGACGTCGAGCTCAAGGGCCCCGGTTTCGGCCAGCTCGCCAGCACGCTCATGCCGCTCCATTGCGGCGGAACGCTGGTGTTCGACGGCAACGGCAATTTCCTCCACATGACGCTGGTCCTGCCCACGGAAGAACGGCGGAAATCGCTGCTGCAATACGCCCGGTACCTCGTACGCTCCGGCAGCCTCGGCGTGAGCGACGGCACAAGCGGCATCGGCGCGCCGGATGGCGGAAACTTTCGCATCCGCGCGACCATCGAGAGCCGGCGCGTCCGGCTTCAGCGCAACGCCGCGATGCGGCACGCCCGGCCGGGCGCCGACCACCACGCGGAAGGGCTGGCATGACAGGCACGATCCAGATCCGCGGCTACGTGGTCGGGTTCGGCGATTGCATCCTGCTGCGCCTGCCCGATGGCAGCCAGGTCCGCCATGTCCTGATCGATTTCGGCCGGGCGCCTAACGACCCGACCAGCCTGGAGCGCTTCCCGGACATCGCCCGCGACATCGAGAAGCAGTGCAACGGGAAGCTCGATCTTTTAGTCGTCACGCACGAGCATCTCGATCACTTGGAAGGCTTCTATCGCGAGCGCGAGATCTTCAACCGGATGCAGATCGAGCGGGTGTGGATGGGCCTGCCGAGCCATCCGGACTACTACAAGGACTTTCCCAAAGCGACGCTGCAGAAAAAGGTACGCGAGGGCCTAGCGGCCTTCGCCCGCGAGGTCCGGCGCAATGGGATGGCGTTGCACCCCGCTTTCCGCTCTCTCCTCGAGAACAACTTGGCCAACAAGGATCGCATCGACTACCTGCGCAAGCTCGGCAAGCGACCGGTCGCCTACCTGGCGCGCGGCAAGGCCAAGGCGGCTTCGGCGTTCAAGAACATCAGGATCCGCGTGCTCGCGCCGGAACCGGACGTCAGCGTGTACTACACGGCCGATGCCCGCGAGCGGGCCTTGACGGCGGCGCTTGCGGCCGCCGGCGGCGGCCGGGGGGAGCAGAGGCGCCGGGGCGGCAATGAGGGCTTCGACTGGGAGTTCCCCGCTGTGGTGCGCGTCGGCGCGACCGAGCGCGGCGGCATATCGGCGAGCGACTTCGAGCGGCTTCGGCGCGCCATCCGCGAGGACGGTGTGACAGCGGCGCGGTTCATCGATAAGGCGCAGAACAACACCTCGCTGTG
>Ga0306924_10003466_pt1 | contig 15156 bp, 13 predicted proteins | sample sta12Can44000111_FD_203756 | JGI IMG/M metagenome (GOLD analysis project Ga0306924, IMG submission 203756) | Lab enrichment of tropical soil microbial communities from Luquillo Experimental Forest, Puerto Rico - statanox.12C.anox.44.000.111 (v2)... | ecosystem: Environmental > Terrestrial >... | reverse complement strand
CCGATCCGCTCCTCTGCTCCAGCTCCCGCCACGCGGCATAGGCGCGCCGAAGCAGCGGCACATAGGAGGGATGCTCGAAATAGCCGAGACGAATGATGCGGCTTGCGCCATGCGAGGAGCCGCGATCGTGACCGGGCACAAAGCGCTCGATCCCGAGCACGCGGGCGCCGCGCCGCGCCAGCTGCTCCAGCGCTGCGCTTCCCATCGCGCCCAGCCCGCAGATGACGACGTCGAAATGGGGCATGCGAGCAGCTCTTGTGAATGGACAACGCTTCAGCCAACCGCGTAGCCGAGCAAACGCGGCAGCGTGAGCGCGATGTCCGGCACGAAGGTCGTTGCAATCAGCAGCATGAGCAGGGCGGCAAGAAACACCGGCGTCTCACGATAGATGGCGGCCAGCGATGTCCCGGTCAGGTTGCTGATGACAAACAGGAGGAGTCCGTGCGGCGGCAGCGCGAGGCCGACCATCATGTTGAGCATGATGACGACGCCGAAATGCACGAGATCGATGTGCAGCCCTTCGGCGACCGGCACCAGCAACGGCACGATCACCAGCAGGATTGTGATCTCATCGATCGCAATGGCGAGCAGCAGCAGCAGCGCGTTGACCGAGAGGAGGAACGTCCGTGGCGAAAGCTGCCAGCCCACCAGCGTGTTGCGGATGATCACCGGGATGCCTTCGTTTGCGACCACATAGTTGAACACGAAGGCGCCCGCCATGATGAGCCCGATGGCCGCGGTCTGGCGCACGGTTTCGGTCATGACTCTGTACAATTCGGGTATCGACAGGGAACGGTATACGACGAGCGCGAGCAGGAGCGCATAGGCCGATGCGATGGCCGCAGCCTCGGTGGGCGTTGCAATTCCGGAATAGATGATGCCGAGCAGAAGGCCGGGCAGGGCCAGTGCCGGCAGCGCCGCGAGAAAGACGGGGGGCAGCCGGCGCCATGGCAGCGGGCTCTCGGCCGGAAATTTGCGGCGGCGGGCGATCACGGAGATGGCAGCCATCAGGGCGATCGCGGCGGCGATCGCCGGCACGATGCCCGCCAGAAAGAGTGCGCCGACCGAAGCATTGGCGATCACCGCGTAAAAGATCATGGGTATGGACGGCGGTACCAGCGGACCGAGCGTGGCCGAGATCGCCGACGTCGCCGCGGCAAAGCCCGCGGGATAGCGCCCGCCCCTGATCATCATGCGCGCGACAATAAGACCTGGCCCGGCCGCGTCCGCGACCGCGCTTCCGCTCATGCCGGAAAATATCAGATTGGAAACGACATTGACGTGGGCGAGGCCGCCGCGGAACCGGCCTACCATCGCCTGTGCGAACACGAGAAGCCGTTCGAGGACGCCGCTTGCGTTCATCAGATTGGCGACGAAGATGAACATCGGGACGGCAAGCAGCAGATAGTTGTTGTAAAGGCCGTTCATCGTCTGGTCGACGACGAGGCCGGGGTCCTGATGCGTCGCGATGAGGTAGGCGAACCCAGCCACGAGCATGGAGAGGCCCATGGGCACGCCCATGCCGGCCGCAGCGACGAAGACGCCGGCCAGCACCCAGAGCCCGACGGTCATCTTCGCATTTCCTGTGGACCGGTTTTGCGCCGGCAGGGCGCGGCGAGCGCGATCAGTCGCCATGCGCTGCGCGCAACGACCGCAAGCAGGAACAGCGCAAAGCAGGCATAGACAATATCAAGCCGCCAGCGCAGGACCGGCGTGCGCTCGCGCCACAGGAATGCCGTGTAATCGATTGCCCCGGGGAGCGCATAGACGGTTATGCCGCAGACAAGCAGGCCGCGGACAATCTCGATTGCATGCTGGGCGCGCGCTGACAGATTGCGATGGATCAGGTCGAAGGCGATCTGGTGGCGATCTTTAAGCACGAAGCCGTTCGCAAGAAAAACCATCCAGATGAACAGCACGACCGAAACCTCGTCGGCCCATGCGACCGCATCCCCGGCCGCATAGCGCATGACGATCTTGTAGATGAAGGCCATGAACACGAGCGCGAACATCGCCACTGCAAGCGCCTCGACGCAGCGCGAGACGTGCTGCGCGATCTGCCGCACATGAGATTTGATCCCGCTCGCCCCGCAGCGGTCCGAGTCCCCATCCGGCATCGGCGGGCCTTCTACCGGATGTCGCCAACCCGCCTGAGCAGATTGGCATCCCACGCCTTCGCCAGGTCGGATTGGGCGTAAGTCGTGTCCGCCAGCGCGCGAAACGGTGCAAGTTCAATCGTATCGACAGCCAATCCGCGTCCCTTCAGCGCATCGGCGACGGACCTCTCGTCCGCAAGCCGGCCCTCGTCGTTGACGCGCGCGGCGGCGAAAGCCGCCTGCTCCACGGCTTTCTTCTGTTCCGGCGTCATCCTGTCGTAGACGGGCTTTGCGATGCTGAAGAAAACCGGCTGCACCATGTGAGCCGTGAGGGTGACCTGTTCGGTGACTTCGTAGAGCTTGGCGGCATTGAGAATGGACAGCGGATTTTCCTGGCCGTCGATGGTGCCGGTTTTGAGCGCGAGGTACACTTCAGGCATGCCGAGCGGAACCGGAGAGACGCCGAGCACCTTGCCGAGCAGCAGCCATTCCGGGCCCGCCGGCATGCGCAGTTTGATGCCGGCGAGATCCTGCGGGGTCGCGACCTTGCGCCGCTGGCGCAGGTTGAGCTGGCGCGTGCCCAGATACGCGGTCGACAGGATCTCGATGCCCATCCTGTCAGCAACCATCGCTCGGTAGCCCGCACCCAGCGGGCCATCAAATACGGCACGCAGATGGGCGTAATCGCGCAGCAGATAGGCGCGGTTGAAGAAGCCATATTCCGGAAGCTGCTGGGCGACCTCGAATGTCGTCATGGTGCTCATTTCAAGGTTGCCGCGCTGAAGCGCCGGCACCTCGGTACCCTGGCGGAACAGGGCTGAGGCGGGGAATATCTCGACCTTGACGCCGGTGTTTGATTTCTCGGCCTCGGCCTTGAAGGTTTCGGCACCCTTGGCGAGGAAGTCGGCCGGCGGTGCCGCCGTCGACAGGCGGACTGTGACGTCTGCGGCATGAGCGCGGGCGACGGCGACAGCGAGGCTTGCGATGCCGACCAAGAGCACCTTCATTGCGATTCCCATAACGCGGTCTCCCCCGGGTCTGGTCAATTCCGGCCGTTGCGTTGAAAGCATGGCCAACGCACGATAGCCGCGCTGGCAGGCCGCTGTAAGGTGTAATGCACTCCGGGGCTGCCGCTGCACTGCGCCGGGAGGCGCCATGCTTGATCTCGGAACCAGCTTTCTTGCCAGCGTGTCCCGCGATCCGAAAGCGGTCGCCATTGTCGATGGCGATGTTCGCCTGACTTATCAGGATTGGTACGCCAAGATATCGGCGCTGGTGCTGTCCTTTGACCGGTTGCAGCTCGCGCCCGGAGACCATCTCGTCACCGTGCTGCAAAATCGATGGGAAGCCGCCACTTTGCATTGGGCATGCCAGTTTGCCGGCGTTGTCATCACGCCTATCAACTGGCGCAGCAAGGCCCATGAGATCGACCACGCCGTTGAGGATTGCGGCGCGAAGGCGATCGTCTTCGAGCAGGTGTCCGCCGAGAACGTTGGCGAAAGCGCCGCGTCGCGGAGTCTGGCCCGCATTTCGGTGGGACCTAAGTGCGCCCCGGCAGAGGCCGGCTTCGCGGAGCTGCTTGGCGCCGGCTCCGCCGCCGCGCCGCGGGCGGATGCCGATGCGCTCTCGCTCATGCTCTACACATCCGGCACGACGGCCAGGCCGAAGGGGGTGCCGCGGCGCCATCGCGCAGAGCGCGCAGCCGCAATCGCTCACGTCGCGCAGAACCTTTACGCCCACGGCGAACGCACGCTGGGCGTCATGCCCCTCTACCACACGATGGGAGTGCGCTCGCTCCTGGCCATGTCGCTCATCGGCGGCCGGTTTGTCTGCCTGCCGCGCTTCGACGTCGCCGGGGCGCTGCACCTGATCGAGAATGAGAAGATCACGAACCTCTATCTCGTGCCGACGCTTTACCATGACCTCGTCCACCACGAGGCTTTTGCAGATACCGACGTGAGCTCGGTGAGGAAGCTGGGTTTTGCCGGGGCGCCGATGACGGACGCTCTCCTCACCACGCTCGACAAGGCCTTTCGTCCCGAGCTGTTCGTCAATCACTACGGGTCGTCGGAGATTTACACTTTCACGATCAACCAGGACGCATCCCGCAAACCCGGCTCGGCAGGGCGCGCCGGCATCAACCAGATGATCCGGATCGTCAGGCTCGGCGCGCGCAATGTGGATGAGATCGCGGTGCCGGGCGAGGAGGGCGAGATTGCGGCGCTCGCATCGGGCGATGAAGCCTTCGAGGGATACTGGCAGCGCCCCGAGGCGAACGCGAAGGCGTTCCGTCAGGGGTGGTACATGACGGGAGATACCGGCTATGCGGACGCGGACGGTGATATCTATGTCACCGGCCGGGTCGACGACATGATCATCAGCGGCGGCGAGAACGTGTCGCCGGTGGAGATCGAAAGCTGCCTTTCCCTGCATCCTGCCGTCGCGGAGGTGGCGGTCGTGGGGCTGCCCGACGAACGCTTGGGCAAGGTGGTGGCTGCCTTCATCCGGCGCCGCCGCGAGGTTGCGGACGCCGAGCTCGATGCCCATTGCCGCACCTCGGGGCTTGCCAATTTCAAGCGCCCGCGCCGCTACGTCTTCGTTCGGGAGATCCCCAAGTCTCCGGTCGGCAAGCTGCTGCGCCGGCAGCTCGTCGCGGGCGATTATCAAGCGGAGCCCGCACCCGTTTCCATGGCTTCAAAACGGAAGGCTTGATCATGCGTTCCCCGTTCGCGGATTCGAGACTGCAGGACCTTGACGGTTTCCGTATCGAGATTGCCCCGGAGCGCGAGCGCGCCGATGTCATTCTCGACCGGCCGCCGTTCAACACCATCTCCATGCCGCAGCGTGACCAGCTGCGGCTCGTGTTCGAGGCCCTGGATGAGGATCCCGGCGTTCGTGTCATCGTGCTGCGCTCGGTCGGCGAGCACTTCTCCTCCGGCGGCATCATTCGCGGCTTCCTCGACGCGGCTCCCGAGCATGTTTCGAAGCTCGCCTGGAACATTGCCGCGCCGGCGCGCTGCGGCAAGCCGGTCATTGCCGCGAACCGCGGCTACGCCTTTGGCGTCGGTTTCGAAATCTCGCTGGCCTGCGACTTCCGGATTGCCTCGGAGACCTGCCTTTACGCGTTGCCCGAGCAGAAGCTCGGCCAGATTCCTGGCTCAGGCGGATCGGCGCGTCTGCAGAAGATCGTCGGGATCACGCGCACCAAGGATATCGTGATGCGTTCGCAGCGGATTCCGGGTCGCAAGGCTTTGGAGTGGGGCATCGCAACGGACTGCGTCGCCGACGACAGGCTTGAGGCGACGGTCGATGCGCTGGTCGACGAGCTGCGAAGCTTCTCGCCGCTCGCGCAGCGAACGGCCAAGAAACTACTCAACGATACCGAAGATGCGACGCTCTCCATCGCCATCGAGCTCGAAGGTCATTGCTACAGCAGGCTGCGCCAATCGGATGATTTCCGCGAGGGCGTCGAGGCCTTTCACGAGAAGCGCCCTCCCAAATTCCGGGGAACGTGAGGCAATCTTCGCGCGCCGGTTCCATAAAACGCTAGGTTAGGGACAATCGAGACCGACTCATAGTCCTGGCGTATCCTGCTCGGCCAATATCGATCGTAGCGGCACCAATTTTCTTGTCGCAGGACTTTCGGACGAGATGCGGATCAGATCGTTAATCGTCGATTGGCGGGGAGACTGCGCAGAGATCGAAGAAACGATGTTAGTATTGTGGGCTCCGAGCGTGTTCTTGGAGATGAATGCTTCGAAACTCGCAGAGACCACGGCGATCAACGGCGCCACGATTGGTGTGGTTGGAAGCACCAGCCCATCGAGGGGGCGGAGTTGAGCATCCATCAAGAACCCGGTCGACTATGTCTGTTGACTGAACACAACCGGACGCCAGTGTCGCGGTGCGGTAACCGCCGGTTTTGACCCAGGCTGTCTCGAAATAAAATTACTCGCGCGTAACAAAAGAATCGAACGCGCCGCTCAGGTGAATTCAAGATGTGTCCCAAGTCGCATACTTGCATTAATGTTGCACCAGATCCCTGTCGAAAATCGTGTTCGCACGGCCTGAACTCTAAGACGACATTGACGCCGTGACGCAGCGACCGCAAGATACAGTGTCTTCAGTGCTCGACTATCTTGGCTTGGGATTGCTATGACCGTCTATCAATCTAACCTCGTGACGTCTGTTCTCATTGTCCGAATACCGACTGAGGGTATCGAGGACTTTCGAGCTTACGAGGATGCTGTCTTGCCGTTATTGCCCGAGTTTAACGGACGTTTGGAGCGTCGTCTTCGAAATCAAGATGGCACGATAGAGATACACATAGTTAGCTTCGCATCCGATGCGGACCGTCAAAATTATCGGAATGATCCTCGGCGTACGGCGCAAGCCTGGTTGCTGGAAAAATCATCTGCGAAGTTGGAATTGCTTGCGATGTGGAACGTCTCCTAATGGCACCACCTGGAAGGCCCAGAGAGTAAAAGTTAGCTAATTCCGCTTACTGAAGTCCTGCGGAAATAGCGCGCCGCCGCGGGACCGTCTGGACTGCTGCCTTTGCTCCATAGGAGACAATCCCATCCCATTTGACGGTACCGACAGTCCTATCCAAAACTGAATTGCACCCTTTGGGGCTGTGAAATGAGTCCACGAGTTTTAGAGGTTGGTGGGGATGGCGAGGTTCGGTTTCTCCGCTTGGCAGCCTCACGAGCTTTGATAAAGTCTTCGCCGTTCACACATGGGGAGGACATCATGCGTGCGGCATTGGCGTTCGTGCTGATGGTAATTATCGGTTTGGCCCAGGAGCCGGCGCAGGCTGCGGACAACATCTTCCGCGTCACCCTGCTCGGCAGCGGTGTGCCTGACCCTCAGCCCGATCGTTTCAGCGCTAGCACATTGATCGAAGCTGGCGATCAGAAATTGATGGTCGACGTCGGCCGCGGTGCAACGATCCGCCTATATCAGCTCAAGGTGCCGCTCTCCAAGATCGATGTCGTGTTGTTTACGCACTACCACTCGGATCACACCGTCGGCATGCCGGACCTGCTACTGACTGGGTGGCTGCCGCCGGCGTTCGCGCGCCGTACTCAGCCGATGCACGTGATCGGACCGCCAGGCGCCAAGACGTTGATGTCCGGCCTTTCAGAGGCCTATGCCGGCGACATCAAGGGTCGCGAACAGGAACAGCATTTGCCGGTGGCCGGCGTCGCCGCCGAAGTCGAGGAGTTCACGCAGGATGGCGTCGTTTACGACCACAGCGGCGTGAAGGTAACCGCCTTCACGGTCGAGCATGGCATCAAGCCCGCGGTCGGCTACCGCATCGATTACGACGAGCGATCGGTGGTGCTCTCTGGCGACACGAACTTCAGCGAGAACCTGATCAAACACGCCATTGGCGCGGATCTGATGATCCACGAGGTGGCGGTGTTCAATGCCGAACTCCTGAACCTACCGGCCGTCCAGCACATCCAGTCGATCCATGTCACTCCGCGTCAGGCCGGAACAGTATTTGCGCGCATCCATCCCAAGCTCGCGGTCTATTCGCATATCGCGCAGCTCGGCACGCCGGAGGCGCCGCCCCCAGGACTGGCCGAGATCGTCAGCGACACGCGCAAAACCTATCAAGGGCCGCTTGCTGTTGGCGAAGACCTGATGGCGTTCGACATCGGCGCGGACGGTGTCGCGATTTATCGCGCCGCAAGGTAGGGACAATCCGTGTGAGGAAGACAATGGACCCCGAGCGAAGGGCGTCTCGCGGCTCTATTAAGGGGCTATGGCAGCAACCGCCACTATCGCGTAGCGATTTAGTGCCCTGGCACAAAGTGTAGGTGGCGCTTGAGGCCGATTAGACAGCTATCGACTTAGGAGCGGGCTACAGGTGCATCCCCATGACCAGCACATGGCTAAAGGCGAGCCGACAGCGCCACGCAAGCGCTGAAATTTTTGCGTGACTACGACATGGCACAGACCGAAGAGGAAGAGTGTCACGGCGAGATCGGGACCGTGACGCACAAGCCCAGGCCAAAGCCGTTATTACCCGTGCTGAGCAGCGCTGCGGCAACTGGTGCGGGTCGCACCAGTTGAGTCCCTGTTGCGCGGTTGCAACAGTCATGGCGCAATTACTGCTTGATATAATTCAAGAGCACGCCTGGCTCGTCAAAAAAAAATAATACCAAGGCAGCGACGGTCGCCGTTGCATATCATGTCCCATACCGGAGGGTAACATGGCAATCCACAGTGGACGACGCGGCTTCGTCACGCTTCTCGGCGATGCGACGATGTCGCCGCTCGCAAGCGCGCTACAGCGATCAACGGCTCGGTTTGGCGTCTGATGGGGCCTTACGTGGTCCATCATGAACTATAGCATAGCAAGGGTGCTGTCATGGAGGTCTTCGGTCCTCTGGTATGGGTGGTCGTTGCCGTTATCGTGCTGATCGGCGTCGCCACAATGCCGTTCACAGTTAAGCAGCAAACGAATGCCGTCATCGAGCGCTTTGGCAAGTTCGCGTGGACAGCGCGGCCAGGGCTTAACTTCAAGCTGCCGTTCATCGAACATGTGGCCACCCGAATATCCTTGAAAGTGCAGCAATTGATCGTTGAGGTAGAAACAAAGACGAAAGACGACGTGTTCGTGAAACTCTTCGTCGCAGTTCAGTTCCGCGTCATCGAGGGGCATGCCGCTGATTCCTATTATAAGCTTGCCAGTCACGTCGAGCAGATCAAATCATTCGTGCTGGACGTTGTACGAGCGCAGGTCCCGGCAATGCCTCTCGACGAGGTCTTCGTGAAGAAGGATGACGTCGGAAAGGCAGTCAAGAAGGAGCTCGACGAGGCCATGCGACTGTATGGCTTCGAGATTCCGAATGCGCTCGTGACCGATGTCGTCCCCGATGCCAACGTCAAGGCGGCGATGAACGAAATTCAGACCCAGACGAGGCTTCAGGTCGCGGCTGCGGCGAAAGGCGAAGCCGCGAAGATTCTGGTGGTCAAGCATGCCGAAGCGGAAGCTGAATCAAAGAAGCTGCAAGGCCAGGGTATAGCCAACCAGCGCCGCGCCATCATCGATGGGCTGCGCGAGTCAGTGGAAGCTTTCAAGCAAGGAATTCCTGAGGTCGAGCCCCAGGATGTGTTCCAGCTTGTGCTCCTGACCCAGTTCTTTGATGTGGTCAAAGGTGTAGGCGAATCAGCGGGGGCAAAGGTCATCTTCATGCCGTACACTCCGGGCGGCATTGCCGATATCGCGTCCCAGATTCGCAATTCAGTCATTGCTGGCAACGAGGCGGTCACGGCCGATACAGCCATGCTCCACGCCAAGGCCCACGCGGGGACTCAGAAAATTGTGCAATCTGGCGACTTTTGATCGTCTCGTAACACACCATGCATTCGAGCCACGACCACCGACCGCGCGCTCACAGCAGGCGATGCGCTCAGGCTTCTAATCCGTTCAGAATGTAACTACCATCGGCGCTAGCGTGGGGTTCTCTGGGAAGTTCGCGTTCGAGCTAGACTAGTTTTGGGAGTCATCCCCGGAACGGTATTGGCAACAGATGCAGCAAGCGTGCTCAAGGGCGCAAAGCCGGCGGACATGCCGGTGGGCTCGGGAGGGGGGTGGCGGAGTTTTGCAACAGTGGCGCCTCTATCGCACGACCCCCGCCCCCAACCCCTCCCACCGCAAGTCGGGCCTGCCCGACTTGCGCTACAGGGTGCCGAACCCGGGCAGGCCCGGGTTCGGTGGGCAGGGGAGCACACCGAGTGTGCGGCTTGTTCGTCGATCAAATAGACCGGGAGGCGCTATAATTTAGACGATCTGGAGGTTCGTGTTCCTCAGATTGAATTTGACGCCGAAAAAGCCGTTTGGTTGCCAGCCGGCATAGGCGAGGAACCGCGCGCCTGCATACGAGATGAAGGGCAGGCGCAGGCAGCCGAGGCTGATGATCGACCACTTGAGCCCGGTACATGGCGGGTCGAGATCATCGCGGGATGTCCACATCGCAGGCGCGAGACCACGGACGGTGAAATTGCGGTCGCAAACGCCGAAGACGTAGTTGCCGGCGTTCTGGAACGGATTGCGCAGGTACCACGACGGCAACCGCAGCAGGAAGCTCTGCTCGGGATGATACCAGTCGGGTGGCGTCGTCTCGTATTCGTTGAGGAACCACCAGACCAGATTCAATTTCTTGTAGAGCGGAAACTTCCGTCGGCCCTCGACGAGCACCTCTTCCACGCCGTTCTCGACCGTCAGCGTTTTGTAAGTCTCGGTCACGCTGGGCAGAGGAGATTTCGGCTGCAAGATGCAGGCCGTCACGCACCAGATAAGGTATGCGCAAAGCACGAAGGCGGCGGGGTCCATTTCGGTATTTCCTTGGGCATGTCACGCGAAAAGCGGTTCCGTCAGCGCACTGACATCGGCGATCTGCTCGAGGTGGTCGACGAGGTCGATCAGCGTTTCGCCGGCGCCGGGACGCAGCGGCTCCTTCGCGAACTCGAGGCAACGTCGAAATTTCGTGAGATTCTGCGCGCGCGTGAAGCGGCGCGCGGGGCTCGCCAGCATGGCCGGGCACTGCCAGCGCAGCACGGTTGCGTCCTTGAGCGTGACGACGACCTCCTGCGGGACAAAGGCGTTCGGATCGGGATTGTCGTCTGACACCACCGCAATGCGCTGCGCAAGCTCGTGCGTGGCCGGATCGCTGAGCTCGGCGCCCCGAAAGTGGGCGAGGTCGATCTCGCCGTGCAGCAGCACCTTGGCGCCGATGAAGGCCATGCAAAGCCGCGCATAGCTTGCGCTGGGCGAGGCAAGATCGGGTCGCCCGCACAGCCGCCTGATCAGCGGTGGACCGACGATGCACACGGCGCCCACATCGCCCGCTGCGAACGGCCGCTGTCGGCGCAGCGCCATGATCCCCTCGATGCCGCCATGCGTGGCGCGGCCGGCCGGATAGGGCTTGTGGCTGAGCTCGCTGACCAGCCAGACCCTGCCGAGATTGGCCCACGCCGGCTGCAGGTCCCAGGCACCTTCGTAGAGCCGCATGTAGCCGAACTCTCCCTCGAACACGTCGCGCGGGCCGGAGACGCCGCCGGCCGCCATGTCGCAGGACTGTATCGCCGCGCGGCTGTTGAAGCCGATCTGCATCGGCAGCACGATGCTGCCTTCTACGTGCGGCTGCATGGTGCCGCTGGTCTGGCCGTACTGGATGCCGAACGCATTGCACAGCGTATCGGGATCGAAACGCGCGAGTCGTGCGACCGCTGCCGCCGCGCCGAAGCCGCCCGATGTCGCCGGCCGGAAAAACTTTAGGCCCTCGCGCGCGGCGATGCCGAGGCTGGCCGCGACGTCGATCCCGGCCACAACCGCCGCAATCAGCTCGCGCCCCGAAACGCCACCCGCGCGCTCGGCGTATGCGATCGTCGCAGGCAGCAACGTCGCCATCGGATGCAGCACTGCCTGCTCGTGCAGGCAGTCATATTCCTGGCAGTGCGCCTGGAAGCCGTTGAGGAATGCCGCGGTCGCAGCCGCGACGCGCTTGCGGCGCCCCCACACGCAGGCGTGCGCGCCCTCGCCCCACCCGGCGCTGACCTGCGCGAGCTCGTCCGCCCCGGCGGCCGAGGAGCCCGCAATTCCGACGCCGAGCGTGTCGAGGATAAAGGTTTTCGCCTGCAAAACCGCGTCGTCGGAGAGGTCTTCGTACCGCGTCGCAAGGGCGTGGCGTGCGAAGCGCTCGGACGCGACTGGATGGCTCATGCGGCGCTCCGGGACACTACGAACCATCGGCTCCAGGCAAGTGCACGGCCAGCCAGATCGTAGGTTCGTCCTTTGCGGTCCACGTCACCCAATGGGGCCGGTGAGCGGCAATCAGGACGTGATCGCCGGGGCGAAGCCCGCACTCGTCTTCGCCTTCAATGCGCAGACCCGCGGAGCCGGCGAGCAGCAGGACCCACTCGTCATGTTCCTGACAATGGGGCTCATCCGCCGGCGTGGACTGACCGGTTGAGACGATCCGCTCGATGCGCACGCCCCCGCGCCGAAGGAGCTCGGTGAAAATCTCCTTGTCTGCGCGCGCAGGAACATCCTCGAGCAGATTGATCACAATGCACGTCTCCGGAGCGGGCAGGGACCAGGGGCTGCATCATAGTGCGAGCCGCCAGGCAAAAGGACAGGACCGCCGGGCCCGGGTGTCAGCAAGCGGAGTCTAATCCGCGGGTCCCTGCACCTGCATGAGCGGCAGCAGCTGATCGTAGTATTTGCGCACGAGCGCGATGTTCTCCTTGAACTGGATGGGCTTTGCGCCCTTGAGCGCGGCCTCGAGCTGCGCCAAGTCCTCCTTCTTTGCCGACTCGGAGACGGATTTGTCGGCTTTGAGCGCCGCGATCTCCTCCTTGACCCGGTCCGGCGGCTCGGTGAACTTCTTGGTCTCCTGATCGATGCCGGACATGATGATTGCGATATTCAGGGACACGTCGTCATATTCGGCGAGGCTTGCAAAGCCGTTCTTCCTGGCAACGGCCTCGCCCTGCGCCTTCACCTTCGGGTCCGAGTTGTCGACATTCGCCCCGTAGATCCTGGCCATCTCGTCGTCGGCGGCGATGAACCCCTCAATATGCTTCTCGGTAAGCTTGATCTGCCTCATGTCCTGCGCACTGGCCGTGCCGGGATCAACCAGAGCAAGACCGAAAAGCGCCGGAAACAACGCAACCAGAACGCCCAGGCAAATCGAAACTGCGAATCCGTTTCTAATGAGTGGCATGGCTCCCTCCGGCCGGACTAGGGAAACGGCTGGCCCTTGCTGTCGAGGTTCTGCAGGTCATCGATGGACCGGGGCGGGATCACCTTCACGCTGTCGGTGATCTCGAACGCCATGCGGTCGACCCCTATCAGCAGCGGGCCGTTGTAGCCGGCAGCGCGGGTGCGGGCAATGATGAGCTCCTCGCCTTTCCTGCCCTGCAATTCCTTGGTGACGAGATGTGAATAGACGGCAAGCTTCGGCTTCGCCCGCTGGAAGACCTCGGCCGCCTGCTCGGGCGTCGTCAGCTTCGCCAGCACGCCTTTCATCTCCGGCAGCCGACTGAGCCGATCGCTGAACGCGATCACATTGTGGACAATCAGGTCGACCCCGGTGGCGTGCTTGACGACGTTCTCGTTGAGCGTCGTGTCGCCGGAGAGCACCACGCGACGCCCGTTCCAATCCACGCGATAGCCGAAGGCCGGGTTGCCGTCGGCGTGCTCGACCGGAAAGGCGATAACCTTGACGCCGTTCTTCTCGTAGACCACGCCGTCACTGATGATATGCGTACGGATCACGAGGGTCTCGATCGGGTTGAACTGGTTGACCCGCGCCTTGAGATCATGACCGAACATCAATCGCATGCCCTGCACCATCTGCTCGGTGCCTTCCGGCCCCCACAGCTCGAAGCCATGGTCGCGCCCGAGCAGGAACCATGGCGTCATCCAGAGGGCGGGAAGCCCTTCGAAATGGTCGTTATGAAGATGGGTGATGAATATCTTCGCAATGTCCTTGGGATTGACGCGGCTCTGGTAGAGCCGTTGGTTGACACCGCGCCCGGCGTCAAAGAGGAGCAGCTCACCGTCGGCTTCCACCAATGTGGATATGCCCAGCCGGTCCGGAAAATACTCTGGACCGGCCGTCCCGAGCAGCGTCACCCTCATCTTGAGATCGTCGGAATGCGCGGGGACGCCAGCAAATACAATCAGCGCCGTGATGATTGCCGGAAGCTTGCGAAACATTTTCCTTCCACCGCTCCTCGCCGCGATAACGCCGCTCCAGCGGCCACCATAAGCTCGCGGCGTCCAGGTCGATCCAACAACATGAGGTCCCCCTTGCCAGGCAGGGCCGCGCTGGACCATATCGAATTCGCAGCGACCAGTCAGCCCGCGGGACTGCTGGCGATTATGGAATTGCAGAGCCGTCCACGCTGAAATGCTGCCTGCTTAAGAATGTGCTCGCATGGAGGAATGCTCGTGAAACTTGCACGCCGCAGATTTCTGCAGCTGGCGCCCGCTGTTGCCGCGCTGCCGGCGTTCTCGCGAATGGCGTGGGCACAAGCCTATCCTACGCGGCCGGTGCGTATTATTGCCGCTTTCGCGGCAGGCGGCGGGGTTGACATCACTGCGCGTCTCATTGGCCAGTGGCTGTCCGAGCGGCTCGGCCAGTCCTTCGTTACCGAAAATCGCCCGGGCGCGGGCGGCAACATCGGCACCGAGGCGGTCGTTAATGCTGCCCCTGACGGGTACACCCTCCTTCTGGCCACGGTCCCGAATGCCGTAAACGCCGCCCTTTACGAGAAACTCAATTTCAACTTCATCCGCGACATCGCACCGGTCGCCGGCATCATCCGCGTGCCGATGGTCATGCTTTTGCATCCGTCAGTTCCGGCCGGGACGCTTCCCGAATTTGTGCTTTACGCAAAGGCCAACCCCGGCAAGGTGAACATGGCATCGGCCGGCACCGGAAGCGCGCCGCACATGGCGGGGGAGCTTTTCAATTTCATGGCCGGAGTGAACTTGGTCCATGTACCGTATCGCGGCCAGGGTCCGGCCCTTTCCGATCTGCTCGGCGGTCAGGTGCAGGTCATGTTCGCCACCACCCCCGGGATCGCCGACTTTATCAGGAGCGGGAGGTTGCGCGCGCTTGCGGTAACGACCGCCGCCCGTACGGAAATGCTGCCGGAGCTGCCCCCCGTCGGGGAGTTCGTTTCGGGTTATGAAGCGAGCCAGTGGTATGGCATGGGCGCCCCCAAGAGCACGCCGGCCGGGATCATCGACAAATTGAACCGGGAGATCAACGCCGGCCTCGCCGATCCCAAGATGAAGGCCCAGCTTGCCGAGATAGGCGGCGAGCCGCTCACCGGCTCACCGTCTGAGTTTGGCACATTCATCGCCGAGGAAACCGTGAAATGGGCTAAGGTCGTCAAGTTCGCTGGCATGAAGCCGGAGTGACCGCCGAACGAGACTTTAGAGCAGGATGACTTTTCTTCGAATCGTCATCCTGCTCTAGCTCTTTGTTTGAGCATGTCCTTTTTCGCAAAATCGGTTCCCACTTTTGCG
>Ga0306924_10003464_pt1 | contig 15160 bp, 16 predicted proteins | sample sta12Can44000111_FD_203756 | JGI IMG/M metagenome (GOLD analysis project Ga0306924, IMG submission 203756) | Lab enrichment of tropical soil microbial communities from Luquillo Experimental Forest, Puerto Rico - statanox.12C.anox.44.000.111 (v2)... | ecosystem: Environmental > Terrestrial >... | reverse complement strand
ACGGCACCGGGGAGCCGGATTTCAACCGAGCCGACTCGGAAAATGCCGGGAATGTCGAACTGGATCGCGTTGCGCTGGAACACCGGCAGGAAGCGGTGCGGCATCGGGACGTGTAATCGCAACACGCGCGGGTCGCGGCGATAGACGATCATGCGACCGCCACCGTCACCACCGGCACTGTCGAGGCCGAGCACACCACGTATCGTCAGCGGTGCGCCGGTCGTTGCCGTGTAGAGATTGTATTTCGCCAGATAATCCAATGCGTTACCGTAGGTGTTGGGAACGCGGATATTGGCTAGTTTCTGCATCTCACCAATCGGCAGCAGCACCGTGTCGGCCATCTGCACGGTCAAGCTGCCCGCATAGACACCCGTAAGCGCGTTCTGCACGTCGGTGATGATTTCGTCGGCGGTCTTGCCCGACCAGTGCGTTGTTCCACTGGCACCCGTCGCGCAGGTGACGGTCGTTACCGTCGTGTTGTTGAACAGGCCAGTGATATTCTGCGTGGCATCGCCACGGTAAGCATGATTGTCAAGAAACATTTCATAGGCGAACCGTGCCGCTTCCGCGCGCTCAGCCGTGAGGTTGAGGCCCGGAATCATCATCGCCTGGCCGATTTCTTCGAGCGTGTAGTTGTATCCGATGCCAGCCATCTGGATACCTTGCTCGAATTTGTTGCGGTTGATGTCGGCAAACGGCATGTCGGTCGCCATGTTTGACAACCAGCGTGCCTGTCCGACTTTATCGAGCGAGAAGTAAGTAACTGACTTCGCCCATTCACCCGCAGCCGTGTCGATGGGAATGAGCTGCTGGTAAATGATCTCCGGATATTCGATCCGGTAAACTTCTGGCTCTATGTAGGCGGTCTGGCTCAGTAAGAAGCCAAGCGCCTGTTGTGGATTATCGTAAATCTCCATGCGCATGGTTGCTCTCCTTACTTGAACGACGGATCGCCGACACGGAGAACCGCGAGCACGGGCGTTCCGGCCGAACCAACGGCTGTCGTCATCCAGCGTGCGTGCGTGATCGTCGTACCAGCAATTCCGAGCTGCCCGGTCGTCGCACTGAACGTCACGGTCGTTGCGGGAGTGACCGAGGCGTAGCAGTTCACCCAGATGTCGCCCGCCGCGAGAATGCCCGCGAGGTCGTATTGCGGATAAGCGTCGAGGGGCAGTGTGTTGCTGCTCCCAGGGACGGAGAGATCCGCGCGGGCGAGTGTCGGATCAGCACGGGTGATGCCAACGAAGGCCGAGCCGCCAATGATGCAGCCGCGATCGTTGACGCCTTGGCTGACGGCAAGGCCGAAGCCGATGCCAGCAGCGGTTTCCACAGTGCGGGTGTCGGCAACGAAGTTTACTTCGCTGGCGAGAATCCCGTTCTGCGCTACACCGATGTATCGGGTGTAGACGGTTTGAACAGGGGCCGGCTGTAACATGAGCCCTATCCTTTCTCGTTATGGGTTGCGTTTACTGCGTGCGGCCAACGGTGCGCCAAGCTTCCGTTTGACGCTTCACGTAGCCGTCGTAAGCAGCATCCTTGATTGCCTTGGCATCGTTGACGCCGCCGCCGCCGAGATTGAGCAATGCCAGATTGTCGGCGAGCCGGTTGACGCCGGTGCGCGGCTTGACGTTGGCAGCGAGCGCCTGAAACGCGCCCGCAATCGCCTCGTCGCTCACCATCGTCTTGGCGATGGCGTCGCCAAGTTTCGCGGCAACGACCATGCGCTGGATTTCCGCCGGTTCCTTGCCAGAGAACTCAGCCCGGCCTTCCATGATCGCGTCGGCCTTAATCATCAGCTCGGTGCGGGCCTTGACGATCTTGTCGAGTTCGCCGCCGGAAAGCTTGGTGTTGGCGTCCTCGAGCTGCTTTCTCAGAACGGCGATCTGGCCGAGTGCAGCATCGCGTTCGCCACGGGTTTTCTTTTCTTCCTCTTGCTCCTCCTCGGCAGGGCCAGGACCAGCCTCCTCCTTATCCTTGCTCCTCTTGCGAGCATCGGTCAGTGACTTGATGTGCGCCTGTACGTGTTGGGCTTCGGTCTCATCCTCAAAGGAAACAAGCCGATCACCAATCAAGACTTGGACCATCTTGTGAACCTCCTTCTTGTGATCGTCCCCGATCCGTAGACGCGATCCGCCTCTGGCAGCGGGGACGACGGCCAGATGATTTGCGCGTATCGCTGTTTGTTTGGCGTCGTAGATTTCGCCCTCGGGCGTAGTGCCTCGGCCCCACTTCAATTCGGTGGAGTAGCCGACCGACAGTTCCTTGACGCCATCACGCTCGTAAGCACGAATTGCCTTGCCATCCATAATCATCATCGGCACGCGCACGGTTTCACCGTCGCGGGCAATGTCCTCGCCGATATGACCAATGGAAAACTTCTCCCAATTATCCGCATCGATCATTTTCGGCGGATGGTTAAGCGTGACCGGCTTGCCCGCGAGACTGCGCATTGCCCTGCGGCTGAAAACCTCGGAAGGCGACCGATAAACCCGCACCATGCCGAGATCCGAACGTCCCAGCTCCTTGCCATCGTAAAGCTGGATGCCGGTGCGCGCGATGCGCGCGTCCGCTACCAAGTAACCATCCTTGGTGCGGCGCACCTTGCCGCCATCGACGATCAGCGCGATACTGTCACGCGTGCGGCGGCCTCGCCTGCGCATTACGCCGGGACCGTGTTCCATCTCCTCTGCATCATCGTCGTCGTCGGGAGTTTCCTCGATGCCATGCTCGTTGGAGCGCTTGGCGTCCCTATAGATGTCTGCTTCCTCCTCGTCCTCATCATCGTCATCATCAGGCGGGGATCGTTTACTCTTACGATCCACGTGCAGAGCGCCGTCCGGATACGGGCTGGCCGGTTTGTTGCGCCGAAGCATCCGGCTGAGGCCGCGCTCTGGTGACGGAATCGAGCCTTCGCCATTGCACATGTCGCATTCGGTGCTACCGCTATCGTCGTCGGGATCTTTACCGGTGCCGTGACACTCGGGACATGAGAACTGCGGCGGTAGCTCGTCCTGCTGACTTTCTGGAATGCCGACGTAGCCCTCGCCATCACAGCGATCACACTTGAAGCCGTTGACGTTGCCTGCTCCATCGCACTTGGGGCATGGCTTCGCATCGAGGCCCTTCTTGGCAAGCTCCTCGCGTCGCGATGCCGAAAACTGTCTGTCGCGCATGGCTTGATCTCCAATCTCAGCAGCGGAATCGGCAGCGCCGCCATATAGTTTTTGCATGTGCAAGGCGTACCCCACGCCATTAAGTTTTGCTTCCGCTAGCGACGAAGTTGTGCCCTGCGTCATCTGCTTGCCGCTAGGCTCATGGTGAATATTCCAGATGTGGGTTGGCTCTCGGTACCCAGACTTTTCCATCAGCGACTTCACGGCACCAAACTTGAATGCGCGTTGTACTTCTGCTGGCGCGGCGCGGCCTGCCGCCTTGCCCTCGCCTATCTTCCAAATGCTGACGCGGTAATTACCGCGCTTGGTCTGGATAACTGGCCTTTTACTGTCGGGATGTTGGCCTTTCCCCCACCTGGCCGCTGCTGCTGCTTCCCTTGCTTCCTCTGTCCAGCCGATATCGCGCGTAAGCCATCCATCGACGGCCTCGTAGTCGTCGTCCTCGTCGTGAGATTTGTGGTGAACGCCCTTCTTGTAGCCTTGGCCGACCGCCCAATTGGAAATTGCGGCCGCGCTCTCTTTGCTCAAGCCCTTCTTTTTCAGCGCCTCGTAGGTCGCTGGATTCTTGATCGAAGGGCCGGGCTTTTTGCCACCAGGCATTGCCGAGTGCTCCGGCAGGCCGTGTCTCCTCAGACGGCCAACCTGTCGGACCAGAATTTCGGCATCAAGGAAGTTGATTACGCTAAGTGAACCCTAACTGGAACCCCCGTCAACATCCTGTTTCCGCGCATCTGCAAATGGCACCACGCCGCCTTCGCTCATCGCGTGCATCGTGGCGGCGAGGCCGGGATGCAGGGGCTTGGGCAAGTTCTGCTTCTGGAACCAGCCGTATTTGGTGTGCTCGGGATTGAGGATCGGCGCGAATTGCCACTCCGCCGGTTGCGCGAAAGTGTGAAAGTGCACGCCGCTGGTCGTCCGCTCATCGACCTTAACCGCCTTGTGATCGCCGGGATTGCCGGTCTCCTCCGCCGATTCGCGCTGCGCCGCCTGTAGCGGCTCCTCGTTTCCTTCCAAGCCGCCTGCCGGGATTGACCATTGGCCGGTATCGGCGCGTTTCATCAACAGCATGTGGCCGGTTGGCGTGTGGAACAAAACGCCCGCCGCCTCGATATCCTCGACGTAGGTGGTTTGAGATACTAGTCGGCCAAGTCCTACCTCGTCCTTAATTCCCGGCTTGTTTGGTGAGAATTTAGAAACTATTGCCGATTTGATCTGTGCGGGATGGAATGCGACCCAAGAGGTGCCGCCCTCGACCTCATTGGTGTATTTGATGCCGTCATAGCCTTCCTTTTGTAGATTGGCGCGATAATCAGCAGCCATCTCTTGTGCGAGCGAGAAGTCAGGCTCGTCGCGTTGCGCGGCATTGGAGACCGCCCGCTCGTTTATCTCTGCGCGATACTCCGGGTCGCTCTCATACTTTGCGCTTGTCTCCTCAATATCGCCGTCCTCCTCGAGCTCCCAATCAACATCTGAATGCGGGTAGTTACCGCGCATCATGCGGTCGAACATGCCGCTATCGCTTGTCTTGTACGGATTCTCGATCTTGAGAAACACTGGATATACACGTCCGCCTTCCGGCTGTTTTTCTCGTTCACCATAGAGTCCACCGGCAAACTTGTTGGCGACTCGCGCTTCCTCTGCAAAGTGCGAGCCCAAGAATGTGCGCGGATCGCCTCCGCTGCCAGCACGCCAGTATTCATCGTGTTCTTGCGCTTGTGGTTCTCCAACTGAGAACTCACTAAAGTCTTCCGGCGTTGTCGTTCCGTGATAAACAACCAACGGCGAGCCGTTCTTATCAACAACTTTGCTATTGCCGAACCACGCCTTGAATTGTTCTGTACCGCCGCCGCCTTCGCCGGTTACGTACTGATTGCCTCTGAATGGATGGCCGGGAAGATCGCCTGCATCATGTACGCTGCCCCTGCGACTTGGCGTGAAGGCGCATCTGCAGTTGCTAACTATATAGCCCGCGTTATTGTATAATCCGCTTGTCGTCGAGGCATCGAAAGCCCAACCGGAGAATTGTCGCACATGAACATCAAGCACCCTATCCCACCGCAAAAGCGCGTAATCGCGCTGTATCAGAGCGGCCACAGCATTGTCGCGCTTGCGCGTAGATACGCTACCAGCAGGCGCATGGTTATGCGCACGTTGATTAAGTCCGGCATTCGGCTGCGCAGTGCCTCTGAACAAGAAATTATCAAATGGGGCGGCATGACTAAACGGCAACGCAGGATGCAAGTTAGCGCCGCCCACGAAGCTGCACGCGGAATGAAATATTCGGAGCAGGAATTGCTGCGCCGTGCTCGCCTCCGTCAAGGAATGCCGGGGAACGTTGGACCGCGCGAAGCGATGTTCGCCACCATGCTGGATGCTGCCAAGCTTAGCTATCTGCAACAGGTCGCTTGCGGGAAATACAACATCGATTTTATCATCACACCAACGAATGTCGCCGTGGAAGTCGTGCTTGGCTCCGGTAATGCCCGCCATGATAAGCGGAAACGTCTCAAACGCATCCTCAATGAATGGAATTTGTTTGAAGTACGCTCCACTAGCACCACCTATCGCACCTTCGCACCGAAGGTCATAGAGAAGCTTGTCTCCTTCCTTGATTTCATGCGCTCGCAACCACCCTCGGTCGGTCAGCATCGGGTGGTTCGGCCCGATGGCGAAGAACTTGGCACTTGTCCGAAGGTATACGGCCGGACCCACAAATCTGGCACGCACCATCTCGTTCACAGGACCGTAGGAAGCGACGGTCGTCCCCTCTAAGACCGCCCACGGATGTGCTGGAATTAAATCTTCTGCTTCATCCAACTCATAAGGCCCGGCTTCGGACAAGTCTGAACACAGGTCACAGACATCCGAATCTTCGGCCGTCTCAATGCTCACCTCCTCATAGGACGGCACCTCCTCGATGGGCCGGTTCTCCGTTTCCTGCAGCCAGGGTGGCCGACTGATCGGCACTCTCACGCGCTGCTCGCCGCGCCACGGCAACTCGGCGGCCTCACGCGGGGTTAATGGCTTCCTGCGGGCGTCAATGGCATCCTTGCGGAAGCCATAACTCGGATAAACTTTGAAACCAGCCTTCTCTGCCTGCCGTTTGAATGCCGCGCCAGCGCCCTCGACGCGCAGCACATGATGGGTCGGCATGGAATGAACTCTGCTGCGCGCCTCCTGCGTCCACGCATGACCGACATAGCCTTTGAGGCCGCGCGCGACTTGGCCTTCGCGCTGTTGGCGCGAGAATGTTTCGTTCGTATGTTGGGAAAATTCTGACATAGGCCACGACTGATATGCGACATATTGGTTGCCACGGAACGGATGGCCGGGCTGATCGGCATCGTGCGAAACTACGACGACTGCTGGGAAACTCTTTTTGCCAGCAAGCATGAGCGCATCAAAACGGTGAGAACCTTCGAGAACATACGGACCCTTGTCTAATCCGCTTCGCTCCTCAATCACGATCAATGGTTTGATTTGGCCATTCTGTTTGATTTGCTCAGCAAGGTATTCCGTGCGTTTATTCCTTACTGGCTTTTGCTGCCCGAATGCCGAGAATGGCACCTCGCGGATACCGGGCAATTCAGTATATTTGTCTTCGTTGCCGAGTTCGGCCCCAATCGAAGCAGTGTTAGGAACATGAGATAAGACTTCCAATCCACCAACTTCCTTGCCAGCCCGTGGGTATTTCTTATCGATATGGGCAATTGCTTGCTCTGCCGTGATTTCTCCGCCGCCGCTTTCTCCCGTCGTATATTGATTGCCACGAAACGGATGGCCGGGGCCTTCGCTGTCATCGACGCCGAAATTCTCGCTTGAATAGCTGTAACCGAGTGCAGCGGCATTCGGCCTGTCGCCGGGCTTAGGACCACGGCGCTTCTTGTTGTATTTGCGCGCCCATGCTTCCGCCCGCGCGATGCGGGCTAATGCCTTGGCTCGTCCTTTCCGCGCCAACGCCGAGGCTTCCCATGCTTCCGGTCCCCAATCGTGCAATTTGTGCCGTTCCGGAATAATGCCGACGCTGGTAACTCCGGCATTACGGAATGCCGAGAGCGTGCAGGTGGCGTGCGTCTTGGCGGTCACGTACTCGCTCATTGCCCTTGTTCGGTTCCGCATTGTCCGGAATACAGGAGCCAGAGCGTTTGCCGCTTTAGTTGGCGAATCGGCGGCCATGATCGAGTGCGTGACCATCCGGACAATCTGCTGCTGTGCGGCCTCCACGATCCCGCGCAGCTCGTTGACCGCATAGTTCTCCATCATCTTGATGCGTAATGGATCAACCTTGCTCCCTGGCGCATGGCCTTCGGCGTGTGTCTGCGCAATTGCCGCAGCGTGGCGCACATAGGGCAACAGCCACCTGCCATCCATGCCGAAAACCTTGTGCGCCAATTCTTGGCGCAGCCATGCCGCGAAACCCTCGCTCTTGTCGGCAAAGGGCAGGCGGCCGACGCCGCGCATACCGACCAGATCGTGCTCGATGAAAGCCTGACGGATTGTCTTGTTGAGAAGCGCCCAGCGGCGGTCACCCTCTGACCGCATCTTGGAACGCAGGCGGAACGTCTTTGTGGGGTCACGTCCCGCCCGCGCGTCTGTGACCTCCGCATACCGGGGGGAACGGGGGACAGAGGTCCGGGGACCACATAGACTTAATGCGTCGAGCATCGATTCTCAATCTATCTTTCGATCAATCCCCGTTAATCACACAACCTCGAAGGCGATGCAGGTGTTGTCGATGCGTTTTATGTCATGACCGTTTTCCAGTTGACGGTGCAGGAACATGGTGATGCCCACGGCAATCGGTTCTTTGCCTTGCGGATAATAATCATGCCAGACGATGATGCCTCCGGGCCGTGTGATCTGCCTCGCCAGCAAGGTGTCATTGACCACCGCGCGCCCGCCGTGATCGCCGTCGATGAACACGAAATCGGCAGGCGATACCTCGGTGTGGTGAATGTCGAATGATCCGAGCTTGCGCAGGAGCAGCCGGTAGCGCTTGTCATGCTTGGCAAAGTAGCCGGGATCTGTCGGCACTTCCCACTGCTGCTGTTGGTATTCCGTAGCGTATTGGCCGTGAATTACATCGATGGCGGTCCAATGCTTGATCTGCGGCAATGAGGCCAGCAGCGTCGCCGCCGTGTAGCCGCGATGTGCGCCGATCTCCAGTACGCGATGGCAGGGACGGAGCGATGCGGCGAGCGCGGCGAGAATCTCCAAGTCCCCCGGCCACACGCATGACATCGAGCCTTGCTCTTGCGGAAGTTGTAGCGGCGGGAATGCCAATGTATCCGGATTAACCACCGGCAGCTCGGGGAGATTCATTCGCCCTGCGATCCTGTGTGCCCTTGCTCCTCGGGGTTAGGTGACACTTCCGGTTGTTCAAGCTCACCGGGACCATAGCCCCCTGTCCCACCTATTCCTAATTCCGGCTCCTCTGGTTCTTCACCAAATTCGTCAATAGCCGCGTCCAGACCGGGATATACGCTGTCCTCAATAAGCTGGTTGACGACGCCGCGTCGCAAGGCATCTTCATTGAGGATGCCGTTGGTCGCGTAAATCTGCGTCGCCTGCGCCTTCTTCAAGGCAATGTCCGCTTTCTCGGCATCCGATAATTGCCATAGGGGATTCCACTCATAGCGCATGTTGGGATCGGGTTTGCCGAAGGCGCTGCGCATCATCACCTGATCGAGCATGCCTAAGCGCGGCGCGATCTCATTCTTCTGCTGGTTCACGCAATGGTCGTAATAGTTGCGCAGATCGTCGGGACCGCCGCTGGTCGCGCCGCCATGCAATCCTTGTCCCATTGCCGTGCCGAATATGCGGCTAACCGGAATGCCTGCCGCGCCCGCAACCAGGGTGAGGAATTCGTGCAGGATCATTGGCAGGCCGCTGTACTGCGTGTTGACGCGCTCCCACTCCTCCTCCTTGTCCAATAGCAGCGCCGAAATCACCGACTTGGTTTGTGCCGACAGCGTGAAGCGGTCAATCAGCCTGTTCTTGTAATCCGTATTTTTCAGGCGCAGCGCCATATCGGGGATCTTCACGATATCGAGCTTGCCGTCAGAGACAATTGAGGCAATCGACTGCGAGCTCTGGATGAACGATTGCAGCGTATCCACCACCGTCTGCAACACGCTGTCGCCCCAGCCGCCGCCCAGCGGCGCCAGCCGCCAATCCGGCAGCTCCAATCCCGGCAGCTCCAAGATGCGCGAGGGATGGATCTGTGTCAGGCCGATGTTGGTCGGCGTCGTGTACGGATAGTTCTGCAACACGCCCGCCGGACTGCGCCCGCCTGGCTCGCCTTTTTGCCGGTTGCCGAACGGAATTACATTCGAAGTAAAATTGGTGATGAAGCCCTTGATTGATCCCGGCGGCGGCTGTGGCTTCTGGCCGGGTATCGTCGGATAGGTCACACCTGTCTCGCCCTGAAAGCCGAACATCGGCGTGGCGACGGTGTAATAGGCCGCGCGCGTGTAATACGGATCAAGCACGTTGTAGATGCGCGGCCCCGCGTTGAGCTCCCAGCGATGCAGCACGACGATGTACTTGAGACAGCCCTTCTTGCACTTTTCCAGATCGAGCGCTTGGCTCGGATCGTTGCCGTCATCAACGCCGATCACTAAAGCAGCACCACCATAGAGCCGTGCCTTGGAAATCCACTGCCTGACCTTGCGGCGGAGATCCATCGTCTTTTCGATGGACTCGATGGCCTCGATCTGCTGCTGGCTCGCCTGCCATGACCGCCATTCCCGCGTCATGTCCTCGGCTGGCGCATCGACGATGGCCCGCGCCAGCCAATCGCCGCGGTACATGTTCTCCAACGTAGCCCGATCCAGCAGCCACAGCGTGAACTCGACGGCCTTGTTGCGGTCGATGCCCCATTGGCCGAGGCCGGTGACGAAGTTGTGCAGCGAATCCTTGACGTAACGGACGTAACTCATTGCTTGGTCGCTCCATCATTCATGTCGGTGAGCTGCTGCATGACCGCCGCCTTCGGCCGATAGAGCGCACATGCCTCGTCGCTGACATCGACAATCGGCCGCGCCATGCGGAAGCTCATCTGTCCGCCCGGAGCCGGTACTTGAATCGAGGTCGGCGGTGCGCCGTGGCACAGACGCTTGGTGATGTCCTCGCTAATCAGCTTGCCAAAATAGCAACCGCCGCATCTTTCAGTCATCCGAGCGGTCCTCCTGCATAGGGGAAAATGACCTCGACCTCATCGTTCGTCTCGATGCCGAGCGCATCCATCAGGCCCGGTGATATGTCGGCTACCCGCGAGGTGTCGGTATGCGGTCCCCAATCGGCCGGGTGGGCCAAAAGCATCAGGCCGGTTTTCGGTGCCAGAACCAGCGCCATGACGTCACCGCGCAGAAAGTCCTTCGGGAAAACATCATAGTCCCAACGCATGGCGATGTAATTCTCGTCGGGATCTAATCGCCGCGCTAGGCCGGTGGTGTTTGCCGGTTGCTCGTCGAGAAATAAATCCGGCTTGTCCTCAACCGAATAGAGAAACGCCAAGCCTTCCTCCGGCGTCACCCCGTCATCATCCGGTCCTCCGAACCAGGAAACCTTGCCCTTGGCGCGCAACGTCGCCGAAGTCACCGGCCCGGCGACATCGGCGATGGCTTTACAGATGGCGTCGAAATTCCTTTCGTACTGCTCGACATCCGCTTCCGCATCCACGAATGCTGTCTCGATCAGGATCGCGGGAGCATCGGTCATGTTGAGGAAATACAAATCGCTGCGCTTGTGCGCACCACGGTTTATGAGACCGCTGGCTTCGGCAATCGCCGCCGCGACCTTGGTGGCGAGCGCCTCCTGGCTCACATGCAGGACTTCCGTGCCGCGTCCGCCATCGGTGGGAATGTAGGCATTGAAATGAATTGATACGTCGAGATTGCGTGTCTGGCTGTTATGAAAGGCGACGATGTTTTCCAGATTGTCTTGTTGCGTCTTGGCGTCGTTCTCAAAGAACTCGACAACCTCGTGACCAAGCTTTCTCAGATAATCCGCTACCGCAGGCACCACGCGCCGCGCTTCATCGACCTCATCAATGCCGTATGGCTCCGGCCCCACGGCTCCGCGTACATAAAGGCCGTGGCCTGCGCTGATGACGAATCTCATTTGCGTCACCTTTCGGCAATGAGGCCGACGGGACGAGGACAGCCATCGGCCTCACGCGCCATGCTGCCGTGGGCGGGGAACGCCGCGCGGCAGCCGACTCTATGGCAAATTCTTGTCCAACTGATACCTCGCAACCTCCGGATCAAGCACGGCCATAGGCGTGAACATCGTCGGCTTGTTCAATGCCTTGGCGATAATCGCCTGACCCAGCGCGTTGTCGTAGCTGCCGAATGGCCCGAAGTTGACCGCTGGCACCGCCGCCCTCACCGCGTCATTGACCAGCTTGGGCGACGACACATAACTCGGATGCAGGAAATATTTAGTCGGCGCGAGTTCTTTCGGCATTTACGCAGCCTCCTCTGGCTCCGGCTCTGGCTCCTCCGGCGGTTTCGGTTTTGGGGTAGGTCTCGGCTTAGGTTTCGGCCCCGGTTTGCGTCCCATCATGCTCTCCTATGGTTTCTGTCTTTCGAGATCCCGTAAGCGTCGTTCGTGATCCTCCTCCACCTTGCTCAGACGTTCGACCGACTCGGCGATGCCTTTTACCAGAGCTGTATTGCCGGTAATGCGCTCGCTGATCGCCTGAACTTGTGCCCGTACATCGGCAATCTGATCTAATTTTGCCAACAGCATCGCGGTTTGCTCATCCTTCACCCGGTATTGGCTTTCGGTTCTCTGATTGATTGTATATGCGAGCCATGTGGTGAACAGGATGAAGGTAATGTTCAGGACAATCAGGCCAAGCGCCAGCGGCTGGCTTTTCAAACCTTCGACGACAGATCCGGCAACCTTCGCGCCATGCTCGGTGATGGGCATCACTGTCCATCCGTCGTTAAACAGTCCTTAACAAGAGTTTCGATTTCAGCGGCAGACTCGACCACGCCAAACCTCTGGCCCCCGACAATGACAATTGAATGTATGCCGGGAGCCACATGTTGTTGCACAGCATCCGACGGTCGTAAGACCTCGATATACCGTGACTCAATCCGCAGCTCTCTTTCATCCGGAGAGTGCAGAATTATGAAGCAGCAGATCGGGAGCCACGGTCGCATCCTATCGCCCCCGTGCAAACCCTCCCAATCGGCATCAACGAAAACTTAACGCTTCGGGCCTGTGACCGCCGGAACAAAGTACCACTGCAACGGCCCGGCCGCGCCTTGCTGTGCGAGACCCCATCCACCTGTCGCCGGAGCTGGCTTGATGACGATGGCAATGTTGCCTCCCGAGGGCTCGGTGGGAGGATCAATCGGCGGATCAATCGGCGGTTGATCGGGCGGAATGATCGGGCCACCACCGACTTCTAGCCCCGCGATACTGGCGTAACCGATGAAAACGGCGGGCACAGGCTTGTCGCTGCCGCCCTTAGCTTTCGGCATCAACACGCCATTGATGATAACTGGTACTGCTGCCATTTATTCGTCCTCCGATTTGATGGGCGGTGTTGCCCACTATGGTCTAGCGGAGTCGAATTACACCCATGCGACGATGTTTGCCACCCTCCCAGCGCAACCGGGCCAATAGATACTTGATCGCTTGCAGATCGTTGCGCAGTAGGCGGCGCTCGAAGCCATCGAGTGTGTAATATGGCTTGTTATCCCTGAACAGCCGCGTCGGCCGCCGGTCCTCAAGCAAGGTCAGCCAGAACTCGCAGTGATCGACCATCATCCTGCGGAGCTGGTTGCGGTTACGCGGCGCGGGCTTCATGCCGCCTGTTGCTCGGTCAGTTCCTTGAGCCGGGCCTTGTCCTTGGCTTCGAGGTAATAACCCTCCCGCCATTTCTTTTTCACTTCGATGCCGACATGGGCCAGCTCGCCGCGCAGGCGGAACACGAACATGTGGATGATCTTGTCATGCGGTATGTCACCGGCGCGGTCGAAATAAAGCGCCGACATTGCCGTGTCCTTGCTGACGACCTCGCGCTGCATCAACAGGCAATAGAGCTTGCCCGTTGCGCCCGAGAGTTTCAGTTGCGGCGGATAAGCAAAGCGCCCGCTGATGCCAAGCATGTGCTTGAGCTGGCGAACCTCCTCGCGCAGCGTATCAATCTCCTCCTGCGGGCTCATCGCAAGAATCCGTGTTCCCAGAGATCAACCGCAAGCCCTAACGCGAATCCGATCACAAAGAACGCTACGTATTCCATCTCCTTTCCTCCCCCAATAACTCGCGGCCCCTGTCAAAAAGCGATTTTGGCAGTTTCCCCGATTTGATTGCTCTCCTCCTCCCGTTGCGATCCGATTTCAGAAATAGCTCGCGGCAGTCGAAGCGCTGGCATACATGAGGCGCATGCCCATGAATGCCACAGCCACGGTCAGTAAGGTAAACGCAAGCGCCATCTGCTCTGCGCTTGAGAGCGCGGCCAAGACGTTCTCCCTCCCGAGTGGTAATCCAAGCCCAATGTCCTTCATATTTTTCGTGCTCCCCTTCCGCCAACGGTACGATCAGCGTCCGGCAACAGAGCGTGCAGCTCCCGCAAGGCACGTTGGCGCGAATGACGTCACGGTCAATGAGCTGCTTCGGGGCCATCGTCGGCAGATCAGGAAGCCGATATGCCCCGGTGGGATATTTGCTGCGGTCTATGACAACAGTGTGGCTCACCCCGGCCAGCCCATGTGGCAAAGGATCTCGTCGCCCGGCCAAACGCTAAGAGGCCCCTGATTAAACGGCGCGCTATCTAATGGCTCGCCGCCGTCGTGCCGGTCAAATATGGCGATGCCGCAAAATGTGGCCCTTTCCAGCTTGGTGAAATCGATGCGCCGTTGCCCCCATTCGATCTCCACACGCGGCAGTAAAAAACGATGGCCGGTATCCACCAACGCGGCATAGAGCTGTGCCTTGAAGTCCTTGGGCGTCAGAGTCAGTGCAGTGGTAATGCGGGTCAGTTCGGCGGTAATCATTTCGGCATCTCCTGTGCTGCAACCCGATTGCTGCAATTGCGGCATAGCCAATGTTCCATCTGCACGACCTGCCCCTCCTCTTTCCGTGCCACGTATTCCATCGCTGGCCGCCCGCATTTCGGGCAGCGCTTGCGCTCATCCTTCGGCAGATCGTCAAATGCCATGTTTCACCCGTTGTTTATTGCCTTCATCACCATCAGCACCAGGCCGATGGCAACAATCAAGGCGGCGAGCAGCGTAACACCAAACCAGAAATCGTCGGCGGTCACATCAGGCGCTGTGACTTACTATCGTGATGTCGGCGGCATTGCCCGCAAGCACCAGGAATAGCCCGCTGATAAACGGCCACGGAGCGGCACTCTGCGCGCTGGGATTACCTTTGCTCATGTCGATCACCGCCATGACGCTGCCGGTTGCATCAACACCATCGTAAACGGTCATTATCGAATTGCTCGTCGCGGGCGTATTCACCGAGATCCCGGTGATCCAGCCCTTGCCGGTCCTGACCAGATAACTGCCCGCTGCGCTGATGTGGGTCAGCGTCCCGCCGGGATTAGGATTCGGTGCGATCCAAACAGGAAGCGCATTGGCGGGATCGTTTATGTCCATTATCTCACCCGCAACCCATGACGATTTGTCATTCCTAACCGCCTCTTGATCTTTTGCCGAATAACAATCGCTGCATTCAATGTCTTGGCATACTTGACCACTCTGTTGTCTCGTGCCCCGCCGTAAACCTGCCAAATCCCCAAGCGTTTGTACCAATGAACGCCGGTCACGCCCGACGTATTGTTGATCGGCATCACAATGTTGCGGGCATTCTGCGTTCGAGACGCGGCACGCAAATTCGACCAGCGATTATCTGCGCGATCTTGATTTATGTGATCTATTTCTTCTTTCGGCCACTCGCCCGTCATCATCGCCCAGATCACTCGATGTGCGAGGTAGCTGCGCTGATTGACAGCGACGCAT
>Ga0306924_10003462_pt1 | contig 15162 bp, 16 predicted proteins | sample sta12Can44000111_FD_203756 | JGI IMG/M metagenome (GOLD analysis project Ga0306924, IMG submission 203756) | Lab enrichment of tropical soil microbial communities from Luquillo Experimental Forest, Puerto Rico - statanox.12C.anox.44.000.111 (v2)... | ecosystem: Environmental > Terrestrial >... | reverse complement strand
GCGGCGGCGACGTCGGCGTACTGCTCGGCCAGGAGCGTGACCCCGCCGACGCGGCCCGAGGTCAGCACCCGATAGCCGTGCCGCGCGGCCGCGCGGAACATCGCCTGCGTATGACCGGCGACGTAGATCGGCAGCGGGTTCTGCACCGGGCGGGCCGGGATGTGGGTGTCCGGCATCTGATAGTGCTTGCCCTGGTAGCTGAAGAAGTCCCGACTGAAGGCCAGGTCGAGGATGTCGCAGAGCTCATCGGTCATCTCGAGGTTCCGCGCGATGTCGACGCCGAACCGCTCGAATTCGTAGGGCTGATATCCGGCGCCGATGCCGAGCATCAGCCGGCCGTTCGACAGCGCATCGGCGGTCGCGACCTCGGCGGCCAGCCGAGCCGGGTTGTACAGCGGCAAGACGACGACGGCGGTGCCGAGCCTGATGCGCGTCGTGATCGAGGCGCAATGCGCCACCATCATCAAGGGCGACGCGCACAGGCAATAGTTCGAGAAGTGATGCTCGGCGAACCAGGCGATCGTGTAGCCGAGCGTGTCGGCCAGCCTCGTCTGCTCGGCGACTTCGCCGAAGACCTGCGCCGTGGGCTTGTCCGGCCGGCGCGAACCCATCAGATTGAAGATCCCGAAATCCATCGCCTCTCCCTCCGCGCGAGCGGCTTCGAGCACCGGGCACTGCATCGAGTGGAGCCAACTGTAGCACCCCCCGGGCATTGTCGCCGGCCCGCTCGCTCGACGGCCCGTGGCATATACTCACCAGAGACGGCAATGGCCGACGCGGTTGCCATGGACCGGATGTTCCAGCGCATCATGCGCGGGCTCGTCGACACCGGGCGCGCGCCCCACTACGCGGAGCTCGCTCGAGCGCTGGGCCTCGGGGTCGAGGCGGGACGCCTGCTCCTCCACGACGTGATGCGCGCCTATCCGATCGGCTGGCTGCACCCGGAGACGGACTACATCGCTTCGTTCCCGCCGCTGAACAACCTGCCCACGCAATACCGGATCACCGTGCGGGGCGCGCAGCGCTGGTTCGCGCAGTGCGGGTTCGAGGCGACCTCGGTCACCTGGCTCTTTCCCGGCGAGACCGTGCGCGTCGATGCCCCGTGCCTGGACTGCGGCGATCCGGTGAGCGTCGAGATGCGGGACGGTCGGATCGTCTGGGTCGATCCCCCGGGCGTCGTCGGGCACCTCAACTACGGCTTCGGCCCCTCCCGGGGCCGGCCGCCGTTCCTGTGAACGGGCATGAACCTCTTCCGGTCGGAAGAGCACGCGCGTCGCTGGCCGGCCTTCCAGGCGCGCTCGGAAGAGGGCTTCATCGGTCTCGCCGAGCTTGCCGGTTTCTTCGCCACGGAGTCGCGCCACCACATGCTCGACGCCGACTATCTGTCGACGTGGTATCCCCGCCGCGGCGAGGAACGCCGCGCCTATCTCGAGCGGATCGGGAAGACCAGCCCGTTCTGGATCGGGACACCGGACCCCGGCACCGCGTGATCCGGCCCTTGTCTTGTCCGGCGGAGTGTGACAGCCGGCTGGACATCGCTTCTTGTCATCTCGCGGCTGTTCAGCTCGAGCATCCTGCTCACCTTCGATCCGCGTAGCGCCCTCGCGTCCGCCTGTGCGGAGATGGACTACCCGGCACGGCCGGAGCTGCGCACGGCGCGTCGTTGGCGGATGTTTCGAGAGCCGCGCGAGCGCTGGCGAATGGAGGAGACACCCGATACAGTGATTCCGGTGATCCGTGTGTTGGGCGTCTGAGAAGGAGGCATGATGGACGACAAGGAAGTTCTCGGTCGGATCAACGAGCTCGCACGGGAGGAGCACGAGCTGTTCGAGCGTGAATCGCACGGGAAGGTGAGTGACGCCGATCGCGCACGGCTGCGACGGCTCGAGATCACGCTGGACCAGTGCTGGGATCTGCTGCGCCAGCGGCGAGCCCGGCGGGCGGCGGGCCTCGATCCCGACGACGCGCAGGTTCGTGACGAGAAGACGGTCGAGGGCTACACCGCGTAACCCGTGAGCGACCTCCTGCCGTCAGCCGACGTCCTCGACTGCCCGCCTGGACCGGCGTCGGCTCCTGTTCTCGAATCGTATCCGGCGCGCCAGGCCGCGTTGCCCGGGGGGCTGGTGGTCCGCCGAGCGTTGCCGCGCGCCGGGCGAAGGCCGGTGGGGCCATGGTGCTTTCTCGATCACTATGGCCCCCTCGCCTTCGGGGCGGACAGGCCGATGGATATCGGCCCGCATCCTCATATCGGGCTACAGACCGTGACGTGGCTGATCGAGGGCGAGGCGCTGCACCGGGACAGCCTGGGCCACGAGCAATTGATCAGACCCGGGCAGCTCAATCTCATGACGGCCGGCTCCGGGATCTCGCACTCGGAGGAGACGCCGGCGCGCAATTCGGGCCGGTTGCATGGGGTGCAACTGTGGGTGGCGCTCCCGGATGCGCGTCGACATTCGCCACCCCGATTCGATCACTACGCGGAGCTGCCGGTGGCGGTGCTTGGCGCCGCTCGCGCGGTGGTGCTGATGGGCGAGCTCAACGGCGTCCGTTCGCCCGCAGGCGCCCATTCGAAGATGGTGGGCGCCGACATCGTCGCCGGCGCTGACGGCGAAGCGGACGTGCCGCTCGATCCAAGCTTCGAGCACGCCGTCGTGCTGATCGACGGTCAGATCGCGCTCGGTGACGTCACGCTCGAGCCGTCGACGCTCTACTATTTCGGCACCGGCCGCGACGCGGCGAGGCTGACGGCCCGCGCGGGGTCTCGGCTGATGCTGGTGGGCGGCCCGCCGTTCGGAGAGCGCATCCTGATGTGGTGGAACTTCGTGGGGCGCACGGCGGAAGAGATCGAGCAGGCGCGCGACGACTGGGAGCGCGGGACGCGTTTCGGCTCGGTGCCGGCTCGCGCGGCCGACCGCATTGCCGCGCCGCCGCTGTCGCCGCGCCTCCACGCATCCGGATAGTTGGGGATGGCGCCCGGGCGCGGCGGCGGCCCTCTCTAGAACACGCCCCGCAGCCCGACGGTGCCGGCCGCCCGTGCGCCGAAGCCGATCGCGTTGTTCGTATTGCCGGTCGCGTATGCCTGAGTGCCTTCGCTGCCCCACGCGAACGAGAATTCCACCACAGATTTGCCGCCGAGCCGGAGCGTGAGGCCCACGCCAATGGCGTGCTTCAGTCGGTCGAAATCGAGGTCACCGACGTCCTCGCCGACCTTTCCCCACTGCGCGAAGATCGAGAAGCCGAACGGATCGATCAGTCGCCTCTCGTAGCTCACGCCATACGCGACCGTGCTGGGGGCCCTGAACCGGTAGCTCGTGTAGCTCCTCAGCCAGTTCTCGTTGTTGATGTCGCCGCCGCCCAGCGTCGGCTGCAGATAGAAGGGCACGGCGTTGTGTGCGCGCGGGTCACTGATGACCAGGTTGGCCTCGATGGTGAGATTGCTCGAGCCGAGGAGACTTCGCAGGTAAGGGAATGTCCCCTGGGAGAAGGGCAGATCCTCGATGCCGTAATGGAGTGCCGCCCGCGCCTGGACTCGGTCGAACGAGAACGACCCGCCCGCCAGCGTCTGGTACGCCTCGTAGCTCGCTCGGCCCTCGCCGTAGAGGCCGTAGAGCAGGTCCGGGGACCGGTAGGTCACGGCGACCCCGGGAACGATGTGCGTCGTGCTCGCCTGGATGCCCGGCGCCGTCGATTCGGAGAATCGGCTGGTGAAGCCCCGCGATGGATCCGAGGCGGCAAAGAGCGCATTGGCCTGGGCCGACACCGTCAGGCCGTAGGCCACGGGGAAGTCCACCAGGATCGGTATCTCGGTCTCGGTCAGCTCGAACAACGACCGGTCGTGCTGCGAGGTCTGATTCCCCAGGCCGAAGAACGGCAGCTCGGGCAGATCGAAATGCCTGACCGCGACGGTGGCCTGCGGCATCCGGAACGAGCCGGTGTCGTGGACACGGTACCAGTCGAACTGCATGTGGGACACGGCGCCCGCCGCCCAGAACCCCTCCGTCGAGATACGCCCCTCGACGCTGGTCGTGAACCGAATATGCGGCGTTTCGGTCACGTGCCACTCGTTGTTCAGCGCGAGGCCGAACGCGGCTCCGCTCTCGGGTACGATCAAGCCGAGTGTCGGGTGCAGGCCGCGACCGGTGAAGACATCGACGATCACGTCCTGGAGCGTCCCGAACTGCCGCTCGAGCATGCCGGAGAAGCCGTCGTCCTTGTAGTCCTCCTTCACTCGACAGAAGTCGAAGGTCAGGTCGCGATACTGCGTCAGCAGATCACGCACCACCGGATTGTTGCTCTGCGGCACGGCCGGTTTCGAACATATGGACGCGAACGCATCGGGCAGTGCGTCGCCCGCCACCTGCGCCTGGGCGGTGTGCGCACCGGCCACCGCGATGAGGACCCCGACGAAGAACCCGATCGTCACCTGCCGGCTGGCCGGCAACCTACGAATGACAGTCCTCCATCTCCGGATGGAGGGCGGCCAGCGCCGTGCGCATGAATTGCGCCACCTCCCTCTGGGTCGCGATGCCCTGGGGATCGACCGCGCGCGCAATCTTCGGCTTCCGCAATGCCAGGAGCAGGTGCACCTCGCGGACGTGCTCGAGCTGCAGCGACGATGCCGGTCGATACGGTCCGAACGTCGGACGGTAGAGCGGATGGGCCCGGGACAGCGAGACCGGGATCGCGCGCTCGTCCGCCGCCTCGCCGCGCCGCGGCATCGGGCCGAAGTCGGGGCGGTCCATGCGCGGCGCCGTGTTGATCAGGAGCTGCTGCATGGTCGGCGCGCGCTGCTCGCGCCGGTACGGCGCATGCTGGTCGGGTGGCCCGATGAACTGCTGCGTGACGGTGGCGGGAATCGAGGCGTGCTCGAACAGCGCGTGCGAGACGCCCGGCGTGACGTAGGGCGAGACGACGATCGCCCCGACGCGGACGCCGAGCCGGTCGAAGTTGAAGCCAGGCATCGGCGACCGGAAGCTGTCGCCGTACGGCAACGTCGGGGGCGACACGTGGTCGAAGATGCCGCCGTGCTCGTCCCAGACGATCAGGAGCAAGGTCGAGCGCCACAGCTCGTCGGACGAGCGGATCGCCTCGTACACGTTCCGGATGAACTGATCGCCCGCCAGGACGAAATTGTCGGGATGCTGATCGGCGGCCAGCGTGCCATCGTCCTGATCCACGTACGGCGGCTCGATGAACGAGTAGTCCGGCAGCGCGTTGTTCCGGCAGTCCCTCACGAAGTCGCGATAGAGCCCGAAGTACGACGACGGCAGGAACGTCATCCCGATCGTCCCGCTCTGAAGATTGTAGTAGTAGATCTTGGCGGACCCGCCGCGATCGCGCACGACGGTAGATGCCGTGGTTCAGCCTGCGATCGACCGCCACGAACCAGACCGGGCCGTTGTCGACGCGTCCAAAAGACGTCCCGAAGTGCGCGAAGGCGCGGTTGGGATTGGTCGGGCCCGGCACGGAGGAGAACCAGTTGTCGCAGACCAGATAGCTCCTGGCCAGCGCGCGCACCGTCGGCAGTCGATCCGGGCGGAAGCATTTCATGATGTTGGCCGGGTTACCACCGGCCCGGGCATAGTCCGCGGCGAATCCCCGCATGTCAGGCTGCAGCGGCCGCGGCGCCGGCTCTCCCGGATGGGCGAAGATCTGCTGGTTCACGCTCCAGAAATCGTGCGGTGGATCGACCCGGAGCTGGCCCTGGTACGCTGCGTCGTCGGTCAGCGCGTGCACGTTGCCCTTGTCGTCGACGTTGGTCCACTCGCCGATGCGGATACCGCGGAGGTCGGGAATCTCGCTCATCAAGAGCCCGAACATGTGATCGAACGAACGGTTTTCCATCATCAGGACGACGATGTGCTTGATGTTCGGATGCCGGCCGCGCTCGTCCGAGCGGGCGGCGCGTGGCTGGCTGCCGACGCCGACGGTGGCGGCGGCGCCGCGCGCGACCATCGACAGCCACTCGCGTCGCCCGGTCGTCTTCGCCATGCTCAATGGCTCCTGCGGGCGCGAGGCTCGAGACGCGAGACCAGGCCGTCCGTCGCCGGCAGCCGCCGGACGCCATTCCGATGGCTACGCTCCCGGAAGCCCGAACACTTCTTCCGCTCACCCATGAAGAGGCGATAGCCCTCCCTCTGTTCGAGATAATTCAATAGATCGACGAGGTGATGCTGAGCCTTCCCCAGCCGATTCCGTCCCGGCAGGTCTTCCGCGTCCTGCGCGTCGCGCAGCGCCTGCAGGCTCTGCTGCACAGACTGACTGTTCGCGAGGGCCGGCAGGGCGAGTCGCTCGCGGAACTCGTACGACGAGATCGTGTCGAGCTCGATTCCGTGGTGCCCCGGCGTCCGGCTCATCACCACCTTGCCCAGGGCCTTCTGTTCAGGGTGGAAGAAATTGAAGGCTCCCACCGAGAAGCCCGGGCCGGTGGTGGCGAATGCGTCGCGGACGGCCTCGGCAAGGCGAAACGCCGCCGGGTCCTGCGAGTAGGGGCTGTAGCGTGATAGCGCCGTGGCCCATCCGAAATACCGAACGATCAGATAGAGCGTCTCTTCGGCGTAGGCTCCGTCCGGATAGCGCTTGCGTAGTGTACGGAGACCTCCCGCCTCGAGAATGCTGTAAATGCGACTCTGCAGGTCTTCGCAGGCCGACACGAACGGATTGACGTACAGCGCGGCCAACCGGTCGCGCCTGGACTGGCGCTCCTGCTCTTGCGATTCCGACCACGTCCAGACCGCCCACAGCCCCATCGCGACGGAAATCAGCCACTGCATGGGAAGCTCCTCGTCTCGTTGGATCTTTCTCCCGGAGCGGATCTCGCGTTTCGCGGGCGCATCGCCCGGCGCTTCGAGATCACGATCGCATCGTACTACCCGCGAGGCCGCTGACAGCGTGATAGAGTTACGTCCAGGCGCAAGCCTCTCGTCCGCAAGGTCTGAGGGTGTGACCGTAGCCTGGAAGCTTCAGAGAGAGATCATCCTGCTTCTGGCCTGGAGCCCGGCCATTCTGCTCCAGCTCGCGCACCCACTGGTCGCTCGGGGCGTCGCCGACCACAGCTCCTTCAGCCGTGAGCGCTGGGGGCGCACGCGACGCCTTCACCGTACTCTCGACGCGATGCTGGGCCTCTGTTTCGGCTCGGAGGGAGAGGCCCTCGCGATAGCGGCGCGGATCAATGCGATTCACGACCGCGTGCACGGACGGCTCCCGGAGGCCGCCGGTCTCTTCGCCGCCGGGACAGCTTACTCGGCCCACGATCCGGCGCTGCTCACGTGGGTGCACGCGACGTTGCTCGTCATGAACCTGCGCGTCTACGAGCTCTTCGTGGCTCCGGTCCGTGCCGAGGACAAAGACCGCTACTGTGCGGAGGCCGCCGCGATCGAGGGGCACCTGGGCATCCCCGAGGGGCATCTCCCGCGGACCTTCGGCGAGCTTCAGCGGTACGTCGACGGATCGCTCGCGAGCGGAGAGATTCTCGTGACCGACGTGGCGCGGACGCTTGCGCGCAAGATCGTCTATCCCGACGCGCCTCGGGTCGCCGCGCCCGCGCTCGGGCTGATGCGGGCGATCACTCTCGGTCTGCTCCCACCGCCGATCCGCGACGGCTATGGCTTCCCCTGGACGACACGGCATGAGGGCGTGCTGCGCCTGTCGGCCGGGCTCGTCCGCCGGCTCCTGCCTTTGACGCCGCCGTGGGTTCGCTACTGGCCGGCGGCGCGCGCTGCGCTGCGCGCAACGAATCGATCCGGGTGTCCGCTGCACATCTTCCACGGCCGCTCGTAACGCGATGGCCAGAGCACGCCTCGACAAGGACTACTACGCGATCCTCGGCGTGTCTCGGGAAGCGAACGAGGACGAGATCCGCCGAGCCTACCGGCGACAGGCTCTCCAGTGGCACCCGGACCGCCGCCCTGGCGACTCACGAGCGGCCGAGCGCTTCAGAGACGTCAGCGAGGCGTACGCCGTGTTGATCAATCCGGCGCGGCGGCGCGAATACGACGATGCGTCGCGAGTCGGCGCGGCGAGCACGTTCCGGCATAGCCAGGACGAGCTATTCCGCGACCTGTTCGCCGATCGGCGGGCGAGCGCCGTGTTCGAGGAGCTCGCTCGCGAGTTCGCGCGAATGGGGATGCGTGTGGATCACCACGACTTCCGCCAGACGCTGTTTGGTGGCCGCGCGGTCGTCGTTGGAGGCGTGTTCGTCGTCTCGCCGCTCACGCTGGTGCCCCCGCTGTTCCGCATCGCCCGAGCGATGCTCCGCGGCGGCCGCGCGGCCACGCCGGTACGAGGCGATGAGGCGCGACCGCTTCCCGGTCAGGGCCGGGGGCTTCTGGCGACACTCGTACGCGTTGGCCGGAGTCTGCTTGCGCAGCCACGGGAGGCCGGATCGGCGCCGGCGGACGGCGCGGCGGAGGACGTGACGGTGCGGCTGTCTCTCACCCCTCGAGAGGCCCAGTTGGGCGGCGAGCGGCGCGTCACCCTCGACTCGAGGCCCCGCCCCGAGCACGTGAAGGTGACGATCCCGGCCGGCATCCGACCGGGCACACGGCTCCGCCTTCGCGGCAAGGGCCGCCCACGGCCCGACGGCTCGCGCGGCGACGCCTACCTCGCGGTCGAGATCGTCGAGCCGAGCGAAGGGCGTTAGCGTCATGGGCGGGCGCAGCGTGTAAAAACGATCGATCACGAGAGGACAGCAAGACAGGGGAGGCGACAGCATGACGAAGCGATTCGCGATCTGTGCGGCATTCGCGCTCGTACTCGGCGTCGCGGGCCAGGCGCTCGCGTACCATTGCCCCGCCTTGATCAAGGAATGTCAGGCGACGGCCGACCTCGTGAGCCAGCGCGACGGATCGGACAAGGCCGCCGCGGAGAAGGCGCGGAAGGGTTGCGACGAAGCCATGACGCTCCACCAGCAAGGCAAGCACAAGGAGTCGATGACCAGGGCCGGCGAGGCGATCGCCGAGGCCAGCAAGGCGCTCAAATAGCGCGCGTCGTTCAGCGCGCCAGCGTCATGCCCGTGATGTGCGCCACCACGTCGGCGTGAGTCGTCTCGCGCGCCAGCCGGTGCGCGACGAGACGACCTCCGCGCAGGACCCAGATCCGGTCGGCCACGGACAGGATCTGGGGGATGTTGTGGCTCACGATGAGCACGCACAGGTTCGCCTCGCGGAGCCTGCGGATGAGTTCCATGACGCGCTCGCTCTCGCGCACGCCGAGCGCGGCGGTCGGCTCGTCCATGATGATGGTCCGAGCGCCCCACGCCGTCGCGCGCGCGATGCTGACGCCCTGGCGCTGTCCGCCGGAGAGCCGCCGCACTTCCGTCGAGGGATCGACGTTCGTGATGCCGAAGCTCGCGAGGGCTTCTCGAGCCCGCCACCGCATCGTGCGGCGGTCGAGCGTCCCGCCCTGCCACCATGGGCGACAGATCTCCCGGCCCAGGAAAATGTTCATGGCGACGTCGAAGTACTCCACGAGGCCGAGCTCCTGGTACACGGTCTCGATGCCGGCCAGTCGCGTCTCCAGGGGACTCGCGAAGCTCATGACCTTGTCGCCGACGCGGATCTCGCCGGAGTCGGGCTGGTAAACCCCGGACAGGCACTTGATCAACGTCGACTTGCCGGCTCCGTTCTCGCCCACCAACGCCGTGACCTCGCCGGTCAGCGCCCAGAGCGAGACGTCGTCCAGGGCGGTCACGCCGCCAAAGTGCTTCGTCAGGGACACCGCTTCCAGGGTGGGCTGGCGGATGGGACGGACGGCGACTCCCGTTTCCGTCATGGTCGCCCGACCGTGAGGCTGGCTCGCCACACTTGCGCGAAACCATCGCGACCGGCTCGGAGCAGGTCGCGCGGGGGCCATTTCCAGAGGGAGTCCGGGTAGGCCGTCCCGAGGGTGCCGTCGTCGGAGAAGATCTCGAGCTCGTACCATCCGGAAAATCCGGACGTGCGAACCACTTTCAGGATTTCCGTCAGGTCCATGTCGCCGCGGCCCGGCAGGGCGCGGTCGCCCCATCCCCGCGCAGCGGACGAGCGGTCGTTCACCTGTACTCCGACGATGCGCTCTCCGTGGGCGCGGATGTCGGCCAATGCCTGGGGCGAATCCCAGAAGTGCCACGTGTCGATCAGCACGTCGATGTTCGGCACGCCGATGTCGGCGATCAGCGCGCACGCCTCGGGAATCGTCGATGCGAGGCTACCGCTGGGGCCCGGCCGGATGACCTCGAGGGCCAGGCGAACGCCCACGTCGCCGGCCACGTACGCGGCCTCGCGCAACGCTTCGACGACCCGGGCCCGCGCCACGCTGACGTCGACGTCGCGCGGAGGACCGGCCAGGCACGCCACGGCGAGCGGCCTGAACCGGGCGAGACGCCGGATCCCTGCCTTGAGGCGCGTCAGCCGCTCGCGGGGATCCTTCGGCTCGGAGAACAGGACGTCGCCGTAGATGACGCCTGGCACATTCGGGAAGCAGAAGGTGGCGGTGAGCCCACTCTCCTGAAACATCGCAACCGATTCGTCGTCGCGCCCCGGGGGGAGCTTGTACTCCCAGAGGCCGATCCCATCGATGTCGAGTGCCTGGTAGTTGGCCAGATCCTCGGCGAACGTCGAGTGATAGGTCGTGCACGCGCTGACCGCGAAGTGCGGCAACTGGCCGGCGTCGTCATGACTCCGCTGCACAGGCATCGGCTCTCCTTCCGGTCGCTATGCCCGCCGCGCCCGGAGCTGCGCGGCGGCCACGGCGATGATCAGAGCGAGTCCGTTGAAGACCGGCTGGACCCACGCGGGAGCTCCGAGCTGCTGGACCCCGTTGACCAGCACGACCAGCAACAGCAGCGCCGTCGCCGTCCCGGCCACGTTGAACTTGCCGGGGACGATCAAGGTCGAGCCCAGGAAGATGGCCGCGAACGACGGCAGCAGGAGCTCGATGCCGGCCTCCGGGCTGGCCGCCGCGATGTTCGCGGTGTAGAGGATGCCGGCCAGGCCCGCCAGGGCGCTCGAGATCACCAGGGCCGCCCACGTCAGGCGATCCGTCGCTACGCCGGCCATGCGCGCGGCCTGCTTGTTGCCCCCGTTCGCGTACATGTGCTGGCCGACCGCGCGCAAGTGGAACACGTATGCCGTCACCGCGATCACGGCGAGCATCACGTAGACGGACACCTGAACCTGAAACCACCGGGTTTGCCCGATGGCGATCAGGTCTCGCGGCATACCGAAGAGCACCTTGCCGCCCGTCACCCACAACGTCAGTCCCGACAGCACGGTGCCGGTGCCGAGCGTCGCGATGAAGGACATGATGCCGATCTTCACGACCAGGAAGCCATTGACGACTCCGACGACGGCGGCCGTGACCATGCCGGCCAGCGCGGCCGCGATCGCCGGCCACCCGTGGTCGATCGACAGCCAGGCGACCAGCGCACCGACGAAACCGGAGAGGAAGCCGATCGAGAGATCGAACTCCCCGTTGATGGCGGCGAACATCAGGCCCAGCGCCGCGATCGCCAGGAAGCTCTGGGACACCAGCATGGTCCTGAAGTTGAGGACGGTCGGAAAGGTCTCCGGGAGCAGCACACTGAAGACGAGGAGCAGGAGCAGCAGGACGTAGAGGCCGGCGAACCGGTGCAGGCCGGGGATCCGGATCGCCCTGAGGCGGACGGCGACGCTCACGCGGATCTGGCCGCCCGATTGACCTCGACGAGCACTTTCAGCTCGCCCCGACCGGGATCGATGAGCGCCTCGAAACCGCCCGCGATGATCTCGGCGCGGGGCGTGCGCGAGGTCACCACCCGCTCTACGGGATATTTCCCCGCCGCGATCAGCGCGACCGTGCGGTCCCACGCCTCCTTGGTGTAGCCGAGCGAGCCCACGATCGAGACGGGCTTGCGGGTGACCGATCGGATGTCGATCTCCATCGGTCCCGGATGGACCGACGGTACACCCACGACGCCGCCGGGGCGGACGGACTCGATGCACAGGTTGACGGTGCCCGCCTTGCCCGCGCAGTCGATGGCGACGTCGACGCCGAGGCCGTCGGTCAGATCCGTGATCTGCTTGACCTGTCGCGCGCGCTCGCCTTCGAGATTCACCGCGGCCCCCAGCTGCAGCGCGATCGCCGCCCGCTTCGGATTCGGCTCGAACACGAAGATCCGGGCCGCCCCGGCCGCCAGCGACGCGAGGATGGCCAGCGCGCCGATCGGGCCGCAGCCCACGACCAGAACGGTATCGCCCGAGGTGACGCCGCTGCGGATCACCGCATTGAGCGAGACGGCGGCCGGCTCGACGACGGCGCCTTGCTCGTCGGTGAGCGTGCCCAGCCTGGTGACCTGATACGGCTGCACCATCGCGAGATCACCGAACCCGCCCCAGCGATCGGAGAGTCCCAGCCAGGCCTTCCGGGGACAGAGGATGAAGTCTCCTCGCAGGCAGAGCGGGCACGCGCCGCAGTAGTGCAGCGGCATCACCGCGACGCGATCGCCCGGGCGCACGTTCTCGATCGCCGAGCCCACCGCGACCACGCTCGCCGAGAACTCGTGTCCGAGGATCAGCGGCTTGCAGGCCCCGGTGAGTGGATGGGGCAGAGCGGGTACGCTGCCGACGGGCCCCACGTATTCCTTCATGTCCGTGCCGCACAAGCCGCCCCATCGGGGCGCCACCAGGATCTCGCAGGGGCCGGGCTTGCCGGGCTCGGGGACTTCGTCGATCCGAATGTCGCGCAATCCGTGAACGCGTACCGCGCGCATGCTGGCCTCCTACTTGCCCCAGAATTTCCGCCACTCGGCCTTGTAGTCGAATGGGCCGGTGTAGCCGACGCCCGGCGTCGTCACGCCGGCGTGATTTTCCTGCGTGATCAGCTGCACCGGCACTCGGTTGCCGGCGCGGGGCTGGCGGTTGAGAGCCCGATTGAGCTCGTCGATGGCCGCCCAGCCCGACGCTTCGGACGCCGCGCCCACGCACGCCCACTGCACGTCGCGCGCGGCCACGCGCGCGACCTCGTCGGGCACGCAGTCGAACGAGATCAGCTTGACCTTCTTCTCGAACTCGGGGCCGAGTTGTTTCACGCCCTGGACGACGTACACCGCGTATGCGCCGATGTCGATCATGATGTAGTTGACGTCCCGGAAGCGCTGCAGCAGGGCCTGCGTCCGCTGCGGCATCGTCTGCGAGACTTCGGCGCTCGTGTAGTTCTCGGCCGCGGCCACCCGGCAGTCCGTGCACTCCTTCAGCACCGCCTGCACGCCCGCGTCGCGCATCTGGACCGTCCGATTGACGGGGTTGAGGAAGAGCAGGGCGTTGACCTTCCCGCCCGAGCCCAGACCATCGGCGACGATCCAGCTTCCGACCTTGCGGCCTTCCAGCAGATCGTCCATGCCCGCGTCGGCGAACACCTGGTCCGGATTGCTCCCGGGCTCGTTGCCGGCCATCGTGGAGACGACGGGGATCCCGCGCTCCTGGGCATCTCGCATGGCGTCGCCCACCACGCGCTGGTCCATCGCCACCAGGACGATGCCGTCGAACTTCTGCGTGAGGACGGTCCGGAACGCGGCGAGCCGGCCCTGGTTCGTGCCCTGGCCGTCGAATTCGACGGTACTCCAGCCGACCGCGGCGGCGGCCTCCTTGACCCCGCGCGCCTGCAGCTGCGCCCCGGTGCTGCGAGCAGTCGCGAGGATCACGGCGACTCGCAGGCCGGGCTTGAAGGGCGGCGCCGGCGTCGTGGGGCGGACGTCCGCAAACGTCGGTGGCTTCGCGGAAGCGCGGACGAGCTCCTGCGCTTTCTTCAAATAGTCAGGGGAGGGCGTCTGGGCCTCGCTGCTGCACGGGGCGATGACGAGGCCGAGGGCACAGGCAAGGAAGGCGAGTCTCATCGAGGTCCTCATGACCGGCCGCGCCACTTCGCGATGTACAGACCGGTGTTCTTCTCGGTGAAATAGACGACGCCGCGCGCGTCGACCAGCACGTCCTCGACCTGGGTCACCAGGGTGCGCGGCAGTGGCCCGATCCGCGACGGTGGGTCCTTCGGAATCATGTAGGCGATCTCGGCCACGTGGTGCGGATCGCGCAGATCGAACACGCGCAGCCCCGCGTTGAAGTAGGTCAGGAAGCACAGGGTCTCGTCCTGGAAGAGCTGCGGGCTGCCGGCGCCGATGTGCTGGTTGTGGGGGCCGAAGCGTCCGCCTCTGGCGCAGAACGAATGGTACGCGGCGTCGCGCGGAGGCCGCGGAGTCGGAAAGAGGCTGATCATCCGTGGCGACGTTGGGTCGCTGACATCGACGAGCCCCGCGTAGTTGACGGGCTCGTCGCAGCCTTCCTCGAGCGCCTCCGAGTTCAGCACCAGGAGACCTCGCCCCGGAAGCGGCACGGCGGAATGCGCGGCGATGCGTGTGCCGAGTGGAGGACGAACGCTGAGCTGCCCGACGAGGGTCGGGCGCTCCGGGACGGCCACGTCGACGATGACGAGCCCATGACCGCCGTAGGGGAGATAAGCGAGATTCCCCACCCGTATCGACGGCCCGTGTATGCCGAAAGGAGGATCTTTTGGCGAATGCCGCCCTGGCGCCTGATCGGGCATGCTGAAGCGCCCGATCTCGCGTGGCGCCTTCGGGTCGCTCACGTCCACCAGCATCAGGATGAGCCCCACCTGTCCCGCGACCCGAGCGCTCAGGTGGAGAACTCCACGATCGTCGAAGCCGTTGCGGTGCGTGCCCCGGTCACCGGTCTTGAAGTGACTCAGCTGTCGCGGATTCGCCGGATCCGCGATGTCCCAGATGAACACGCCCTCGCTGAACGCGGCCCTGGACTCGCCGCCCCAGTCGGGCGGCACGGGCTCGAGCGACGTCGCCAGGATGTCGCCGCGGAGCGTAACTTGAAGTGTCCACGTGCTGGGAGGTCCGGGGATGAAGCGAAGGTGTTGCGGCGAGGCCGGGTCGGTGACGTCGAGGATCGACCAGCCGCTGTGCCAGAGGTGACTGACGTAGAGAAAGTGCCGGCCGGCCTTGACCGTCAACGCGAGCTTGAACCCGGGTCGCCCGTCGAGATCATGATGCGAAACGGGCTCGAGCGGTCCCTCGACAGCAGCGACCCAGTCCGTGGTGGCCACCGTGCGTCTCTCCCTCGTCGGAGCTTCTGGATGATCGGTCGATGTGCGGGCGAGGATGGCTTGTGCGTTGCGGCCGTGTCA
>Ga0306924_10003460_pt1 | contig 15167 bp, 21 predicted proteins | sample sta12Can44000111_FD_203756 | JGI IMG/M metagenome (GOLD analysis project Ga0306924, IMG submission 203756) | Lab enrichment of tropical soil microbial communities from Luquillo Experimental Forest, Puerto Rico - statanox.12C.anox.44.000.111 (v2)... | ecosystem: Environmental > Terrestrial >... | reverse complement strand
TCCCATTTCTCCCAACGGAGGTGTGACATGATCCCCAGTATTGCCAACTCCCTTGCGTTCCCTCCACGTGGGTTTGGGACAGGGAGCGCGTTCGGCAGCTCATTGAGCGGCACCATGAGCGAACCGCCATGGCTTGTTAGAGCAAGGACGTTCATCCACTTTCACGAAACCGGCAACAACCGCGGCATCGAGCAATTCATTTCCGAGGCTAAGACCGGTTCATTAGGCGATCCTTGGTGCGCGATTTTTGCCAACGCTATGCTCGAGAGCGTCGGCGTGCGGGGCACGCGCTCGCCGGCGGCGCGCAGTTTCGAGGACAATGCAAATTTCAGCAGCACACAGCCGATCGTCGGCTGCATCGTTACGTTCTGGCGCATGAGTCCCGACAGCGGCGAGGGCCATGTCGGGTTTTTCCTGAGCCAGGACGCGAACAACGTGCACCTGCTCAGCGGCAACGATGACGATCAGGTCGAAATCGCCCCCCATCCGCGCAGCCGCGTCACCGGCTACTGGTGGCCCAACGGTGTACCCATCCAAGCGCAGCCATGGACCGACCCGACTGTGAGCTCCGGCCGCGGCAGCTGCTACTCGCAGTACAGCGGCAAGTACAACTGGGTTGATCGAGGTGATCAACCCAACAGCAACGCGCTTCGCGTGCCTGACTCGGCACAGGGCTGCGCCTTCAATAATCCCTCAACACTTGGCGATTGGTTTGTGGTGACTGCCCCCAATGGCAAATCCCTGCTGATGCCGCAAACAGACATTGGTCCCAGCCCAAGGACCGGGCGCAAGATCGACATATCTGCACACATGGCGGAAGCCTTTGGCTATACGCCGAGCACCTTCCCCACTGACAGCATATTCACGTGGGTTCCAGCCGCACCACCCCCAGGCCTTGAGGGCCTCTCCCCCAAACAGCAAGCCATTCAATGGGCGAACGGCCCCATCGGGCCCGGTCCCATCGATCCCGGTCCCCAGCAGAAGGTGCCGCCCGACAATCTGCTGCTGATCCTCTTGCTCATGATGCTTTCGAAGGACCAGCTCATGGTCGACGGACCCGCGAAGATGCTATTGCCGCTGTTGCTGCAATCGGCGCTGCGCGGGACACAGGTCGATATCAACGCGCTACTGCCGCAGCTGCTCTACCCACAGCTGGGCCTAATGCCGGCTGACGGCGTGACGAAGCCGCCGGCGCCGTCCAACACGCCCGTGCTGTCGAAGCCAAGCGTTCAGCTCAGCGTCGCCGGCCTCGGACTAAGCACGATCCTGCAGGCACTCGGCTTCGTCGGGACGCCTTTCGGCATGGGCCAGAACCCGTCGGACTACGGGACGCTTGCGACGTTGGTGCCGATCATCACTGCCGCGATCGGCGCCACCGGCGGTTTCGGCGCCTTGGGGAGCATAGCTTCGGGGCTGCTGAGCGCGTTCCGGCGGCCAACGACATAGGGGACCACGATGTGCAACATCGGAAAGCTCGTCAGTCTCGCATTGCTTGTCGCGGTCGCGCCGCTCCTGGCGACGTGCAACAAGGCCGAGCAGGAGCAGCCCAAGTCGTACGTATCACCGAACGAGGCGTGGTCGCGGCTGCACAGGACCTTGTGGCCGACGCAATACGGTGAGCCGATTCCGCTTCCGGTCGCGAGGCGGCCAAGCGCAGCCGAGGCGTACGACTATAACCCCGGCTATTCGAAGGACCTGAAGGACTTATATAACGCCGCCGACGCCCGCGACGCCCGCGACGTCAAGCCCGAACCTTCAGCTCAGCGTCACAGGCCTCGGGCTGGGCGCCATCGTGCAGGCACTGGCCATGCAGGCACTCGGCAAGGTCGGGACGCAGCTCGGCATGGGTCAGGATTTGCGCAATATCGGAAAGGGTCTTGAGCTTAGCGTTGGTCGTCGCGGTCATGCCGCACTTATCGACGTGCGAAAAAGCCTAAGCACGTAACCCAAGTCATATCAATCGATCGAGGCGTGTTCGGGCCCGCTCGGACGGCATGGACGTTATACGTTCAAGCGAAATCTGCGCTCAAACCCAAAGCTGACTAACAGAGCGCCAAGTGACTAAGGAGGCGCATTGACATGAAGAAGCTACTCCTAGCCGGTGTCGCTGCGCTGCTCCTGGCAACAGGGACAGCACATGCAATGCAGCATGATATGAGTAATACTTGGTGCGCTAAAAATATCCCAAAGCGCGCGATGGTGGATCGAGAACACTATTATGCTTGGATTGAAAAATGCCATGCCCGCAGAGGCACAAAACCGCGTTGGGGACTACCACCACTAGAATGATGACCTATCAAATGAAAAAGCTATTCCTAACCGGTATCGCTGTGCTGTTCCTGCCAACGGGGACAGCGAATGCGCGTGAACCATGTGACACCCTTCACACATCTGATACGCGCGGCATTTGGCAATGCGGAAATGTTTGTGTGCGTGTGTTCGGCAATGCCCCAAATCGATATGTGACTTTTGATGGCATCGACCCATACGACAAAGCCTTGCGGTTCAAAGCGGGGCCAACTTACAAAAATGCGAGCCTCAATGGCAAGCAATGCAAGGCCCTTGAGCAAACATACGATTACGATAAGGAAAGCAAATGATCCTCGGGCGGCAAGCTGATCCTAACCACTAAGGGCAGCGTAACCGAAAAGAAGGAAGTGAATCTGATCTATCGCGTGAACCTCGTCGGCGCGGGCGAGCACCGAGGACGGAATTTCGAGCCCCAGCGCTTTGGCCGTCTTCAAGTTAATCACGGTCTCGTACTTGGTCGGCGTCTGCACCGGAAGGTCGGCTGGCTTCTCACCCCTGAGGATGCGATCGACGTATCCGGCCGCTTGTCGGTACGGCTCGATCGAATCAGGGCCATAGCAGATCAGCCCGCCGCTGGTGACAAAGAAGCGCAAGTTATAGACCGCAGGCAACCGGTGCCGCGCGCAACCGCGACGTGGCCAAGCTCGGCGACTTTTTTTGCGTGAGCCTCAATCGTGTTGATAGGACGCTCGTAGCCTTCAATTCGAGTCTCTCGTGGAACGCGGAGCAGAAAATGTACTGGCGTTACTTCCATTCCATCCTCCAAGCCACTCCCGATTGGCATGACGCTGAAACAGATAGCCAGAGACGCCCTGCACCCGGCACTCCGATACAACCTCGCGCGCGACGTCGTCTCCAAACTCTCACCCAGGCACCGCCACGCCTTCGAGCACAACGACGCCTTCGCGCACGCCCCGAAAACGAACGAACCCTCGCCAAACAAATGAACCCACACACGAAACTTCGTTTCAAAACCTCCGTCTGGCGAACCAGTGCCGCCGGGCCAACCAAAAATTTTTCACGCCCAAAAAAACAAGCAGGGGGTGTCGCAGAGAAGATTTTTCTATCCCAATCAATGGGATAGGGGATGGGGGAGGTGGAAGCGACCTCGAGGAAGAGGAGACCGAGGAGGCGCAATAGAACAGGCCGAGAACGGGGCCGCATGGCCCTGCATGCGTTCCCGCGGCCCTCGAGGCGCCCCCGAACCCCGGAGGCCGAGAAGAACGCGCCAGCGGCCTTCCTATGGCCTTACGGTTGCGGATGGAACTTTAGAGCTTTCCCTTAGCGAGGGAGAGCCCTACGCAAGCTAGTACTGCAATATCAATTGCTTGGCTTATCATCATCCGGCGGCGACAGCAACGGGACAGCACCGTCACCACCATTGCCGCCGCGGGCGACGCTGTAGATCGCTTCGCGGATCTTCTCGAAGCTCGAGGGCTGCTCGGCCGCCTGAACCTGGTAAACGTCCACGCGCGCCGTAGGACTTTGGTCGAGACCGAACAAGAGCGCGAGACGTTCCTCGATTTTAACGCACAGCAAACCAGCCTGCGCGTCGCCCTTCATCGCCTTCTCGAAGAACGGCACCCTCAACGCGTCGAGGCGCGCAGCGCTGAGCTTCACGGCCCTCAATCGCATCCGGTTATCAACCTCGTAGTCGAGGCGTCGGTCGATTGCTTCCTCGACTTCGCGACTTGTGCACCGATGCAGCTTCGCCAGAGCACGCGTAGAAGTGCCGGTAATTCGGGCCTCCGTGATACTCTCGTCTCGATCATCGTCGCGGTCCATGCAATCGCCCTTTCCGCCGTTCGAGCGCCTTCACGATATCACCGAACATTCCCGCGAGGATAGCTTCTTGCGCCGCGAGTTCGGCGACCAGGCGCCCATAGTACGCGCGGCTCCAATACGGCGGCCTTGGCGGTATCGGCGACAGCAGACCAGGCGCAGCGCCGAGCTTGCGCCTTAACTTCTCAGCGCGAACCACAGCCGGGTTCAAGATGCGCTGCGAATGATACGAAAGCCGATGACATACGCGACACGCCAGTGCGTTCTCGATCACGAACAGGTCACAGCACAACCGCTCACACTTCGGACATCGCCAGTAACCTTGTGAACCGCCGTGCGGGCGCTCATGGCGCTCAACCTCGACCGGCTGCTCGACGCCACCGACGACCAGCATCAGCGTCTCGCGCGCGAGGGAGCCGTCGAGTGCGGTGGCTGGGGGCGCGGTCACCCTCGGGGTATTTTCGACGAGGGGACGGGAGGCTCGCGGGGAGGAGGTGGTTCCGAAGCTCGCGACCATAGGGACGAAATAGGTGCTCGGGTTTTGCCGTCGAGGGGAAGGAGGAAGAAGCGGGAGGAAGCTGTTCGAGGTCGGTTTTGGGTATGTATTGAGGACATAGCTCGGGACCAATTTCCTGACAAACCTGACCGCGCGCATGAAGAGAGAAAAAAGGGTTTATAAAAAGGATGTGAACAGTCTCTATGCTCACGCACGCGGTCAGGATTGTCAGGAAAATCAACCGCCGCGTGCGCGTTTTGGCGGGTTTTGGCGTCCTCTCATCGCTAGGTTGAAGCTATGCTTTTTTGAGGCGAAGCATTTCGGTGATGATGCGTTTGCGCTCGGCCTCTTTCCGCTCCTGCTCGGCAAACTTGAGTTTGACGGCGGGGTTTACCCGCCAAGCCTTGCACGTTGGCGTGCGATCGACCGGATCGAGCCAACCACCGGCGACCAAGGACGATACGCGTTCGCGAACCTGGAACAGCGACAGCCCCCGGAGATCGCGGATGTTGGTGGTGAGGTCGGACGCCAGCAGGCGCTCCTTGTTGCAGGTGAGCACGTAGCTGGCGAGCCGTTTGAGTTGGTCGCCGGTTTCCCCCAGGGTGTAGAACTCGTGCGCGTGCGGGATCAGAAACTCCTGGATGAGCCGGGATACGTTTTCGGCGACCTTGCCCCCGACGAAGCGTTCGTTCGGAAACTCGCTGAGGTGCAGAACGATAGCGAGGCTCCCGGCATAACCGGCGAGTTTGCCAATGAAGGCTTGGAAGCCCTTCGCGATGCCGCCGGAATTTTTTTCGAGATCGAACAGATAGCGGCGTAGCTCGGTGATCTTGTTGCGCGCGTCGTTGGTCATACTCAAGTGCTGCGGCGGCAGGTCAACGAGATGGCGGATCAGCGCCCAGTACGGGTTCACGTTGGTCGGCTCGTCGAGCGTGAAGCTCGCTTCCGTCATGATGACCGGAAGAAACCGCTGCAATAGACCGTCGCTCGTCAAGTTTTTCAGTTCAGCCAGACGGTCGGGTTGGATGCCGCCGAGAACACTGACCGACAAATTTTCGATGAAGAGTTCGCCGCGCCCGATGCGATCATAATTGTAAGGACCACCATCCCAAGCCTTCAACCAGAATGCGCGGTCGGACGACGCACGCGTGGCGTTGCTGTACCTATCCATTTCGCCAATCCAGCCGGTTAGCTCATCACGCTTGATCAGCGTCCCACGGTCGGCGCGAGCTAGTATCTCTCCGAGCTTCTGGGTGGTGACATCAATCACAACATAGCGCGGTGGCGGCTCAGGCTCGGGGTCGTCTTTATTGCCAGCGTCCTCCCACTGACGCATGGCCGCCTTGTGGTCGCGATAAAGCTCGGCCTGTAGGCGTTCGAGCGGCTTGCATGCCGCCTCCATCTCCGGCGTCTTCTTGACCGCCGGATCACCAACGAGCAGCACCCACAGGCGCGGATGCGCATACCATTGCCCGTGCTCCATGACTTTGAGCGACCAGCGATGGCTTGTCGCTGCACTCACGGTGGCAAGCGTCGCCATTGCCATGCCAGACAAACAGCCACCGATCACTAGCGACTGTGAGGCCACAAAATCCCGCAGCACTGGTGCCAGAATGTCGAGCGGAAATGCCGGTACGATGAAGCGCTCCCAAGGATCGAGCAGCGGCTCTCCTTGCCGCTTCCCATGGGCTTCATCATGGCGCCTGCGAACCGCTTCGGGGCCTCCGCCGAGCAGATCGTCGTTGACGTCGGGGCCGCTCATGACAACCCCTCCACGACAACCTCGATGCCGCACGCACGTAACTTCGCCGCCAGCGCGCGTGCTCCGTTGCGACCAGCGTCGTCGTCGTGAGCAAAGATCGTGATGCAGTTGACGTAACTCGGGATGCGCTCAGCTAATGCCGGCAAACGCGAAGCAGCGCCCGCAACCCACACGCCAAGCCCGGTCGCCACGGCGACCGAAAGTCCATCTTCGATGCCTTCGGCGATGGCCAAGCCGCCGCCGTCGTTGAGCGGGGCGAGCACGATCGGCCAGGAGAGCAACTTGCCGATCATTACCTTCGCCGGTTCGCGTTCGTCCTTGGAGCCGTCGGGCTTGAGCCGGGTAATGTGCACGCCGGCGACATGAGTATGGGCAATCGTTAGCGCGCCGGGCTCCAGCTCGGCGGGGATTCCGAACGCCGCAATCAGGGCAGGCGGATAATCCCCGCGCGCCGGCAGGAAGCCGAGCGTCGCCGGCAACGCACCAGTGATGCCACGGGCTTTGCGCAGGTGGCGCTCGGCGAGCGTACCGACGATCGGTCGACGCGACCGCCACAGCCAGCGCGCCAGCGCCAGCCGCTCGGCCGCCTTCTCACGCTCGAACGGTTCCGCTTCGCGGTGTGCGCGCTCGAGCACGGCGCGGGACACCAGCGGGCGGCCGTCATCGACGGCATAGCCCGCGGTCCCGCAACGCGCGCAACGGAAACTGATGAAGCCCGGCTCACGATGCCAGATGCGCAGCACGTGGCGATGCCGGTTCGTTGCCGCGCGGCGCTGCGGTCCGCACCGCGGACACGCCACGTCATGGGTGCCGCACCGGCCGCCGGTGAGCTCAACGAGCTCGTCGAAGGGGAAGGGGCCGCTCATGATGGCCGCCTCCCCGCATCAGCATGCGCTCGGCCAGGTGGATCGCCGCCATCATCGCGCTCGCCATCGCCATTGCGGCCGTGCGGCGAGCTGCATTGCTCGCGCGCGCGCGGCCGCGGTGTGGATGCCGGCACGGCGTGCACGACGATCGCCGGCCGCCAGGCCGGAGCGCGCCGGCGTGGTGGCGGGCCGTGGTGCTCGTGCCCGCAGCCGGCACACGGCTGTTTGAGGGCCGCGCCAAGCTTGGCAAAATTGATGTTCCGCAATTCCGGTACGTCAACCTGGTACTTCTCCCACCACATGGCGGCTCCTCCTCTCATTGGAGGCCGCGGGGCCTCCTGTTTGCGGGAGGCCGAGACTGGTGGAAGGCTGCAGACCGTGCTATGCGAGAGAGGTCGAAGTCGTCTTGCCTCTTTGCATTGCGAGAGCACGGCCGGCGCCTGGTCCCACCAGCGCCGGCTTTCTCTTTCAGTTCTCCTTCGATCTAAGCTCAGTGTCGTATAGATGCTTCAACTCCGGATGCGCCCGCTCATATCCATCGCGATGCCATTGCGTAGGGTGTGAGAGCGCAAGCTCGGCCGCCTCCTCGAAGGTCTTTCCGACACACATGTCAGCGATCTCCGCGTGGTCAGACGGAGTACCAAATCCGACCCGCCAATTGGTGGTGAACTTCATGATGGTCAGATGGCCGTCGAACTCGGCCCCGCGCGCCACCAGTCTGTCGAACAAGGGCTTGCTCTCCGTGCAAGCGGCTTCCTTGATGCCGGCTTTTGACCATTTCGTAAAAATCGTGGCAGGGCATGTCGGTCGCGTTGGTCATCATCTGCCACATCGCATCGCTCACGCCGTCTCGCACGGCCCGCAAAAATTGCTCGGCGGTCACGTCAGGCAGCTGCATTGCGCTCATGCGTCGTCCTCCTCGTCGTTAGCGCTCTCGTGATGTGAGACCTTCGAAAAAATCTGACTGTTCACGGAGATTGTTCACGACGGCTGAGTAAGCAGCACGATCGCGCGTCCACAGGACAACGCTGCCGAACGTTGGAAAAAGGGTTCTGAGCAATCGGCGGTCGGCACGACCGTTTTGAAATTTGGACAATACCGAGTTCTCCAATTTCCCCTTGGCCGAATTGCCCGGTAGCAGCCAGCCCCTCGATAGCAGGATGACTTTCGTAGTCTCGGACACCATCCCAAACGACAACATGGTGCGCCTTTCCTGCGATGTAGACGCGAAGCTTGAAATACTGCCCATGCTTTCGGCTCTCCTTCATGCCATCGCCCGCTCCGCCGCCCCGTTTATGCTCGGCGCGTAGAGAATCACCGGCGCACGGCACACGCACAGCGGCGAGCGATGCCATAGGAACCACGCGTGATTTTCCTTCGGCGCCTCGCGGATTCCATCATCGCGCTGAAACCAGACGATGCGCCGGGTCAACGCAATCTTAGCGACGAAGTCGGGGCAGTCGGCGAAGTAGCGCGCCCACGTCTTGGCGCTATCGAAATCGCACGGCAGCAGCAGTGCCAGCAGCCCGCCAGAACCGAGGCGCTTGAGCCCAGCGTTGATGAACGCGCTCGCCAGCGAACCGCTTTGGCCAAACGGTGGATTTGTGACGATGGCGTTGAAGCGCGCTTCGATCTCTGGATTGCGCTCCGACGTGAAGTCGAGCAGTTCGTGCTGCTGACCGCAGTCGACGATGTCGCTCATGTAGACGCCGGCACAGCCCGTGCGCCGCAGCGCTTCGGCCATATCGCCGCTGCCGCAGTCGGGCTCCCACACGGTCAGCCAGCGCAGATCGACATGCTCGGCGAGGGCGTCGATCATCCACGACGGCGTCGGGTAAAGGTCGCGCTCGACTCGCGCGTATCCGGTCTCGTGCTTACCCATCGCTCGTCCCGCTCCGCCAGCTCAGTGCTCCAAATCTTGTTGTAGGCATCGAGCGAGGCATAAACGGTCCAGGCGTAATTCGCGTCCCAGCCCTCAACCTGGCCGTCAGGGCGGATCAGCACCCAATCGCCTTCGCAAGCGACCATGCCCATAGCCGTCACCGGCACGGCCGGCCACAAGGGATCGCGCAGAAACGGCCGGTCGGTGTCGTCCAGCCAGGTCGGCACGTCGCGCCGCTCGATTTGTTTGAACAGTAGAAATCCCAGCACCGGCATGGGCGCGCCGGCATAGAGTGGCCGATCGGGTTCGAATTCGGCCCGCCGGCAGGTCTTCTTGTCATAGAGCAGCGCAACGCGATAACCATTGGCAAGCAGCGTTGCCAGCAGCGGCACGCGGTACGGGTTGAACTCCATCATCATCGGCGTTGCTCCCTTCTCACTGTGTCCCGGATGTTCCCGGCGCTCGGTGATCTCGATGTCGGGGTAATAGCTGTGCAGCAGGGGCGGTGCTCACGGTGGGCAAGTTGTTTTCACGGGACCGCCCCCGGGTTGCTCGTCGCCTCCTCCAGCACATCGGCCGCGCGCTCCTCCTTGCGCGCGATCGGACCGCAGACAGGACACGACGCGCGGCCGCGCCTTGCGACGCCAGCGCGCGGCCAGGCCCGGCGCATGAAGCGTGACCGCAACCACCCCAAACCAGGGTCGGGCTCGGCGGGTTCGACTTGATCGTCGGCGCCGCGCAGCGCTGGCGGCATGTGTGTTCGGCCGCATCACGCCTCCTGCAACTCGGCCGCATCCGCCGCCGGTTTAACTGCGGCACGATCAGCACGGCGGCGCGAAGGTTTGCGCGGCTTGGTTTGGCGCGGTGGAGCTGGCATCTTAAAGCGCGGGCGCGGCGCACCGCTCGCCAAGTACATTTTTACGTCGCCGGCGCGGTAGCGCACGAACCCGCCCGGCAGCGTGAACCACTGCAGCGGATGCTTGGACCGCCGGCGCCACGCGGCCAGTGTATTGGTGCTGATGCGCGCCAACGCCGCCACCTCGTATTCCGTCAGCAACGCGCTGTTGGGCAACTGGGTGAGGTCGAAGGGCGGCGGCGGTGGCGTGCCGCGAAAGCCGTGGCGTACGCGGCTCGGGTGATCGTTGCTCGGGGTGGAGACCTGGGTCTTACGCATCGCGTACTCCCGGTGGGGTGGCTGGATTTGGAGACCTCCAACTAGGCCACCATGCCCTAGGCCACCCTGGCCTAAAGTATTGATATCATTGCACTTTCCACAAAAATCATAGCACGGAAGCCTCACCGCGCGCTAGCCGGCTCGCACCAGCGCGATGAAATCGCGAGCGCTCCCCGAATTAGGGTGTTTTTGTGTGCTGTCGATGTGCTGTCTGGCGGTGCGGACGGCCGCAGCGCCATCCGGCCCTGTCGGCTTTCCTACTGGTTTTATTGGGCTTTCGTGGTGGGCGCTGTAGGGATTGAACCTACGACCTCTCCCGTGTGAAGAGAGCGCTCCGTACCAGACCTACCCAGAGCGGTCCATCAGTTCCTACGAAAAATCCTTGATTTGTGGCCATATCTCGCCATATGTGGTACGTGGGTGGCCATGGACTGGGGTGGGTACAGGGTGGGTACAGATTAGACCTGTCCCCCAGATGGGAGAGGTCATGCCGAAGGAACGGACGCCGCTGACCAAAAGCCGGATCGAGAAGGCAAAGGTGCCGCCCGAAACCGGCCAGATCAGGCTGTGGGACACCATCGTTTCCGGTTTCGGCGTGCGTTGCCTACCGGGGGGCAGCAAGACCTTCGTGTTTCGCTATCGGCCGCACGGCGGGGGGCGTAGCGTCAATCCGCGCCTCCTGAAGCTCGGCGCGTTTCCGTCGATCAGCCTGGACGACGCTCGGGCGGCGGCGCGCATCCACGCGGGCGACGTCGCCAAGGGCAAAGACCCGGCCCAGCAGCGGGCTGAGGAGCGGCGGCGCAACCGCGCCACGCTGGGCAAGCTCCTGGCGGAGAACGGACCCTACGAGCTGCACCTAAAAGAGCGCAGGCTGGTCAACATCAAGCCAGCGCTGAGCTCGCTGCGGCGGGGCCTGAAGGCTCATATGGCGGCCGACGTCGACGCGCTGGCCCGCAATGACATCGTTACCGCCATCGGCGAGCTGACCAAGACCGGCAAGCGCGGCGCGGCCGCTGACTTGCGGAAGTATTCGCGCACGTTCTGCGAATGGACGGTCGAGCAAGGTCTGGCGAAGTTCAATCCGATGGCGGGCCTGCGCACGCCGAGCCGGACCCGGCATCAGCGCTTGCACGACGCCGAGCAGAAGGGCAAGGCGCTGACCGACGTCGAATTAGTCAAGGTCTGGCGCGCCGCGCAGGCGATACAGGATCGCAGCCAGGGCGGCGAGCGCGTCGCCGGATCGTTCGGCGCGCTGGTGCAATTGGCGCTACTGGCCGGGATGCGGCGCGGCGAACTGAGCCAATTGCAGCGCGACCGCCACGTCCTGACCGGCGAGCGCGCCATTGATAATCGCGGTATCAACGGCGAGCGCATCCACCTGCCGAAGGCCATCACCAAGACCGCAGCCGACCACGACATTCCCCTGACGCCGCTGATGCGCGCGGTGATCGCGGCGCAGCCGCGTGACTTAAGCCCGCTGCTGTTTCCATCGCGCATCACCGGCGGCCGGATCAAGGGCTGGACCAAGCTGGTTGCGGCGCTGAAGGACGCCAGCGGCGTCGACGTCGAGCTGCACGACCTGCGCCGCACCGTGCGCACCCTGATGTCCCGTTTGGGCGTGGCGGAGGACATCGCCGAGCTGGCCATCGGCCATCAGCGCGCCGATCTGGTCGCTCGCTACAACAAGGACGCGGCGTGGCAGGCCCGCGTTGAGGCGTTCGAGAAAGTCAGCGCGCATATCAGTGCGCTGTTGGTCGAAGCACCCGACAACCGCAGCAACGTCATCGCGATGCTTGGACGCGATCAGAGGCCGACGGGATAACGGGGCGGTGGAGATTATAGATTGTGTTGCTTGCAACGTGGCTTAGCTCGATAGTGTCAAGTTAAGTACTTGACATTAAACAATTTTTCCAGATTTGCCCGTTGACGTTCTTGGTGCCGGTGGGGTATATTCGGCCATCATCTGGCCAATGGTCGGATGGTCGTAAGCGCAAGTAGAACTAAGCGCCCAAACCGTGACTTAAACGGAGAGCGATCCTTCGATCGCTGGTCCCTGCGCCTCCAAAAAACAGTTGAATTTGATGGAGGCACATCAGTGTCTGATATCGATATCGCGCGTGGACGCATACGCAGCGGCTCGCGTCGGCCTCTTCAGAGTATTTTCCGGAAGAAACCACGCAAGCGTTTTCGCGGCATCCCGCCGCCGTTAACTTTCGACCTCGACGGGCTACCCGACAGTACGTTGCTCAATGAGAGCGAAACTGCAGCAGCCTGTAGGCGAGCAAAATCGACTTTGGAAGTCTGGCGCAAGCAGGCCGATCATCCCTTGCAGTGGCGGCGGGTCGCCGGCCGTGTGCTTTACGAACTTTCATCAATCCGCGCTTTCCTGAAAGGAGGCGCAGATAAGTAAACGGCCGCGCGTGGGCGTGCGCGGCCGAGAAAAGGTATGCTGATAGTGGTTCGCGCCCCGCTTTAACATTTCGGTCGCCATTTCTCAACCGCTCCGCCCGCGCTCGGCTCTCTCTGTTTCCCAAGGGAGGCGTTGAGCGATGATCCGCTGCATCAAACGAGCGTTCGTCGAACTCGAGCTTCCGCATGTATTCGAGTCCGGAAGGGCCGAGACATGACCGGCGGCGCTCGCGAAATTGCCTTGGCGCTGGGCAAGGCGCGCCGCGAAGGTCGCGCCTGGCGGTGCTGCTGTCCACTGCATGGCGGTCGCTCGCTTGTTCTGAGCGATGGCGACAATGCACTGCTTTTGAAATGCTGGGGCGGCAATTGCGCCACCGAAGATATTCTTGCCGAATTGCGTCGCCGGCGATTGATTGAAGCGCGTGATCAAGAGCAACGGCCGATCCGGCCGTCGCTTTCGCGGCCGACCAACAAGGACGATCATGAGCTCTGGCAGCATGAGAAAGCCGCGTGGCTTTGGTCGCAACGCCGGCCGATCAAAGGGACGATCGCTGAAAAATATCTGCAAGGGCGCGGGATAACCTACCCGCTGCCGCCGACGCTCGCATTCCTGCCGCCCAGCAAGCCCGAACATCACCCGGCGATGATCGCGGCCTTTTCTTTGCCCGACGAGATCGAGCCGGGCTTGCTTGGCGCGCCGCGAAACGTCGAGTCCGTCCATCTAACGTTTCTGCGCAGCGACGGCAACGGCAAGGCCGATACCGATCGCTCAAAGGTTTCTGTTGGCAGTCCCGGAAACTTGCCGATCGTGCTGGCAGCGCCGAACGATCTGCTTGCGCTCGCGATCACCGAAGGCATCGAAGACGGGCTGACCGCGCATCAGGCGACAGGATTAGGCGCATGGGTGGCAGGCTCAGCTGGCCGCATGCCCGCGCTCTCGGAATCGCTGCCCCGATACATCGAAAGCGTGACGATCTGCGCGCATGCCGACAAGGCCGGCCAGAATGGCGCGCTTGCGCTTGCCGAAGCGCTCGACCGGCGCGGCATCGAGGTTCGGCTGCTATGAAGACCGACATCAACGACACGCTGCGCAACGAGGGCGATGCCGCCGTCCGGGGGCACTTTGAGAACGCTAATCGCTATCAAAGCGGCGTAAACCCAGGCGTCAGCGATCGTGCCGCCGGTTTCATTCTGTCGAGCAGGCAATTCGTCGCCGGCTTCATTCCACCGGACTATGTTCTTGAAGGCGTCTTGCAGCGTCGTTTCATCTATGCCCTGACTGGAAAAACCGGCGCTGGCAAGACCGCGATCATGTTGCTGTTGGCCGCGCTTATCGCGCTCGGCAGGCCAATCGGCGATCGCGCCGTCGAGAAGGGGCGCGTGCTCTACTTCGCTGGCGAGAATGCCGACGACGTTCGCATGCGCTGGATAGCAATGGCCCAGCAAATGGATTTCGACATCGACGCGATCGACGTGTACTTCGTCCCCGGCGTGTTCAAGCTGTCGGAGATGGCCGACCGTATCTCTGCCGAGATCACCAAGATCGGCGAGATCACCACGCTGCTGGTCGATACGAGCGCCGCATTTTTCGAAGGCGACAACGAGAACGATAACAAGCAAGCTGGCGACCATGCGCGCCGACTGCGCGAGCTGACCAAAGTGCCCGGTCACCCTTGCGTCATCGCGGCCTGCCATCCGACCAAGAAAGCCAGCGACGACAACCTCATTCCGCGTGGCGGCGGGGCCTTCCTGGCCGAGATCGACGGCAACCTGACCGCCCACGCTGGCGAAGGTAGCGTTGAGGTCAGCACCCAAGGGAAGTTTCGAGGACCGGACTTCACGCCGCTGAACTTCCAGCTTCGCACCGTGACCCACGAGCAGCTCAAAGACAGCAAGGGAAGGTTGATCCCGACCGTGGTGGCATCGCCCCTGTCCGAACAAGCACAGGAAGATATCGCAAGAGCCATGCGCTACCGCGAGGACGAAATGCTGCTCGCGCTCCGCGATCCGGCCAATCTGACGGCCAGCAAGACCGATCTCGCCCGGCGTCTCGGTTGGAGGTTACGCAACGGCGAACCGCACCACGTTCGGGTCACCCGCGTCCTGAAAAAGCTCGAAAAAGACAAGTTGATCACCCGCAAACGCGGCCGGATCGCGCTGACCAACGAGGGCAAAAAAGCCGCCGAACAAGCCGCCGAACAGGCTGTTCGTGGGCAGTGCACTAAAAACGGTGACTGAACCGGCGAACAAATTCGAACAACCAAACGAGGGGTTTGAGTAAATGCCTGCAAACAAGCCACAAGTTGAGCGCGAACATGTTCAGGAAGTTGTTCGAAACTGTTCGCCCGGGGAATCGGAGGGTGTCCGAACAAACACTACCACGCCGCCTAAGGCGTGGTGTGTTCGGACCCCCGACCCCCCGACCTGACGATGGGGCACGCTTTCGGCGTGAGCGACGAGCGAGTGCGAAGCACTCGCCGTCGCGA
>Ga0306924_10003457_pt1 | contig 15172 bp, 14 predicted proteins | sample sta12Can44000111_FD_203756 | JGI IMG/M metagenome (GOLD analysis project Ga0306924, IMG submission 203756) | Lab enrichment of tropical soil microbial communities from Luquillo Experimental Forest, Puerto Rico - statanox.12C.anox.44.000.111 (v2)... | ecosystem: Environmental > Terrestrial >... | reverse complement strand
CGTGGTCACGAGGATCGTGAGCGGCACGAGCGCGGACACGACGGTGAACGAGAACCCGAGGAGCGAGCCCGCCGCGACGCCGAGCGCCACCGACGCGCCGAGGGCGAGGAGGATGGCGAGGAGCGCGCGCCACGACCGGTAGAGGAACAGCACGACGGCGACGACGAGCACCGCGAACATCGGGAAGGAACGGGCGGACGCGCTGGACGACTGCTGCTCCAGCCACGAGCTCACGTACGGCGCGCCGACCTTGCGGACCGGCCCGGTGCCGCTCTTCTCGAGGGCCGCGTCCACGGCGGCGAGCGCGGCGTCGCGCCCGGACGCGTCCTTCACGTCGAGCGCGATCACCACCGTGAGGAACCCGTCGCCGACGAGGCCCTGGCGGCGGAAGAAGTCGGTCCCGAGCGCGAGGTCCCGGAGCTCGGCCGGGCTCGCCGCGGGCCGGGAGCGCCGGAGCGCGTCGAGCACCGAGAAGCTGCCCACGTGGGGCACCTCGCGGAGCGCCGCCTGCGCGCGCTCGACGCGCGCGAGCGATCCGGCCGACCAGGGATCCGGCGACTCGAAGACGAGCAGCGCGGTCTGCGGCTCGGGGAAGATGCGCTGGAATGCGCGCGTCGCCGCGAAGTCGGGATCGCTCGGCACCATGAGCCGGTCGATCGCGCTCTCGCTCGGGAGGTGCGCCGCGACGTACGCCGCGACGGGCACGAGCGCCGCGTACACCGCGAGCACCAGGGCGCGCCAGCGGAGGATGAGGGCCAGCGCGCGGGACGGCCGGTCGTTCGGGATCACGCGGTGAGCCCGTCCCCTTCGTGCACCCTCGGGCAGACCATCGCTAGCGCTCCCGCGTCACCACGAACCGCGCCAGGGCTCGCAGGCTCTCGGCGGCCGCCCCGAGCGGCTCGAGGAGCGCGATCGCCTCGTCGCAGGCTGCGTCGGCGCGGCGCCTCGCCTCGGCCACGCCCACGATCTCGGGGAGCGTCGCCTTGCCGGCCGCCTCGTCCTTGCGCACGCGCTTGCCGAGCTTCGCCGCGTCGCCGGTGAGGTCGAGGAGGTCGTCCGCGATCTGGAAGGCGAGGCCGAGCTTGCGCCCCACCGGCTCGAGCCCCTGCGCCGAGCCCGTCGCCGCGATCGCGCCCCCCACGACGGCGGCGGTGATGAGCGCGCCCGTCTTCGCGGCCATGAGCGCGAGCACCTCGCGCTCGGTGAGCGCGCGGCCCTGGGCGCGCATGTCGAGCGCCTGCCCCTCCACCATCCGCCACGCGTTCTCGGCGAGCAGCCCCGCGAGCGCGGCGGCGCGCCCGTCGCCCTCGGCGAGCAGGTGCCGGAACGCGAGCGACTGGAGGCCGTCGCCGACGAGCACCGCGGTCGCCTCGTCGTACGCCTTGTGCACGGTAGGACGGCCGCGGCGGAGGTCGTCGTCGTCCATGCACGGCAGGTCGTCGTGCACGAGAGAGTAGGTGTGGACGAGCTCGAGCGCGACGGCGAACCGCATCGCGAGCGAATCGTCCCCGGCGTCGCCGCCCACCGCTTCGCAGGCCGCCATCACGAGCGCCGGCCGGAGTCGCTTGCCGCCGCCCAGGACCGCGTACTCGACCGCCTCGCAGAGCGGCTCGGGGCCCGTGCGTTTCAGCTCCCCGGCGAGCTGCCTCAACTGCCCCTCGACGCGCACGGCCACGCGCCGCAGAAAGTCCTCGACGTCCACGCCCTGGCCCCGGACCATGCGCGGGTCTTATCACACCGGGGGCGCGAGCAGCCGGTCCGCTCGGGATACGCCTCCGCATCGCGCGGCGCTGCGCTAAGGATGTGGGTCATGAAGCTCGCCTGGATCGCCATGCTGGGGCTCGCCTCTGCCCCGGCGCTCGCCGCTGCGCCCGCGGCGCGCGTGCTCGTGTTCTGCTCGCCCGGCTCGCCGGGGACGACCGCCGAGGCGCAGCCCACGATGGACGCCTTCGCCGCCGCCCTCGGAGCGAAGGCGGGGGTCTCGCCGATCGCCGCCGTGTACCACGAGGCCGAGGACGCGGGCGTGGCGCGGCTCCGCGAGAAGGACGCCGCGGTCGCGTTCGTGTCGCTGCCGTTCTACCTGAAGCACGAGCAGGAGCTCGGGCTGCGCGCGCGCCTCCAGCCGGTGCAGAGCGGGCGCGAGCCCGAGGAGCGCTGGGCGCTCGTCGCGAAGAAGGGCAAGGTGACGTCGCCCGCGGCGCTGGGCGGCTTCACGATCTCCTCCACCGCCGGGTACGCGCCCGCGTTCGTGCGCGGCCCGGGCGTGGGCGAGTGGGGCCCGCTCCCGGCGACCGTGCGCGTCGTGCAGTCCGGCGCGATCCTCTCCGCGCTCCGCCGCGCGGCGGCGGGAGAGAACCTCGCCGTGCTCCTCGAGCCGGCCCAGGCGGCGGCGCTGTCGTCGCTCCCGTTCGCCGCCGACCTGGAGGTCGTGACCCGGTCGGCGCCGCTCCCGCAAGGCGTCGTCGCCACGGTGGGCGAGCGGCTCCCCGCGAAGTCGTGGAGCGCGATCGACTCGGCGCTCCGGTCCCTGCGCTCCGATCCGAAGGGCGCTGCCGCGCTCGACGGGATGGAGATCGCGCGCTTCGGCGCGGTGGACGAGAAGGGGCTCTCCGCGGCGCGCAAGGCCTACGCGGACGCGGCGCGATGAGCGGCTGGCGCGCACGGCTCCCCGGCCTCCTCGCCGTCGCGCTCACCGCGTGCGCCCCTGCGTTGCGCGAGCCGCCGCCGGTCTCGGTGCTCGCGCCGGGGACGTCCGGCGCCGGGAGCGTCGACGAGCTCCTGCGCGCGGCCGACGCAGCGTGGAGCCGGCGCGCCACCGATGCGAAGGCCGCGGAGGAGGCGCAGGCGCTCTACCTCGACGCCGCGGCGGCGGACGAGCACCGGGTCGACGGGCTGCTCGGCGCGATGCGGGCGACGGCGTTCCGCATCGAGCGTGAGCGGGACGCGCCCGCGCGTGCGCGGCTCGCGGAGCAGGCGGTGCAGCTCGGCCAGTGGTGCCAGCGGCGCGCGCCGGAAGAGCCCGCCTGCGACTACCGGCTCGCCATCGCGCTCGGGCAGCAGACTCGAGAGCACAGGGGGACGGCCAAGGACGCGATGCACAGGATGGTGGACCTGCTCCGGAGAGCGATCGCGAAGGCGCCGGCGCTCGACTCCGCGGGCCCGCACCGCGTACTGGCGCTCCTCCTGCTCCGCGCGCCCGCGTGGCCGGTGGGACCGGGGGATCCCGAGGCTGCGCTCGAGGAGGCGCGCGCGGCGGCCGGCCTCTTCCCCGACGTCGCCGACAACCAGCTCGCGCTCGGCGAGGCGCTCGGGAAGAACGGCGCCCCCGAGGAGGCGCACGCGGCGTACGCGCGCGCGCGGACGCTCGCCGAGGCGGCCGCGAAGGCTGGCGATCCGGACGCGGCGCAGTGGCGCGCGGAGGCCGTCGCCGGGATGGAGCGCTACCGGGTGAGGTGAGGACCGAGCTCAGGGCGCCGACGACAGGTAGCCCTGCCGCGGCATGAGGCCGTGCCTCCGCAGCGCGTCGCCCGCCGCCTGGATCAGCCCCCGCGGCAGCCGCCTCCCCGATCGCAGGAGGGGCGGGACCACGTCCTCCGCGCCGGGGCCGTGCGCGAAGAAGTGGTCCATCGCCTTGTTCGCGTTCGTGAAGGCGTTGCCGAAGCCGACCTTGCCGGCGAGGTCGAAGACCTCCGCGGCGAGCGCGGTGAGCGTCCGCGAGAAGGCCTCGGCGCGATCGGTCCGGCCCCGCCGCACGTCCTCGATCATCCCGGCGAGCTGGCGGCCGAAGCAGTTGGCCGTGCTGAGCAGGAAGCCGTCGTAGTGGCCGCCGTTGCCGGCGAGGTGGCCCGCGTAGCCGCCCTCCGCGCCGCGCACGAGGAAGACGTCCCGGAAGCCCGAGGCGGCGACCCGGTCCTCGCCGCTCGTGTCCTTGAACAGGTAGAAGCGGGGGTGGTTCGCGGCGAGCCAGGAGAGCGTCTCGGCCGACATCTCGTTCTGCGTGACCTGCGGGAGCTGGTACAGCGACACGGGCGCGCCGAGGGACAGCGCCTCGTCGAGGCCGGCGCGGAGCTCCTCCTGCGTGCGCGTCGCGCCCGCGGGCGGACAGAGCGTGAAGCCGCACACCGACGTCGCGGCGAAGGCGTCGAGCGCGTCGCTCGTGTCCGGGAGACCGAGCGCGGCCTGCGCGTCGCGCATCGCCCGGAGCATCTCGGCGACGGTCGGCCTCAGCGCGCCGACGAGCAGGTGCCCGCCGAGCGCGCGGATCTCGCCGGCCATGAACGCGACGAGCTCGCGCACCTCGTCGTCCGAGAGCTCCCACCCCTCGCCGGTGCTCCCGGGGAGCAGGAACCCGCGGACGTGCGGGAACATCGACGCGAGGTGCGCGCGCATCCGCGGCCGGTCGAGCGCGCCACCCTCGGTGAAGTGGGTGAGCGATGGGCACCACAGCGAGGGGATGCCCTCGGGGAAGAGGCGGCGGACCACCTCGCGCCGGGCCTCGGTGAAGCGCTGGGGGGCGTCGCTCATCGCGGGCTCGGCGGGGGACGGCGTCATGTGGCCCTCCGGGGCAGCGCAGCTTCAGGGCAGCTTGAACACCGTCTTCAGCTCGGCGATCTGCTCCTCGGTGAGCGGGCGCGTCGGCACGCCACGCAGGAGCAGGAACAGCTTCGCCGTCTCCTCGAGCTCCTCCATCGCGTACACCGCGGCCTCGAGCGACTTCGCCGACACCACGGGGCCATGGTTCGCGAGCAGCACCGCGCTGTGCTTCCCCGCGAGGCCCCGGATCGCGTCGCCGAGCTTCGGATCGCCGGGGCGGTGGTACGGGACGAGCGGGAGGGTGCCGATCTTCATCACGAAGTACGGGGTCAGCGGCGGCAGGCAGCTCGTGGGATCGAGGCCGCTCATGCACGACACGGCGGCGGAGTGCGTGGAGTGCAGGTGCACGATGGCGCCGGCCCCGTGGTCGTACATCGCGCGGTGCAGGAAGGCCTCCTTGGAGCCGGGATCGCCGGAGAGGAGGTTGCCGTTCCAGTCGAGCTTCGAGAGCCGCGCGGGATCGAGCTTCCCGAGCGAGGAGTTCGTGGGCGTGAGAAGCCAGCCGTCCTCGAGCCGCGCGCTGATGTTCCCGCTGCTGCCGGCGGTGAGCCCGCGCTCGAAGATCGAGCGGCCGAACTCGCAGATCTCCTCGCGGACCCTCGCCTCGCTCATCGCAGCACCTCCCACGCCTTCAGGAAGAAGTCGGGCGTGCCGAAGTTCCCGGACTTCAGGGCGAGCGCGATCGGCGGATCGCCGAGGCTCGCGGTCCAGGGGACGCCGGGGTCGACCTGCGGCCCGATGCGCAGGCCCTTCACGCCGAGCGCGCTCACGACCGCGCCCGAGGTCTCCCCGCCCGCGACGATGAGCTTCCGGACGCCGCGATCCACGAGGCCGCGCGCGATCGCGGCGAGCGCGCCCTCCACGAGCTGCCCCGCCTGCTCGACGCCGAGGCGGGCCTGCACCGACCGCACCACCTCCGGCGCCGACGTCGCGTAGACGAGCACCGGACCACGCGCGAGGAGCGGCGTCGCCCACGCGAGCGCCGCGCCCACCACGTCCTCGCCGGCGGCGAGCCGCATCGGATCGACCTGGAACCCGGGCTGCCCCTTCGCGAGCGCGAGCTTCACCTGCCCCTGCGTCGCGACCGAGCAGCTCCCCGCCACCACCGCGCTCGCGCCGTCGAAGCTGGGGAGCGCCGCGGCGCTGGCGAGCGAGCCGCGGTGGCGGTGCTCGGCGAGGAGCCCGAGCGCGAGGCCCGAGCCGGCGGTGACGAGCGGGAGCCCCGCGCAGGCGGCGCCGAGGTGCACGAGGTCCTGGTTCGACGTCGCGTCCACGATCGCGATCTCGACGCCCTGGTGCTGCAGCTCCACGAAGCGCTGCGCGATGACCTCCGGCCCGGCGGTCACCGCCTCGTAGCTCACGAGCCCCACCTTGCGTGTCGTCTGCCGCTGCAGCACGCGCACGAGGTTCGGATCGGTCATCGGCGTGAGCGGGTGGTGCTGCATCCCGCTCTCGCTGAGCAGCACGTCGCCCGCGAACAGGTACCCCTTGAAGATCGTCCGCTTGTTCTCGGGGAAGGCGGGACAGGCGACGGTGAAGGGCGTGCCGAGCGCGGTCATGAGCGCGTCGGTGACCGGCCCGATGTTCCCGCGATCCGTCGAGTCGAAGGTGGAGCAGTACTTGAAGTAGAACTGCCGGCAGCCCGCCTCCTGCAGCCAACGGAGCGCGGCCAGCGACTCGGCGACCGCGTCCTCCGGCGGCGCGGTGCGGGACTTCAGCGCGACGACGACGGCGTCGACGTCCGGCGGGGGCGCGGTGGCCGGCACGCCGATCATCTGCACCGTCCGGAGCCCCGAGCGGACGAGCATGCCGGCGAGATCCGTCGAGCCCGTGAAGTCGTCGCCGATGCAGCCGAGCACTGGGGTCATCGGGGGCCTTTCCACGTCGAGGGGGGTGCCGCGCCCCGCCGTCAGCCGCGGCGTGGCGTGGCCGGGCGGGTCTTCCAGAACTTGGGGTCGGCCGAGGTGATGCGCCGCGCCACCATCTCGAGGTGCCGCCGGGCGGCCGCGCGGGCGCCCTCCGGGTCGCGGCGCGCGATGGCGTCCGCCATCTCGTCGTGCTCCCGGGCCACCTGCGCGACGAGCTCCTCGTGCTGTGCCTCGTACGTGCGCGTGAGCCCGATCGCGTCCTGCAGGAACTGGCCGATGAACTCCCAGAGCGCGAGATAGTGCGGGTTGCCGGTGGCGCGAACGATGGCGCGGTGGAACGCCGCGTCGGCCTCGACGCCCTCGCCGCCTCCGTGCGCGGTGCGCCGGAGCACCTTCAGCGCGTTGCGGATCTCGGCGAGCTGCGCGGCGCTGCGCCGCGATGCCGCGAGGGCCGCGGCCTCCGCCTCGAGCCCCCGGCGCAGCTCGATGATGTGCAGCACCGACCGGAGCGAATCGGCGGCGTCGCGGTCGAGCCGGAAGGGGACGCCGGCGCTCGCGCGCCGGACGAACGCGCCCTTTCCCTGGTGCGACTCCACGAGCCCCTCGGACTTCAGCCGCGACACCGCCTCGCGGACGACCGTCCGGCTCACGCCGAACCGCTCGGCCATCTCCTTCTCGGACGGCAGCCGGGACTCGGGGGCGAACGCGCCGGCGCGGACGAGCTTCATGAGCTCGTCGGTGACCTGGTCGGTCAGCGTCCCCCGGGGGCGCTCGATCTTCAGATCGCGAGTGGCGGGCATGGGCACGGCGAAGCCTTGAGGGGTTCGACGGTGTCTGGTTATCATACAACTTCCGGCAACTTCGAGGCCAACACATGCACGTGGTCATCACCGGCGGGGCGGGGTTCCTCGGCAGCCGCCTGGCGAGAGAGCTCCTGAAGCGGCGCGCGCTCACCGGCTCGGACGGCGTGGCGCGTGAGATCACGAAGGTCACGCTGGTCGACGTGGTCCGGGCGCGCGGCTTCGACGACCCGAGGGTGGAGCTCCTCGCGGGAGACGTCGCGGACCCCGAGGTGGTCGCCGACGCGATCACGGAGGAGACCGGCTCCATCTTCCACCTCGCCGCGGTGGTGAGCGGTCAGGCGGAGGCGGAGTTCGACCTCGGCCTGCGCATCAACCTCGACGCGACCCGGCTCATCTTGGAGCGCGCGCGCCGGAACGGGAACCGGCCCCGGATCGTGTTCACGAGCTCCGTCGCCGTCTTCGGCGGGCCGCTCCCGGAGCGCGTCCTCGACACCTCGATCCTGGCCCCCCAGAGCTCGTACGGCACGCAGAAGGCGATGGCCGAGCTCCTGATCAACGACTACAGCCGCAAGGGGTTCGTGGACGGCAGGGCCCTGCGGATGCCGACGATCTCGGTCCGCCCGGGCGCGCCGAACAAGGCGGCCTCGAGCTTCGCCAGCGGCATCGTCCGCGAGCCGCTCGAGGGGAAGGAGGCCGTCTGCCCGGTGTCGCCCGACACGGTGATGTGGCTCATGTCACCGCGAAAGGCGATCCAGGCGCTCCTCCACGGGCACGAGCTCGACGGTGCCGCGTTCGGCCACAGTCGTGCGCTCAGCATGCCTGGCCTGTCGATCACCGTCCGCGACATGGTGGCGGCGCTCGAGCGGGTCGCGGGCAAGGAGGTGGTCGCGCGGATCCGCTGGGAGCCCGACCCCGCGCTCGCGCGCATCGTCGCCTCCTGGCCGGGGGACTTCGTCACCGCGCGCGCCGACGCGCTGGGGTTCGAGCGCGACGCGAGCTTCGAGGAGATCGTGCGCGCCTACATCGACGACGACCTCCCGCGCGCGAGGTGAGCCGGCGGGGCCGTCCCTCACACGTCGTCGAGGCTCTCGTCGATCTCGAGGTGGTCCGCGTCGCCCCAGCGCACGATGGACCACCGGTCGTCCACGAACCGGAAGTGGTTCACGCCCGCGTTGAGCGTCTCGTAAGTGCGCGGCGCGTCGAGCGGGATTCCCATCGCCACGCGGTAGAGCACGCCGAGGACCCCGCCGTGGGTGACGACCGCGATCGTCCCGGCGCCGACCTCTCGCGCCAGGCGGCGCAGCGCATCGGTCACGCGATCGCGGAACTGCACGAGGCTCTCGCCGCCCGGCATCGCATGGGACGGATCTTCCGCGAGGAGCCGCGCGTCGTCGGGGTGGTCCCTCGCGATCTCGTCCCAGGTCTTCCCCTCGAGGATCCCGAACGACCGCTCGCGCAGGCCGCCGTCGAGCCTGACTCGCAGCGAGGTGGCGGCGGCCACCTGCCGCGCGGTCTCCTGCGCACGCCCGAGGTCGCTGCTGTAGAGCGCGTCGAGCCGCTCGCGCGCGAGCCGCGCGGCGGCCGCCTGGGCCTGCGCAAGCCCCCGCTCGGTGAGCGGGCTGTCGAGGTGGCCCTGGATGCGGCCCTCGCGGTTCCAGGTGGTCTCGCCGTGGCGGACGAGGAGGAGCTGCACGGTGCGATCGGACATCGAGGCGGCGGGCGATCAGGCGGAGGTGGTCAGCGGCTTCTCGCGGCGGCCGCCGAGGTATGCCGCGCGGACGTCCTCGTTGCCCAGGAGCTCCTTCGGGCTGCCCTCGACGGTGAGGCTGCCGGTCTCGAGCACGTACCCGCGGTCGGCCACCGACAGCGCCATGTTCGCGTTCTGCTCCACGAGCAGGATGGTGGTCCCCCGCTCGCGGATCTGCCGGATCACCGCGAAGAGCGCCTGCACGACGATGGGCGCGAGGCCGAGCGAGGGCTCGTCGAGCAAGAGGAGCCTCGGCTGCGCCATGAGGCCGCGCGCGACCGCGAGCATCTGCTGCTGACCGCCGGAGAGGCTCCACCCGAGCGCGCCTTCGAGCCGCTTCAGGTCGGGGAAGATGCCGAACATCTGCTCGACCTCGTCCATCATCGCGGAGCGCTTCAGCCCCGGACGGCTCGACGCGCCGAGCAGGATGTTCTCGGTGACGGTGAGCCCGGGGAAGATGCGGCGCCCCTCCGGCACGTGCGCGATGCCGAGCCGCACGATGGTCTCCGGAGTGAGGCGATCGATGCGCGTCCCCTTGAACGTGATCTCGCCCCGCGCGGCGGTGTTCAGCCCCGAGATCGTGCGGAGCGTCGTGCTCTTGCCGGCGCCGTTCGCGCCGAGGAGCGTCACGATCTCGTGCTCGTCGACGTGCAGCGTGAGGCCCTTCAGCGCCTGCACGCTGCCGTAGAAGCTGTCGACGTCGCGGAGCTCAAGCAGCGGCATGGGCGGGCTCCCCGAGGTACGCGGCGATCACTTCGGGGTGGCGCAGCACCTCGGCCGGCGTCCCCTCGGCGATCTTCTTCCCGAAGTTGATGACGGTGATCCGGTCGGCGACGCTCTCGATCAGCTTCATGTCGTGCTCGATGAGGAAGATCGTGAGCCCGTGCGCCGCGCGGAGCCGCCGCAGGAGCACGACGAGCTCGCCCTTCTCGGTGAGGTTCAGCCCCGCCGCCGGCTCGTCGAGGAACAGGAGCTTCGGGTGGCCCGCCAGGGCGCGCGCGATCTCCACGAGGCGCCGGTGGCCGTACGGCAGGTTCTTCACCTCCGTCCCCGCCTGGTCCAGGAGCCCCACGAAGTCCAGCGCCGAGAGCGCGCGCTCGCGGAGCGCCGCGTCCCCGGCGCGGATCGGGTTGTTCCGGCGCTGCGCGCCGACCATCACGTTCTCGAGGGCGGAGAGGGCGGGGAACAGCCGGATGTTCTGGAACGTGCGGCCGACCCCGCGCGCGGCGCGGTCGTGCGGCGCGAGCGCCGTCACGTCCTCGCTCTCGATGAAGATGCGGCCGGAGGTGGGCTTGTAGATGCCGTTCAGCACGTTCAGCGTGGTCGTCTTCCCGGAGCCGTTCGGGCCGATGAGCGCGTGCACCGTGCCGCGCGAGACCTGGAGGTCGACCCCGTCCACCGCCTTCAGGCCGCCGAAGTGCATCTTGAGATCCTGGACGCGCAGGATGGGCGCGGGATCCGACGTCGCGATGTCGAGCGCGAGCCGGGGCACCTCGACGGCGGACGCCCGCTGGGGCTTCGCGATCCGCTGCCACGCGGCGCAGAGGAGGCCCCAGATCCCCTCGGGCATGAAGACCATGATGAGGATGACCGAGAGCCCGTATGCGGCCAGGTAGATCTGCTTCAGGAACCGCAGCCACTCCGGGAGCAGGATGAGCAGCACGGTCCCGATGCCTGCGCCGAACGGCGACTGCGAGCCGCCGAGCAGCGCCATCGTGAGGAACTCGATCGAGCGCGCGAAGTTGAAGTTGTCGGGGCTGATGTACGCGAACCCCGCGGCGTAGAACGCGCCGCCGACGCCGGCGAGGGCGGCGCTCAGCGTGAAGGCGATCACCTTCACGCGCAGGGTGTGCACGCCGGTCACCTCGGCCGCGAGCTCGTTCTCGCGCACCGCCTTCATGTCGCGCCCGAGCCGAGTGTCGGGGAGCCACCACAGCGCGAAGATGACCGCGTACAGCACCACCGCGCACAGGAGGAGGTACTCGCGATCGTCGGCGAGCACGTGGCCGAACAGGCTCGGGCGCGGGATGCCCGCGATGCCGTCGGGGCCGCGCGAGAACTCGACCCAGTTCAGCATCACGAAGTCGAACATCTGCTGGCACGCGATGGTGATCATCGCGAGGTAGCGGCCGCCGAGCCGGATCGTGGTGAGCCCCACCACGCAGCCGAACGCCGAGGACGCGATCACGCCCACGACGAGCGCCGTCCAGAAGCTCAGGCCCCACGCCACGGTGCCGAGGCCCACCGCGTAGGCGCCGATGCCGAAGAACGCGGCCTGCGCGAGGTTCATCTGACCGGTGTAGCCGAGCACGACCGCGAGGCCGAGCACGGCCACCGCGAAGGTCGACGCCTGCATGAAGATGTTCAGCGCGTAGCTGCTCAGCACGTGCACGAAGGGCACGAAGGGCAGCACGAGCAGCGCGAGCAGGACGGGGACGACGGGCGCCGGGATCCGCGAGCGGAGCCGGGCGAAGGCCGAGACCGATGCGCCGCCGTGAGGGGTCATGCCTTCTCCGCGATGCGCTCGCCGAAGATGCCCTGCGGCCGCACGAGCAGGAACACGAACAGGAGGAGGAAGCCGAACGCGTCCTTGTACGGTACCGAGATGTACGCCGCGCCGAAGCTCTCGACGACCCCGAGCAGCAGCCCGCCGACGATCGCGCCGGTCACGTCGCCGAACCCGCCGATCACCGTGGACGAGAAGGCCTTCAGCGCGATCACCCCCGCCATGCCCGTGGACACGAAGAGGATCGGGCCGACCAGGATCCCGGCGAGCCCGCCGAGCATCGCGCTGTAGATGAAGGTGATGGCGATCATCCACGCGGTGCGGATGCCCACGAGGCGCGCCATGTCCTTGTCCTGCGAGGTGGCCTGCAGCTTCTTCCCGAGCAGCGTGTGCTCGAACAGGAAGTACTGGAACGCGACGGCCGCGGCGGTGACGCCGAGGATCACGAGGTACTGCGAGTCGAGGAACACGCCCCCGATCTCGATCCCCTGCGAGGAGAAGACCTTCGCGAGCGGCGCCGGCTGCGGGCCGAAGAGCGCGAGGATCGTGTTCTGCATGAAGATCGCGGCGCCGAGCGTGCTGATGAGCACGGGCAGGTAGCTGCGGTTCCGCAGCGGGTAATAGACGCCGTAGTTGAAGGCGATCCCGAAGATCCCCATCACCACGAGCGCGAGGAGGATGCTGAGGAAATAGGGGAGCCGCAGCACCGAGAACATCGTGAGCATCGCGTACGCGCCGAGCATCGCGAAGTCGCCCTGCGCGAAGTTCACGACGTTGGTCGTGCGGATGATGAGGACCAGCCCGAGGGACACGAGCGCGTAGATCGAGCCCACGGCGAGGCCGGAGAACAACACCTGGATGTTGAACGACAGGCCGTTCATTCGTCGTGCCCTCGGGACCGGTCCAGGCCGGCGCTAGGGAGCCGGGGCGAACGAGATGTTCTTCACGAAGGTGATCTTGCCCGCGTCGTTCTTGACGATGTTGTAGCCGTGCAGGCCGTCGCCGTTCTTGTCGAACTGGTACGTGCCCTCCACGCCCTTCCAGCCCTTCGTCGAGAGGAACGCCTTCTTCAGATCTTCCGGCTTCGTGCTGTTCGTCGCCTTCACGGCGTTCGCGATGAGATGGACCGCGTCGTAGGCCCAGCTCGAGTAGAAGTCGGGGTCGACGTTGAAGCGCTCCTTGTACTTCGCCGCGTACGTCTGGGCCTCGGCGTTCGCGCCGGGGGTGAAGTCGGCGATCGCGAAGGTGCCGAAGAGCGCCTCCTGGCCGAGCTTCATCGCGGTCGCGGTCGCGACGGACGGCGAGCCGACCCACGGCACGTTCACGCCGAGCTGCCGGAGCTGCTTCGAGAAGATGCCGACGTCCGGCGAGTTCGGGATGTACGTACCGATGATGTCGGCGCCGGCCTGCTTGATGGCGAGGATCACCGGCGTGAAGTCCTGCGTGTTGCTCGTGAAGCCCTGGACGAGGACCGGCTGGGCGCCGAGCGCCTTCAGCGCCTCGACGAGCGCGTTCTTGCCGCCGGTGCCGAACGCGTCGGTGGCGTGGACGATCGCCCACTTCTTCTTGCCGAGCGTGTTCACGCCGAAGTCGGCGATGACCTTCGCCGAGTAGCCGTCGTTCGGGCGCGCGCGGAACAGCCACGGGTTGCCGGTCTTCGTGAGGCCCGGGTCGGTGCCGCCGATGAGCATCGGGACGCCCATGCGCGTGAGCGTGGGTGCCATCGCCTGGATCTGCGTGCTGCGCACCGGGCCGACGATCGCGGTGATGTCGCCGGCGGCGGCGAGGCGCGAGAGCGCGTTCACCGCGCCGTTGTTGTTGCTCTGCGTGTCCTCGACCTGGAGCTCGAGCTGCTTGCCGAGGACGCCGCCGGCCTTGTTGATCTCGTCGAGCGCGAGCTTCGCGCCGTTCACCTGGTAGGCGCCCGACTCCGCGTTCGGACCGGTCATCTCGGCCGTGAGGCCGATCTTGATCGTGTCGGCCGCGGAGGCGCGCCCCGCCACCGCCAGTGCGATGCCGACGAGTGCTGCAAGCCATCTCGAATGCATGCGTGCTCCTCTCGTGGGTTCGGTGCTGCGACGTTGCGGACGCCGCCTGCCCGGCGGCTATGGGTCGTCGCGCGACGCGGCGCGCTTGTGGCCGACCAGCTTCATGAGGCGCCGGTCTCGCCAGCCCTGGCGCGCCGGACGCTCGCTCGCCGGCAGCGCGGCGAGGCGCTCCGCCTCCACCTTGCCGATGAGCCCGTCGCTCCAGGGGTGCGGCGCCGACTCCTTCGCGATCTCGAGGTAGAGCGGGCCGTAGCGCGCGCAGTAGTCGCGCACGCCGCCGGGCGCGTTCAGGTCGATCGTCTCGAACGGGCCCATGAAGGACCAGCGGAGGCCGAGCCCGTCCTTCACTGCCTTGTCGAGGTCCTCGGCGCTCACGAAGCCCTGCTCCACGAGGCTGAAGGCCTCGGTGAGGAGCGCGCCCTGCAGCCGGTTCACGATGAAGCCCTTCAGCTCGCGCGCGACGACGATCGGCACCTGCCCGACGCTCTGGAGCAGCGCGCGCGTCCGCTCGACGACGTCGGGGTCGGTCCACGGCGCCGGTACGAGCTCGACGAGCGGCACGAGCGACGGCGGGTTGATCGGGTGCGCGACGAGGCATCGGCTCCGGCCCGCCAGCTCCTCGGTGAAGGCGGAGGCGGGGATCCCCGACGTGGAGCTGGCGAGGATCGCGTCCGGGCGGGCGACCCTGTCCATGGCGCGGAAGACGTCGCGCTTCGCCGCGACCGTCTCGAGCGCGTTCTCCTGCACGTACGTGGCGTCGCGCAGCGCCTCCTCGAGAGACGCCGCGGCGGTGACCCGCGCGCGGATCACGGCGGCCGGCTCGGAGACGAGGCCGCTGGCGTGCAGGTCCGAGAGGCTCTTCTCGATCAGGTCCAGCGCGGGGCCGAGCACGGCCGGGTTCACGTCGTGCAGCACGACCGGCAGGCCCGCGCGCGCGAACACGATCGACCACGCGCGACCGATCATCCCTGCACCGACGACGGCGATCCGTTCCATCGCGATCTTCTCCACGAGAGGGCGTCGCGGAGCGGTCGAGCGCTCAGCCTCGGGCCGCGCCGGGGGGTCGGGCAACGAAGATGTAGGTTATCATACAAGCTTGCGGCGAGGGTGACCATGGACCACGTGCGACTCGGCCGGACCGGCCTCAAGGTGTCCCGCCTCTGCCTCGGGACGATGACGTTCGGGATGCAGTGTGACGAGCAGGCATCGCGCGCGATCCTCGACGCCGCCGTCGCCGGCGGGATCACGTTCCTCGACACGGCAGACGTCTACCCGCTCGGCGGCACGCCCCAGACCGCGGGCCGGACCGAGGAGATCGTGGGCCGATGGTTGCAGGGGCGCCGCCAGGACTTCGTGGTGGCGACGAAGTGCTTCGGCCCGATGTCGGCGCGCCCGTGGGATCGCGGAAACTCGCGGAAGCACGTGCTCGACGCGATCGACGCGTCGCTCCGCCGGCTCGGGACCGACTACGTGGACCTGTACCAGCTCCACCAGCCCGACGCGGAGACGCCCATCGACGAGACGCTCCGCGCGCTCGAGGACGTCGTCCGGTCCGGGCGGGCGCGCTACGTGGGGTGCTCGAACTTCCTTGCCTGGCAGGTCGCCCG
>Ga0306924_10003456_pt1 | contig 15172 bp, 15 predicted proteins | sample sta12Can44000111_FD_203756 | JGI IMG/M metagenome (GOLD analysis project Ga0306924, IMG submission 203756) | Lab enrichment of tropical soil microbial communities from Luquillo Experimental Forest, Puerto Rico - statanox.12C.anox.44.000.111 (v2)... | ecosystem: Environmental > Terrestrial >... | reverse complement strand
CGGATTGCGCAACACGTCGCCGGGTACTCCCGCGGACAGGAGATCCTGGTCGCTCAGCGCACTGATCGATTCCACACCTTCACAGAGATTTCGCCAAAAGGCGGAGTGATCGGCAGCGCCGGGAAAACGGCAGGCGATACCCACAATCGCGACACCGGCGGAGCTATTACCGCCCGTCATCTCTGCTTTCTCCGCGTTCGTCTGGTTTGAGCTCGTTTGACCGCCGCCGCGATCGCGTCCTCCTCTCCGCTGCGCTGGAGCTCTGGAAAAAGTGCCTGCTGATAGGCCCGCACGAGGTCCTCCACCGAGCGGACGCTGGTGATCGATACGAGCTTGGCAAACGGATCGACACCAAGCTCCGCTTCCAATTCGGCCACGAGAAATGCCAAGTCGAGCGAGCTGAGACCGAGTGTCGCACTGAGCTTTTCGCTGCCGGACAGGCGCGCGACCTCACAGCCACGTTCTGCCAAAACCGCGCGGATCCTGCCGTGCACGATGGTTTCGATTTGTGCCAGCGTCGGCGCGGTCAGCATGTGATGCCTCCATCCACTACAAGGGTCTGTCCGGTAATGAAGGATGCTTGGTCCGAAGTTAGGAAGTGGACGGCGTTCGCGACCTCATCTATCCGCGCGAGCCGACCCAGCGGGGTGCGCCGAGCGATGCGCCGCTTCTGCTCCTCAGGCATGCCACTGACCATGTCGCTATCGAAATAGCCGGGAGCAACTGAATTGACCCTGATCTGACGTGGACCGAGCTCGCGCGCAAGGCTACGCGTCAAACCGTCGAGCGCTGCCTTAGTCGCGCTATAGACGGCCACGCCCGCATGGCCGCGGATAGCATGCACCGAGGAGACGTTGACAATGCATCCGCAGCCCTGCCGTAGCATGAACCGCGAGCAGGCCTGCGCAAGCACCACAGCCGCGGTGAGGTTTACCTCGATGGCCTCGACAATGTCGCGCGTGCGCGTCGTTGGTAGAATGCCTTCCATTGCGACGCCGGCATTGTTCACAAGGACGTCGATCCGACCCAACCGTTCGCCCACTTCCTTCACGAAGGCGCGCAACGCCTCGTGATCGCGTCCGTCGACCGCGCTCCAATGAAAATTCCGGCGCTTGCGGGCACGCAACATATCGGCGATGAAAGTTGTCTTCGTCCGGCTCAGCGTCGCTACCCGATAGTGCCGGTCGAGAAAGCCCGACACGAGTTCAGCTCCCAAACCGCGACTGCCCCCGCTAACCAGCGCGACCCTTCTGGCCTGTGGCATGGTCGTCGTGTCCCCACACTCAACTTACGATCCGGCATCGGTGTCGGCGGGGCGTCGAATCGATGTTTGATCGCGCGATTTCTTGAAACGCGCGCCGTAATGATCCTCCATGACTACGTCGATGACGGCGGGTATTTTGTAGCGCTCGAGCCGCGCGTGGCAGAATTGACGGACGCGCCGTTTGAGCGCGTCGGGATCCTCCGGGCCTAGCGGGGTGATCTTGGCTGCAACGACCTCGCCGGTGACCGGATTCGGCTGGCCGCGTACCGTGACGTCCTTGATGTTGTCGATTTGAAGCAGAACGTTCTCGATTTCGCTCGGATGCACTTTCTCGCCGCCCACATTTATCAGCTCCGACTTGCGGCCGAGAATGCGTATGTACTCGCCGTCGCTTTCGACGAGATCCTGGGTGTTGAACCAGCCGTCCGCATCGAACGGTGACGAAGCGTTCAAATAGCCGAGCATCGCGCTCGGCGACCTGATCCAAAGCACGCCGTCGACAATCTTGTGCTCAAAGCCGGTATCGCCGAGCTTGAGCCACACCGAGCCGGAATCGCGTGATTGGGTCGGCAGGATGCCGAGTTCCGACAGCCCGTAGGTCTGCTTGAAGCGCACCCAGGGCAACGCTTCGCGGGCGGCCGCAAGCGTGCTCGGAGGCATCGGCTCCGTGCCGTAGGTGACGATCTTAAGAGAGGAAAGATCATAACGCCTGATGGCATCGGCGATCATCAGGATCCGCAGGAACGTCGGCGTCGTCGGCAGTAGCTCGATCCGATGCGCTTCAATCGCTGCGCATACAGCATCCGGGCTGCGCTCACGTGTCGTAACGATGGTCCCGCCGTGCCAGAGGCCGTGCAATAGCGTGTTGATGCCGCCGATATGGTCGAGCAGCAGGAAGACGAGCGTGCGATAGGCCGGCCGCGGTACCTCGAACTTTGCCAATAGCCGATTAAAATCGAGCACCGAAGCCTTGCTCTCGCCAGTCGAGCCTGAGCTGAATAGAACCAGACCGGGTCCGTCGCGCTCCTTAACTTCTCGCAATAATGGATGGTTTACGACACGGTTGAAACTGGTGACGTGCCATGAATCATCGCCGTCGAATCGAACGGCGAATTGCACCTGCGCCAGCTCCATGAGCCGATTCCAGCGCGGCGCAGTTGCCGACGCCAACGGAATGATGATGTTGCGGTTCAGTAGAGCGGCCAGTAGCAGCGCGCACAGCTTCGGCGAATAATCGCCACAGATTGCCAGCGTGTCTCCCTGGTTGATGCCCTGTCGTCCCAGTTGGCCGAGCCAAGCATCGCAGCCGCCACAGAGCTGAGTAAACGACCAACTCTCATCGTTCCAAATCAGCGCCGGTCTGTCGCCCCAAGATTGCAATCGCTCGGTCAACCAATGACAGCTCATGACCGCGAGCCCCTGACGTCCGGCGTTGCCATTTCAAATCCCTACCACGCCGCTCCGTCTGCCTCGTTCGCGCGCGATCTGTGCCTTTGCAGCATATCCTCCATGGCTTGCATCGTCTGAACCGCATGCATGACCCGGGCCGCTTGGATCGGATTCATCGATTGTAAGCACTGCTTAAGTTTGTCCATGTCAATCGAATCGTTCGGCCCTTCAGACGCACTGCGCGAGGAGTGGAAATCGAATGGTCCAAATCGCCCGTTCGACGGCCCTCCATTTTGGACAAAAAGTTCACAGGCTCTGTGCGTGTGGTAGGCCACCTGCGACATTGTCTCGAACCACTCACGCCAAAGCAGTTCGGCAAACCCCATGCGAAAGCGGAGTCTGGAATCGGGCGGGTCAAAACGTGACGAATGCGGCTGCGCGTCGAAGAACATTGAGACCCACTCCAGTTTGCACAACCCCGCGACTTCCGTCCTGACGGTTTCCCTTCACCGATTGCCCGCAAAACATTGCACAATTTCTAATATATGTCCACGGCTCGCAATCGTATGAGTAGCACCAGCGTCAATCAACGCCGGTGTGGCTCCAATTGCGCAAGACCAGCGATCGGATCGGATGCGCACCGGCTACGGCAGCGACATAGCCCGGTGCATGATCGAGACGAAGGACCGACCACTTTTGGGCAACGGATTGATCGCCGTCCCACGCGACCAGCCGCAGGCCGCCGATCGGATCGAGATCAAACTCGACGCGGCCCAGATGAGCCGCCACGCTGATGCCCAATCCTTTGACCGTTGCCTCCTTGTGCGTCCATAAAGCAAAGAATGCATCCCGCCGTGCCGCTCCCCGCAAAGCACTCAAGGCTTTGCTTTCCGCCGGTGTGAAATAGCTTTGTACGATGTCGATGGCCTGCGGCAGGTCGCGCACCTTCTCGACATCGATGCCGATCGAATGATCGAGTTGCACCGCGAGCATGCAGCAATCGCTGCTGCGCGAGACGCTGAACTCGAGATGGGGACCGTTTGCCCGCGGAACCAAATACGGCTTCCCATGATGAGTGCGCGCAAAGACCAGTGTCGCGGCGTCCGCATCTAAATAATTGGAAAGTATCTCTCGCACGATCCCATGCGCCTGGATGAAACGCATCCGATCACGCTCGAATGAGAACTGCGCGGCCTGTGCCGACTCCTCCCGGGTCAGGATCGCCAGCAAGTCAGCCGTTGCGCGATACTCGTCGACGAGGTGAGCAGTCCATACGTGGATTTCACCGATCGATAACGCCGGACGATCGACGCAGGGATTGCACATATCTACGGCCTCGCATCTTTCGTGTGCATGCCCACGGACGCATCCAAGTCCTGGTTGATCTCCTTGGCGAGAGCGGCTGCCGCCGGCGAGAAGTAAAAATGCCCGCCAGGGAAAATGCAGGTGCGAAACTTTCCGCGGGTGAAGTCTCTCCAGGATTGGAGAGAACCGGGATGAGCAACATCGTCGGCGCCGGCAAATGCGGTGATCGGACAAGCGATGCGATCCCCTGGATCGACTGCATACCCCCCCACCAGCACAAGATCTGCTCTTAAGGCCGGCAGCAAAGCAGCTATGAGTTCCGGCCGTTGCATGACGGCTGCGGGCGTGCCGCCAAAACGGCCTAGAATTGCAAGCAAGTCCTGGTCCGACGGCGGACGTGCCTGGGAAGCATCGGCGGGAGCGAATTTGGGACCCCCGCGGCCGGAAACGAACAGGTGCATGGCGATGCGGCCATCGACCGACCGCAGTTTCCGGGCGGCGTCAAAGGCCATACAGGCGCCGACGCTGTGGCCAAAAAAACCGAATGGCACGCCCATCAGCGGCTGCAGTGCACGATCCAGCCGCTCCATCAGCGCGCTCATGGACGTGAATGGCGGCTCGTCAAGACGCGCCGCACGGCCCGGCAACTCCACGGGACAGAAATCCACTTCCGGCGGCATGAAACGCCGTAACGGCCGGTAAAACGTGGCATTGCCGCCGGCGTGCGGAAAGCAGAAAAGGCGGCAACGTACGACCGGGCCTTCATTGCGAAATGGTACCCACTTATCGAGCGTCATTGCGTCCATCGTTCTGAGCGGAGCAGCATGATCAATAACGGTGCTGCACCAAAAGATCACGCGCAAGACTCACTCGCAAAGGTGCCGTCCAGACCATCGAGTTGCGGCGGCCGGTGCCGCACGGTACAGCTTTTCGCGCGCATGAATTGAGGGTGATACGTGCCGACATTCAAGGCCATTGTGGTCGAGAAGGGTGATGGCGGGCAAAAGGTCCACCTGACCGATTTCGACGAAGCCAATCTGATGGAAGGCGACGTCACCGTGCGCGTCGAATGGTCGACGGTGAATTACAAGGACGGGCTCGCGCTCACCGGCAAAGCGCCCGTCGTTCGCCGTTTTCCGATGATCGCCGGCATCGATTTCGCCGGCACGGTCGAATCCTCCACGCATCCGCAATGGAAGCCGGGCGACAGGGTCATCCTCAATGGCTGGGGGTTGGGCGAGACCCATCTCGGCGGCTACGCGGAAAAGGCGCGGGTCAAGGGCAATTGGCTGGTGCGATTGCCCGCGCGCAATAGCGCGCGTGGCGCAATGGCGATCGGTACTGCTGGCTTCACCGCCATGCTGGCGGTGATGGCGCTCGAGCGTCATGGCGTTACGCCGCGACACGGGCCGGTCATCGTCACCGGAGCGGCGGGAGGATTGGGCTCGATCGCAGTGGCGCTGCTCGCCAAGCTTGGCTTTGCCGTCATCGCCTCGACGGGACGTCCGGCCGAGGCGGATTACCTTAGAAGCCTGGGTGCCAGCGAGATCATGGAACGCAAGGAGCTCGTCGGCGCGGCCAAACCGCTCGGCCGAGAGCGCTGGGCCGGCGCCATCGATACCGTTGGGTCGACCACGCTGGCCAACGTGCTGTCGATGACCCGCTATGGCGGCGCGGTCGCCGCCTGCGGATTGGCCGGTGGGATGGATCTTCCGGCGACGGTCACGCCGTTCATCCTGCGTGGCGTATCGCTCATCGGCGTGGATTCCGTGATGTGTCCGCTGGAGCGGCGGCGGGAAGCCTGGAAGCGGTTGGCGTCCGATATGGACGCGGGCAAACTCGCCGCGATGACCAGCGAGATCGATCTGCCCGGGGTCATGGAGGTCGGCCGGCGCATCGTCGAAGGAGGGGTACGCGGTCGGGTCGTGGTCAAGATCGGGTAACGCCGGTGAACGGTCGCCGGCTGGTCAAAAGCGCTTGCCCCCGCGCCCGTCGTCCAAGCACTTGGTTTTGAAAGCGTCGGCATGGGGGGAGAATGCGAAACGAACCTTTCACAGGCAGAAGACCCACGATTGCGGTTTCCTGTCTTCCTCACCTGCTCGAACATCACGCAAAGCGTATTCCCGACGCGCCGGCGATTCTGGCTCCGGGGCGTGCGCCGCTGACATACGGTCAGCTGCATCAGCACGTCGAAAATACAGAGCATACGCTGCGGACCATGGGGATAGGTCGACACGACCGCATCGCCGTGGTGCTGCCGAATGGTCCAGAAATGGCGGTGGCGATTCTCGCAGCGGCGGCAAGCGCGGTGTGCGCTCCGATGAATCCGGTCTATCAGGCCGACGAGCTGGATAGATATTTCGCTGCGCTGCGACCTCGTGCGTTGATCACCCAAGCTGGGATCGATGCGCCTGCCCGACATGTGGCGCGCTCGCGCGGCATGCGTGTCATCGAGCTATCGGCCGCGTTGGATAGGGAGGCCGGTCTTTTTACGCTCACCGGGGATCGGGCGGATGCGCCGTCGCACGAATCGGTCGGCCCCGGCCATGTGGCAGTGCTGCTGCTCACGTCGGGCACGACGGCGCGTCCAAAGATTGTGCCGCAGACGCACGCCAACATCTGCGCATCGGCTTACAGCTCCGCCGCCGCGTGGGCGCTGAGTGAAACAGATCGCTGCATAAACATGCTGCCATTGTTTCACGGCCATGGCCTACATAACACGCTAATGGCCTCGCTGGCGGCCGGTGCGAGCGTCGTTTGTACTCCTGGCTGGGACGCCAACAGCTTCTTTGGCTGGCTAACCGAGTTCCAACCGACGTGGTACTCCGCGGTCTCTACCATCCATCAGGCGATTCTCGCTCAGGCTCGGCACAACCACGAGCGATTGGCGGATTGCCGTCTCCGTTTCGTCCGTTCCGGGTCTGCTCCTCTGCCAGCTCGCGTCTTGATGGAACTGGAATCGACCTTCGAAGCACCCGTGATCGAGTACTATGCGATGACGGAAACCACTTCCACCCCGATCGCGTGCAATCCCTTCCCGCCGGCCCAGCGCAAGGTCGGATCGGCCGGCATGCCAGTCAGTTTGGACGTCGCGATTATGGACGAAGCGGGGGCTTTGTTGACCAACGGGCAAACCGGAGAGGTCGTGGTGCGCGGCGCGGGCGTCATGCCGGGCTACGATGGCGACCCCGTAGCGACAGCGGCCGCGTTTGCAGGCGATTGGTTCAAGACCGGGGATCTCGGGTTCTTCGATGACGACGGCTACCTTTTTCTCGCTGGCCGCGTACGGGAAGTCATCAATCGCGGTGGGGAGAAAATCGCGCCACAAGAAGTCGACGAAGTACTCCTGGAACATCCGGCGGTGGCCGAGGCCGTAACCTTTGCCGTCCCTCATGCCACGCTGGGAGAGGACGTCGCTTCGGCGGTCGTGTTGCGGTCCCACGGTGTGACCACGCCGAAAGAAATACGTCAGTTCGCGATCGGCCGCATCGCCGACTTCAAGGTCCCGCGCCAGGTACTCATCGTCGATAAAATTCCGAAAGGCCCCACCGGCAAACTGCAGCGGATCGGCTTGGCGGCCAAATTGGGCCTTTCGGCCAGCGCTGCTTTGCCGCCGGCCTTGGTCGCGCCACGAACGTCCCTCGAAACATTGTTGGCCAAGCGTTGGGCAGAGATCCTCCAGCTCGAGCAGATCGGTATCCACGATGACTTCTTTGCGTCGGGCGGAGACTCTCTCCTCGCCACGCGCGTTCTCGCCCACATCTACGACGTCGCGAAGATCGAGCTCGGGGCCGCGAAATTTTTCGAGGCGCCCACCGTCGCGGAGGTAGCGCAACATCTCGAACGGGTGATTGAGGCCGACCAACCGCCGCGAGCTCCCTCGACGCTTGTCCGCGCAGCCAGAGGAAATGGCGTAATGCCAGCTTCGGCCGCGCAGGAACATTTGTGCCAGCTACAGCACGCGCTGCCTGACATCCCCTTTTTCAACATCCTCTACGTGCTGCGAATAACCTCGCCGTGCGAGGTGGGGCTGCTGGAGCGAAGCATCAACGAAATCGTGCGCCGCCACGAGATTCTGCGCACGACCTTCACCGTCATCGACGGTCGATACGTGCAGGTCATTGCCCCGCACCTGACTGTGCCTCTCGCGTTCGACGATCTGCAGGCGCTGCCCAAATCGAGGAGGCAAACGGCCGGGCATCAACTGCTTCAAGATGAGCTGCTTCATTCCTTCGATCTGGCGCAAGGGCCCCTCTTTCGAGCCCGCTTGGTACGCTTGGCCGCGCAGGAACAGCTCTTGGTCTTTTCAACGCACCAGGTCCTCAGCGACGGCTGGTCGTCGGGCGTGCTCGCGAACGAGCTGGCTGCTTATTACGATGCCCTCTCCTCCGGTGCGGAATCGTCCCTGCCGCCGCTGCCGATTCAATTTGCGGATTTTGCGGTCTGGCAGCGGCGTTGGCAGTCACATCCGGACATGATGGCGCAGCTCGCTTACTGGCGAGAGCAGCTTCGCGATCCATTGCCGGAGATAAAGCTCGCCAAACGGCGCCCTCCGACACCCACGATCGACGCGCTGCGCACGGCACGGCGGGAGTGGGCGTTGCCGGCGGGCTCGGCGCAAGCCGCCAAACGCTTCAGCCAGCGCGAGGGCGGTACGTTGTTCATGGCGCTCGTCGCCGCTTTGAAGACGCTGCTGCATCGCTACCTGGGCCAGGACGACTTGCGCGTGGCCACGCTCGTCGCCAATCGAAATCGCCCTGGGACCGAGGGCCTCATCGGCCCGCTCGCCAACACGGTTGTCCTGCGTACCAGCCTCGCTGGCGATCCCAATCCTTTGGAGGTGATGCGCCGCGTTCGTGCGACGACGCTTGCAGCCTACGCTAACCAGGATATTCCCTTCGAAGAATTGGTCGAGAATCTAGAGCGCGAGCGCTCGGGCAGCTCCGTGCCGCTGTCCGAAGTCATGCTCACCTTGCACAACGCCTCGTTGCGGCCTATCATCGATTGCAGCCACACGCTCAGTTTGGAGGAAGCCAATCCCGGGATGCCGGTGCCCTTGGTGACGATAACGCCAGCCGACGTTATCTTCATGCTGCACGAAACCGCACACGGCCTCGCGGGACACTGTGTCTACAAGCCGCACCTGTTTAGTACCGCGACGATCGATCGCCTGCTACGAGACTTTGAAGGGGTGCTTGAACAGATGGTGGCGCAGCCGGAGCGCCCGATTTCAACGATCCGGATTTCGCGCAATCCGAACCGTCGCTGCCGCAAGGACCTGCTTTGCGTTTCTTCCTCGCCGAGCGGCCGACGTAAACCCTGAGGAGTTGGGCCATGGGAAGATGGATGATCCAACTGTTTACGCTAAAGCAGTTGGACGCGATGGAGCAAAAGGATTACGACATTCTCAAAAACACAATTCTCAAGCAGCTAGAAACGAATTCGGAAATCTTGAAGGTCCTCGAGAAAAAGGTGCGCCCAATTTACAAACAAATGGCGGCCAAGACAAAGACACGCCCAATGGGCAAACAACCGGGTAGGAAAAAGACACGCACACGACGCGCGTCCAAGCGTCACAGGTGACGCCTGAGGGTCGGCCCGCTCGCCAACACTGATTCTGCACAGCAGCCTCGGCGATCCAATCCTTTGGAGGTGACGCGCCGCGTTCGTGCGACGACGCTCGCGCCTACGCCAACCAGGATATTCCTTTCGAAGAATTGCTTGAGAATCTAAGAGCGCGGGCGCTCGCGCAACCCTTGCCACTGTCGGAAGTCATGCCCAACTTGCACAACGCCTCGTTGTGGCCTATCATGAGTTATCGCGCGCTCACGTTGGGGCACGAACCGCACGCGGCCTCGCGGGACATTGCCTCCACAAGCCGCATCTCGTTAGTACCGGGGCTATCGATCGTCTGCTACGAGACCTTGAGGGGGTGCTTGAACAGATGGTGGCGCAGCCGGAGCGCCCGATTTCAACAATCCGGCTTTCACGCAATCCAACCTGTCGCAACCGCAAGGACCTGCTTCGCCTTTTCTTCGTCGCCGGGCGGCCGACGTCAATCCTGAGGAGCCGGACCATGGGAGAATGGTTGAATCAATTGTATGTCATAGACGACTTGAAAGAGCTGGACCAAAAGAGCCACGAAATTCTCAAGGCCGAGGTTCGCAGGCACTTGGCATCTCATCCGGAGATCATCAAGGTCCTCAAGAAAGAGCTAGACCCAATTTACACGAAACTGGCGTCTAAGCCTCCGCGGCCGAAGTAGGCTTTGGCCTCCCGCGCGCTTCGACAGAGCGATTGTTGATCTAACCGCCAACACGAATTCGAGGAGGGAATGACGCCATGGGAAGTCCGGTCGGAGTATTCAGCAACAAGGAAGTAAAAGGACTCTCGAAACAGGACATAGCGCTGCTCAAGGCGCACGTCCTACACTACATCCAACATTCTGCAGAGATCCGCCGGATACTCAATGCGGACCGGAAACTGCTGAGGAAACTGACGAGGGATCCGCGCATCAACAAGATATTGAGAAGGGAAGCAGCCCCCCTGAAGAAGAGACTGGAGAAGAAATAGCTGTGCCGGCACTGCCGCTGCCAAGGCGGACGAGCTGGCAGCAATAAGGTGACGATCTGCGGGGCGCTGATTGGTTAGCTGTGCTGCTTGCATCGTGCAGCGCCGGAGATGACCATGCGAACCAGTGCAGGCCTTCTTTCTCTTGCTCTGCTCATGTGGGTGGAGGCAGCGAGCGCACAGCAGACCTACTCGTTGAGCGTCAGTCGTCATCGTGCCGTTCCGGCGCTGAGCGATGGGGACGTCAGGCGAATCCTGGCCGACGCGTCCAGGATGCTGCAGAAAAATCCCCGTCATGACGGCGACGACGACGTTGCGTGCAATGTGACGCTCACACTCAAAGGTTCAGTCGGCACCTTCGCGTCGCCTAATACGCCGGTCGTAGACAGGGACAACATCGACGCGGTCCATCGCGTCGATGCCAATGTGGCTGGCGTGGATTTTCACGTAAAGGTCGTCAAGGAGATCAACTTCTGCAGGCCGGATCTACCGGCCGAACCGTTCGTGGGATGCTCGTTTTCCCCGCCTGATTTTCGTTCGATGATTGTCGTTCACCCCAAACTTCATAAGGATGCCCAGGGCCGGCCCCTCTCCAGGTACCCCGATCATCTCCTATGGGCCCATGAGTTCGGGCACCTGACGGGCTCGGGGCATCGGGACGATGATCAGCTTGCGCTGATGACGCGTTGTCCTCTGAACACGCAATTCCTCAATATTTCCGATGCCCGCGTGCGGGTCAACTCGGATGAATGCCGTCGGTTGCTTGCGGGTCCGGGAGTCCGGCCGCCAGATCCTATCCCAGGGACCCCCGCGTGCCGGTCGCCGCGGTGACCAGCGCCCGGCACGCCCTCGTCTCGATTAAAGCCGAGATGCAATGAGCGGGTGGACCTAGCGTCCGCTCTGCGAACAACCCACGACGATCGTCTGCGCATTTGAAATCAGCCAACCATCGTCGGCTGGATGAATGGTCGCAGCAGCATCTCTGCGCTTTACCGCTGCCCACCGGTCAGGTAACTCCGCAATACCTGTCGAGTTCAACAACCAGCGACATGATTGTCGCGACGGTTGTGCTTGCGCGCGACGAACAGCGATGGTTGAGCGGGCGGTATGAAATTTTTGAACGGCCGGAGGAGTCTGTACAGGTGCTCGCGGCACATGCAACAGCGGCATGTTTACTTGCTTATGGGCATCGCGGGTGGACGCAAATGAAGCTTTCCCGCAGACAATTTCTGCCGCTGGTCGCGGGCGCTGTTGCGCTGCCGGCCGTGTCGCGCGGCGCCGGGGCGCAGGGCTACCCGGCGCGGCCGGTGCGCGTGATCGTCGGATTTGCCGCCGGGCAAGCGATCGACATCGTCACACGCATCATCGCTCAGCGGCTGTCGGAGCGGCTCGGCGAGCAATTCATCATCGACAACCGGCCGGGTGCCGGCGGCAATATCGCAACTGAGGCCGTCGTGCGGGCGCTGCCAGATGGCTACACGCTGCTCGCCATCGGCTCCAACAATTTGATCAACGCCACGCTCTACCAAAGGCTCAGCTACAATTTTATCCAAGATATCGCGCCGGTCGCGAGCATCTACCGCGTGCCGCAAGTGATGGAAGTCAATCCTTCATTTCCGGCCAAGACGGTTCCCGAGTTCATCGCCTACGCCAAGGCTCATCCGGGCGAAATCAGTTTTGCTTCGGCGGGAAACGGCTCGGTCGCCCACGTGACCGGCGAGCTGTTCAAAATGATGACCGGCGTCGACATGTTGCATGTCCCTTATCGGGGGGCATCGCTGGCGCTGACCGATCTCATTGCCGGACAAGTGCATGTCATGTTCGACAACATGCCCTCTTCCATCGAACATATCAGGGCCGGCAGGCTGCGCCCCTTGGCGGTGACCGCCGCGACGCGCGTGGAGGCGCTTCCCGACGTTCCGCCACTTGGCGACTTCGTGCCGGGTTTCGAGACAAGCGCGTGGGCCGGTATCGGCGCGCCGAAGGGCACGCCGGCCGAAATCATCGACACGCTCAACCGGGAGACCAACGCCGCGCTCGCCGATCCGACGATCAAGGCACGCGTTGCAGAGCTTGGCGGCGAGGTGCTTGCGCTGTCGCCCAGCGAATACGCAAGCCGCGTCGCGGACGAAACCGACAAGTGGGCCAAGGTCATCAAGTTCTCCGGCACCACGGCGAACTAAGCAACGAAAAACCGCGTGCCGTATCGAGCGCGCATCGATTTATGAGCTGACCCGCCTAAGCGTTACTTGCGCCCCCCACTGCGAATGGGGCGATTGTGCGTTGCACACTGCAGAATAGCGGCAGTGTGACAGACCTCACACTCCCAAGTTCCATGTCAGTGGTAGCCTTCTTCTACCGTATCCCGGCAACCGCGGGATGGGGTGGCTCTTCGGGATTCTCAAGGTTTCATGCTATGAGCGAATTAAGCCCCCTAATATTCACGATCGCGATCTTCCTGGGCGGTGTCGTATCAGGATTTTCCGGTTTTGCTTTTTCAGCCGTCTCAGGCGTTATTCTGCTTCATTTCCTGGAGCCCTTGGTGGCCATTCCGTTGATGATGTGCTGCAGCATCGCGTCCCAAATCAGCTCTTTGGCGGTCATTCGCCAGTTCGTCCAATGGCGTGAGAGCGCGCCTCTCCTTGTCGGAGGTGCCGCCGGAGTACCGATTGCGCTCTACTTCCTGACGCTCACAAACGCCCACGTGTTCCGAATCTTGATCGGCATCTTTCTTGTGATCTATGCGATCTACAGTCTGACCAGACCAGGCTTCGGGATGGTCCGCCAGGCCGCCAGCCCGGTCATTCGTACGATAGTGGGCTTTGCCGGAGGGCTCGTCGGCGGCCTAACGGCGATGCCGGGCTCATTGCCAATCATTTGGTGTGACCTGCGAGGTCTTTCAAAAGAACAGCAAAGGGGCGAGGTTCAACCGTTCATTCTCATGGTGCAAGCCCTTGCCATGACCCTGCTGATTTCTCGGCCCGGCACAAATCGTCCCGACTTTCTTTCGCTTCTTCCATTGGCTATTCCCGCGGTTGTCGCCGGCACCCTGGTCGGCATTTTGCTCTGGGGCAAAATCGACGATGCCAAATTCCGCTATTCCATCTTGTCGATGCTGTTGATCTCAGGCTTGATCTTGATCCGCTAAGGCGCGGCGGTCGCCGGTCGGCCCTGCGCATTCCGACAAGCTATGCCGCGGCGGGTGCGATGCCTTCCTGCTCGCACGAGTTTGCGACGTCACGCACGGTGGCGCGCTGCAGATCGCGCTTCCAGCGCAGATCGTCGAACTGGGTGCCGTGGTGCATCGTGCAGCGGTCATCCCACATCAGCAGATCGTGCACGCGCCAGCGGTGGGTATAAACAAATTGCCGCTGGGTCGCATGGGCGATCAACTCATCAATCAGGCCACGGCCTTCCGCCTCGGGCATGCCCAAAATACGTCCTGCGTGGGACGCGAGGTAAAGCGATTTGCGGCCGGATTGGGGGATCGTGCGCACCAACGCCTGCGGCGCCGGCGGCATTTCCCGTCTCTCTTCTTCGCTGAAATCGCTAAAGCCAAGCCGTGCGCGCGAGTACAAGATCGAATGCTCGGCGACGAGCGATTCGAGCCGACGTTTGATTGGTTCTGGCAGCGCGTCGTAAGCGGCGCGCTCGTCGGCGAACTCGGTGTGCCCGCCGATGGGCGGAATCGTGCGCGCATAAAGCAGCGAGGCGCGCGCCGGCACGCGTTTGAACGAATTGTCGGTATGCCACATCCGGGCGCCCAGCTGGAAACCCCGCCGCCTGCTTTCCTTGCCCCAGATATCGTTCCTGAAATCGAGATTGGAAACGTCGGTGATTTCCTCGCGGACGCGCAGCGGCGTGTCCTTGCGATGAACCCCAATCGATACATCAAGCGGGCCGAAATGGCGCGCGAAGTCCAGATGCTGATCCTGCGAAAGACGCTGATCGGGGAAGATCAGCACCGCGTATTTTGCAAAGGCGTCTTCGATCGCAAGGTAATCGGATGGCTCGATCTGCTGCGACAGATCGATATCGCCGATCTCAGCGGCAAAACTCGGCGTGACGGGAAAAACGCTGATGCTCATAATCTCCTCCACCGCGTGGCGCTGCGGATTGGATCACTTCACATAGATCCATGCAATCAGCATGCGTCCTTCGCCCGCGCCTCGATACGTCCGATGGCCGGAATGCAAAATGGCGCATCGCCCCGGCCACACATTCGCTCGTGACGGCTTAGAGACAAGGATCGAGCAAGGCGCCGCACAAACGGCTTCACATCCATGTGCGCGGACGGTCAGCGCCGCCCGCCATCCGCGCCCGGCCTGCCCTGCCCGTTCGCGCCCGCCGCCAGTCGCTCGAAGCGGATCAGCGAGAAGTGTCCGAGCGGCGGCATGGGGCGGCGTTCGAGCAGGCGCACGCCGCCGTGGCGCTCGGCCCATCGCGCCAGCCGCTGCCAGCGGAATTCCGGCCGCCAGCCCAGCCGCCGCGCGACCGGCGCGAAGCTCTGCTCGAACACGCGCCGCGGCCCCGCCTCGGCGCCGAGATGGTTGACCAGGATGATTTCGCCGCCCGCCTTGGTCACGCGCGCAAACTCGTCGAGCGCCGCCTCGGGGTCGGGCACCGTGGTGATGACGTATTGCG
>Ga0306924_10003451_pt1 | contig 15187 bp, 11 predicted proteins | sample sta12Can44000111_FD_203756 | JGI IMG/M metagenome (GOLD analysis project Ga0306924, IMG submission 203756) | Lab enrichment of tropical soil microbial communities from Luquillo Experimental Forest, Puerto Rico - statanox.12C.anox.44.000.111 (v2)... | ecosystem: Environmental > Terrestrial >... | reverse complement strand
AGCAGATACTTGCGCGACCTGAGGCGGGTCTGGCGTCAATCATCGATCCTACGTCCGCGGCGCGCGAATTGGCGCAATCCTTGAACGTAGCCTGGTATCCCTTTTTCCAGGACATTGCGCCGGAAGACCGACCAGAGGGAATAATTGTTGCCACCCCAAATCAAATGCATGTTGCCAACGGCATGGAGTGCATCGAAGCCGGGTTACCTGTTTTGATCGAAAAGCCGATTGCGGATGACCTGGTCGGCGCCGAGGCGCTGGTCGATAGCGCCGAGCGGCGGGGCGTACCGCTACTCGTCGGACATCATCGCCGGCACGATCCCATAATCCAACGCGCAAAGGAGGAGATCGACAGCGGTCGCCTTGGCCAGATTGTTTCAGTGCACGGCATGTTCTGGCTGATCAAACCCGACGACTATTTTGACGTCGCCTGGCGTCGGGAGAAGGGAGCGGGTCCTATACTCCTCAATCTCATCCACGACGTCGACCTGTTACGCTATCTCTGTGGCGAGATCGTTGCCGTGCAGGCGCGCCCAATCCAACCGAGTCCGCAACTACGCCGTCGATAGACCGCGGTAATCATTTTGCGCTTCGCCTCAGGCGCCTTGGGCACAGTAAACGTGTCCGACACCATCGAGGCGCCGTGGAGCTGGGAATTTACTGCAGGAGAGAATCCGGCTTACAGCCACACACCCGAGACTTGCTATCAAATTGGTGGCAGGCGGACCTCGTTAGCTCTTCCCCAGCTCGATTTGTGGCATCACCCGAGCAAAGCGAGCTGGTGGGCTCCGCTGGAGCGTGAGCGGCTCAGTTTTGTACCGCAACACCCACTCGGCTTGCAGATCGCCAATTTCTGCGCCGTCATCAATGGTACCGCCAAGCCTGTTGTCTCTGGCCGCGAGGGTCTTAACACCCTTCGCGTAATTGACGCTATCAAACGCGCGGCGGAATCCGGGAGTCTCGTATCGGTTTGATCCGCATTGTGTCACAGGCAGCTCCTTTGTCCGCTTTTCGCGGGTAGAGCGGATCTGGAGTAGGGAAGGCCACGATGTCTCAACTGGACCGTAAGCTGACCTAGGGCTGCCGGACCTGGCTTGCTTTGGGGGAAGACCGAAGGCATTTTGGCCTTGGGGGTCATCGGTGAGACGTCAGTAAGAGGAGCAGCGCCGTATCCCTATTCTCTCCGTACGCAGGAGGATGCTTTGGCTCTAACCGAATCCTATGTCGCCGGACCGACCAAGCCTGCGCTCCGAGAGATGACCTTCGGCGACGTCTTGCTCAACGCAGCCAAAGCGGCGCCCGACCGCCTCGCCCTGATTGCAGGCGTTCCGGATCCGGCGCGGCGGCGCAAATGGACTTACGCGCAGCTCTATCGGGAAGCCCAGCGCACCGCGCGCGCGTTGCTCACCCGCTTCAAGCCGGGAGAGCGCGTCGCGGTTTGGGCCCAAAACATCCCGGAATGGGTGATGCTCGAATTTGGCGCCGGCATGGCGGGTATGGTGCTTGTGACCGTGAACCCGGCCTTTCGCGCCAAGGAAGTTGAATATGTGCTGAAGCAGTCGCGCTCAGCGGGCGTTTTCGTGGTCAATGGCTTCCGTGGAAATCCGATGCTTGAGACTGTGCATGGGGTGGCGCCAAACTGCCCCGAACTCCGCGAGATCATTTGCTTCGACGATTGGGATGCTTTCATCAGCGCAGGCGACGACGAGAGCATCAAGCTGCCGATCGTCAGCCCCGACGATCCCGTGATGATTCAGTACACCTCCGGCACGACGGGCTTCCCGAAAGGCGCCTTGCTTCGCCATCGTGGGCTTCTTAACAACGGTGCCGATACAGCCGATCGGATGGGGGTCGACCCCGGGGACGTCTTCATCACCACGATGCCACTGTTTCATACTGGTGGCTGCGTCTGCTGCATGCTCGGCTCGGTCTCCAAGGCGGCGACACAGGTGCTGATCGAGACGTTCGACCCCGCAATCGTGCTTGAGATGTTCGGGACCTATCGCGGCAACGCAATGGTCGCCGTTCCCACGATGCTGATCGCGATGCTGGAGCACCCGACGTTCCCCACAACTGATCTCTCATCCGTCAAAGCGATCTGTTCAGGCGGGTCGACGGTGCCAGCGCCGCTGGTGAAACGGTTCGAGGAAAAACTCGGCGCACAGTTCACAATCGTGTTTGGTCAAACCGAATGCTCTCCGGTCGCGTCGCAAACCCGCACCTTCGACAGTGTTGAGGACAAAGGCGGTACGATCGGGCTGCCGCTTCCCAATATGGAAACCAGGATCGTCGACCCGATTACCGGCAGGACGGTGCCGGTCGGCACCATCGGCGAATTCTGCACCCGCGGCTATCATGTGATGCTTGGTTACTTCGAAATGCCGGAAGCCACCGCGGCCGCGATCGACGCCGATGGTTGGCTGCATACAGGCGATCTTTGCGCGATGGACTCGCGTGGATATTGTACCGTCGAAGGACGCCTGAAGGACATGATCATCCGCGGCGGCGAAAACATCTACCCGCGCGAGCTAGAGGAGTTGTTATTCCAGCATCCCAAGGTCAGCGAAGTCGCTGTAATCGGCGTTCCCCACGAGAGATGGGGTGAAGAGGTCGCTGCGTTCATTCGTCCGGCGTCCGGCGCCGTCATCGATAAGGAGGAGCTGACGGCTTACATGCGCGCTTCGCTCGCTCCGCACAAGACGCCGAAACACTGGTTTGTCGTCGATGCGTTTCCGCTGACGGGATCGGGCAAGATTCAGAAATTCAAACTGCGGGAGGCCTGGACCAAAGGCGAGATGAAGGCGATCTAGCAACGAAGCGCTCGATGTTTCGACAGGGCCACTGCTTGTTGTCGTCTAACCGGCGGGTACGATCGGTCCGACTGTGCCTGCGGCCAGCGCTTCCAGTTCACGCAGACAAGCTTCCGGTGTCCTGCCAGTCGTGTCGATGACGCAGTCCGCGCGTGCATATTCCTGCTCACGTTGGGCAAGCAGGATTTTGAGATGGCTTAGCGCTTTCGGATTGCCGTGCATCGGCCGCATGTCGCCTTGACGAACGACGCGATCGAGATGCTCCTGCGGTGACGCTTTGAGCCATACCGTCATGAACGATCCGAATAAGGCATCTAGTGCCGGACTGTTTGCCACTATGCCGCCAGCCGTCTCGAGGACGATGTAGTCGCTGCGGGCGCTAAGCTCTCTCACAAATTCATTTTCAAGGGTTCGATAGGCTTCGCTGCCGCCCAAGTTGAACAAATCGTCCAGGCTCATTCCAGCTCGTGTCTCAATCTCTCTAGTGATGCTAATGAACGGCAGCCCGTGCCGCTCGGAGAGTAGCCTGCCAATGGTTGATTTGCCGGCTCCACGGAGGCCGAGTAGGGCAACACCCTTAAGCGAGCGCCTGCTATCTTTAAGGTAGCGCTTCAGCAGGTCGAGCGCTCCTTGCTGTTCACGCAAACTCATCGTGCGGAGAAGGTCCGCAAGAGGCCCAAGTAGGGCGGCCGATAGCAGTCCATCGCTGGCAGCACCGTGCGGGGTAGGGAAGAGAGCTACAAGATCAACCGACAAAGCACTGGCCACTCGCGCCAACACACCGATCGAAATGTTGGCGTCGCCGTGTTCGAGCTGGACCAGGTAGCGTTCCGATACGCCGGCTATTTCGGATAGCCGCCTGCGCGACAAGCCCGCCGCTTTCCGCGCCGTGCGGACCCTTGCGCCAACAGTCTGCATTAAATCGTTGGAGGTGACGGTCATTTCTGTTTCCAGGTAAGCGCCTGAGAATCATGAATTTTAATGCACCTAATCTGCTTGATCGCATTGATTCATGTCAAATAATTCACTTTTCACTTGACGTTTGCACTTTAATGCACTATTAGTTAACAAATCAACGAATTTAGTTAACTCTTGGGAGGAGATATGCAATATAATGCATTATCGGCGTTGAGCGTGGCCGGACAACAGGGCTTCATCGATTTCCAAACCTCTCCGGATCGGTACCGCCACTGGAAGCTGAACTGTCAGGGCGAGGTCGCGGAACTCGTCATGGACGTTGATGAGAACGCCGGCCTCTTCGAGGGCTACCAACTCAAGCTCAATTCCTATGATCTCGGCGTCGACATTGAGCTTGCCGATGCACTGCAGCGGCTGAGGTTTGAGCACCCGGAGGTAAAGGTTGTTGTCCTGAAATCGGGCAAGGAGAAGGTGTTCTGTGCCGGCGCAAACATTCGGATGCTCGGCGGTTCAGCGCATGCACACAAGGTCAACTTCTGCAAATTCACGAACGAGACGCGCAACGGGATGGAGGACAGCTCCGAGTTCTCCGGCCAGAAATTTCTTTGCGCGGTGAAGGGAACGGCTGCCGGCGGTGGTTACGAGCTCGCGCTGGCGTGCGATGAAATTCTTCTGGCCGATGACGGCAGCTCTACCGTCTCGTTGCCCGAGATCCCGCTGCTTGCCGTATTGCCCGGCACCGGGGGCCTGACCCGCGTCACCGACAAGCGCAAGGTCCGCCGAGATCGTGCCGACGCCTTCTGTACCGTCGAGGAGGGGGTCAAAGGAAAGCGGGCGGTTGAATGGCGTCTGGTGGACGCTGTCGCGCCGAACTCCAAGTTCGATGCGAAGGTGGTGGAGATGGCGAAGAGGCTGGCGGAGAAATCCGATCGGCCAGCAGGAGCAACGGGCATCGCTCTGCCACCCCTCAAGCGAGAACTGTCGGACGGCGCGATCTCTTACTCGCTGGTCAGAGTTGAAATTGACCGAGCCGCACGCAGGGCTACGATCACGCTCAGTGGCCCGTCCGGGACAGCTCCGAAGACAGTGGACGAAATCCAGGCGCAGGGCGCGGATTTCTACTCTCTGAAGCTCGCACGCGAGCTCGATGATGCAATTCTTCATCTTCGACTCAACGAACTGGAGATCGGAACGATCATATTCAGGACGGTGGGTGACCCTGAGCAGGTTCTTGCTTACGACGCGCTGCTCGACGCTAATCGCAGCAACTGGCTCGTCCGTGAAATCATCAATTTCTGGAAGCGGGTTCTGAAGCGGATTGACGTCACATCCCGTTCGCTCGTCGCGCTGGTTGAGCCCGGCTCCTGCTTTGCCGGCACTCTCGCCGAGATTGTCTTCGCATGTGATCGGTCGTTCATGTTCGCAGGCACGATTAGAGGCGACAACCGGCCGGAGGCAACGATCTCGCTGTCTGCCCTGAACTTCGGATCCTATCCGATGTCGAATGGCATAACGCGTCTCGACACGCGGTTTCTCGGTGAGCCTGAAAGCGTCGAGAAGGCCAAACGAACCATCGGAACGAGCCTCGATGCAAGCGACGCTGATACGCTCGGTCTTGTTACCGAAGCCTGCGACGAAATCGATTGGGACGATGCAGTCAGGATCTTCCTCGAAGAGCGCTCCAGTTTCTCGCCGGACGGCCTCACTGGCCTCGAAGCTAACCTGCGGTTCGGTGGACCGGAGACAATGGAGACAAAAATCTTCGGGCGTCTCACCGCCTGGCAGAACTGGATTTTCAATCGCCCGAATGCCGTCGGTCCCAACGGCGCCCTGAAACGCTATGGCACTGGCGTCAAGGGCGAATTCAATCAGGAGCGCGTGTGAGCCGCTGGGTTGCGCCGGCGCGCGCCTGTGCAACGAACCTCATGCCGCAATTGCCATTCGTATTACCACTATCGCTCTAAAGGAGTAGGACATGTCCGGATCTTCCGCATCAGCAGTGCTTGGCGCCGTCGATTATTCGACCAAAATTCCGAACAATGTGAACCTCGTAAGCGACGCTCGTGTGCTCAAGGCACTCGAACAATGGCACCCAGGCTACATCGATTGGTGGATGACGATGGGACCGGAGGGATTCCAGACCTCGGAGGTCTATCTTCGAACCGCCGTCTCGATCGACCCAAAGGGCTGGGCAAAGTTTGACTACGTCAAAATGCCTGAATACCGCTGGGGCATTTTACTCGCTCCGCAGGACGAAAACCGCTTGGTGAACTTCGGCGCCCACAAGGGCGAGAAGGCCTGGCAGGATGTGCCGGGCGAATATAGGGCGATGCTGCGCCGCCTGATCGTGATCCAGGGCGATACCGAGCCGGCAAGCGTTGAGCAGCAACGCTTCCTGGGTGCGACGGCTCCATCCCTCTATGACATGCGTAACCTATTCCAGGTCAACGTCGAGGAGGGGCGTCATCTCTGGGCGATGGTCTATCTGCTCCACAAATATTTCGGCAAAGATGGCCGCGAGGAAGCCGACGGCTTGTTGCAACGTCGATCCGGCGACGCAGACAAGCCTCGCATGCTGGGTGCCTTCAACGAGGAAACTCCGGACTGGCTTTCCTTCTTCATGTTCACCTATTTCACCGATCGCGATGGCAAGATGCAACTTGAGAGCCTTGCCCAGTCCGGTTTCGATCCGTTGTCGCGGACCTGTCGGTTTATGCTGACCGAAGAAGCTCATCACATGTTTGTCGGCGAAACCGGGGTCGGTCGGACGATCGAGCGCACCTGCGAGGCGATGAAGGCCGCCGGCATCGAAGACCCCTATGAGATCGCTCGTGTGAGAGCGCTGGGTGTCATTGATTTGCCGACCATCCAGAAAAAGGCAAACCTCCATTACTCGCTGTCGCTTGATTTGTTCGGCTCGGAGGTCTCGACCAACGCCGCGAATTTCTACAACGCTGGTCTCAAGGGGCGTTTTATGGAGACCAAGATCGAGGACGATCATGTCCTGACCAGCGCCAATTACCCGGTCCTTAAGCTGGTCGATGGACAAATCCGCTCGGTAGACGAGCCGGCGTTGACGGCGATCAACATGAGGCTTCGCGACGACTACAGCAAGGACTGCCAAGGTGGCGTCAATCGCTGGAACACCATCATTCAGAAGTCCGGAATCAAGTTCGAACTGACGCTGCCCTCTGTTGCGTTCAACCGTCACATTGGGGAGTTCAAGGATATTCACGCCTCTCCCGATGGCAAGCTGCTGACTGACGAGCAGTGGATCAAGAACCGCGATAACTGGCTCCCTTCCAAGGCCGACGGCGATTTCATCGCATCGTTGATGAAGCCATGCTGGGAGCCGGGAAAGTACGCGAGCTGGATCGCTGCGCCCAAGGTTGGCATTGATCACAAGGCCGGCGACTTCGAATATGTAAGGATTTACGGAGTGTAAGCCGGCTCAAAAAGAGGGCAGGCGAGTAAGCCTGCCCTCTCTTTCAAAAGAGAAATACGTAAGCGACGCGAAGGAAATCTTCCGGCGAGGAAACGCATTATGACCGCGCAACCTGCACAGGGCGAGTTCAAGAAGCAGCACCTGATCGATCCTGAAATCTGTATCCGGTGCAACACCTGCGAGGCGACCTGTCCGGTCAATGCCATCACGCACGATGCGAACAACTATGTCGTCGACATCGAGAAATGCAATTTTTGTTTGGATTGCATCGCGCCGTGCCCTACGGGCTCTATCGATAATTGGCGTGTAATCAAGGAAGCCTATTCCCTTGAGGAACAATTGTCATGGACCGAGTTGCCAAAGCAGGAGGACCTTGGCGACGCAGCGATCGACACCGTACAGGCGGTCGACAATGATGTCGTCAGGATGCTCGACGGTGCGCATGCGGGGGCGGGAGGTAAAGTTGTTCCTCCAGCATCGGCTTCGAAACCTGCGGTCAATCTCTATCGTCGCGACAAAATGGCGGTTGCCACGGTGCAAGGGAATTTTCGTATCACTGCACCAGGGACGGAGAGCGATATCCACCATATCGTTCTCGGCTTCGGCGAACAGGTATTCCCGGTCCTGGAGGGGCAGTCGATCGGCATTGTCCCGCCGGGTACGCGCTCTGACGGCAAGCCGCACGACATACGTCTTTATTCCATCGCTTCGGCGCGAGACGGCGAGAAGCGGAATGCCAACAACGTTTCGCTTACGATCAAGCGCGTCAAGGAAGGCATAGGGTCGAACTATATGTGTGACCTCAAGGTCGGCGAGAAGGTCGAAGTAACCGGTCCATTCGGTGCGACATTTCTCATGCCGAACGACGCCAATGCCAACATTGTCATGATCTGTACCGGTACGGGCTCGGCACCGTTTCGTGCCTTCACCGAGCGGCGACGGCGCGCCATGGCCAATGCGCCGGGGCGGATGATCATGTTCTTTGGGGCTCGCACGCCCCAGGAGCTTCCCTACTTCGGACCGCTTCAGAAGGTGCCGCGTACTTTGCTCGAGAGCCATCTCGTTTTTTCCCGGATACCGGGGGCCGACAAGGAATATGTGCAAGACCGTATTCGCACCGAATCCAAGACGATCGCCGCGCTGCTGACGGACGTCAATACGCACGTCTACATCTGTGGCCTCAAGGGCATGGAAGCGGGAGTGGAGGAAGCGCTGGCCGATGTGTGCCGAAAGCATGGGCAGGATTGGGCCGCGCTGAAACCGACGATGCGCGCGAGCGGCCGCTATCACGTGGAGACCTATTGAGGCCTGTTGGCCATTTGGTGGTTGAAGCTGGTCTGATTGAAGCATCGAAAGTGCGAGCCATCTTGGCGGGTCGCAAACATTCGCTTTGAACTCGGTGGGAGAAAGAATGAGCCAGGCATCAGCACCTTTTTCGGCAAATGTTCAGCCGCCGCCCGATAATTTCAATTTTGCCGAATATTTGCTTTCACAAAACACCACGCGCCCGGAAAAAATCGCGTTCGTCGACGACGACAAAGCGCTAACTTACTGCGAACTGGAAGACAGGGTTCGTCGTCTCGCTACCGGCTTGCGAGAGCTTGGCATCAAGCGCGAGGAACGCGTCCTTCTGGCGATGCAGGACGTAAACGACTGGCCGGTTGCTTTCCTCGGAGCGATCCATGCTGGCGTCGTACCAGTGGCCGTCAACACCCTTCTGACAGCCGACGATTACGCATACATGCTTGAGCATTCGAGGGCACAGGCCATTCTGGCGAGCGGGGCGGTGCTCCCGGCGCTGAAGGCCGCACTGACGAAGTCTGATCACGAAGTACGCAAGGTCATCGTATCGCGACCGGCAAGCCCGTTGGATTTTGGCGAAGTGGCGTTCGATGCCCTCATCGGGGCGTCCCCTCCCATGCTTCGCGCAGCACGCACCCAGGCGGACGAGCCAGCCTTCTGGCTCTATTCTTCCGGTTCAACAGGACGACCAAAAGGCACGGTTCACTCGCATGCCAATCCGTACTGGACCGGCGAATTGTATGGCAAATCGACTCTCGGTCTTGGTGAAAGCGATGTCTGTTTCTCGGCCGCAAAGCTATTCTTCGCCTATGGGCTTGGCAACGCATTGACCTTTCCCATGAGTGTCGGGGCGTCAGTCATTCTGATGCCGGGCCGTCCGACTCCAGAAGAGACGTTCAAGCGCTGGACGGGCGGCGTCGGCGGTCTTAGGCCGACCGTGTTCTTCGGAGCGCCGACCGGCTTCGCAGGGATGCTTGCATCTTCCGCCCTTCCGAAGCGCGAAGAAGTATCGCTAAGACTAGTGTCCTCGGCGGGTGAGGCGTTACCAGCCGAGCTTGGCGAACGATTCAAACAACATTTCGGCGTCGATATCGTCGATGGGATCGGGTCAACCGAAATGCTCCACATTTTCCTGTCTAACCGGCCCGACGCGGTGCGTTACGGCACCACCGGGTGGCCAGTCCCCGGCTACACGATAGAACTACGTGGCGAAGATGGCAGCGCTCCCCAGGATGGAGAACCCGGCGATCTCTACATTCATGGACCGTCTTCAGCCATGATGTACTGGGGAAATCGCACCAAGACTCGTGAGACGTTCCAAGGCGGCTGGACCAAGAGCGGCGACAAGTACATCAGAAACTCTGATGGAACCTATACCTATGCCGGCCGCAGTGACGACATGCTCAAGGTCAGCGGCATCTATGTAAGCCCATTTGAAGTCGAGGCGACAATCGCTCAGCATCCATCAGTGCTCGAAGCTGCGGTCGTCGGTGTTCCCGATGCGGAGGGGCTCACCAAGACAAAGGCCTTTGTGGTCCTCAAGCCTGGAGCGAGGGCCAGCGACGGCGAGCTGAAGTCGTTCGTCAAGGATCGGCTGGCGCCGTACAAATATCCCCGCGTCATCGAGTTCATTTCGGAATTGCCAAAAACTGCAACCGGAAAAATTCAGCGCTTCAAGCTTAGAACAATGGGGTTGCAGGTCCCCGACTCTCAGTCTTGAGAGACAATACCCTGATTAATTCGCGTGTTCAGTTGGGAACGTCCGATGATCGTCTGCTCCTGCAACTTCCTGAGCGAGTCTCAAGTGAGGTCTGCCATCGGTAGTGATATGCCTCGTCTGCGGATGAGCCAAGTCTATCGCTCGCTCGGTTGCACGGCAGAATGCGGCCGCTGTTGCCACACGATAAAAATCATACTCGAGGAAATCAGACGATTTGTGACGACTGAGGCTCTGGCTATTGGGTCCACCGAAGTTCATTGCTGTCTGGACGCGGCGGAAATATCGAAACGTTAGCTCTTCTTCGCGGCGTCAGTATTCGTCGGATCAAAAACCGTAGCGGGGTGTCTGGGAGAGGCGGGCCCTGAGTAAGATCTCATTTCGCCGCAAAACGGCTTTACAGCCGCCTGCACAACTTCGTCGTCGTCAAACGCCCTGTGCAGCGGGCCCGTCTCACATGACTTCGGGTTCATGACCTTGTCGCCGCCCCATCTAAAATGATGAGCGATCGATAAGCCCATGCATCAATGACGCCTAAACTCTTGTCGTCGACTTTCCAGGGCAAACCGGATTTGCGGCTAGCCCTTGCCGGGAGCTCGATAATGGCTCGCTGCTTTGGAAGCTTTTTCGGCCACCGCTTTGAATTCCGCTCCAGTCCAAGCTCTTGCAGTTTTCACGTCAGAAATTGTGCCCGACGCCACCGCTGCCAACATCGCGGCGATGATGGATTCGGCTTCGTTAGCCTCAGAGATGACCATGAAGTCGGTGTCGCCAGTTGTGAAGTAGAAGCTCAAAAGCTTGCCGCCTGCACCCTCAATCAGCTTGCGCACAGCCGGCTCCCGATCTTCGGGTGCGCCAACCAATCCCTTGGCATAATTCTGGGTGAAGCAACCACGCGTAACCAATCTGATCATAACGCCCTCCATTTCTTTTTGAGCTTGTTGCAACCGATGGATGATGATTGACACAGAGAGTTTTTGGCGATCATCAGGCCTGCCTCGCAAGGACTATTGAGATGGATCAATCCAACGGATTTTGGGGTTTCATGTCATCGCCGGACAAGCAGCCTTCCGCCGAGCAAAGCCGGCGAGCCAAGATGGAGCGCTTCCAGCCAAGGTGATTGCGGAATGCTCGTGCTCGCCGTCTCGATGACCACTTGGTTAGTTGCATTGGTCTGGATCACTTACCTATTGATCGTTGCGTCTTGTGTCCTAGGCAACGCGGGGGTGTTATGCAGTAAAATGGCTCCATCGCGTTGATTGTCGGAGTAAACAGCGTTGGCCAAGCGCGGAAACTCTCCAAAGGAGAAACGCCGTGTCAGTCTTGAGTATCATTGTGGGGACCTGGGTAGTGCTGAACGCCGCCATATTCGTCGCGATGACGTTGCGGCGCGATCAGCCTTCCGTTGGTTGGGAGAACTCAAACGCCCTGGACATGCACCGAAGATAGGCAACGCCAATCTTTATAGCGGTCAATACCCGACCAGCTATGCACGACGGTGCCGCAGTCTGTGCAATTGAAAGTGCCGGGCGTGGGTTTCCGCGGGATTTGTTCCCAAGCCGCCTCGTACCAAGCGCCACAGCCCTGGCATTTGAATATTTCGGCGATCATCATCAGACCTAAAATACGCTCGCCTCGTGACGGCCATTTGATGGATCAACCCAGCCGGCGATAGCCTATTCCCCCAACCCGGCCTTCGCGTCGTGGGCGGGCTCTATGCGGCAGATGCCGTGGGGAGACCGTGCCAGTCTCCTGGTCAAGGTCGCAGCGTCAGGCGGGCGAGCGGTCCCACCCGGCCCCAGTGAAATCAAGATTTCTCCTAAGTCGTGGCGGCGCCTGTCGCTTTTTAGACCTTCATAGCGCAGTATTGCCGAGCAAGGACAATAGGAGGAGGCATCACCCAATGCCGACGAAAGACGGCTTTACTCCGGAACATCCTTTGCCTCTCTTTCTCGTTGAACATGATGAGCCGGGTGTCGGGGAAGCTTGGGAAACAACGGTTACTTCCTCGCGAATCCTAAAGACGAGCATTCTGGTTGTAACGGCGTCGTTGATCGCGTTTCTATTGGTGGAAAATCCAGCAACGCTCTTTGCGAACGTCATGGCTTTGCTGATCGACAAATCGGCTCTTCAGCCCGTCAACGGTCAATCGATGCCAACCATTCGATCAGCCTCCGGCGCTCAGGCTTTGCCGCCGACAGCAAGAAACGAGCCGACGCGCGATGAAATTGTTGCCGCTTTCGAACCTGATCAGAGTCGGAGCGAAAGTGAGCCATCGGCTGCAGCCCTGTTGAGGCAATTCCAGGCTTGGGCGGCCGAGAAGGATGCGCAGGCACAGGTCGGGCCTGTGCAGCCTGTTGAAGCAGTCCCGGAACCGGTTGTGCAAAATGCCCCAGCCAAGGTTGTAGAAGATGCTCGAGCACCTGTCCGCCAAAAGTACCGCCAAGTCCGGCCCATCCGAAATGCGCGGGCAGAGGTACGGCCCGTGCAAAGCCCCGGAAAAAGGGCGCGTCGAAAGCAAAATGCAGGGGTACAGGTGCCGCCCGCACAAGATGCCCGAGCGCAGAACCAGTCTGTGCAAGATGCTCAGGCGCCGTCGTTCCTGCAAGGCCTCGGTTTGCGCAATTAGAACCTGGCAGGAAGTGACTTTGGCGCGAGGTATTTTTCGATAGCGGCTGCTCCCCGAGAATCGTATTTGATGCGTTATGAAGACGTTTTGCGTTGCTTCACTTCTTGCCACCTTGTCACTCGGAGGATGCTGTTCATCCGGTGCCAGTTGCAATGCGCCCTTACCGGTAGCCACTGCTAACTGGGATGGCTTAGGCCAGGCGCCCTCCGATGGCATGCGGTCCCCTCCAGCAAAGCAGCGGGTTTCGCACAATGAAACCAAGGCTAAAGGTGAAGATCCGACATCTGGCCAGCGTTACGCGACGGGCGACGATCTGCAGTATGATGACGATCGGCTGAAGCAAAAGCTAGTTATCTGCCGCGGCTGCGGAGCTCACGGCGATAACACTCCCCAAAACAAATCCATGACTTCCGTCCCGCGTGATTGGAACAGCGATTGACATAGCAGCGCGCAGGCATTCCGCGTCTGGCCCGTGCCTTGGATTGCTGGACGCCTGACGCGTGAGGCACGGACGAAAGGGGCAAGGGAAAGCACCTTCAATCGGCCGCTGGAGAATCCGTAGATGGGGGTAGCTTAGGCATCGGACTCTTGATCGGGCCATCCGTAACACGAAATTCCCGCTGCATGCGTTCGACGATGGGAGTCAAAGCTTCCCTGGCTACCTTTCGATCCGCTCGGCCAAATTTTATTCCCCGAAGCTCCCAGGTTGCACCCAGACGCGATCTCGGTGTTGTGCGCTGGACAATCACACCCACGAAGGCTTCGCAGCCAGGGGCAGCCTTAACTGCTTCCGTGATCGTCAACTCGAGTTCTTCGGTTGTTTTTGATACCCGACCGTCTCTGCTCCACCACCTCTTGGGCGGCGCCGAGGCGGTCGTCTGCTCGATCAAAGGTTGGACGCCTTGTCGAACTGGCTTTGAGGATGAAAATTTAGTTTCAACAGTCGTCTTAAAATTTGCAGGTCGCTTGGGTAACCCTCCGGCCTTCGGCGCGGCCCAGCGGACAAGTGTCCCAATATAGAATTTCATTTCTCGATCTTTAGCGGGGAAATCCTCGTCACAAAGGGCTAAAATGGATTAGTACAAGCGAACAGCGGGCTATTTTCGAAGTCGTTGCACCGCACTATCCTAGAAAAGCTAACTTTGGCGCCATGTCATCGCCGGAAAAGCAGCTCTCCGCCGAGCAAAGCCGGCAGGACAAGTTGACGCGCTTGCGACGAAAGCTGATCGCTGGATTGTGGATACTTGTGCTCGCCGTCTCGCTGACGGGTTGGTTAGTTGCACTGGCCTGGATCGCTTACCGGTTGGTCAGGCGCCTGGTGTCTTAGAAAAGGCGCCTTTGGCATGTTCCATCGATGGAACCAATTCTGTCGCTATCTGTTCCTTCATCACAGCCCGGCGATCTGAAAATAAATGAAATCGGGCGGAAATTCTCCCAAGGAGAAAGGCCATGTTAGCCTTGAGTATCTTTGTGGGGGGCTGGCTGGCGCTAAATGCAGTTGTGTTCTCCGTATTGATGCTTCGGCGCGATCGGCCGGTGCCGAGAGATCGACTATTCCGATGGGTGGTCGGCGATGAAGTCCACGATCGACAGGGTGATCTCGCCGCGATTGGCGCGTGCTTGCGCGAGCGCAGCAGCGGCGTCGTCGGTCACGTCGCGGGACCAGCGCTCGGCGGTGTTGAAAGCGATGATGCGGACTGGCGACGAATACTGGCCCTTGATCAGGTGGCGGATCAGCGTAGCGCGGTCGGTGTCGACTCATCCGTTTCTCGCCAGGAGCGGCGAAGCCGGCCGCCGAAATTATCGAGGACGAGATAGACGTCTCGGCTGAAGGCGTGCGGTAGTCCGGTACACTGGATCGATGCGCGCTGAGGCGTCTGTAAAGACGTCCAATGCGCCTCTGCGGATTGTGAGGGACGTGTCCGCCCATTACGATAGCGTAGCGATTCATGGGCCTCCGGTCGAGATCACAGAGGACCATTGCAGCGCGTCTATCTGACCTGGCTTGCGAAGCAGATGCAAACCCATGAGTAAGGTCTGGATCGAAGCGGCACTGAATGGACCATGGGGGCGCGAGAGGCAGCCCGGTATTCCCATGACCGTCGACGATATCGTGGCAGATGGTCTGGCTGCGGCCGATGCGGGCGCTGCCATCATTCATCTCCATGCCTATGACCCTGCAACTGGCCGACAAAACGACGAATGGGAAACTTACGCTCGGATCATTGAGGGGATTAAGGCCAAAGCGGACGTCATTGTCTATCCGACCATTCCTCTCGCAGGCTCGGATTATGCGAGCGCTAACGCGCAGCGTCGGTTCGCGCATACGGCGGAGCTTGCAAAACGCGGCCTGCTTGAATGGTCCG
>Ga0306924_10003450_pt1 | contig 15191 bp, 14 predicted proteins | sample sta12Can44000111_FD_203756 | JGI IMG/M metagenome (GOLD analysis project Ga0306924, IMG submission 203756) | Lab enrichment of tropical soil microbial communities from Luquillo Experimental Forest, Puerto Rico - statanox.12C.anox.44.000.111 (v2)... | ecosystem: Environmental > Terrestrial >... | reverse complement strand
GAGCCCGTTCGTGCTGCCGCGGGGGTAAGGGCGGATGTATCGGGTGTGGGCGCTCATCGAGCGTGAGCTGCGCCGATTCAGGCGCAGTCCGACCCTGATGGTCATGTCGCTCCTGTTTCCGGTGGTCCAGCTCGTCGTGCTCGGCTACGCGTTCGGCGGCAACGTGAAGCACCTGCGCGTCGGCGTGGTCGATCAGGACCACGGGCTGTCGGCCGTCAAGGTGCGCGAGCTCACGCGGGCGGTCGCCGGCGGCGCCAGGACCTTCGACGTGATCGAGTACGCCGACTCCGGCCACGCGCTGCGTGACCTCCGCGACGGCCGCCTCAATGGCGTGCTGTTGATCCCGCCCGAGTTCTCGCGAAAGACGCTGGCGAACACCGATCCGCGCCTGGCGTTGATCGAAGACAACACCGACAACGTGGTCGCCTCGACGCTCGCCGCGACGGCCGGTGGCCTCGTGCAGGCCTTCAACGAGCCGTCGGTGGACGCGCGCCGCCTGCCGCGGCAGGTCTCCCTCGACGTGATCGAGATCTATCCCTACGTGCCGTACGTCCAGTACCTGCTGCCCGGCTCGATCGTCATGGCCGTGTTCATGATGGTGATGATCGGGGGCGGCATCATCTACATCGACGACAAGGCCCGTGGCCTGCACGAGGGCTACCTGGTGACGCCGGTCACCAAGCTGGAGCTCATCGCCGGCTTCAACCTGTCGGGTGCGATCAAGGCAGTGCTAGCGGGCACGGTCCTCATGCTGGTCGGCTCGTTGATCGCCGGTATCCCGGACCCACTCGCTCCGTTGCGGCTGCTCAAGCTCCTGGTCGTCATCACGGTGGCGGCGCTGGCCCTGGTCAGCCTGATGTTCCTCCTGATGGTGCGGGTGAACGATCCCCTCGTTCCGCGCGCGATCTTTGGCGTGCTGAACACCGTGCTCTACTTCCCCAGCGGCGCCGTCTACCCGCAGGAAGGCTTCCCCGCCTGGCTGCAGGCGATCGCCGCCGTCGACCCATTCACGTATGCCGTCCACGCCCTGAAGAGTCTCTTGCTGAAGAACACCGGATTCGGCGCGATCTCGCTCGATCTTGCGTACCTCCTCGCCTTCGCGGCGGTGGCGATGGCCCTCGCGACCTTGCTGTTCCGCCGCACGCTCTGAGCGCGGCTCGCGACCTCCGGAAATTTGGGTCGGGCTCGTCGACCGGCGCGGGCCGCGAACGCGCAGTATAATCGCCCACGCCGAGCGAAACGCTGAGCGCGCACGGAGGAAGCCACATGCACGTCGGCCTCGTGATGGAATGCGACTACCGCGAGGGTAGGACCCAGGAACAGGCATTCGCCGAGGCGATGGACATCGCCGAGATCGCGGAGACCGAGGGGCTCGACGGCGTCTGGCTGGCCGAGCGGCACTTCGCCATGCACAGAAGGCCGACCGATCCGATGGGAGCGGGCATCCCGTCGATCGCGTCGGTGCCGCTGGTGCTGGGCGCCGCGATCGCCGCGCGCACCAGCCGCGTGCGGATCGGCACCGGCGTCAGCGTGCTCCCGCTCTGCCACCCGATTCGCACCGCTGAGGAGGCCGCCACCGTCGATCAGATCAGCAGGGGCCGTCTCGACTTCGGCGTCGGGCGCAGCGGTTTTCCACGCGCCTACTCGGGGTACGGCGTGCGCTACGACGAGAGCCGCGAGCGCTTCCAGGAGTCGCTCGACCTGATCTTGAAATCCTGGACCCAGGAAGGTTTCACGCACACCGGCAAGTACTTCTCGACCGACAATCTGACCGTCGTCCCGCGCCCGTTTCAGAAGCCGCATCCGCCGATCTGGGTGGCGGCCACGACGCCCGACACGTTTCCGATGGTCGGGCGCATGGGCTTTTCGCTCGTCACCGGCCTGCGCGGCTTCGACGTGCCCGAGGCCGTGGGGTATCTCGCGGCGTACCGGGCCGCACGGCGCGAGCACGGCCACGCCGGAGACGGCAACGTCTACCTGCGCATTCCCGTGTACGTGGCCGACACCGCCGCCCAGGCGCGCTCCGAGCCGGAAGACAGCACGATGCGGTCGTATCGCCGGCTGGCCGAGAACTTCGCCTCGTCGGTCGGCGCGACCGGGACGACGACGTCCGAAGAGCGTGCCGAGCGTGCCGAGCGCCTGTCGAGCCTGACCTACGACGACGTGCTACGCGACCGCGTCGCGTACGGCACGCCGGACATGGTCGTCGACCGGCTCTCGCGGCTGCGTGATCAGCTCGGCCTGAGCGGCGTCATCATCGAGTCGAACGTCGGCGGGCGGATCCCGCTCGAGCGCGTGCTCCACTCGATCCGCCTCTACGCACGAGAGGTCGCCCCGCGGCTGCGCTGATCCGCGGCGACGAGGGCGGCCGTGGTGCGCGCTGCAGGCCGTCGCGGGGCTGGGGCCCCGCCGGCCGAGGCGCGCATATGAAGAAGAGGAGAGCGTCATGACGGACAATCGTCGATCCTACGTGTACGTGGGCCTGGCGGGCGAAACCGCCCCCGGACGCCCGGTCAAGTCCGGTCTGTATCGGATGGCCGCCGACGACGATCGCTGGGAGCTCACGACCCGCGGGCTTCCCGAGGCGCCTGCGATCCGCGCCCTCGCCACGCATCCCGAGAATCCCGAGATCGTGTATGTCGGCACACAGGACGGCCCGTATCGCAGCACCGACCACGGCCAGCACTGGGAGAAGCTCGACGTGCCGGACCACGGCCTGCCGGTCTGGTCCCTGGCGTTCGATCCGCGCGACGCGCAGATCGTGTACGCCGGGTACGAGAACTGCGAGATCTATCGCAGCGACGACGGCGGCGAGCGCTGGCGGCAGCTGCCAGTCACCGTGCGTTTTCCCGAGGTGACGGTGGCCCCGGGGTCCAACCCGGCCAAGCGTGTCCTGAAGCTGGCCGCGAACCCGGCGAATCCTGACGAGATCTACGGCGCCGTCGAGGTCGGCGGCGTCATCAGGAGTCTCGACGGCGGCGAGCACTGGGAGAACATGAGCCACGGGCAGTACGTCAACGACGACACCGTCGACATGCACGGCGTGCTGGTCGGCCGCTGGCGCCCCGGCCAGGTCTTCGCGATCGGCCGCGCCGGACTCTTTTCGAGCGCCGACCGCGGCGAGCACTGGGCCAGCGCGCGGCTCGAGCCCCTGAACCCCAACGGACAGACCTACTGCCGCGACATCCGCGAGACTCCCGGCGATTCGAAGACCATCTGGGTCGCCGCGGGCGCGACGTTCCAGAGCGAGGTCGGCGTGCTGTTCCGCAGCAAGGACGGCGGCGCCAGCTGGGCGAGGGTGGACATGGGCGTGAAGCCGCGCACCACGATGTTCGCGCTCGCCTTCGACGGCCGTCAGCCCGGGCGCATGTACTGCGCAACCAGCGGCGGCGAGGTCTTCGGCAGCGAGAACGGCGGTCAGAGCTGGACCGCGCGCCCGCTGCCGGAAGGCGCCACGCAGGTCTACGCGATGGGCTGCGCGTAGTGGCGCGCCCGCCCGCAGCGGGAGCGCTCGCCTGACACGATAGAATCCAGGCCATGGGCGGGCGTGCCGTCGAGCGCAGACTCGCCGCCATCCTCAGCGCCGACGTCGAAGGCTACAGCCGCCTCATGGGCGACGACGAGGTGGCGACCGTGCGCGCCATCACCGAGAATCGCGCGGTGATCGCCACGGCGGTCGCCGGCCACGGCGGACGTGTCGTGGACGCTCCCGGCGACAACGTGCTCGCGGAGTTCGCGAGCGTCGTCGACGCCGTGCAGAGTGCGGTCGACATCCAGCGCGAGCTCCAGTCGCGCAACGCCGAGCTCCCGCTCTCGCGGCGGATGCGCTTCCGCATCGGCATCAACCTCGGCGACGTCATCGTCGAGGGTGAGCGACTCTACGGCGACGGCGTCAACATCGCGGCGCGCCTGGAGAGCTTGGCCGAGGGCGGCGGCATCTGTATCTCGGGCACGGCCTACGACCAGATCGAAGGCAAGCTGCCACTCACCTGCGAGTTCGCCGGCGAGCACACCGTCAAGAACATCGCCCGACCGGTTCGCGTCTACCGCCTTCGCCTCGACTCGAGCGAGCCGCCGGCGCCGTCGCGGCGCGGCGCGTCGCGCTCGATGGCGATCGGCGCCGTCGTGATCGTGCTGGTGCTCCTGGGCGGCGCCGGCTGGGTCGGCTGGCGCTGGCTCAAGCCGCCCGAGACCGCCGGCCTGCCGCTGCCGGACAGGCCGTCCGTGGCGGTGCTGCCGTTCGCCAACCTCAGCCAGGACCCGGCTCAGGAATTTTTCAGCGACGGCGTCACCGAGGACCTGATCACCGGGCTCTCCAAGGTCTCCGGGCTCTTCGTCATCGCGCGAAACTCGGTCTTCACCTACAAGGGCAGGGCGGTGCAGATCCGCGAGGTGGGCCGCGACCTCGGTGTGCGCTACGTCCTGGAGGGCGGCGTGCAGCGTTCGGGCAACCGCGTGCGCATTACGGCGCAGCTGGTGGACGCGACGACCGGCTATCACATCTGGGCCGAGCGCTACGACCGAGAGGTGAGCGACATCTTCGCCCTCCAGGACGAGGTCAGCCAGCAGATCGTTCGGGCCATGGCGGTGAAGCTCACCGAAGCCGAGCGGATTCGTCTGGGCCGGCCGCCGACCGGAGTGCTCGAGGCCTACGATCTCGTGCTGCGCGGAAACGAAGCGCGCTACCGCACGACGCGCGAGGCCAACGCCGAGGCGCGGCGCCTGTTCGTGCAGGCGCTCGATCTCGATCCCAACTACGCGCGAGCCTACCTGGGGCTGGCCTGGACGCAGCTACAGAGCTGGCAGTCTCTGTGGACCGCCGATCGCGACAGCCTCGCGCGCGCCCGCGGGCTCGCCGAGAAGGCGATGGCGCTCGACGACACCCTGGTGGGCGCCTACCACGTGATCGCGCAGGTCCATCTGTGGATGAAGGAGCACGACACCGCGATCGCGGTGGCCGAGCGCGCCGTGGAGCTCGCGCCGAACGACGCTGACGGCTACGAGACCCTGGCCGAGATCCTCGGCTGGTCGGGCCGACCCGAGCAGAGCCTGAGCCGGATCCGTGAAGCGATCCGTCTCAACCCGCACTGTCCCTTCTTCTATCTGTGGACGCTCGGCCACGCCTACTACCTGATGGGCCGCCGGCAGGAAGCGCTCGACACGTTCGCCAAGCTACTGAAGGAGAATCCCAACTTCTCCGGCGCGCAAGCCTTCAGCGCCGTGCTGCTCGATGAGCTCGGCCGCACGCGGGAAGCGCGCGAGGCGTGGGCCAGGGCGGGTGCCTTGACCCCGGGGGTGTCGATGGGGAGCCTCCGCGACCGGCTCCCCTACAAACGTCCAGCCGACCTGGATCGGCTGCTCAGCGCGGTACACCGCGCGGGCGTGCAGTAGGCGCCGCGCTCATCGCGCGCTCGGCGAAGAGCTCGGCCCACGTCGCGACCCGGCGGCCGTGCCACGTCGGCCCCTCGCGCACGAACTTCCACTCAGGGTTCCGGGCGACGTCGCGCAGGGCGGCGCAGACCCGGTGGAACGTCGGCACGTCCGCGTCGGCGCACTCGAAGTACGTCACGAAGTCGTAGGCGCCCTCGGGCGCCGGCTCGGTCGTCGCCTTGTAGGTGCGCCGGAGCAGACACGCGATGCCGGCGGCTGAGGCCAGCGCGTGTCCCTCGCTCTTCATCCGGCCCTCGTCGTCGTAGCGGGGCAGGAAGTACGTGTGGCGCTCCATCCAGTCCTTCGCCCACCACGCCGCGGTCTTGCTCATCGGGAGCAGATAAGCGTTCGGCATCACGCGCCCGGGCTGCTGCACGACCTGGTGCGCGTAGGCGAAGTTGTTCATGGCCGCGCCGGTGTACGTCTTGGGACGGACGACGCCCCCGATCACGCGCAGCCCGGCCATCGACCCGAGCAGCCGGGTGGCCTCGGCGCAGAAGTCGCTGACCGGCTGCGCCGCGGGCGCCGCGACGTGGACGACCGCATCGGCGAGCGCGACGCCGTCGTCGGCAATGGCGCCGCCGGCCGCGTCCTGCCGGCCGAGGAACGCGATCGACTGAGCCGGCGGGCCGCCGGGCGGATCGAACTCGTTCACGAGGCCGAGCTTCTCGGCGAGGGCGGGGATCGCCGCGGCGGCGACCGCGCGCCGATCGGCGCCGTCGGCGAGCCGCAGGCACACGTACGCGCCGTGGCGCAGGATCTCGCGGGGCAGGACCGAGTTGTCGAGCATGGGGCACCTCCTCGATCAATCGGCGCGCCTCGACCGGCGGGGCCCCAGCCCCGCGACGGCCTGCAGCGCGCACCTCGATCGTCACCGTACCGGCGGTCTCGGCCATGTGTCCAATGCATAGAGCGGAGGTCGGCCATCAGCTATCCTCATGGTCGTGGAGATCGACCAGGTCGAGACGTTCGTGGCCGTGGTGCGCGGCGGCGGCTTCACGAAGGCGGGGTCGCTCCTGCATCTCTCGCAGCCCGCGGTGAGCCGGCGCCTCGAGCTCCTCGAGCGCGAGCTCGGCGCGCCGCTGTTCGAGCGAATCCGGAGCGGCGCGATCCTCACCGAGGCCGGCCGCACCTTCCTGCCGCACGCCGAGGCGCTGCTGGCCAGCATGCGCGACGGCCTCGATTCGGTGCGGGCGCTCCACCAGGTGGATCGGGGCATGATCACGCTGGCGCTCGTCGGCACCCTGGCGAGCACGACCTTGACCGGCTGCCTGCAGCGCTTCCGCGACGCGCACCCGCGGGTGGAGCTGAGACTGCGCACCGCGCTGAGCCAGGAGGTGAGCGTGCTGGTGCGGCGCGGCGACGCGACGCTCGGCCTGCGTTACGGCGGAGACCCCCATCCGGACATGGTCACCGTGTCCGTCTACGACGAGGTCATGATGGTTGTATGCTCACCGCGCCATCGGCTCGCCGAGCGGCGAAGCGTCGCGCCGTCGGCGCTCGGGACGGAGCGGTGGGTGGCTTTCCCCCCTCGCAACGACGCGTTCTACGAGCCGTACCCCTGGTCGCTACAGAATCGGCTGGCCGCATGGGCGCTCCATCCGGCGCAGATCGTCCCGATCGACAGCCTGACGGCGCAGAAGCGGATGGTGGAGGCGGGCTTCGGCCTCGCCCTTTTGCCGGAGAGCAGCGTCGACGAGGAGCTGCGGACCGGAACCCTGCGAGAGATGCGCGTTTCTGGCGCGCGCGTCACGATCCCGGTCGTGCTGATCCATCGCCGGCGCGCGTATCTGAGCGGCGCCACGCGCGCGCTGATGTCCGAGCTGGCGGCGTGGCCGAGCCGCTCGACGCCCTCGCGAGGCCCGGCCCTCCGGCAGGGCCGGCGCAGGAAAACTTGAGTCACCGCACCAGATTTTGCTTGTATGTGGGGTATATGCGAACCAACGAGAGCGCCTTTGGCCAAGTCCGGTCGTAACAAGTCCGGTCGTAAGAAGGGCCGCCCCGAGCCCGCCGCTGTGACCGCAGCGCCCAAGGCCGCGGCAGAAGCCGCGCCCAGGCCGGCCGCCGCGGCCGCGCCCAAACCGGGCGTCTCGGCCGTCGAGATGGGAGCGCGCCAGCGGGAGATCTCCGTCTCCGAGTTCTTCACGAAGAACCGACATCTCCTCGGCTTCGACAATCCACGCAAGGCCCTCCTGACCTGCGTGAAAGAAGCGGTCGACAACGCGCTCGACGCCTGCGAGGAGGCCGGAATCCTTCCGGACATAGTCGTCAAGCTGGAGGTCGCCGCCAACGGCGGTCCGCCGCCGCCGGCGAGCCAGGCCAGCCGCTTCCGCATCACCGTCACCGACAACGGCCCCGGCATCGTCAGGCAGCAGATCCCGCCGATCTTCGCGAAGCTTCTCTACGGCTCGAAGTTCCACCGGCTCCGCATGAGCCGCGGTCAGCAGGGCATCGGCATCTCGGCCGCCGGCATGTATGGCCAGCTCACGACGGGCAAGCCCGTGCAGATCATCTCGCGCACCGGCGCGAAGGCGCCCGCCCACTTCTTCGAGGTCCAGATCGACACCAAGAAGAACGAGCCGTTGATTCTCGAGAAGAAGCAGATCGAATGGGAGGCGCCGCGCGGCACCCAGGTGACCCTCGAGGTCGAGGGCCGCTACCAGAAGGGCCGCGCGTCGGTCGACGAGTATCTCGAGCAGACGATCATCGCGAACCCGCACGTCAAGCTCACGTACCTGACGCCCGAGGGCGAGACGAAGGTCCTGCCGCGGACGTACGACCAGGTGCCGGAGCCGCCGCGCGAGATCAAGCCGCATCCCTACGGCATCGAGCTCGGCATGCTGCTCAAGATGCTGCAGGACACGAAGAGCCACTGGCTCTCGGGATTCCTGGCCGGCGACTTCAGCCGCGTGTCGGCGCATCTGGCCGAGGAGATCTGCAAGACCGCGGGGCTGTCGCCGCGCGCGCGGCCCCGGGACGTGCTCGGCCAGCCCGCGGAGAATCTCTACAAGGCGATCCAGTCGACGAAGATCATGGCGCCGCCGACGAACTGCCTCTCGCCGATCGGCGAGCAGGCGATCCTGTCCGGCCTCTACCAGCAGATCAAGGGCGATTTCTACACGGCCGTCAGCCGCCCGCCCGCGGTGTACCGCGGTAATCCCTTCGTGATCGAAGCGGGGCTGGCCTTCGGGCGCGGGCCCGAGCAGGCGCAGGCGGATCAGCAGAAGCAATCGGTCCCGCTGGCCGAGGGCGAGGAAGCCGACGGCAACGACCACGAGCTCGCGCGCGTCATCCGGTACGCGAACCGCGTGCCGCTCCTCTACCAGCAGTCCGCGTGTGCGATCTTCAAGTCGGTGCTCGATACGACCTGGCGCAACTACGGTGTCACGCAGGCGCGGGGTGCCTTGCCGGCCGGGCCCATGGTGATCTTCGTCCACATGGCCTCGGTCTGGGTTCCGTTCACCAGCGAGTCGAAGGAAGCGATCGCGGAGTACGATGAGATCCACAAGGAGATCACCCTGGCGCTGCGCGAGTGCGGCCGCCGGCTCGGTGCGTTCCTGCGGCGCCGCGAGCGCGCCTACAGCGAGCAGAGTCGCCGCGACATCTTCGAGCTCTACATCGAGGAAGTCGTCGCGTCGTGCAACCGCCTCAAGGGGGGCCGGCTGCCGGTGGCGAAGCTGAAGGAGCAGCTGCAGAAGATGGCCTTGAAGCGTACGGGCGGGGAGAAGACAGACGAGGTGCTGGGCAAGAACGGCAGCGGCCCCGAAGGGCTGCCGCACTCGATCATCGTCACGCCGGAGGGTGTTGAGGGCGAGGTGCCGAAGATGGTCGTCTCGCCGGCCAACGACGCGGCCGCCGCGAACGGCCACGGGCATCAGGCCGCGGACGCGCCGGAGGCCGAGGACGCGAAGGCGCCCGCAAGGGAGCGCGGCCACGGCAAGGGCCGCCACGAGCGCGACGGCCGCGCCGCGCATGGGCGCAAGCTCGACCACCGGCCGCGAAGCGCCCATCCCAAAACGAACACGCGCGCCCGGCGCGGGAAGGAGTAGGACACGCCGATGGCCGCGAAAACACGGAAGGTCAGCCCGGTCGAGAAGAAGCTCGTCGGCGTCGCCGACATCGTCATCGACGCGGCGCAGCGACGCAGGGATCCCACCCTGGCGATCCCGGTCCGTTCGCTCTCCAACGTCACCTTCGACGAGAAGCGCGGCCTGATCGAGCTCGGCAAGCGCAAGCAGGCTCGCTCGTTCTTCAACGTCGGCATGGCCAAGAAGTTCATGCAGACGGTATTGGTGGCCGACGCGCTCTGCGAGCTGCAGCGGGCGAACCTGACGACCTCGCTCCGCGAGATCTACTACCGCACCAAGCACACGATCAAGAACTCGCACGAGAACACGCTGGACACGCAGGACGAGTCCGACCCGCTCATCGAGGATCTCGAGGTGACCCTGGCGGCGCTGCGCGAGGAGCTGCACGTGCGCGCCGAGAACGCGGGCTCGGTCGTCGGCCCGCTGGTGCTGGTCGACGACGGTGATACGGTCGACTGCGCCCGGCTCGGAAAGGGCGGCTACTCCGTGCCGTCGATCGTCGAGCCCGAGTATCTCGAGATCCGGCGGTGCACCGCCGATTTCGTGCTGCTGGTCGAGAAGGGCACCCAGTGGAACCGGCTCTCCGAGGACAAGTTCTGGCGGACGCACAACTGCGTCCTGCTGACCGGAAACGGCCAGCCGCCCCGCGGCGTGCGGCGGCTGGCGCGGCGGCTCCACGAGGAGAAAAAGTTGCCGGTCTACGTGCTGGTCGACAACGACCCGTGGGGCTACTACATCTACTCGGTCATCAAGCAGGGCTCGATCAATCTCGCGTTCGAGAGCCAGCGGATGGCCATCCCGAAGGCGAAGTTCATCGGCCTGTCGAGCGCCGATCCCGAGGCGTACGAGCTGCCGCGCAACGTCGGGATCAAGCTGAACGACAAGGACGTCGCGCGGGCGAAGGAGCTGCTCGGCTACACGTGGTTCCAGAAGAAGGACTGGCAGGCCGAGATCAAGCGGATGCTCTCGAGCGGGCTCAAGTACGAGCTCGACGCGCTCGCCAACAAGGACTTCCAGTACCTGACCAAGAAGTATCTGCCCCGCAAGCTGAAAGAGAAGGATTGGTTGGACTAGACTGATGCGGTGCCGCTCGTCTCGTTCCGGGACGTCCAGAAGATTTATCGATCCCTGCAGGGAGCCGACTACCCGGCGCTAGAGCACTTCAGCCTCGACATCGAAGTCGGCGAGTTCTTCTGCCTGCTCGGCCCCAGCGGCTGCGGCAAGACGACGGTCCTCAAGATGCTCGCCGGCTTCGAGGCCCCGACGGCGGGCGCGATCCTGATGGAGGGCCGTCCCATCAGCGGCGCCAGCCGCGACCGCGGCGTGGTCTTCCAGGGCGACGACTCGCTCTACGGCTGGCTCACCGCCGTCGAGAACGTCGAGTTCGGGCTGCGCATGCGGCACGTGCCGAAGGCCGAGCGGCGCGAGCGCGCGATGCGCTATCTGGAGCTGGTCGGGCTGCGCGGCCAGGAGCAGAAGTATCCCGCCGAGCTCTCCGGCGGTATGAAGCAGCGCATCCAGATCGCGCGCGTGCTGGCGAACGAGCCGACGATGCTGCTCATGGACGAGCCGTTCGCCGCGCTCGACGCGCAGACCCGCACCTTGATGCAGACGGAGCTGGCCGCCATCTGGCAGGCCACGCGCACGACCGTGCTGTTCATCACCCACGACATCGACGAGGCGGTGACCCTGGGCAGGCGCATCGGCGTGATGCGGGCCGGGCCGCGCTCGCAGGTCAAGGGCGTCGTCGAGGTGGCGCTCGACGGCGCGCGAAGCCGCACCGATGACACGTTCCTCCGCTACTACAAGCAGGTGTATGAGATGATCCGCGACGAAGTCGCCAAATCTCTCTCGCGTACGGACTAGCGCATGCGCCTGGCGCGACGGTTGTGGACCGTGTACGGAGGCTATGCGCTGGGGTTCGCGAGCCTGTTCGTGCTGTGGCACCTGGCCTCGACCTATCTGGTCGGCTCGGTGCTCTTTCCGCCTCCGACGGTGGTCTTCAAGAAGGGTCTGCTCCTGGCGGAGAACGGCGTCCTGCTCGCGCATCTCGCGGCGAGCCTGCAGCGCATCCTGGCCGGGTTCGTCGCCGGGTCGCTGCTGGGCATCCCGATCGGCCTCGCCATGGGCTCGTTCCACCCGGTGCGCAAGCTGCTCGAGCCCTACACGGAGTTCTTGCGCTTCATCCCGTCCGTCGCCATGATCACGGTGGCCGTGATCTGGTTCGGCATCGGCGAGGCGTCGAAGGTCTTCCTGATCATCTACACGACGATCTTCATCGTCATCCTGAACACGGCGGCCGGCGTCTCGGCCATCGCGCCCAACAAGATCCGGGCGGCGGAGTCGCTCGGCGCGACGCGGGCGCAGGTCTTCTTCCACGTGGCGCTGCCGGCGACGGTGCCCTATATCCTCACCGGGATGCGCCTGGCGATGGCGAATTCCTTCACCACGATCGTGGCCGCGGAGCTGATCGCCGCCAACGACGGGCTGGGCAAGATGCTGTGGGACGGGCGGCTGTTCATGCTGGTCGACGAGATCTTCGTGTCCCTGGTCACCCTGGGGCTCCTCGGATTCGTCACGGACCGCATGTTCCGGTGGAGCATCTATACTTTCGCGGGTAAATACTCGCCCGCAGGCGGTTGAGACGGACCCATCGGCTTCGTTGGCGCCCTCGGCGGCACGCTCACCGTACTCGAAGTACGGCTCGCATGCCGCCTTCGGGCGCCGCCTCGCATCTGGGCCCGTCTCAGCCACCTGCTCAGAGGAGACAGCATGCTAAGAGAGTTTGCGCGCAGCGCGATCGTCCTGATGTTGCTGGTGTGGAGCGGTGCGGCGTGGGCCCAGACCAAGATGACGATCGCGACCGGCGTGGATCCGGTGTTTTCCGCGTACTACGTGGCCCAGCAAGAGGGGCTCTTCAAGAAGCACGGGCTCGACGTGCGGATCAACACCGGGCCGTCCGGCTCGGCGATGGTGTCCTTCCTGATCAACGGCCAGATCGAGTCCGCCTTCGGCTCCGAGATCGCCGGCGTCGCCAACCACAACCTCGATCCCAACGTGGTCGTCGTCGCCCAGGCCACGCGCCTGGTCCGGTGGATCGCGATCGTCGGCCGCAACATCGACACCCTGGATCAGCTCAAGGGCAAGTAGATCGGCGTCGCGCGCGGCTCGGGCGGCGAGGTGTTCTGGCTCGCCCTCATCGACAAGCTCAAGCTGAACGCGGCGGACTACACGGTCGTCAACGTCGAGGCGCCCGAGATGGTGGCGGCGCTCGAGCGCAACAACATCGACGCCTACGCGGTGTGGGAGCCGTGGGTCACCCGCGGCCTCGCCGCCGTCAAGAACACCAAGGTGCTCCGAGACCAGGAAGGCATCCTCGAGCAAGGCGTCTACATCTACATGAACCTCGGCTGGATCAAGAAGAACCCCGAGCAGGCCGAGGGCTTCATGCGCGCGCTCGTCGAAGCCACCGACCTCATCAACAAGGATCGCAAGCGCGCCGCCAAGGACGTCTCCGACTTCCTCAAGAGCCTCGATCCGCCGCTGGTCGAGCAGCTCATGACCAAGCTCCGCTTCGAGATGGTCCTGGACGACTTCACCGTCAGCCTGTTCCGCCTGGCCGAGTCGCAGCTCAAGCAGCAGGGCAAGCTCACCAAGCCCCTCGACCTCGGCGCATTCGTCTACCCCGATCTGCTCCGGAAGGTGCAGCCCAGGAGCGTGAACTACAAGCCGTGAGATCGCATGGCGTAGCCTCGAACGCGGGCGGCCGGCCGTGAGGCGCTCCCTCTCGCAGAGCCCGGGGCGCGTCTTCTACGGCTGGTGGATCGTGGCGATCGGCTGCGTCCAGGACGCGGTGAAGGGCGGCCTGTTCAACACCGGGTTCACCCTTTATTTCCTGCCCGTCCTCACCGAGCTGAACCTCAGCCGCGCCGCGACGTCGCTGCCGTTCTCGCTCTCCCGGCTCGAGGCCGCGCTGGGCGCGCCGCTGGTCGGCTACTTGATCGACCGGTTCGACGTCCGGGTGATGCTGGTCGTGGGGACGGTGCTCGCGGGGGTGGGGCTCATCTTGCTCTCGCTCACGCACAGCTATCTGCTCTTCCTCCTCGTGTTCATCGGTCCGCTGAGCTTCGGCTTCCAGGCCGGGTTCAATCAGGCCACCCTGGCGGCGGTCAACAGCTGGTTTCGCCGCAAGCGCGGGCTCGCCATGGCCGTCGTCCAGACCGGGCAGTCCATCGGCGGCGTGGTGATCTTTCCGCTCGTCGCGCTGGCGGTGCTGAACCTCGGGTGGCGAACGGCCGCGGTGCTCTCGGGGCTCGTCGTGTTCCTGCTGTTGCCGCTCGTCCTGCTGATCCGCCGCTCTCCGGAGAGCATGGGATTGCTCCCGGACGGTGAAGCGGGTCCGAGCGCGCCCGAGCCTCGGCCAACCTCGACGGGAACGGCGCCGGCGGATGCCGACGTGCGGGAGTTCACCACGCGTGAGGCGCTCCGGACACCGACGTTCTGGCTGCTCGCGGCATTTCACGGCCTGCGCAACGTCCCGTACGCCGGCGTGACCGTGCACCTCGTGCCGCTCCTGATCTGGAAAGGACTCGATGAGCCGGCCGCGGCGTTCTACGTCGGGCTCACCGCGCTGGCGACCGTCGTCATCCGGCCGCTGACGGGATGGCTCGGCGACCGCCAGTCGAAGCAGACGATCGGCGCCGTGGGTGTCCTGCTGGGCGCCGCCGGCCTGATCGTGCTGGCATACGGCGACGGCGCGTGGTGGGCGCTCGTATTGTTCGCGGTCCTGTTCTCGTTCGGCGACGGCGTGAACTCGGTCACGTGGGCGCTGGTCGGCGACATGTTCGGGCGCGCGCACTTCGCGACGATCCGCGGCTGGATCAGCATGTTCCAGAGCTTCGCCTCGATGCCGGCCGCGGTGTACACGGGCTGGGTCTACGACAGGACGCAAAGCTATACGCAGGCGCTGATCGCGTTCGTGATCTGCTACGCCGCGGCCGCGGTGGTCCTGTGGCTCTTGCCGCAGCGCGCGCGACCCGCGCGGCTCGCGGTCGCGCCCAGCCGCGCCCTCGGCCTCTCCTAGAAACTGGCGCTGATCTTCGCGCCCTTCGACGTCTGGCAGTCGCCCGAGCCCCCGCCCCGCATCCCCGCCTCCGCGGCCTGCAGCGCGAAGCGGCAGAGCATCGTCGTTCCGCGATTGCCCTTCAGCGTTGCCACGGCTTTGTTGAGGTGCTTGCTCACGAATGCGGCGCGGTCGCGCGCGGCACCCCACATGCTGTCGTCGATCTCGCCGCGTGCGTCGGCCGGCTCGTCGCCTTCCCAGGCGGGATCGATGCGTCCCCGGGCCATGCCTTCCTTCACCACGACGTACTTGCCCGAGAACCGCTCGCCGTCGGGCATGACGGCGGCCAGCGTTCCGCTCTCGCCGAAGAGGCCGGACTCCCAGCTCATCGTCAGCGGCGCAGGCGGCTGATCCGCGACGGCGACCTGGCCGGTCACGAGCCCACTGGCGCAGCCGGCCGCCGCGAGCCCCAGAAGGGGAATCTTCACGAACCGGATCGTGTTCATCACGGATGCGAGGCGATCATATGCCGACGCGCACCTGGACCGAAAGCCGCCTCGCGGACGGTGTGCGCTAGCGCGCGAGCGGACCGCGCTCGAAGAGCGGCGCCG
>Ga0306924_10003444_pt1 | contig 15203 bp, 7 predicted proteins | sample sta12Can44000111_FD_203756 | JGI IMG/M metagenome (GOLD analysis project Ga0306924, IMG submission 203756) | Lab enrichment of tropical soil microbial communities from Luquillo Experimental Forest, Puerto Rico - statanox.12C.anox.44.000.111 (v2)... | ecosystem: Environmental > Terrestrial > Soil... | reverse complement strand
ACCCGGCCGATCCAAACTTTAACTGCGTCAATGTCATTGGTACTCAGACATATTTTTGTATCCCGCCGCCTGGGCAACAGGGCAATGGCCGCAATATCGTCCAAGGGCCAAACTTCTGGAACTTGGATTCTGGCCTGCTCAAAGACTTCGGACTGACGGAGCGCTTCAAGCTGCAGTTTCGGGCGGAGGCGTTCAACGTCCTAAATCACACCAACTGGGAGAATCCTCGCAACGCGACGTCCGGATCTCCAAGCGTGCGGAGCAGCATTTTCGGACGAACTTGCTGCGTCTCGGCCTCGCTGCCGTCCTCAGCAACGGTCATTGCGATCGGCGAGCCAAATCGTGTTCTGCAGCTCGGGCTAAAGCTCAACTTTTAATTGACCACTCCCGCAATGGACCAAACTCGGGAACCGCTAAGGAGACGCGAGTCTTTTTGTGGGCCAGTGGGGGCCAGTGGGGACGATTCTTCATATGCGCCTCATTCTCCCACTCAGCGGTCAATGGAATAAGCGAAGTGGTACAGCTCACGGCGTACAGTAGCCCTCTTTTTTGGCATGGTTTCTTGGGGTGGGCTACTGGCTGAACCCAAACAACGTTTCGCAGAAACCCGCATAAACATTGGCGATTTGTGCGTTTGCCAACAAGGCCTTTCTACCAGACGTGTCGCATCCTATCTCATGTAGTTAAGCACAACAAACGGGCTCTCGCGATCCAGCCTGGAACGCGCCTTTGATCGCACCCTGAGCCAACTCGAACGCGTTCAGCGGCTGCGGCTGGGTCAACCGGTCTTGACCAAACTAGAAGTGCACCATTCGCTGTTCTGAAGAATGAGTGGAAGGAAAAGAGAGGGCGGCCAGGATAACCATGGCCGCCCCTACTCTAAGACTTGCTTCCCGCCTTCAATCATCTTCGGGGTCTGGCAGGCGGGTGTAACTGCGGGTCAGAAAGATACCGCCCGACACAATAACGCTGGGGGTCCTCTGGGCGTCTTCGAGCGCTGTGGCGATTAGCTGGCCGTCTTTCACAGTCGCCTGCGTGATAACGAAGTCGTCCATCTGAGTTGTTGTAATGCCATTCGACGCTGTGACAGTTCGAGTGAAAACGCCTGTGCCATCACAATTCACCGTGTAGGTCCCCACCTGAGTGCCGGTTGTGATCGTTCTGGCTCCAGTTGTCGACCCCGGAGTGGGTCCATTGACGGTGAAGGTTCCCATGAGATTGCCTTTTCCGTCGAAATGCCTTAGCGCAAGTGCGATTGCAACGTTAGAGCCATAGGTTCCGACAACCGCGTAGGAACCCTGAAGACTGGCGACGCTATAACATTGCGTGCCCCGGTCTGGCAGGCGGGTGAAAGTACGGGCGAGAAGGACGCCACCCGGGACGATCGCACTGGAAACCCTCGGCGCGTCAGCGAGCTTCGTGGCGATCAACTGGCCGTCCCTGGCAGTCGCCCCGGTAATTACGAAGTCATCCATTTGCGTCGCCTTGACTCCGTTCGACGCCGTCAGAACCCGCGTGATAACACCGGTGCCATCGCAATTAACTGTGTAGGTTCCCACTTGTGTGCCCGTGACGATTGTTCTGCCGCCCGTGGTCGATCCTGGTGAGGGCTCGTTAATGGTGAACGTCCCCGTCAGATTGCCGTTTCCATCGAAATCTCTTAACGCAAGTGCGATGGCTATGTGAGAGCCATAAGTTCCCACAATCGCATAAGTGCCTTGGAGGCTGGCAACGGTATAACATTGTAGTTCCTTGGCCTTCGCGGTAGGCACACGGAGGACGCCAAGGACAACCAGCGCCGTGAGGACAAGAAAGCTTTTCTTGTTGAACATAGTCTCCTCCTAGTTTTTTTCACGCCTCAGGAACGAGCACAGCGACCTGTCTTCCGCCGAGCGTGCCCGTGACGCTGAAGTTGCCAACCGGGCCGGGATTTTCGAAGAAGCCGGTTACGTGGAGAGTGCCTCCGGCTGTTCCGGTGCCGCTTATCGTCAAATCTGCGGTGATGGAATTGTCATATCCCCAGAGGATTGTGCCGTTTACAACGACATCGGTGGCGAACATGCAGTTCGTTAGCATCGTTGTGGTGATTGTCGTGGCCCCGAAGTAATCGGTGTGGAACGTGCCTCCGCGCAATCCTACGCCGTCGCCCGCATTGACGAGGCTACGCTGCAGGGCATCGATCGCTGTCGCCACGCTGACGGACACGGTTTTGCGCTCGGCGATGCCGATCTGGTTGGAACCGCTCGCATCAGGTGTTGCCGGGCGCGCGTCGGCGACCACGAACGGGAACCGGCCCACCGCGGGCCAGACCACCTCCGGCGTGTTGGCGCAACTCGTGTCACCGGGCTGCAGGGTTTCAATGAATTGCGTGGCCAAGTTGCGCGCGCACTGAGTCCAGCCTGTGGTTTCATGCCCCGCCTCGGCGACGACGACGGTAGTGCTATTCGGATAAAGCGCTGCCGTTTGGTTCGTCATTTCAAATGGAACGCGGTTATCTAGATCCCCGTCCAGGACCAGCGTCGGCACATTTGGAAACATCCCGTTCGGTGGGACGATGGGAGAAGGTGCGGTAGGCCGCTCCCACCAGAAGCACTGCCTGCCCAGCGTGCTGTACAGAATTCCGGTAGCCGGACCTTTCGAGAACGGCGCAAAGTAGTGGAACGGGAGCTCATCCACGGCTTCGTCGTATTGCTGCTCGCGCTCGGAAAAAGTTGCCGACCAGTCAAAGGCCTCGACGGTATCCATACATCCGGTCGCGTAGAAAGCACCGGCCGAGAAGCCGGTAGGATCCCCAGAATCTCCGACGAGCGTGAAGAACCCTTCCGCGCCCAATCGGAGCAACGGGGCCGTATCGCCCTGTTTTAGTGCGACGGCCGCTGCAAGGATCTCGCCGGTGTTGATAAATGCTCCACTCGGATACGTAACGATGAAATTCAGCAGGGCATCTTCATCGATGCGCACATGCACGACATTACCGAAGACATCGTGACCGTCGCCCTCTATGGGGTTCTCGCGGACTGTCTGAATCAGAGCAGCGAGAGTTGCATCAGGATAGGGTTGATCCTGTGAGCAGAGGACTGATCGCAGACAATCCAAACGCACCATTCGCGGATCTGCCTGAGCTTTATAGTGCTGGCGTAGCAATGCAGCCATGTTTGGGGGGCTGTCCGGCGCGTCGAGCACCAATGAGCGAGTGTGGTTAGGATAACGCGTCGCATAGGCAGTGGCATCGACACCACCCCACGAAGCTCCGAGGTAGTCCACCAGCTCATAGCCGAGGGCCTCGCGAAGTGCCTCCATATCTTGAGCGATATCGCCGGTGCCGTAGCGGCTGGCTGCATCGCCAAGCTGCGCCGCGCAATCTATTTCGGATGGAGCAAACGGTGCGGTACCGTGCTGCAGTTCCGGGCAATCAATGGCTCCGGAAAGTCCGCGGCCGCGGTCATCGACAAGGAGCAAGTCATGCACATCAAGGTTATTCGCGAACAAAAACTGAAAATAGTCCCTGCCGATAGTCGTGCCACCGCCGGGCCCGCCTAGGTTTACCAGGATCGCGCTTTCGGCAGGCCCACTGCGGGTGTGCGGGTAACGCTCGAAATAAATTTGGATCTGAGCGCCCTTGGGATGTCTGCGGTCCAGCGGCACCGCAATGTACCCGCAGAGATCGGCGGTCGATTCGGGACATGCGACCGGAGTCACGTTCGGCGATTTCAGAGAGGGCGAGCCAAGGAGCAGTGGAGCCTTTTGAGTTTGCGGCTGAGCCAGCCTGGGCATGCCTGGTTTGAGAGGTATTGTCGGAACCTGCCGCGGGTCTCGGTGAGGCGTTTGCGCGTCCACCAAAGAGACATAAAAACACAGAGATAAAATCAACCCGGTTAAGAACCTCATGAGGAGTCTCCTTTATCGTCAATCCCAAATGTTCCGATGTCAGTCAAACGCAAGTCTAGTGTGAATGGACGACCACGTTGCCACCTTGAAGCGGGGTCCCCGCCGGAACGGAGTGGTATGGTACGCCGCTGCTGTCGTAGACAATGAGCGAAAATTGCTTGCCGCTTGTTCCATTCTGGCTGCTGTCGGTTACCGTTGCAGAGAACATGGAGTTGCCGGCGGAGAACAGTGAATAGCCGTCGCTTGCGCGGTTGACCTGAACGTTCGCCTTGCCTTGCAGTGTGGACGAGATTGGAAACGTTGTGCCGCTGAATTGCAGCGCGGTTAGAGCATTACTCTTAATGATGAAATCGGCCAACACGCCGTTGTAGGTGCTCCGGTAGACATAGACCATTTGACCCTTGGGCGATCCGGCTGAGTTGTAGCGAGCGTTGAATCCGAAGTTGCCGTGACTTCCAGTGGGATCGTTCACCCAGCCGCCGCCGGTCGCGAATTGACCGCTATTCAGGTAGAAATCCACACCCACGGCCTGGGCGTTTGGAGCCACGTAGAAGAGGTTTGTCCCGCCAGCGCCCCCTGCGACCAACCGCGACACAACACAGTAGCTGACCTCCGAGTTCGAACTCAGCGTACTCGTGGCTGTGCCAACGCCGGGCGTACTCGTCAAGACTACCTGGGCGTACGAGGTCGATGGCGTCCCGCTGGCGCAGCTCCCAGCCGGATAAATGTCGAACGCTATCCACATTTTGGTGATGTCACCGATGGTGGCGTTTGCTCCGGTTTCTGGATTCACGCCGGGGTAGCCAGCTGCGGCACTGTCCCAGACCGTCGCGCGTAGATTCAACGACGTTCCAACCTGCGCAATTGAGTCGCCACTGTAAAGAATGAACGCGTTCTCCTGTGTGACGTTCTGAGTAGTTGTTCCAGTGCCTCCGGTGAAATTTGGGTTGGTGCTACTGAAAACGGCCTTCACAGAGTAGCTGGCAGCCGACAGGTTCACCTGCACTTGGGCCAACCTAGCGACACCAGAACTGTTGATCGTCACCGCGGAGCCCAACGCACTGCCGTTCCAGTAAAACTGCACATTCCCGCTGAGTGTTTGGCCGCCCGCGGAGATCGGAGTGACCGTGGCGGCGAAAGACCCGTAGTCGCTGTACTGTGCAGTTCCCGGCGACACGCTTACGACTGTGGTTGTTGGGTCCTGCCCAATAGTGAAGCTCGAGCTGATATTCTGCGCAGCGCTGTAGTTACTGTTGCCGCTCTGAGTGGCAGTTACGGTACAACTGCCTGCTGCGGTCAAACTCAATACGCTCGCTGAAAGCGAGCAGTTGCCCGTGGCGGCTAAGGAGACAGGAAGACCGGACGTCGCACTTGTGCTGATCGTAAAGGGCCCTTGCCCAAAAGTTGCGCTGGAAGGGACACCTGTAAGCGCAATTGTCTGCGTCGCTGGGTTCACCGTGAGCGTGAAGCTCTGCGTGGCAGGGGCACCGACGCCGTTGCTTGCGGTGAAGGCGATGTTGTAGGTGCCCACCGTTCCCGATGTGGGCGTCCCGCTGAGCGCGCCCGTGGAGGCATTGAAGGTCACGCCGCTCGGCAAGGTACCGGTCTCGGATAGGGTCGGTGTAGGAAAGCCTGTCGCTGTTACAGCGAACGTTCCGGCCCCGCCGAAGCTGAACAATGCGGTGTTTGCACTGGTGACAGCGGGGGCTTGGTTGACCGTCAGCGTGAAGCTTTGTGTAGCGGCGGTGCCCACGCCGTTGCTCGCCGTAAAGATGATGTTGTACGCGCCTCCCGTACCTGCTGCGGGCGTCCCACCGAGAACTCCCGTGGAGGCGTTGAAGCTCACACCGGTGGGCAGCGCTCCCGTCTCGGTCAAGGTTGGAGTAGGAAGGCCAGTTGCTGTCAGCGTGAACGAACCCGAGATACTCGTGGTGAAGGTTGTGCTGTTCCCGCTCGTGATGGCCGGCGGCTGTGTGGTTGGTTGGAAGATCGCGAAGGGTGAAAGAGAAGTCACGCTGCCGCAGACGATGTGGTTTACGGCGTCTACGGAAGTCGTCACATTCACCCACGCAGTCCCGTTGTAGTGAAAGAGCTGTGGCGAAGCCGTGAAGCTAATTCCCGTATAGTTGATGCAGAGAGAGATGGAGCCAGAGTAGACCGCTGTGGTGGCTAGGTTGTAGTAATTCGCGGGCGTGCCCAGAGCGAATCCTCCAGCGGGCGCCGGTCCAGTACTGCTCGTTGTCAGGCTGGTGATGCCTCCCTGAGCCACCGTGCTGAAAGTGAGCGTAACCGGCGATGTGCCTGTGGTCGTGTCCGCCGGTTGAACCGATACATTCGTTCCCGTGGGGGTGTTGTTGACGGTCAGCGTAAAACTTTGTGTGGCGGCCGCACCCACGCCGTTGCTGGCACTGAAAATGATGTTGTAAGTTCCCACACTGTTTGATACGGGCGCGCCGCTCAGTAGGCCTGTCGAAGCGTTGAAACTTACGCCGCTAGGCAGCGCTCCTGTTTCGGTCAAAGCAGGTGTGGGAAAGCCAGTCGCCGTCACGGTAAACGAACTCGCGGTTGTGGCAATGAACATCGCGCTGCTCCCGCTGGTAATAGCAGGAGCTTGGTTCACGATAAGTGAGAGTACAGGTGAGTTGCTCGCAATGTGGCTGGAATCGCCGCTGTAGCTCGCAGTAATCGAATGCGTACCGCTCGACAAACCATTTGTGGTGAGCGCAGCTTCAGATGATCCGTTTAGAATAGATGTTCCAATGGATATTCCGCCGTCATAGAAAGTCACCGTGCCTGTAGGCGTTCCAAAGGTGCTTGTCACACTAGCGGTCAAAACCAGGCTTTGACCGAGAACGGATGGATTCAAGGAAGAAGCCAGGGTCGTTGTGGTAGTGGCGGAAAGAAGCCCTCGATTAAACAGGATTGCAAGCGACGAACCGTTGTCAACCGCAATGTCGGGTGCGCCGTCGCCGTTCAGGTCCACAACAATGGGACGGGCTAACTGGGAAATGTATTCGGCTGCATATACAATCCCTGAACTGAAGTTCACTATCTGCGGGTTCGAAGTGGTGTTCAGGAAAACGGCGACGCCTGACCCGGTCGTGGCCACGATGTCGGGCTTGCCGTCGCCATTTAGGTCGGCCAATGTCAATCCGGAGTAGTTGGCGTCGGCCATAGCCGGTGGGCCTTGGAGGCTGTCGCCATAACCAAAGGTCCCATCACCATTCCCCAGCCAGAAAGTGATCGACCCTGTCGAACAAGAAGTGTTCAATGCGCACTGATTAGCAATAACCAGGTCAAGATTCCCATCGCCGTTCAGATCATTGGTGGCAATGGACGCACCGACATTTCCTCCCGCGGCCACTCCAGCGGCCGGGTAGGATGCGAGATTTGCGCAAATGTTACCCGATTCTTGTACACACAGGTTGAAACCCACCGCGTTGACAGGGTTCGGCTTGACGGCTAACGTCCCGTCGCCGTTGCCAAGGAGAACAGTCACTGCATTGACGCCGCCTAACGAGGGTTCGGGTAAGGTAGTTCCGACAACCGCCACATCGGCTTTCCCGTCGTGGTTGAAGTCGCCGACCGTCAACCCGTAACCAATAATCTCAGTTGTGTTCGTCGTGATCTCGGGCTGCAAAGTCCCGTCCCCGTTGCCAAGAAAAATACCAACGATTCCGTTGCCCGAACCCGAAGGACCAACTTTGTGGAGGACTGCCACTCCAAGGTTACCTTTCGCCGCAAAGTCGCCCAATTGCGCATCACTTACGGAAGTCAAGGTCTGATAGACAGTCGGGGATTGGAACGTGCCGTCGCCGTTCCCCAGAAGGACGCCAACCCCACCGCCAGCGACCACGATATCGATTTTTCCAGGAATATTTCTAAGATTGCCCGCCATTATGGCAAGGGGTGGAGAGATGCCTGCCGGATAAAAGGTTCCAGGGCCATAATTGCCAGATCCCAGGCCCAGTTGTACCGTCACTCCACCTTGGCTGCTCGCTATTTGGCCCGTGATCAGGTCTGGTATGCCATCTCCATTTACATCCGCGAGGAGAGCCCCGAAACCGGAGCCACTCTGACCGCTGGCCGGCAGAAACGCAGCCTGCATGGTGCCGTCACCGTTTCCCAGAAGGACGCTAATTGTCCCATCTGGGCAGTGATCGGCAATCAGCGCAGTCTCAGAGCAAGTGCTGCTCAGTGCGATATCAAGATGGCCGTCACCATTGAAATCCGCGGCGGCGATTGATACGGTATTCCAGCCACCAAGAGGGATCGTGGGGCCTGAATTGAACAGGCCAGTTCCGTCATTTATTAGAAGAGTCGCAGTCGAAGTAGAGGGTGTTTCAGTAGCGACAGCGAGGTCTGGATTGCCGTCCCCGTTGAAGTCTCCGACCGTGACTGCATTTCCGCCCGCCCCGTACTGTACCGGCGTCTGAAAGGTTCCATCGCCGTTGCCAAGCAGAATGTAGGTGCTGCCCGGTGAGGTGCCGCTCGGTGGCACTGCTATCGCCAAGTCTTGGTTCCCGTCCGAATTGAAGTCACCCGTCGCGACAGCACTGGGCGAAAACGCCAGTTGTGTGAGCACTGGAAACGGGGAGCATGGAGCGGCCAGGCATGTCCGAAAGGTGCCGTCCCCGTTGCCATACAAAATCGTATAGCCGGGGTTAAACGGGTTAGTTGATGCTATCAGCAGGTCGAAGTTGCCGTCGTTATTGAAGTCTGCCCCAGCGATCGTGCCACTCAAATTGCCGATCTCAGATGTGGCCGGGGTACCAAAGGTCCCATCGCCGTTTCCCAGGAAAATCGAAACAACCGTGTCTCCGGTCTGGTTGCATAGACTGCGTGTCTCACATGTGCCTACTACGGCAAAGTCGAGTATTCTGTTGCCGTTATTAAAGTATCCAGTTACGACGGAGGGGTTGTTCGTGGTAAGGACTCCAGCTACCACATATGTCTGGGACAAGACCAGCCCTCCTTTTCCGTCACCGAGGAATACGTTTGCGAAGCCACACGTGGTACAGGAATTCTTGCCGTTCGGTCCACTGAGGGCAATAACGTCTAAGTTTCCGTCGCCGTTGAAATCCCCTATCGCGAAAGAAGCGTTAGGGCTTTGCGTGCCATAGCTTACCTTCGGAGCCTGAAACGTCCCGTCGCCATTACCCAGGAAAACTGCAACGGCCGAGCCGTTCACGCAATTCACTGAGTACCCTAGGCTACAGCCCGCCGTCATTACGATGTCCGGTATCCCATCTCCGTTGAAATCTCCGGTAAGAGTTTGCTCGGGCGTTAAACCGCCGATGAGTAATCCAGTATTAGTTGGGCTATTAGGTAGTCCCGCCGGGTAATTGATACCAGCAACAAACTTACCCGCGGCTTGTTGACCCGCAGCCAGGCTGGAGGAGCCCAACCACCCCACCATCAAAACGAGACACGAACTCACAGTTTTCTTGATGTCCATGAGCGCACCTCGTAGGCCCGGGCCTGAGACCACAAGACTCTATCAGTCCCAAATGTTCCGATGTCAGTCAAACACCCGCCTCGGAATCGCGACGGCCATACATGGCGCGAATCTGTTTCTTTTTGCCTCTCGAAGTCAATCACCCACCAACCAATTTCTGATCACCACGCAATTCGTTGAGACCACGAGGCTTAGGAGAGCAGTCGCGAACTTCTACTTGGCGTGTGGCCTGCTTCGTGTTAGCTTTAGCGGCTATATAACGACTAGGTACCCGGCATTGAGCAAGCCCAGCCCAATCCTCAGGTTCGCCTCGTTCGAGGTCAACGTCGAAGTAGGCGAAGTGAGGCGGTATGGGCACCGCATCAAACTGCAAGACAAGCCCTTTCAAATCCTCGTCGCTCTTCTTGAACGACCGGGAGCACTGGTAACGCGCGAGGAGCTTCAGCAACGCTTGTGGTCAGATGACACCTTCGTGGATTTCGACCACAATTTGAACAACGCCGTCGATAAGCTGCGGAAGGCCCTGAACGATTACGCCGAGCGGCCCAAGTTCATAGAAACCCTGCCCCGGCGTGGTTATCGGTTTATCGGAGGTGTACAGCAACTGGGGGAGCCCCATGGTCAACTCACGACTGCCTCTAATGGTCAATTCACGCAGCCCATGCAGAACGAATCGGCAGGTCGCGTGGAGGACCTCGGAACCAAAAAAGTTCCAACCCCGCTTCAAATCGAGGTCCCAACACCGCCAAGGTCAGCCTTGTGGGGTGTGTACCACGGCGGCATGCACGGCGTACTGGGTTTAGCTTTCGTGACCCTTATCCTGATGGTTTTTGTAGGGGCCATGCTCCTCAGAAGAGCGCATGGATCAGGCAAAGTGGTGCAATCGCCCTACGCGCGGCTGCTAGTTCTCCCTGTTCAAGATCTCAGTGGTGCAACAGACCAGGAGTATCTCAGCGACGGCCTCACCGAAGAATTGATTGCGCGTTTGGGAAGGATCGCCCCCCAATCTTTGGGCGTCATCGCGTCAACAACGACGATGAAACTCAAGAAATCCCCCAAGTTCCCAGCGGAGATAGGTAGCGAATTAAATGTCGAATACGTCTTGAGTTCCAACCTGCGGCGTTTGGACAAGCTCGTGAGAATCTCTGTTCAACTGACGCGAGTTGGCGACCGGGCTCAGATATGGACAGCGGATTACGAACGCGAGGATCAGAATTTGCTCGGCATTGCGAACAAAATTGCCGTCTCCATTGAGCCACTCCTGCAATTGCCGCCCAGGCCAGCGACTACGGCTGTAACCAGAGAGGGAACAAACGACAATGAAGCGTACGAGGATTATCTTCGGGGAAGGTATTTCTGGAACAAAAGGTTGAGAGAAGACGTTTCGATAGCACGAGATTACTTTACAAAGGCCGTCGCCCGCGACCCCAACTACGCAAAGGCGTATTCAGGATTAGCGGACTCGTCGATCGTGCTTGCCGGCAATTATATGCCGCCAAACGTGGCATTCGGTAAAGCGCAAGAATTTGCGGAGAAGGCGATTTTTCTCGACGACACGTTAGCGGATCCCCACAACTCTCTCGCGTATGTGATGTACGCAGAGAATTGGGATTGGGCCGGTGCGGAACGTGAATATAAACGCGCCTTAGAACTCGACCCTCATTATGCGCTCGCCCGTCATTGGTATTTCATTTATCTCACCAGCATGAAGCGCTTTCCAGAGGCTATAGCGCAGGCCGAGAAAGCACTGGAGCTCGATCCGCTGTCGCAAAGCATCAACAACAATGCGGGCATGACATTCGCTCTGGCGAAGAACTATGACCGAGCAGGGACGCAGCTCTACAAGGCCATCGAACTCGATCCCCGAAACCCCGTCGGTTACGGGTATCTGGGACAGTTATACGAAATGGAAGGTGAATATGACAAAGCTGCTCTGCAATTCCAAAAAGCAGAGAGTCTTCAGCCGGAAATACGCACCTACGACTATGAACTCGCCAACGCGTATGCAAGAGCCGGCAGAACCCTCGAAGCCAGGAAACTTGCACAAGAACTGGAGCGCTTTTCAAGCACGCACTATGCGAACCCGTATTGGTTAGTGGTAATGTATTCTGGGTTCAAAGACGCTGATAAGATGCTGCCCTGGCTGGATCAAGCCGTGCGAACGCACTCCTGCACAGCACTGGAAATCAACACAGATCCGAGATTAGATTTTGTGCGCTCCGACCCGCGCTTTCAAAAGCTGGCGACTGATATGCACCTTCCAGCGAAGTGACCCGTATCGGGAGGCAGTCTCGTCAGTTCTCCCCAAAAACCTGCAAAGATCGTTTACTACGCTTCGCCAAAGCCGAACCCCCAGAAGAAAGAACAACCCCAAGAGAATTCCCGTTCATCTCATTGAAACTCTCTCTCGCCCTGCTCATTAATTAATTAAAGGTACTAAACCTGTCTAAGGAACGTTGGCACAGAGGAAAACGCCCAGCACTCAACTGTCCCGAAAACCGATGAAGGCAAGGCGAAAACGCACGGGATTTTCATAACGAAGTTCTTAGAGGGAGCAAAACCCGAGACTATTGCAGAGATTGAGGAACTGACTGCAAGCCTGAGAGAGCATTACGATGCCCAGGGCGTCGTTGAAGAACATCGAGACTGCCCGCTACGGCCGCATACTGGCACTCGAGCAGCCGGAGCCTGGGCGCCCTCGCCTGTATTCGCTGATGTGCCTTGATCGCACCTCGCGATATTCGACCGCGACGAGTCGAGCGCTATACAAGGCGATCGAAGAGCCGAACGCCACCAGGCGGCCCGGAAAGCTCGCGAAGAGTCTGCCGCTTCAGTGGATGCGGAACCGGCCAAACAACCCGCTGAACTCAACGAGGGACAACCCGAAAAGCAGGGCAAGAACCCCGCTTCCAGCGACAGCCGTGCTTTCGAAGATCCGGAAGATGATGTCGGAAAGATGAGGCCGCATAGAAGCTGGCGTGGTTTCACCACGCAAGCTGGTCGCCCGACGGGAGGACTCTTTATGTGACTTCGTTCGCGTCGATAGGGACAACTCTTTTGTCCGCGGGGCTGGATGGCAGCGTCAGGATTCTGTTTCAGCAAGGGCACAATTGGTTGTGCTGCCCAAAGGCCGCGCCCAACGGCCGATTGTTAGCTTTTTCGGTAATGGAAGCTCAACGCGACGCCGCGATGATTGAGAAGTTTTAGTGCAGTGCGTTTAACGCTCCTCCTTTTTACCTTCGGCGAAGCAGCTAAACCCTCCAGTGAAACGGTCGTACCGAAAACTGATTCTCTGGCGGGCGCTGGTGTTTTTCTCGGTCGGCTGGATCGTCTTCTACATGGACAACGTGACTAAAAATTCTGCTGGATTCTAACGAGCGGCACTTCAGATTCTTGGACCGCGGAAAATTGTATTGACAAACCCTAGATTCCGCGAGTATAAGACCTTAACCGAACGGCCGACCATTTGTAATATCGAAAGTAAATCCACGAACAAGACGAGTTTTGGTTCCCGGGTACACCAAGCAATAAGGACAGAGGTGATGGAGTTGGAACGGCGCGACTTTCTCAAGGCGGTAACCAGCGGATTGGCTCTCGGTGCATACTGCTTTGAGGCGATGGGCCAATCTCCAGGCAGCGGCACCAACGAATTGCTAACGGGTTCGGGAACGGTGCACCTTGAGGGAAAGTTGAAAGCTGGCAATTTGACGTTGGACGCGCACGATTTCCTTGATCACAAGAGTCAAGGCTTAATCGTTCGAGGCAAATTGGATCAACCCGGTTCGAAATCCCTCCAGTTGTACTCGGCAATGTTCAACCATGAAAACGATCTGAGGGTTTTTGCGGTATTCCAGGACAGCGGCGCATTAACGACCGCAGTCTTTACTAGCTCAGACAACCCGCAGATCGGACGCCTTGTGGTTTGGAATGATAATCAAACACCTCAAGTCCATGACATCGACAAGAAGCTCGTCATAAGCGCAGATGATCCAGACAAGATTAAGGATCTAGCCGGCATGACTCTGGATCTTCGGGGAAACAGAGCGGCAGCGGTCTTTACGTGGCGAGACCTTGAAAACACTTTTGGCTCCGATCCGGTACTGCTGTCATTCATGAGGGGCAAAAAGGCGACCCACCCAGGAAAGGACATCGCTGAATGGATTTGCAGGCTCTGTAGCATCGTGCCTGGAAGCTTGCTCCCACTGTTCTGGGAGGCAGGCTAGATTTTCTTATTGCGCTTCCGGGGAAAGGCCCATTTCTTTAAGCAACTTTTGGAAACGCGGTTCAGAGCGAAGTTCGAAGAAATGGGGAGACACTTTGAGATGAACCACGCCGGGAGACCGGTCTTTTAGGGCACGCTCTAGAGAATCCAGCGCGTTGTCTTTTTCTCCGAGTCCCGCGTAGACGATTGCTAGCCGATATTGCGAGATATGCCCGTCGGATGAATGCATCAAGTGTTGTATTACTTTGCGTGCCTGTTCTTTGCTGCCTGAGATGGCGAGTACGTAGCCTAGTTCACTGAGGGTCTCGTCATTTGCACGAGAAAGCTCCGTCGCTTTTTCCAATTCCTTAATGGCTTCTCCGTAGAGATGCTTCTGCGCATAGGCTTGCCCGAGATGACGATGAGCTTGAGGACTGAGGGAATCAAATTCCAGAGTTTTCATGCATTGATTGATACATTGATCGTACTCTCCCGAAAAATACAGAACAGCGGAGAGGTTATCGTTAGCGCGGAGCGAGAGAGGGTCCAGCACTTGCGCGGTGCGAGCTTCTGATAAAGCTTCAGGCAGGCGTCCGAGTTCCAGTAATAAGTTGGAGTAGAAAACGCGGGTCGTTGAGTCTCCTGGATTGAGTTCGATGGCGCGCTTGTATTGTTGCTCCGCGCCGACCCAATCCCAGTCGTAGTCTTCTTTAACGCTAGCTAAGGCGGAATGAGCTTCAGCCAGGGAGTCGTCCAGCTCAAGAGCCTTGAGCGCCGCGGTTCGAGCCTTCGGCAAAGCCTCTCCGATCGGCACAGTTGTCAATTCAGGCAGCGCGTGATAGGAGTCCGCCAGGCCAGCAAAAGCCAGTGCGTAGCCGGGATCTTTAGCGATGGCCCGCTCGAAATAGGCGATGCTCTTAGTAAGAGCCTCGGCAGTCCATTTATTCCAATAGAAACGGCCAGCGAGATATGCTTCGTGAGCCTCAGGGTTGACCGAGTGAGATCTTGCCAGCCGAGCTTGCTCCTGCGGCGTCAGTTTAACTTCAACGTCGTCGACGATTGCCTTGGCTATTTCACTCTGTAGAGTCAAGATGTCGCGCATATCTCGCTCGTAGCTCTTGGCCCATAGGAGCCGGTCACGGGGGGCCTGAATGAGTTCAGCGTTAATGCGCACCTTACCTCCCGAGCGCTGCACGGATCCTTCCACCACGGCGTCAACCTGCAGTTCCTTGGCAATCTGCGGTAATGGTTTCTTTGCACCTTTGTAGACCATTACAGACGTCCGCGAAATCACCCGAAGCTGGGCGATCTGGCCGAGTTCCGTGATCAGCGCATCGGTAATGCCGTCGGCGAAATAATCCTCCTGGAGGTCGCCCGAAGCGACTGCCAGGGGCAGTACAGCAATGGAGCGAATCTGTTGAGGTCGTAATCGGCCAGTCAAGCGATCATACATACCACCGACGTTCGTCAGTGCTAAGACAATCCCAAGCATAAGCACCGCGCCAAATCCCAGGCCCGCGGAGCGGAGAATCTTCGGCAATCCGGGAGATGTTAAAGGTAGCGGTGCCGGTATCGCGCTAGGTAACGAGCCCGTAGTCAGTCGCCTGAGGTCGACAAGGAGTTCCTTCGCGGACTGATAGCGGTTTTCGGGCCCTT
>Ga0306924_10003443_pt1 | contig 15205 bp, 13 predicted proteins | sample sta12Can44000111_FD_203756 | JGI IMG/M metagenome (GOLD analysis project Ga0306924, IMG submission 203756) | Lab enrichment of tropical soil microbial communities from Luquillo Experimental Forest, Puerto Rico - statanox.12C.anox.44.000.111 (v2)... | ecosystem: Environmental > Terrestrial >... | reverse complement strand
CGTACAGGTAGCCGACGTTGCACGGGTTGAGGTTCTTCGACTGACAGGCCTGCACCACCATGTTGCCGAGCTTGGTGCCGATCTCGGTCGGCACGAACATCACGTTGGCCGCCAGGCCCGCGACCTGGGGTGCGTCAGTGGCATAGTTCGGGCCGAGGACCTGGTCCATGTTCACCACCTTGATGCCCTTGGTGATGGCCTGCTGGACCAGGGGGATCAGGCCGGTGCCGAAGATCGGCTGCAGGATGATGCCGTCGTACTGACCTGAGGTGATGACGTCCTGGAGCTGGGAGTACTGGGTCTGCGGGCTGTTGTTCGCGTCGAAGACCTTGAGTGTCGCGTTGTCGTCGCTGGCCACGGCCTGCGCCGCGGCGAGCATCGGCGCGTCGTAGCTGTTCTCCACGGCGAACGAGAGGTACGCGATGGTCAGGTGCTTGCTGTTGGACGCGCTCGCGGATTGCGAGGAGCTGCTCGTCGACGAGCTTGAACTGGAGCTTGAGCTTGAGCTGCAGGCCGCGAGCATGATCGCGGCGGCGGCCAGGGCTGCGCCGCGGTGCCAGAGCCGCGGCTTTACGGGGATGGATAGCACGGCCAGACTCCTTGATGGGTAGGACTGATCCGTGACGGCCGCGCGCTGGCCGTCGGGGTGAGTGGGCAGTTCGGGGTTGGGTCAGATACGGAGCCAGGGCCGGCCCGTGTTGCCGGACGTCTGCGATTCCAGACGCTGCCACGGCCCGGTCCAGCGGTAGGAATGGCGGCCGGGCGGCTGCGGCGCCTGGGTTTCGATCCACCGCACCCGCCCGCGGCCCGTGTTATAGAAGCCGTGGGTCGAGCCGACCCCGGCGAAGAGGACGTCTCCGGCCCGCAACTTGTAGGCGATGCCGTCGACTTCGGCTTCTATCTCCCCTTCGAGAAAGAAGTAGGCCTCCTCGAAGGGGTGATCGTGGGCCTGCGCGGCACCGCCCGGCTCGTAGTCGACCATGAACATCACGAGCAGTTCGGCCCCCAGGCCGCGGTCGACCATCATCTTGACCGAGATCCCGCTGTAGGCCAGCAGAGCGGTGTCCATACCGGCCGGTTCCCGGTCCCGCACCCGGTCGTCCACACGCAGCGCTTCCTGCTGCGGCGGCGTGCCCGCGTAGTGACCGAGAAGACGGCTGACCGGGCCGGGTGGGACCCTTGAGGCCGCGGCGTCGACGGGCAGGAAGAACGTGTCGGCGGGGCGCTGGCCGGCCGGACGGTGCTGGGGCGTGCTGTGGACGAGCATCCGGGCCTGGCCGCCTCCGTCGGCGGGGTTGGCCCAGCCGTGCGGCATCCCGATGGGCAGCAGCGCGTAGTCGCCGGCGCGCAGCTGATTCTGGTGGCCGTCGATGTTGAGCACGGGGGTGCCGGCCAGGACATAGACGGCGGACTCGAATGAGTGCAGGTGCACGCCCGTCCAGCCGCCTGGCTCGAGCTTGCTGATGCTGAGGTCGGTGTGCACCGCACCGGTATGACTGCCGACCAGGCAGGAACTCGCGTAGCCCTCCGCCGATCCGGCATATCCGTCGGGCGGCTCCGAGAAGTCCCAGTCGACGTGGCCGACGTGGTGCATGCCGCGCCTCCTTCCTGTCCATCCGCCCTCTTCGGCGAGTAAGTCCAGGTGAGGCACGAGTTTAGTAATACTAAACAATGTGGTCAAGATCACTGCACAACGATGGGGACACGGGTAAGTAACGCTAATTCTTCGGGTGTTCTCTCGGGAATCAGCCGAGGCTGCTGGGCGGCTGGTGCTGGCCCCCGGCGCGCCTCAGCGGGACCGGTTCAGGATGACCCAGATGGCCCGGGCGGGAACGGTGCCCGCGTTCCAGAACCGGTGCGGTATCGCGGAGTCGAAGGTGAGCGAGTCGCCCTCCTCCAGGACGTACTGCTCGAAGCCGATCTGGGTCGACAGCGCGCCCTCGATGATGACCGCGTATTCCTGCCCGGTGTGCTGGATGGCGTGCTCAGCCTCGGGCACGCTCTGCCCGACGGGGTAGCACACCTCGAGGAATTCCATGTCCTTCTCGGCCGCCGCGGTGAGCCGCTCCCAGACCACGCCGCGTTCCAGGGTGATCCGCGGCCGACCGTATCGCCGGAGCACAGGACCTGTGGCGCGGTCTGCTGCGCTGTCAGCGGCGGCCGCCGGGTCGCCCCCCGAGCCGGCTGGATCCTCCTGGGCCGGGTCGAAGAGCCGGTCCATCGAGATCCGCAGCGCGGTGACCAGGGCCCACAGCGTGCTCACGGACGGGACCGCCCGCCCCCGCTCCACCTGGGAGATGAGGCTGGGCGAGCAGTCCACCCGGCGGGCCAGTTCCCGGGCGGTAATGCCGAGCTCGATCCGGCGCTGGCGCAGCCTCGCCCCGATGAGCGCGCCGCGATCGAGCGACTCGGGAGGTGCGTTCTCATCCGCGAACATCCGTGGGGCCACGGGTGCAATCCTACTGGCGCAGGTCCTGGCCCTCCGGCGCGCCCTCGGCGAGCCGGGGGATTCGTTAAACGATACTTCACGAAGTTAACTCAGGAACCCTGGCTATGACGGGCCGAGAGACGCAGCCGGTTGGGGCCTGTGGCACACAGGCCCGCAAGAGGGGACCAGGCCAACTGTGCCAATACTCGCCGGCTAACCATCGCAGCCACGCTGAACCTCTGACCGGTCCGCGCAACGGAGTGAAACCCCGGATCCACTACGCCCTATCGCAGTGAAACCCGGGTTTCACTCCCTTCAAGGCCACCGTTTGGGGATCCCGTCCGCACCGGGAACCGCCAGGTACCACACCGGCACCGGATCCGCATGCACCCGAGACGAGAGTGGCCGCACCGGCCCGGTAGACGGGACCGCGGGAACACGCGCCCCATGCAGCATCGTCGGACGCTGACTGACGCGGACGACGCTGACTGACGAGGACGCTGGCTGCCGAGGACGCTGATGCTGACTGATGCGGAGGCTGACCGACATGGACCACGCTGACCGACGAGGACCACACTGACCGACGAGGACCACGCTGGCTGGCGCGGAGGCTGGCTGGCGATGGCTGTGGGACCTATGAGACGAGCGTCCCGGTTTAGGTGGTAGGAGGCTTATCGGGCGACTGGCGGTGAATCTGGAGCGGGGCGGAGCTCTGGCTGACCGGCATCAGCTCGATGATGTTGACGTTCACATGAGGGGGCTGGCTGGTCGCCCACTCGATCGCGGCGGCGATGTCGTCGGCGGTCAGGGGCTGGGTACCGGCGTACATGGCCGCGGCCCGCTCGCGGTCGCCGCCGAAGCGTACCTGCGAGAACTCGGTGCCGCCGACCAGCCCAGGTTCGACGGAGGTCACCCTGACCCCGGTGCCATGCAGGTCGGAACGCAGGTTCAGGCTGAACTGGTGGACGAACGCCTTGGTGGCGCCGTAGACATTGCCGCCCGGATACGGGTAGGTGCCGGCGATCGAGCCGAGGTTGACTACGTGCCCGCGGCCGCGCGCGACCATCTGGGGCAAGAACGCGCGGGTCATGTAGACCAGGCCAGTGCAGTTGGTCTCGATCATCTGCTCCCATTGGTCGACGTCGGCGGCCTGGGCCGGCTCCAGCCCGAGAGCCAGGCCGACGTTGTTGACCAGGATGTCGACCTCAGCGAAGTCCGCTGGTAGTTCGGCCGGGAGCCGCTCGACACGGGCGCGGTCGCGCACGTCGAGGGTCAGCGGGAGCACGACGTCGGGGCCGAGTTCGGCGGCCAGGTCGGTGAGCCGTTCGGTCCGCCGGGCCGCGGCGATGACCCGGTCCCCGAGGGCTGCGAACCGGCGGGCAGCGGCGGTCCCGAAGCCAGAACTCGCGCCGGTGATCAATACAGTCCGCACGGCACGACCCTAGCGAAGTGGCCTCGTGCGGGCCGAGGCGGCGGCTCAGGCGAGGGCTGCGGGGAGCGGCGCCGTGCGGGCCGAGGCGGGCGGCGTCCCACCACGTCAGGTGCGGGAACCCGCCAACCGGGAGGTGCTTCCGGCCAGCCGACCGCCTCGCGGACCCGGTCGTAGTCCTCCTTTGGTGAGATCGGACAGGACTACGCGCGCGACAATAGCCATGACCTGGGCACGGCACGCTGGCAGAAGGCGGCGGGAGATGAACCACGGTCCGTTCGGCATAAATGATTTTGATTTTTGGTTGGGTGCTTGTGACCCTCATTGACCTCCTGCCGGAGACGTCCGACCCGGACGCGGTGTTCGATGCCTTCGCCGGGTGGTCGAAGCGGCGCGGGCTGGCCCTGTACCCGCATCAAGAGGACGCGCTCATCGAGATCGTGTCGGGCGCGAACGTCATCTTGTCCACGCCCACCGGGTCGGGGAAGTCGCTGGTCGCAGCCGGAGCCCACTTCGCCGCCCTGGCGGACGGCCGGCGGACGTTCTACTCCGCGCCGATCAAGGCGCTGGTGTCGGAGAAGTTCTTCGATCTGTGCGCGGCGTTCGGCCCGGCCGAGGTCGGGATGATGACCGGGGACGCCAGTGTCAACCCGGAGGCCCCGATCATCTGCTGCACCGCCGAGGTGCTGGCCAGCATCGCGTTGCGCGACGGCGCGGCGGCCGACGCGGGCCAGGTGGTCATGGATGAGTTCCACTTCTACGCCGACCCCGAGCGCGGCTGGGCCTGGCAGGTCCCGCTGATCGAACTGCCGCACGCGCAGTTCCTGCTGATGTCGGCGACGCTGGGCGACGTCTCGCGGTTCGAAGCGGACCTGACCCGGCGCACCGGCCGGCCGACCGCGGTGATCTCCTCGACCGAACGTCCGGTGCCGCTGGTGTTCTCGTATTCGGTTGAGCCGCTGCACGAGACCCTGGCCGAACTGCTGTCCACGGGGCAGGCTCCGGTTTACGTGGTGCACTTCACCCAGGCAGCGGCGCTGGAACAGGCGCAGGCGCTGATGAGCGTCAACGTCTGCAGCCGGGCCGAGAAGGACGCCATCGCCGACCTGATCGGCGACTTCCGGTTCTCCGCGGGCTTCGGCAAGACCCTGTCCCGGCTGGTGCGGCACGGCATCGGCGTGCACCACGCCGGGATGCTGCCCCGGTACCGGCGGCTGGTGGAGACCCTCACCCAGGCTGGGCTGCTCAAGGTCATCTGCGGGACCGACACCTTGGGCGTGGGCATCAACGTGCCGATCCGCACCGTACTGTTCACCGCGCTGTCCAAGTACGACGGGAGCAAGACCCGGCTGCTGCAGGCCCGCGAGTTCCACCAGATCGCCGGGCGCGCCGGGCGGGCGGGATTCGACGTGACCGGCCGGGTGGTCGTGCAGGCCCCGGAGCACGTGGTGGAGAACGAGCGGGCCCTGGCCAAGGCGGGCGATGACCCGAAGGCCCGGCGGCGCGTGGTGCGGAAGAAGCCGCCGCCCGGGTTCGTGTCGTGGGGCCAGCCGACCTTCGAGCGGCTGGTGGCGGCCGACCCTGAGCCGCTGACCTCCAGCTTCAAGGTCACCCACGCCATGGTGCTGAACGTCATCGCCCGTCCCGGCGACGCGTTCGCGGCGATGAAGCACCTGCTGACCGACAACCACGAAGACCGGGCGGCCCAGCGGCGGCACATCCACCGGGCCATCGCGATCTACCGGGCGCTGCTGGCCGGAGGCGTGGTGGAACGGCTTCCTGAGCCTGATGCTGAGGGTCGTTTCGTGCGGCTCACCGTGGACCTGCAATACGACTTCGCGCTGAACCAGCCGCTGTCGCCGTTCGCGCTGGCCGCCATCTCGCTGCTGGATGTGGATTCTCCGTCGTATGCGCTGGACGTGCTGTCGGTGATCGAGTCGACCCTCGATAACCCGCGGCAGGTGCTGTCCGCCCAGCAGTTCCGGGCCCGCGGCGAGGCGGTGGCCCAGATGAAGGCGGACGGCGTCGGATACGAGGAACGGCTGGAACTGCTGGACGACGTGACCTACCCCCAGCCGCTGGCGGACGTGCTGGAGGCCGCGTACGACATCTACCGCCGCGGTCACCCGTGGGTTCTGGACTACGAGCTGTCACCGAAGGCAGTGGTCCGGGACATGTACGAGCGGGCGTTGACCTTTCCCGAGTACGTGGCGTTTTACGGTCTGTCCCGCTCGGAGGGACTGGTGCTGCGCTACCTGGCCGACGCGTACAAGGCGCTGCGCCAGACGGTGCCGGACGAGGCGAAGACCGAGGACCTGACCGATCTCATCGAGTGGCTGGGCGAGATCGTGCGCCAGGTCGACTCCAGCCTGCTGGACGAGTGGGAGCGGCTGCGCAACCCCTCCTGGTCTGCGGATTCGGCCCCGGCTGGCGCGTCCGCGCAGCCAGCCGCGGTGACCACCAATATCCGGGCGTTCCGGGTCCTGGTCCGCAACGCGCTCTTCCACCGGGTCAAGCTGGCCGCGCTCGAGCACTACGACGAGCTGGGGGCGCTGGACGCGGACAGTGGCTGGGACGCTGACGCGTGGGCCGAAGCGCTGGACGGCTACTTCGAGGTGCACGACGAGATCGGCACCGGGCCGGATGCCCGGGGTCCCGGGATGCTGATCATCGACCAGCGCCCGGGCAGCTGGGCCGTCCGGCAGATCTTCGACGATCCGTCCGGCGACCACGACTGGGGCATCAGCGCCGTGGTCGACCTGACCGCCTCCGACGAAGCGGGCTCGGCGGTGCTGCGCATCACCGACGTAGGCCAACTGTAGGCGCTGTCCGCCCCCTGGGGATGTGGCCATTGCGGCCGCGCGCTAGGGTCATGCCGTGGCAGACAGCGATGACTGGCGGGTCACCCTCTCGGTAACCTCTGCGCCAGCCGGACAGGCGGAGCAGTCCGCGGAGCAGCCCCCCGGCCTGGGTCAGGTAGAAGACGACATCCGTCGCCAGGTCGGCCGGGGCATCGCCGTCGGCGCGGGCGACGCGCAGATCTTCCTGTACGCAGACACCGAGACCGCCGCCGGGGACGCCGAGCGGATCGCTCGCGACGTGCTGGCCGGACACGGCATGATGGCGGAGACCGCCGTGCACCGCTGGCACCCGATCGAGGAGCGGTGGGAGACGCCGGACGTCCCGATACCGCAGACCAAGGCCGAGCGCGAGGCGGAGCACCAGCGGCTGGTGGACGAAGAGGCCGCCGACGCGCAGGCCACGGGCCTCGACCAGTGGGATGTCCGGGCCGACCTCGGCTCGCACCGCCAGGCGGTCGCGCTGGCGCGCAAGCTGGAAGGCGAAGGACGGGCGGTCGTCCGGCGTTGGAGGTTCCTCATCGTCGGGGCCGCTGACGAGGACGAAGCCCGGGAACTAGCCGGACAGATACGGCAGGAGGCACCGCCCGGTGCCACCGTCACGGTCGAGCGGGCCGGAGTGGGCTGGGCGTTCCCGCCCTCCTGACCGCAGCCCGGTACCGGGCGGGCGGGGGCTAGGATCGCGGCGTGATCACCGGAATGCATGCGATCGTGTTCTCCCCGGAAGCTGAGAAGGTTCGTGCGTTCTTCGCGGACGTTCTGGGCATGCACTCGGCCGACGCCGGCGGAGGCTGGCTCATCTTCGCCCTGCCCCCTGCCGAGCTCGCGGTTCATCCAGCCGATGGCGAGAGTCATCACGAGCTCTACCTCATGTGCGACAACCTCCAGGCCACCCTCACCGAACTGAAGGGAAAGGGAGCCGAGGTGGCACGGGAGGTCTCCGATCAGGGCTGGGGGCTTCTCGCGGCGATCCGCCTGCCGGACGGCTCGGAGCTGCCCATCTACGAACCCCGGCACCCATCGCCTCTTCGACTCTGACCGGACGCCGGGCGGGACAGCCGCCAGGCTCTCCGGCCGCCGGACGGTCCTGATTTGCGGCGGGCCGGGTTACGCTGTCCCTTGGTCCCTGGTGGGAGGGCGCCATGGCGGCCGGGACGCGCGAGTCCGTCAGAGCACTCGACGCCCCGGCAAGGTTATGGAGGTGGCCGCGATGAGCCTCAGCGAACGAGACCAGCAGGCTCTCGATGGTATTGAAGACGGCCTCGCTGGCTCCACGCCCAAACTAGCCGCGATGCTAGCCACGTTTACGCGGCTGACAGCGGGCGAGGAAATGCCATCCGAGGGGGTTACCGCGGTCACCGCCGACATCCCCGCCGGGCCGGCCCCAGTCCCGCAGCCGCTCGGGCTGCCCCGGCGGCGGGTCGGCAACGCAGCCCGGTGGGCCGCATCTGGGCTCGTTACGCCAGTCATTCTCGCCGGCGCCTTCGCGTTCGCGTCCGTACCCGGTGCTGGCCGGTACGCGACTGTGGCTTTCGTGATCGCATCCGGCTACTTCGTGTTCTGGCTCTCGGTCGGGGCCGACATGCTCTGGCAATGGTTCAGCATGGGTTTGCCGACGGCGCGGATGTGCGTGCGGTGCGCGCACACGGCCGCATCGCACCGCACGTCAACGTCCTGTAGAGTCCGGTCGGGTTCGCTGAACGTGTGGACCCGCTGCCCGTGCTCGGGATACGTTCCGCCGGGACGCTCGCCAAAGACGGGGCTCGGGGCGGCGGCGGCCTGACGGATTGTTCGCCTCTGATGCCCGGCGGATGCGTCCCTTATGGGTACCGGGCGTCAAGAGCGGTGGTGACGCGTCCGGTGGCGATGTCGTACACGTGGCCTGAGACGCTGACCTTCGGTGAGAGCCGGGGTGAGTTGAGCAGGCGCTCGAAGTCGGCCTTGACGGTGACGTACGGGTCGGCGACCGCGGAGGCCTCCAGGGCCACCTCAGACAGGCCGGTCGCTTCGGCGGCCTGATGCCGGAAGTTGGGGTCGGCCAGAAAGCCGGTTCCGCACTGCGTGTGGTGAATGATCGCGACCTCGAACAGCGTGTCAAGCGCGCCCGGGCCGCCGGACAGCTGCTCGGTGAGAAAGGCGAGGAAGGCGAGGTCGTCGATGACGGCCTCGGTGACGCGTCCCCCCGCGTTGCGGATGACGGGAGCGTCTCCGGGCTGGAGTCCGAGCACCAGCGCGGGGTCGATCCGATGATCGAGGCAGGTGAGGATGATCACCTGCGCCGTGGGCAGGCCGAGGGCGGCCGGGGTGTAGGTCTGGGCGAACTGCTCGTTGTGCTCGAGCATGGGGGTGATCCTGGTCATGGCGGTTCCGTTCCTGGGCAAGAGGGTCTGTTATCGCTTGGCGGCGGCCGGGGGTGCCGACGCCGGTCATTTAGTGGACGGTGTACACTTTAGCGCGTTTGGTGGACGCTGTCCACTTTGTTATTCTGCCGTGGTGACCGCCATCCCATCAGCAGTGGAGAAACACCAGGCGGAGCGGCGGCGCCGGCCCCGCGGAGCCGTCCGTGACGGCCTGGTCGCCGCGGGACTCGAACTGGCCCGGGCCGGCGGACCGGACGCCGTGGTACTCCGCGAAGCGACACGCATGGTCGGCGTGGTGCCCAACGCCGCCTACCGGCACTTCGCGGACCGTGACGAGCTTCTCGCCGCGGTCTGCGCGGCGGCCATGGGCGAACTAGCTGACCGCATGGCCGCGGGCGTCGCCCAGGTGCACGGGCAGCACGGCGATCCCGAAGCGGCCGGCCTTCGGCTACTCGCGATCGGCGTGGCCTACCTGGCCTTCGCTCACGACGAGCCGGGGCTGTTCGCGACCGCGTTTGCCCTGCCGCAGCAGCATGCCTACGGCGTTCCGGACGGCGGGACCGGATCGAGCCGCACGCCGCTAGGCCAGCTGCGCACCGTACTCGACGAACTGGTCGACGCCGGCGTGCTCCCCCGGCAGCGCCGCGACGGCATCGAGTACCCCATCTGGTCCACGGTGCACGGGCTGGCCGTGCTCACCGGGCCAGGACCACTGCGCGACGTCCCCGATGCCACCCGGCGTCGCCTCGAGGAACTCACCCTCGCCTTCATCGGCGAAGGCCTGACCTGACCGAGCGCCCCGGGCGGACTCAGATGCGACACGTCACCGCCCACACGGTGGCGCTGACCTCGACCGGGCCCGCGGGCAGCAGGCGGCGGCACTGCTCGCGCAGCTCGGCCCGGCGCTCGGGGGTCAGCGACGCCACGTACGCTCCGGCCGGACCGACGCCGAGCGTGAACGGCTGCCACCATTGCTCGAAGCTGGCGTGGCGGACGCGGACGGTCAGCGTGGTGGCCTGGGCCTGTTCCAGCCCGGCCTGGGCGAAGAGCCGGGCCAGATGGCCTTCACGCGCGCCGGCCAGATCCGACTCGTCGTCGGCGGCCGGATCCAGCTGGCGCACGGCCGACCAGAAGGCGGTCAGCGGCCCGCGGCCGCCGGCGTGGTCCCAGACGCAGGCGGCGACGACCCCGCCGGGCCGGGTCACCCGGCTCATCTCCCGCAGGCCCAGTACCGGATCGGTCATGAAGTGGACGACCAGCTGGGCCAGCGCGGCATCGAAGGAGTCGGCCGGGAACGGCAGCCGTTCGGCCGCTGACTGCCGGACATCAACCCCGGGCAGGCGTTCGCGCGCCGCGGCGGCAAACGACGCGGATGGCTCCACCGCGCTGACCGCGTCCGTGCCGACCCGGCGTTCCAGCTCGGCGGTCAGCGCGCCCGGTCCGCAGCCCACGTCCAGGAGCCGCTGACCAGTCCGGACTCCGGCCAGGTCAGCGAACCGTACCGCGAGCGGCTCGGAGTAGCGGCCCATGAACCGCAGATAGGCATCCGCGCTGACGTCGAAACTCACAAGACGAACCTATCCGTCCTGGCCTTCCGGGTCGGGGCGGTGAGCAGTTCAGGCAGGTCGATGAGCGGCCGCTGGCCGAAGTAGCGGGCCCAGCCGAGCGGGGTCGAGCCGAACCGGTGGTCGCGGATGTCGGGTCGGCGCCCAGATTCGCTATCATCAGCCAGCACGACGCGCCCGACGAGGCGGAATGGAGGACCGAGATTGGCTGGCCCATCTCCCGCGCCGACGCCCCCCTCGGTCAGTGCGCGGGTCCGCCCGGTCATGCGCCGCTTCGCCGAGGTAGTCTGCCCGCCCGGGATGCGGGCCCATCACCGGACGGACCGGGTGCTGGCCGAGTTCGAGCTCGTGCTCGGCGCGCTGGCTCCCGCCGCCCGTAAGGGCCTGACCGCCGCGTTCGTCGTCCTCGACCAGGGCGCCCGGCTGTACCCGAGGGCCCGGGGACGGCGGTTCACCCGGCTGGACGACCAGGCCGCCGAGGCGTACATCCGGGCGCTGCTGACCCGCCGGGGCACCATCGCGCAACTGGTACAGCGGCTGCGCGGCCTGGTCGTCATGTGCTACTACGAGCTGCCCACCGTGCAGCGCGAGATCGGCTACCACCCAGCCCCGTATATCGCGGCCGTGTCCCGCCGGCGCCTGGAGTCCTACGGCCCGGAGATCGCCGCGGGCGAGGCGGCCGTCACCGCGAGGCCGGAACCATGATCATGAACAGAAATGGTCACTATCTGCCCGAAACTGTTCACGATCATGAAGACCCCCGGGCGCGAGGGGAAGGGTCGGCGTGAGGGTGCCGCGGGGGCTCACAACGGGGGTGGACGTCACGGGGGAGGTGAGCGTGGAGTGCGACGTGGTGATCGTGGGATCGGGGGCCGGCGGGGCCACGATGGCGGCGGAACTGGCCGAGGCCGGCGTGGAGGTGGTGGTGATAGAGGAGGGCGGGTACCACCCGACCGAGTCGTTCAGGGCCGAGAGCGTGCGGGCACTGCGCACGCTGTACCGGGACGGGGGCGGCGGGATGACGGTGGGGCGCCCGTCCGTGCTGTTCGCGGAGGGACGGTGCGTGGGCGGGTCCACGGTCGTCAACGGCGGGATGTCCTGGCGGACCCCGAGCCGCGTGCTGGAGCGCTGGGCGGCGGAGGAAGCCGTGCGGGCCATGAGCGAGCGGGACATGGAGCCGTACTTCGCGCGGGCCGAGGCCCGGCACTCGGTCGGGCTGCAGGACCCGGAGACCATCGGGCGGGATTCGGAGCTGCTCAAGGCGGGCGCCGAGGCCAGGGGCTGGGCCGTCGTCCCGAACCGGCGCAACCAGCTGCATTGCGCCGGTACGAATAGCTGCCTCAGCGGCTGCCCGACCGGCGCGAAGCGGTCGATGCTGGTGACCAGTGTGCCGCGGGCCCTGGCGCTGGGCGCGCGGCTGTTCGCCGACTGCCGGGTGGACCGGATCACCCGCGCGGGACGCACGGCCACCGGCCTGGTCGGTCACTTCCGCCGGCCCGGTAGCCCGAGGCTGACTGTCCGGGCCCGGACGGTGGTCGTGGCGGGCGGCGCGATCCAGACGCCGGCGCTGCTGGCCAGGTCGGGGCTGCGGTCGGCGTCCGGGCAACTCGGCCGCAACCTGTCCCTGCACCCGAACGCCAACGTGGTCGCCTTCTTCGACTCCGACGTCACCGGGTGGCACGGCGTCCACCAGGCCTTCCAGGTCCGCGAGTTCACCTCTGAGGGGATCATCCTGACCGCGGACAACCTTCCTCCCCCGATGCTGGCCGCCATGCTGCCTGCCTACGGTCGCGAGCTCGGAGAGCTGATGGCGGACTATAACCAGGTGGTGACCGCGGGCCCGCTGGTCACCGACTCCGGGGCAGGCCGGGTGCGGAACGTCCCCGGCCTGGGCACGCAGGTCTTCTACCGGCTCACCGACGCCGCCGCGGCCCGCCTGGTCCGGGGCGTCGAGCTGACCGCGGAGGCGCTGTTCACGGCGGGAGCGCGCCGGGTGCTGCTCCCCTTCGACGGCGCGCCCGAGGTCCGCAGCCCCGACCAGCTGCGGACCTTGCTGGCCCGCCCGGTGCCCAAGGCCTCGATGCAGGTGTACTCGATCCACCTGATGGGCACCGCGCGGATGAGCGAGGACCCGCGGCGCGGCGTGACCGACAGCTTCGGCGCGGTGCACGGCGTGTCCGGGCTGCTCGTCGCCGACGCCAGCCTGTTCCCCGGCCCCCTCGGCATCAACCCGATGGAGACGGTCATCGCGCTGGCCATGCGCAACGCGCGGCGGTTCCTCGGGGCGTTACCGGTAACCGGAGGATGGCGAGCACGTCCGCCGCCACGGCGCCGGACGGGCCGCAGATCAGCGGGTTGATGTCCAGCGCATCCAGGAGGTCGCCCAGGTCAGCGGCAAGCTCCGCCAGGCCGGCGATGGCGTCCGCGATGGCGTCGAGGTCGGCGGGCTGCTGGCCGCGGGCACCGGCCAGTACGGCGGCCAGCCGGAGCCCGGCGAGTACCGCGCGGGCGCACGAACGGGTGACCGGAGGGAGTACCACGGCCCGTTCGGAAAAAATCTCGATCAAGACGCCCCCGGCGCTGATGACCAGCAGCGGGCCGAGGGCGGCGTCGCGGACCAGACCCAGGCTCAGCTCGGTGCCGGGCGCGGCCGTCTGGCAGACCAGTACGCGCGGGCCGAGGCGGGCGGCCAGGTCGTCGTAGGCGGCGCCCGCCGCGTCGGGGCCCGCCAGGCCGAGCCGCACTCCCCCGACGTCGGACTTGTGCGCGATGTGCGGTTCGTCGGTCTTGAGCACGACCGGGTAGCCGATCTCGGCGGCCGCGGCCAGGGCCCCCGCGCGGGTGTCGGCGGCCCGGGCCCGCACGGCCGGGATGCCGTAGTCGCGCAGCAGGTCGAACAGGACCGCGCCGCCCGGCGGGCCCGCCGAGAGCACAGGCGCCCAGCGCAGCCGGCGTCGCGGGTCCGGGGCCGGGGGGTCGGCGGGCGGCTGCGGGCGGGCGGCGTGCTCCAGCAGGTGGCGCAGCGCGAGCAGGCCGCTGCGGGTGCCTTCGAGGACCGGGATTTTCGCCGTGCGCAACGCGCCGGCGGCGACCGGGTCGACGGCGCCGGGCAGGCCGGCCAGCACGGCCACCGGCTTGGCGGTGCCTTCCGCGGCGGCCAGTACCGCCCGCGGGTAGGCCTCGTCGCCGTCGAACTCCGGCACCAGGTCGACGGCCAGGGCCACCGCGCCGACCTGCGGGTCGGCGGCCAGCGCGGCCAGGCACTCGGCGAACAGCGGCTCGGTGTCCCGGCCGGTCCCCCACACGTCCAGCGGGTTGCCCGGTTTCAGCCCGGGGTCGATGACCTTGGCGAGCCGTTCTGTCGTCACCGGAGTGATCGGGGCGAACGGCACTTTGAGCTCCGCGGCCAGGTCAGCGACGTGCGCGCGTTCCAGGCCGGAGTCGTGCACGGTGGCGATGCCTTTTGTGTTGAGGGCGCAGCGGCGGCGGGAGGCGAACAGCTCCAGGGTGTCGGCCAGTTCGGCCAGGTCACGGACCCGGTGCAGGCCGTAGGCGCGGGCCAGCGCCTCCCACGCGCCGTCGGCCGCGGCCAGCGCGCCCGAGTGCGCCGAGACCAGCGCCTGGCCGGCCTGCGACAGGCCCACACTGAGCAGGACGACCGGAACGTCGGTTTCGAGCGCCGTCTGGAGGGCCGTTTTCAGCTCCGCGGGATCCCGGATCGCCTCGAGGACCAGGGCCAGGACCCGGGTCTCTTCCAGCTGCAGCGCGTACCGCGCGTAGGCCGCGGCGGCGGTGACCAGCTCCTGCCCCGACGAGACGGCCAGGCTGAAGCCGAACCCGCGGCGGGCCCGCAGCAGCGTGGAGAACACCGACCCGGAGTGGGTGATCAGGGCGACCGGCCCGGCCGGCACCGGGTCCGGCTCGACGTAGCCGACGGCCCGCAGCCCGCGGGCCACGTTGACGAATCCCATGCACGCCGCGCCGCATACCGCCATCTCCGCGGCGGTGGCGATGGCGGCCAGCCGGTCCCGCAGCCCGGTCGCGCCGTCAGCCTCGAAGGCGTTTCCGAAGATGACGGCCGAACGGGCCCTGGTGCGTGCGGCCAGCGCCAGCTGATCCTCCAGCTTGGTGTCCGGCACCGCGAGCAGGACCAGGTCGACCGGTTCGGGCACCTCGGCCAGGCTCGGCAGGCAGGGCACCCCGCCGATGTCGGGGTAGCGCGGGTTGACCAGGTAAGTGCGGGGCCGGGACGGGCTGCGGGCCATCTCCGTGATCATCCGCGCGCCCAGGCTGCCGGGCCGGGCGCTGGCCCCGACCAGGGCAACGCTGCGCGCCTCCAGCATGGCCCTGACATAGGTGGGGACCTGGGCGGTCACCTGCGGCGGCGCCTGCGGTCGGCGATGGCGGCGCGGGCCGCCTGCATGCCGGGGATGCCGCACACGCCGCCGCCGGCGTGGGTGGCGGAGCTGGCGTAGTACAGGCCGGGTACCGGCGTGCGGTAGTCCGCGAACCCCGGCGCGGGTCGCATGTGGAACAGCTGCTCCAGGGACAGCTCCCCGTGGAAG
>Ga0306924_10003440_pt1 | contig 15212 bp, 12 predicted proteins | sample sta12Can44000111_FD_203756 | JGI IMG/M metagenome (GOLD analysis project Ga0306924, IMG submission 203756) | Lab enrichment of tropical soil microbial communities from Luquillo Experimental Forest, Puerto Rico - statanox.12C.anox.44.000.111 (v2)... | ecosystem: Environmental > Terrestrial >... | reverse complement strand
AGATGCTGCCCGGCCTCGCCGCCTCCTACCCCGAAGAGCGCATCTCACTGTGGATGGGCCATCGGCCGAGCCTACCCGACTCGCTGCCCGTGCTTGGCCCGTCGCGGGCTTCGCCGGACGTCGTCTATGCCTTTGGCCACGGCCATGTCGGCATGACCGCCGCACCGATGACCGGCAAAATTGTCGCCGATCTCGTTACCGGCCGTCCTGCGTCGATCGACATCGCTCCCTTTGCCGCCGGCCGGTTCGCCTAGCCAAGATCGATCGTCTCTCAAAATCATTTTGGCGGCGGCCTCCATCCGGTGCATCATTGCGGGATAAAATACTGAGCTATTTTGCGCCGCCATGCACATGGCGTCCGTCTCCGGCTACGATCAGGACATTTTTATTTCTTACGCGCACGTCGACGACGAGCCATTCGACGCCGCCGGGCCCGACAAGTCCCTCGGGTGGGTGGCCGCACTCGTTCGGCATCTTGAGAACTGTCTGGCGCGAGAGATTGGGCGGAAGGAGGATTTCACTCTTTGGAAAGACAAGTACAATCTTCACGGTAACGATGCCCTAACCACAGAGATCACAACCAAGCTCCGACAAACGGGCGTCTTTGTCTCGATCCTGTCCCCTGGCTATCTTGCCTCGACGTGGTGCCGGGACGAGGCAAATCTCTTTACGCAGCATTTCGCTAATAATCTCGCCGGCCGCGTTTTCGTTGTCGAAAGAGCCCCGCTTGCCGACGATGCCGTGTTGCCCCACGGGTTAACGGGCCGACGCAACCATCGGTTCTGGTACCTTGACGGTGACAAGAAACCCCGCACTTTCGCCAAGCCGATGTCCGACGAGGACGAAATACAATATTATCGCCAAGTCGAAGACCTCGCGCGCGACATTCATCGACAACTCAAGGTAATGGCGAGTGGCCCGTTACCTGCGGCTACTCAGCGCGCCACGCGGCCGCTGACGGGCAAGGGGGCGAACGGCGACAACGGCGCCGGTGTGGCGTTCCTCGCCGAAGTGACCGATGACCTCGAATTCCGCCGGCTCGAAGTGCGACGCTACCTCGAGCAGCAGGGTGTCTTGGTGTTGCCGCAGTCCAGTTTGCCGCTCGGGCGCGCACAATTTGAGGCGGCGCTCGACGCTGATCTCGCGCGCAGCCGGGTGTTTGTGCAGCTGCTCGGACCGTTACCGGGCAAAAGGCCGTCGGACGTGCCGGACGGATATGGCTGGCTGCAATACGAGTGCGCGAGGCGGCGGGCACCGCATGTCTTGCAATGGCGAAACCCCGATCTGGACCTCGCCGGCATCGAATGGCCACGACACCGAGAGTTGTTGCAGCTCGAAACGGTGCACGCGACCTCGCTCGAAACCTTTAAGAGCGCGGTCGCGGTGGCGCTGGCGCCCCCGCCTCCGCCAGTGCAGCCCCGAGCGACCGACGGCCGGCCGTTTGTGTTCCTCAACACCGAGCCGCGGCATCTCGAGATCGCGGCTGAGATTCGTGTTGCGATCGGCGATCGCGCCGCGTGCGCAGAGACGATGCGCGCCGGCCCGGCCGAGGTGGTGCGGACGGATTTCGAGGAAAACCTGATTGGGTGCGACGCGATGGTCATGGTCTATGCCGACAATGCCGGCTGGGCACGTGCGCAGTTGCGCGCCTTCCTCAAGCAGGCCTCCCGGCGCGAAGATCCGGTCCGCTCAATAAGGGTGATTGATGTGCCTGCCGAGCCGAAGCCCGAGCTCGGGTTTCATCTGCCGGAGATGGTCATCATCGACGGTCGCACCGGCATCGGGCCGGAGGTGTTGGCCCGGCTCTCGGAGGCGCTCAGACTGTGACGCCGTCGCCGGCCAGGGCGCTCCTCCCTTATCCGGGTTTGCGGCCGTTCGAACGCTACGAAGCCGATGTCTTTTTCGGCCGCGAGGCGCAGGTCGACGCGATGGTCGATCGCCTCGCGCGGCACCGCCTACTCGTGGTGACCGGTGGCTCGGGATGCGGCAAGTCCTCGCTGGTGCGCGCCGGTCTGCTCGAAGCGCTCGAAACCGGCCTGCTTGCCGCGGCCGGGCCGGTTTGGCGATTTGCGACCCTGCGTCCGGGCGGCCATCCGATGACTGAGCTTGCGGCTGCGGTGATCGCGGCGCTCGGCGGTCCCCACACTCCTGACGATGTCGCGCTGCGGCGCGCCGGGCTCGAACGCGGGCCGCTGTCGCTGATCGAAGAGCTGAGGGAGCGGCCTTTGCCGGACAACGGCAATTTGCTGGTCCTGGTAGATCAGTTCGAGGAGCTGTTCCGGTATGGAAGCCTCGCCGGCCGCGAGGAGGCCGAAGCCTTTGTCGCGTTGCTGCTCGCGAGCGCAGACCAGGACTCGGTTCCGATCTATGTCGTGGTGACCATGCGATCGGACTTCCTCGGCCGCTGCGCCGAATTCGACGGGCTGGCCGAGGCAGTCAGCGACGCCAAATATCTGTGCCCGCGCCTATCGCGCGACCAGATCCGCTCGGCGATCGAGGGACCGGCCGAGGTGTTTGGCGGCAAGGTCGAGCCGCGTCTCGCATCGTCAACGACATGGGCACCGATCCGGATCAGCTGCCGCTGATGCAGCACGCGCTGATGCGGCTATGGGAGCTAGCGAGAGCGCGTGCCCCGAATGCCCCACATTTGCACCTCGACGACTACGACGCGGAGGGCGGCATCAAGGGCAGCCTCTCTCGCCACGCCGATGAGATTTTCGCCGAAATCACGCGCGATGTTGCCGAACGCGCCGACACTGCGCGTCGCCTGTTCTGCCTGCTGACCGAGGGCGAAGGCGAGAGTGCAGTGCGCCGCCTCGCCGAGGTCGCAGAGGTCATTGAAGTCACGGGCAAACCCCTCGACGAAATCGCGGCGGCCGCCGACCCGTTCCGCGCGCTGGGCCGCAGCCTATTGATGCCGGCGCTGGAACGGCCGCTGGCCCCAGACACCGTCCTCGATATCAGTCATGAGAGCCTGATCCGACAGTGGCAGAAGCTAAGAGACTGGGTACAGGTCGAGGCTGCCTCTGCGGACCACTACCGCGATAATGAGCGCCGCGCACAGCGGTGGAGCGCCCGCACAGCGGAATTCCTGGATGGCATCGATCTCGACGTCGCGCTGGATTGGCGCTCGCGCGAACGCCCGACAGCTCAGTGGGCCGCGCGTTATGGCGGTGATTTCGCAATAGCGATGCGTTTTCTCGACGAGAGCCAAGAGCGGCGCGACCGCCTCTCTCGCGAAGCTGCCAAGGAGCGGGCTGCTGCTGCGAACCGGCTTGCCGAGCGCCTTGCCGAAGCGCAGCTGCACCAGTCGCGTTTCCTGACCGAGAGAGCACGCGAGGCGCTCCGCGACGAGCACCTAGAGACCGCTAAAGCGATCGCCATGGCCGCCCTGCCAGACGATCTGAGCGCGCCGGATCGACCTATCTGGTTTCCTGCCGTCTCTGTGCTGGCGGACGCCCGCTCCCGTGACCGACAACGCGCTGTGCTGCAGAGGCTCAGCGCCGCGTTCAGCCCGGACGGGGCGCGGGTGGTGACCGCCTCCCTGGACTACACCGCGCGGCTGTGGGATGTGGCGACCGGCGCCGCGCTCGCCGTGCTGCAGGGGCACACGCGGGGGGTCAGCAGCGCCGCATTCAGCCCGGACGGGGCGCGGGTGGTGACCGCCTGCTCGGACAACACCGCGCGGCTGTGGGATGTGGCGACCGGCGCCTCGCTCGCCGTGCTGCAGGGGCACACGCAGACGCTCACCAGCGCTGCGTTCAGCCCGGACGGGGCGTGGGTCGTGACCGCCTGCTCGGACAACACCGCGCGGCTGTGGGATGTGACGACCGGCGCCTCGCTCGCCGTGCTGCAGGGTCATACGCAGACCGTCGCCAGCGCTGCGTTCAGCCCGGATGGGGCGCGGGTGGTGACCGCCTCCTGGGACAACACCGCGCGGCTGTGGGATGTGGCGACCGGCGCCTCGCTCGCCGTGCTGCAGGGGCACACGCAGACCGTCACCAGCGCTGCGTTCAGCCCGGACGGGGCGCGGGTGGTGACCGCCTCTTGGGACAACACCGCGCGGCTGTGGGATGTGGCGACCGGCACCTCGCTCGCCGTGCTGCAGGGGCACACGCAAACCGTCGCCAGCGCCGCGTTCAGCCCGGATGGGGCGCGGGTGGTGACCGCCTCCTGGGACAACACCGCGCGGCTATGGGATGTGACGACCGGCGCCTCGCTCGCCGTGCTGCAGGGGCATACGCAGAGGGTCAACAGCGCCGCATTCAGCCCGGACCGGACGCGGGTGTTGACTGCCTCCTCGGACACCACCGCGCGGCTGTGGGATAGATGGCCGTTGCTTACCGTGGACACGGTAGCTTACGCGCAAATCGCAGCTTTGCGCGATTTGTCGAAAGACGAACGAGCATCGTTGTTCCTGATCGAAGCCGACACTGGGCCCGGTCAGGAACACGTGACCGCCACCACCGACGACCCCGGCTCGATGTGCGACCGGTTGGCCGGTGATCCGTTCGATCCGCATAAAGGCGCGCCTGGGGTGCCGTTCAGCAATATCGATGCCGAGAAGGCGGTTTCAGCCTGCCGAACGGCGGCCGAGGCGGCGCCCGGGGAGCTGCGCCTTAGCTATCAGCTCGGGCGGGCACTCCTTCGCGCGGATGAACGGGACGAGGCGGCGGCCCTCATTCGCGCCGCAGCGGAGAAGAGCTATCCGGCTGCCGAGGACACTCTCGGCGATCTATACAAAAACGCAATCGGCGTCGCCAAGGATGACGCGCAAGCGCTGCGTCTCTACCGGCAGGCCGCTGAAGGCGGATATGCCCCAGCATTTTCTGATGAAGGCCGTCTCTACTGGGACGGTATCGGGACCGGGATGGATCGCGTCGAGGCGGTAAGGTGGTTCAAGCGTGGTGCCGATCATAGCGACCCTTTTTCACACCAGCGGCTGGCCGAGCTCTATGAGATCGGCGGCGATCAGCTGCCGCAAAATCTCGAAAGGGCCCTCTTCCACCGCGCGATTGAGACCAACCTGTTCGAGGCGGCAGGTTACACGATGGAAGCGGCGATTGCGCGTGCCCGACGTGGTTCGCTTGCGCGCGCGCTGCCGCCGGAGATAGCCGTTCGAATAGCCCGCGAAGCCGCCGCCTGGCGCCCGAAGGGATCGTAGCCTCCACGTCGCCCCGTTCCCGCTGCTGGTTCGCCTGAGGCACGCGGTCATCTTCGCGCCAAGATTGCCGCGTACCGTGTGAAAGGATCGCTAAGGGGCACTGCACGGCGGCGCCGACCGCGCCGTTTCGGCCACCCTGCTCTTCCCCTGATAGCCGCAAAACACACCCTGTTTGTTGCCCCGGGCTAAACACGTAGCGTTAAGATTTGATTGTCAAATTGGCGATGAAACGGTCGTGGATTAAATTTTTGCCCTGTTTTCCGCCCGGTAACAGGGTGGCAACCGAGCTGCCGGGAGGGTTCGCTTCGGTCAGCCGCGGAGCTGTCCGCCGGTGGCCTTTTCGACCTGCGCGATCAGCCGCTTCGAGAAGTCTTCGATCTCGGCGTCGGTCAGGGTGCGCTCCTGCGGCTGCAGCACCGCTGTAATCGCGAGCGACTTCACTCCGTGCGGTAGTTCGGCGCCTTCGTAAACGTCGAAGAGCCGAATCTCGCTAACGAGCTTGCGATCGATGCCGCGGGCGGCGCGCAACAACGTCTCGGCTGGCAGCCCGCGGTCGACGACAAAGGCGAAGTCGCGCTCGATCGGCTGGAACACCGAGAGATGCACTGGCGGCTTGGCGCGGCTCAAGCGCGGCTCGGGCACCGCGTCGAGAAAAACCTCGAAGCCGGCGAGCGGCGCCCGCGCATCAAGCGCCTCGATGACAGCCGGATGCAATTCGCCAAAGGCGCCGAGCAGCTTCGGCCCTAGCCGCAGACTGCCGGCCCGCCCGGGATGGTACCAGCCGGGTGGATCTGCCGAGGCCTGGATGCTGTCGGCGGGGGCTCCCATCGCAGCGAGTGCGGCAAGCGCATCGCTCTTGACGTCGTATAGATCTACCTCGCGTCCCTTCTCGCGCCAGTGTTTGGGGCCGGTATGCCCGGCGCGCACCCCAGCCGCCGCCAGGGCTTGGCCGGCCGGCGTATCGTCGCGATAGAGCGCACCGACCTCGAACAATGCCGCGTCAGGATACCCGCGATCGGCGTTCCGCCGGGCGGCCGACACGAGCCCGGGCAGCAGCGAAGGCCGCATTGCGTCGAGATCGGCGCTGATCGGGTTGACAAGCCGCAACTCCGGCTTCGCGCCGCCGAACAGCTCGGCCTCGCGCGTCGAGATGAACGAGAACGTCACTGCCTCGATTAGGCCGCGGGCGGCCAGCGTACGACGTACGAGTTCCGCGCGTCGTTGCGCCGGGGTCAGAGACGGACGCGCCAACGCCGTATCGCGGTCGAGCGGCACCGCCGCGATCTGGTCGTATCCCTTGACCCTGAGGACTTCCTCGACGAGATCGGCTTCGCCCTCGATGTCGCCGCGCCAGGAAGGCGGCTCGGCCACGAGGTCTCCGTCCGCCAGGCGCTCGACCGCAAAGCCGAGCGCGGTCAGGATCGCTGCACTCTCCCCCGGCGGCACGTCGAGCCCGCCGAGGGTCGCCGGCCGCTCGAGACGCAGCGCATAGCGGCGTCGCCAATCCGGGACAGCACCGGCCGTCACGATCTCGGACGCCTGGCCACCGCAGAGGTCGAGCATCAGGCGGGTGGCGATTTCAAGCCCGTCCCTGACGAAGGCCGGGTCGAGCCCACGCTCGAAACGATAGCGCGCGTCGCTCGAGATATTGAGCTTACGGCCGGTCGCCGCGGTGCGCACCGGGTCGAACAGTGCCGCCTCGATCAAAACCTCAGTAGTCGCCTCGGTGCAGCCGGTGGCCTCGCCGCCGATCACGCCGCCGAGGCTCTGCACCCCGGCCTCGTCGGCAATTGCGGTCATTTCGGCATCGAGCGCGTATTCCTGACCGTTGAGGGCGGGCAAGGTCTCGCCATGCCGCGCGAAGCGCACGGTCAAATCGCCCGCGAGGCGACCGACGTCGAAGACGTGGAGCGGCCGGTTTACGTCGAAGGTCAGGAAATTGGTGATGTCGACGAGCGCCGAAATCGGCCGCAGCCCGATCGCCTCGAGCCGGCGGCGCAGCCAATCGGGGCTCGGCGCGTTGCGAACGCCGCGCAGATGCCGCCCGAGGAACAGCGGACACGCCGAGCGGTCTTCTACATGGATGCCGATCGGCGAACGAAAGCAGCCCGGAACCGGGGTCGCGTCGAGCGGCTTCAGACTCCCAAGCCTGGAAGCCGCTAGATCGCGGGCGACGCCGCGCACGCCTAGGCAGTCGGCGCGGTTCGGCGTCACCTTGATGTCGAGGACGGTATCCCCGAGCCCGGCATAGCTCGCATATTGCGCCCCGACCGGCGCGTCCTCCGGCAATTCGATGATCCCTTCGTGATCCTCGCCGAGACAAAGCTCATAGGCCGAGCACAGCATGCCGCGCGAGGCGACACCGCGGATCACGGTCTCCCGCAATATGGAGCCGGTGCGCGGAATGACGGTACCGGCCGGCGCAAACACGCCCCTCATTCCGGTATGGGCGTTGGGCGCACCGCAGACGACCTGGACCTGTCCCTGACCAGTGTCGACGAGGCAGACCTTAAGCCGGTCGGCGTTGGGATGACGTTCGGCCGACAGGACCGACGCTATGGTGAAGGGCGCGAGTGCCTCCGCCCGATTCTCGACGCCTTCGACGTCGTGGCCGAGCATGACGAGCCGGTCGACGATTGTACCGAGCGGGGCGTCGGTGTCGAGATGGGTCTTGAGCCAGCCGATGGTCGTCTTCACGCCGCGGCACCTCCCAAGAGCGGGCCGCGAACGAGCGAGGGGATGTCGAGCGGCAAAAACCCGTAATGCCGCAGCCAGCGCAAATCCGACTCGTAGAAGGCCCGCACATCGGGGATGCCATATTTCAGCATCGCAATGCGCTCGATCCCCATGCCGAACGCAAAGCCCTGATACTCCGCCGGGTCGATGCCGCAGTTCTTCAGCACCTGTGGGTGGACCATGCCGCTGCCGAGGATTTCGAGCCACTCGCCGCCAGCGCCGATCTTCAGCTCGCCGCCTTTGCGCGAGCAACCGATATCGACCTCGGCCGAGGGCTCCGTAAACGGGAAGTAGCTCGGGCGAAAGCGGACCGGCAGGTCGTCGAGCCCCAAATAAGCGCGCAGGAACTCGATCAGGCAGCCCTTCAGATGCCCCATATGGGTCGACCGGTCGATGACCAGCCCTTCGACCTGATGAAACATCGGCGAATGTGTCGCGTCGTGGTCGCAGCGGAAAGTTCGCCCGGGCACGATAATGCGGATCGGCGGCTCTTGTGCCAGCATCGTGCGGATCTGCACCGTTGAGGTGTGAGTGCGCAGCACGAGCCTTGTGCCGTCCGGCCGCTCCGGCAGGTAAAACGTGTCGTGCTCCTGTCGCGCCGGGTGCTCGGGCGGAATGTTGAGGGCGGTAAAGTTGTAGAAATCTTCCTCGATATGCGGCCCTTCGGCGAATGCGAACCCCATCTCGCCAAAGATCGCAACGATTTCGTCGATGGTCTGGCTGATCGGCTGGATACGCCCCGTTCTGGCGAACGGCACAGGGAGGGTGACATCGGCACGCTCTTGGGCGAGTTGTTCCTCGAGTGCAGAGCGGCCGAGCCGTGCTGTCGCCTCAGCGAGTGCCGCCGTAATCTCATCCTTTGCGAGGTTCAACGCGGCCCCGGCGCGCCGCCGCTCCTCCGGATTGAGCTTGCCGAGCTCTCGCATCGCCAGAGTCAACGAACCACGCCGGCCGAGTACCTTGACGCGGATTGTTTCGAGCGCTGCCGGGGATATCGCGGTCGCAATCTCCTTCACCACCTCGCCGAGATTTTCCATAAGCAAATCCTGCAACAAAAAAGGGCCGATCGATGCGGCCCCTCCTCGATTTAACGCCGGTACGCCGCGAATTAGCGTTCGTAACCGCCGCTAAATCGCCGGATCCGGGAAGTCATCACTCGGCGGCCGCGGTGATTGGTGCAGCGCCCAGCGCCGCCCGCGCCGTAACCGCGATCGCCTGGAACGCTTCGGGCTCGCGGATCGCGATATCGGACAGCACCTTGCGGTCGAGATCGAGGCCGGCCAGCTTGATCCCATGCATGAACTGCGAGTAGGTCAGGCCGTGTTCTCGCGCGCCGGCGTTGATCCGCTGGATCCACAAGGCGCGGAAGTCGCGCTTGCGATTGCGCCGATCGCGATAGGCGTAGCGCAGCGCCTTTTCGACTTTTTCGATCGCGATGCGGTAGGCGGTGCTGCCGCGGCCGCGGTAGCCCTTGGCCAGATCGAGAATCTTCTTGTGGCGGGCGTGGGTCGTCGTCCCGCGCTTGACCCGGGCCATGGCTCAGCCTCGCAGATAGGGCATGTAGGTCAAGACGAGCTTGGCGTCGCCCGGCTGGAGGGTAACCTTGCCGCGCGCCTTGCGCTTCATCTGCTTGGGCTTGCTGATCAGACGATGGCGCTTGTGCGCGACATTCATCGTGATCTTGCCGGACGCGGTACGGCCAAAGCGCTTCTTGGCACCGCTCTTCGTTTTGAGCTTAGGCATTTCAATATCCGTTGGAGCCGCGCCTTATATAGGCGTCAACTGGCTAAAGCAAGCCGATGCCGGCAACGACGGCCAGTTTACTCCGCCGCGGTGGGCAGCAGCACAGCGTCGACGGAATTGTCGGTGACCGCGGCGGTGTGGAAGTAGCGGATTTCGGGGTCCATGCCGTAGCGCTCGCGGATACCCGTGAGCCAGGGGCCGGAGTAGAAGGCTTCGGCGTGGGCGCGGCTCTGCCAGAGATAGACGCCACCCGCCCAGCCATCCTCAGCATAGATGAACTGCTTGCGAATCAGCCCCGGCACATCGCGAAAGCCGGGGGCAATCCTGCGGAAATGCTCGGCGCAGGCGGCTTGGCCGATGCTCGGCGGCAGCCGATACTGAACGATCGCGGTGATCATAATATCGTGCTCCTGATATTCACTCGGCCCGCCTCGGTCACATCAGCTCGCCAGCGGGTGCGGCAGCGGGTTTGAGCCGTCGGTGAAGCGCGAGAGGCGGAAGGGTGTCGGATCCACCAGGGTCGGGTCACCGGCTACCATGTCCGCCACCAATTTGCCGGCCCCCGGACCGATGCCGAAACCGTGGCCGGAAAACCCAGTCGCGATGAAGAAGCCGGGTAAGGTCTCGACGGGCGAGATTACCGGTATGGCATCCGGCATGACATCGATCATGCCGCCCCAGCTTTCGGCGACGACCGCGTGACGGAATACCGGAAAGGCCTCGGCAGTGGCGGCACGTGCGCGATCGACAACAAATCGGTCGGGTTCGGGATCGAGCACACGCACCGCCTCGAACGGCGAAGCGTCGTCGAGACCCCAGCGCCGAGGGATGCGCCACTCCTCTACCCAGCGGTTGCCAACCCGGAACCTCAGCTTCTTCCAATGCAATCGCGCCGCCGGAAGGTAATCGAAGAACAGACGGAAGTGATCCGGAACAAGGTCGATCGTGCGAACCCCCAAGGTCGCGACGGTGTAGCCGCCGTCCATCCGCTTGCGAAAGCCGAAGAGGCCGCCCGACGCGGAGATCTCCGGGCCGCCTTCGAGCGGCTCGGTCCGCATAACCGTTGCCAGAACTTTGAGCTGCGGCAGCTCGATGCCGAGGTTACCGCAAAACAGGCGGCACCACGCGCCGCCGGTTAGCACGACGGTATCGCAGGCGATACGGCCCTTTTCGGTGACAGCACCCGACACGCGTCCGCCCGCGGTCTCGATGCCGCGTACCGCGCATTGGGTGACGATCGCAGCGCGATGCCGACGCGCCGCCTCGGCGATCGCCGGTGCTGCCCGTTGCGGCTCGGCCTTGCCGTCGCTGGCGGTATAGAGTGCGCCGGTCCAGCTCCCGGTTAGGCCCGGCATCAGCTCGGCCGCTTGGTTCCGACTAATGATGCGCGTATCCAGCTGATATTGGCGGGCATGTTCCAGCCAAGCCTCGAGCTGCCCCAGTTCGGCTTGCGTCTCGGCCAGATACATGATCCCGGCTTGGCGAAAGCCGGTCTCGGCCTCGACCATCTCGTTCATGCCCTGCCACAACCCTAGGCTCTCGATGATCAAGGGGAGCTCGCGTGGATCACGTCCCATCTTGCGACACCAGCCCCAATTGCGGCTCGACTGCTCGCCGGCGACGTGCCCCTTCTCGCAGAGGACGACCCGGACCCCCTTTTGCGCGAGGAAAAGCGTCGCGCTGGTGCCGATGATCCCGCCGCCGATGATGACGACATCGGCGCGTGCCGGCAGTTCTTCGTCCGAGCGGACGGGATCAACGCGCGGCGCCATGTCAACCCGTCAGTCGATCGCAGCGTGGACGAGGTTGGCGACACGATCGAGGCGCGCGGTATGCCAGGGATCGGGCGACATGCCGTTGGTGATGTAGGTGAACGACACCCCACTTGTCGGATCCGCCCAGGAATAGGAGGTTCCTGCACCGCCGTGGCCAAAGGTTTCGGGCGCACCGATCGTGCCGAGACCGCGGATCCGGTCACTCTCGCCGCGCACATGTGGACCGAGCCCGCGATGCATCGGAATGCCGCCCATCGCGTCGTCGCCCCGCTCTCCGGTGTGGCTGCGCGTGACATAGGCGATCAACCGCGGCGATAGCAGCCGCACATCACCGAGCCGGCCGCGGCCGAGCAGCATCTGATAGAACGCCGCCATCCCGCGAGCGGTCGCGTAGCCACCGCCGCTCGGCATCCCGGCGGCCTTGAACTCCGCCGAATTGTCGCGCGGCTCAGCCGCATAAGTGTCGGCGCAGCGTTCGTGCTCGCTGGCCGGTACGCCGACGAAAATGTCATCGGCTAGACCGAGTGGCACCAACACCTTGTCCCGAATGACGTCGCGATAATCCTGGCCGGTGACTGCTTCGATTACCATCGCCTGGGTCAGGTGCGCCGCACGCGGGTGGTATTGCAGCCGCGTGCCTGGCGTCCAGTCGAGCGAGAAGTCACAGACTTCGGCGCGCATCCGCGCGTGGTCGGTCCAGGTTGCCTTGGTCACGTCTCCGCTCGGAAAGCCGCCTTGGTGCGTCATTACTTGGTGCAAAGTGATCTCGCCTTTGCCGCGCTGAGCGAATTCTGGCAGACGATCGGCGATCCGATCCATAAACGAGAGCCTGCCTTCCTCGATCAATGCCCAGACGGCCGAACTGGTTAACACCTTGGTTTGGCTGAAAAGGAGGAACAATGTCTCATCGGTTGTCGGCACATTACGTGGTTCGGTCTTTGCGTCGCCGTAGCAGCGAAAGAGCGCCAATTTACCGTGCCGCGCGAGTGCGATCTGCGCGCCGGGGTAGCGGCCTTCCTCGATATGCTGCCGGATCAACCGGTCGAGATGCTGCAGCGGTGTCGCGGCAAAACCGAGGCTCGCCGGGTCGGCGGGCAGCAGCGGATAGTCAGGCATGGCTGTCTCCTTCGCAGACGTGGAAACTGAATGCTACATGACCCTACGCAATTCGACTATTCTGACGCACACAGTTCGGCTGTCGTCCAGGGGAGATAAAGATGCGTGAAGCCGTTATCGTATCTACCGCCCGCACGCCGATTGGGAGAGCTTATCGTGGCGCCTTCAATGACACGCAGGGACAGGCACTTGCCGGCCACGTCGTCGCCGAGGCGGTGCGCCGTGCCGGGATCGATCCGAGCGAGGTGGAGGACGTTGTGCTCGGGGCGGCGCTCCAGCAGGGATCGACCGGCTTCAACGTGGCCCGCCAAGCAGCGATCCGCGCGGGACTGCCGGTCTCTGTCGCGGGGATGACGATTGATCGGCAATGCTCTTCCGGACTGATGGCGATCGCGACCGCAGCAAAAGAGATCGTGCATGATGGCATGACGATTGTCGTAGGCGGCGGCCTCGAGTCGATCTCCCTGGTCCAGAACGACAAACGCAACCAATTCCGGGCGCAAGACCCTTGGCTCAGCGAGCAGCGGCCCGACCTTTACATGACGATGATCGAAACCGCGGAAATCGTCGCCGAGCGATACCAGGTCACCCGTGAGGCGCAAGACGAATATGCGCTGCTCTCGCAGCAGCGGACAGCGTCAGCCCAGACAGAGGGCCGGCTCGATCGGGAAATCGCTCCGATGCCTTCGGTAATGCGGGTCGATAACCGCGAAACCGGTGAGACCTCATATGTCTCCGTCACCCTCGACAAGGACGAGGGCAACCGGCCCTCAACGACCCTCGCGGGCTTAGCGGCTTTGAAGCCGGTGTTCCGTGACGGGCAAACTGTCAAGGAGGGCCGGTTCATCACCGCAGGCAACGCCTCGCAGCTCTCCGACGGCGCCTCCGCTTCGGTACTGATGGAAGCCAAGCAGGCCGAACGCTACGGGCTGCAGCCGCTCGGTGCCTATCGCGGCATCGCGGTTGCGGGATGCGCCCCTGACGAGATGGGGATCGGTCCGGTCTTCGCCGTACCCAAGCTGTTGCAGCAACATGGGCTCAAGGTCGATGACATCGGTTTGTGGGAGCTCAATGAGGCGTTTGCCGTTCAGGCCCTCTATTGCCGAAACCGGCTCGGCATCGATCCCGAGCGATACAATGTCGATGGCGGCGCGATCTCAATCGGACACCCCTACGGGATGTCGGGCGCACGCATGGTCGGCCATGCGCTGATCGAGGGCAAAAGGCGTGGTGTGGGCTGGGTGGTCGTGACCATGTGCGTCGGTGGTGGTATGGGCGCAGCCGGCCTGTTCGAAGTGCTGTAAAACAGCTGCGGCGCGCGCGGCCTAAAGGAAGCCGCAGACGAGGACGCTTCCCCGGGAGGCCTGTGATTAGGAAATCAGCGGCAGGAGTCTGAGACGCTTGGGGCGCGCCGGCGAGTACGACTCCCAGTCGACATCTTGATCATTTAGGTTAATTATTTCAACCATAGCTAAAAAATGTCTTTCTTCCTTTGCTGGCATCCTCTTCTGGGGTACACTTGTAAGTTCAGGCCAGTACAGAGAATCTATGAACGGTTGCGCACGATCCACGTTGATCGCCCTGTCAGTCGTTCAAACTGTCGCGGTGGCGCAGGCTGGGGAACGCACAGCGCCGATCGACCCGTCGTTTGCAGTGATTGGGACAAGAAGTTCGGGTCAGGGAGCGATCAAAAAAATCCGACCAAGTATCAGCGCGATGCTCGATCGCATAGCCTATGCGGTCGACGGCGCGGAATCCAGCCATGGTAAAGATCTCACGATGTGGCGTCCCGATCCGTCCGGGCCGCAAGGACCCATGCAGGTCAGCGAGCCGGCGGCGGCCGATGTGGGCGGTGGTGATAGGTTTGATTCGACGGAAAATCGCGCGATCGGGCGCGCCTACCTGGAGCACCTATATCGGCGGTACAAAAACTGGCCAGATGCGATCGCCGCCTACAATTGGGGCATGGGCAACGTGGATAGTTGGGTCGAGGCCGGGCGCCCTGCAGGCAAATTCGTAAACGGCGTCGCGGCTTATTTGCGGCGTGTACTTCACGACAGTGGGATGTGCGACGGCTCGACGCCGGCGCCGGTTCGGCCGCCGAGGGCGCAGATGCTACCGGCGACCCAGCACCCGAGGGAAGTTGCGGTGGAAGAGGGAGAACCGCAGGCCGACTCGTTCGCACTAGCCGTATGCGCGAATCTTGATGCCTGGGGACGGGCGCTCGACGAGAGGGATCGACCTTTCCTCGGCACACAGGGTCACTTCTATAAAAAACTGGAAAAAGCCATGCTCTTGGTCACGCATCACTTGCGGGCGTCACAACACGCCACCCACGGCAGCGACGATCGCGCAACCATCTCTTGGAACATCGCGATGCAGCGGCCGTGAGCATGAGACGACCTCTGCGCCAAGCGGGCGATGAGGGCTATCAGCTGGGCTCGGTGATACGAACGCCTCTCCTAACTGCGCGATCCGCCGCATCAATAAAACTGCAACGAATGAGAGATAAAACCTGGGCACGTCCTATCGATCGGCCCCAATAGATCTCAACTTGTCAAAATCCTGGTGGTGCTCACGATACAGAAGAACTGCACTGGCGACGAAAGCAGATTTTGAGCGTTGATAGGTACATATCCAGCCGGCGACGAGGTAAGTAGCGTCGACCGGCGAGGAGA
>Ga0306924_10003437_pt1 | contig 15218 bp, 12 predicted proteins | sample sta12Can44000111_FD_203756 | JGI IMG/M metagenome (GOLD analysis project Ga0306924, IMG submission 203756) | Lab enrichment of tropical soil microbial communities from Luquillo Experimental Forest, Puerto Rico - statanox.12C.anox.44.000.111 (v2)... | ecosystem: Environmental > Terrestrial >... | reverse complement strand
CATCCGCGGTGATGTTCTCGCCGTTGACGGTCAGGTCGACCTTCACTGGTGACTCGCTTTCCGTGCTTCGTTGATAGCTGTCCATACTCGCTGCGGTGTGGCCGGCATGTCGATGTGCCGGACCCCGAGGTGGGAGACGGCGTCGATGACCGCGTTCTGGACCGCGGGGGTCGAGCCGATCGTCCCGGCCTCGCCGATGCCCTTCACGCCCAGCGGGTTCAGGTCGGTCGGCGTCTCGCTGGAGGCCAGCTCGAAGCTGGGCAGATCGGGCGCGGAGATGGCCGCGTAGTCGGCGAGCGTGGAGGTCAGCGGGTTGCCGTCCGCGTCGTAGAGCACCTCTTCGAGCAGGGCCTGCGCCGCGCCCTGGGCGATCCCGCCGTGCCGCTGGCCCTCGGTGAGCACCGGGTTCAGCACCGTCCCGGCGTCGTCGACGGTCACGTGCCGCAACAACTTCGCCTGGCCGGTTTCGGTGTCGACTTCCACTACGGACACATGGGTACCGAACGGGAAGGTGGGCCGGTCCTGGACGAAGCTCACGTCGGCGATCAGGCTGCCGCCGCTGGTGTGACCGGCGACCTGGCCCCAGGACAGCGCCGTGTCCGGGTCGCCGCGCACCTGCCACAGCCCGGTGCTCGTATCGAGCACCACGTCGGCTTCGGCGGCCTCGAGCATATCCGCGGCATGGTGCCGCGCCTCGTCCTTGACCTCGAGCGCGGCCTTGTGCACGGCCGAGCCGCCGAGCTGCAGCGACCGCGAGCCGTAGGTGCCGACACCGGTCGGGACCAGGTCGGTGTCACCGTGGATGACCGTGACCTGGTCCATCGGAATGCCGAGCTCGTTCTGCACGAGCATGGCCCACGCGGTGTCGTGCCCCTGGCCGTGCGCCGAGCTGCCGGTGTAGACGGTGGCAGAGCCGTTGTCCGTCACCTCGATCCTGGCGGTCTCGCCGGCGTCCGGGTCCGGCGCGGTGATCTCGACGTAGGAGGACAGGCCGATACCGAGCTGCTTGGGGTCACCGTTCTCGCGCCGGCGCTGCTGCTCCCGGCGAAGCTCGTCATAGCCGGCCGTCGCCAGAGCCTTGTCCAGCGCGTCGGCGTAGCGGCCGGTGTCGTACATGGCGCCGGTCTTGGTCTGGAAGGGGAACTTGTCCGGGGCGATGAAGTTGCGCCGCCTGACCTCCGCCGGGTCCATGCCGATCTCGGCGGCGAACAGGTCGACCGCACGCTCGATGGCCGCCGTGGCCTCGGGCCGGCCGGCCCCCCGGTAGGCGCTGATCGGCGTGGTGTTGGTGACTGCCTGCCGGAACCCGGCTTGCACGTCCGGGATGTCGTACACACCGGGTGCCATCAGGCACGTGAGGAAGGGTAGGAGCCCGCCGACGCGCGAGTAGGCGCCGATGTCCTGGATGACGTCGATGCGGTAGGCGAGGATACGGCCGTCCCGGCTGCCGCCGATCTTGATGTGCTGCAGCTGGGCGCGGCCCTGCGACATCGCGACCAGGTTCTCGCTGCGGGTCTCGGCCCAGCGCAGCGCCCGGCCGAGTTTCCTGGCCGCCCAGGCGATGGTGATCGTGTCCCGGTCGATGCCGATCTTGGCGCCGAACCCGCCGCCCACGTCGGGCACCACCACGCGGAGCTGGTCGGGCGCCATGCCCAGGGCGCCGGCCAGGATGAACCGGCTCACCTGCGCGTTCTGCGAGCTGGCCCAGACGGTCAGCTTGCCGTTCTCGAAGCTGGCCGCCGCGGCCCGCCCCTCCATCGGGAGGCAGGCGACGCGCTGGTTAACGATGTCCCGCTCGACGACCACGTCGCAGGGGCCGAACGGGGTGTCGTCGGCGGGCACGGCCTGCGAGACGCAGACGTTGGTGCTGGCGGCAGGGAACAGCAGGGTCTCGCCGGCGACGGCGGCCGCCGGTCCCAGCACCACCGGCAGCGGGTCGTAGTCCACGGTGACCAGGTCGGCTGCGTCCTCGCCCTGGTAGCGGTCATCGGTGATCACCACCGCTACCGGCTCTCCGACGAACCGCACCGTGTCGATCGCCAGCAGGGGCTCGGCCCACGGGCCGCCGAGCGGCGTCGGGCTGCCGTCCCACTCGCCCGAGCTCGGCGGCGGCGGGGCCAGGTCGTCCATGTCCCGGACGGTCAGCACGGCGACGACGCCCGGCTCGCTGACGGCCGCGCTGGTGTCGATGCCGGTGATGCGCGCGTGAGCCACGGGGCTGCGCACGAACGTCAGGCGCGCCGCGGCGTTGAGTTCCGGCGTCCGGATGTCATCCACGTAAACGCCGCCCGCGGTCAGCAGCCGCGGATCCTCGGTCCGGATGACCCGGGTGCCCATGATGCTCATGTATCCCTTATCCCTCCGCAGCTCTGTGACGCTTCACTGCTCCGCCAGCGAACCTACACCCGGGTAAGCCCGCGAACTATGGCTGGCCCCACAAACGGGCCTGGACGACATTATGACTGACGTTGCAGGTAGATAAGCAAAGGCCGCGAGGACCGGTCTAGGCGGCCGAAGTCACCCGGCCGGGCCGCTGGTCTGGCCGGGAATCCCGTACGAACGCAGGAGCTCGGCGACCTCGGGGCTGGGTGGCTTCGGGTCGTCGGGGGAGAGGACGATCCCTTCCGTGGCGGCGCCGGCCTCGATGAGGGTGCGGACGGTCGCGACCCAGTCGTGGTCCGGGTCGTGACCGAGATGCATGCCGCTGCCCACGATGGCCCATTCCATGGGCGTGCTGTCCCAGGTGGTGTCGCGCGCCTCGATGTCAGCGCCGCGCTCGAGCAGCAGCCGTAGGGTACCGACGCTCCCGGCCGCGGCGGCGGCGTGCAGCGCGGTGGCCCCGTCGCCCTCGCGGCTGGCCCGGATGTCCGGCGGGAAGCCCAGGTCGAGCATGAGCCGCACCGCGCCGGTGTGCCCGTGGTCGGCGGCCTCGATCAGGACCCGGTGGTCGTCCGCGGTGAGCCGGGCGGGCAGCCCGGGGTCGGCGGCGAGGATCTGTTCGGCCTCGGCCCGGCTCCCCTGGAGGCAGGCGCTCAGGAACCGGTCGGCGGAGGTGAGGTCGGTCCGGGCGCCGTGCTCCGCGAGCAGTTCGGCCAGCTGAGTCTGGCCTTTGCGGACGGCCAGCTGGTAGGGGGTGCGGCCGTCCGGCCCCGGGGTACTGGGGTCGGCGCCGCGGTCCAGGAGCAGGCCGATGATCGCCGGGGCGCAGTCCAGCGCGATCGCTGCCGACAGCGGCGGCACGGGCGGCGTGCCTTCGTGCGACTCGCCGAGCTCTCCCGCATCGAGCAGGTGGTTGGGGTCGGCGCCCGCGTCGAGCAGGAGTTCCACGCCGGTGATGTCGCCGGTGCTGAGCGGGGCGGACAGCGCCGTGCTGTGCGCGATGTCCGGCGCGTAGGGCAGCAGCAGGCGCAGGCATTCGTGATCGTCGGCGAACGCCGCCAGGTACAGCATGTGGTCATCGTCGGGACGCACGCCGCGTTCGAGCAGCAGCCGGGTGATGGCCGGGTTGTTCTGCGCGGCCGCGCAGAACAAGGGCGACCACTGGCGACCGCCCTGGTCACTTTCGTCACCCGGCCGGCCGGGCGGCCCGACCCTGACGCCGGTATCGGCTCCGGCATCCAGCAGCAACCGCGCGACCTCGGCCTGGCCCGCCGCGCGGCCGGGGTCGATGCGGTGCCACCGTGAGCTGCACACCGCGTGCAGGGCGGTCCACCCCGTCCGCGGGTCCGACCGGGTGGCCAGCGCCGGATCGCGGCCGAGCATCGCGCGGACCCGGGCCGCGTCGCCCAGGACGACGGCGGTGCGGAAGTCGTAGGTGGCGATCTGCGGGTCGCGGGCCAGCATCCGGGCCGCGCGCCCGGTCCAGTCCCTGATGCTGGCGACCAGGAACTCCTCCACTCGCTGGGCGAGCTCGGCGTTGCGCGCCTCCGCCTCGGCCTTGAGCCGGGGCCAGCTCGCGAATCCGTGTTCCCTGGCGATGGTCAGCTGCGCCGTGGCCAGCGTCACCGGCGCGGCCGCGGGCGCATGAGCGGCGATCCGGCTCAGCGCGGCCGGGTCGCCGGCCCGGGCGGCATCGCGTAGTTCCTTGGCGCGGCGCCGAAGCTGGTCAAGATCGGGGCGGGCCGGAAGCGGACCGGAAGGCATGTCATCTCCTCGCCAGCGCCTCATGGTCCGCGCCTGGGCGCCGAGAAGACGACTCTGCGTGAAACTACGGTGCGGTGCTGAGGTGGACTCAGTCCTTCCCGCGGACCCGGGCGCGCCCTCTGCGCCCTCCCATCGTAAGGCGGACACTGGTGTGGTGATGGAAATGGCGGCCAAAGCCGCCGCGGCGGCCGCGGCGGGTCCGGCGGCCGCGGCGGGTCCGGCGGCCGCGGCGGGTCCGGGTCCGGCGGGTCCGGCGGGTCCGGCGGCCAGGGCCGGTGCGGCGGCGGGGATCGCCGGGCCTGCTGTCTTCACCGGGGCGTGGATCGTCAGCTCACTGCGCCAGACCGGTCACCCGGCCCTTGAGCTGCAGATCAGCGGGCTCGCGGCGGCGGACGCCAGGGATCCGTGGATCATGATCGCGGGCTTCCTCGTGCTTGGCGGATGCGGCGTGGCGTTCGGGGCATCGGTGCGCGATGGCTTCGGCGGGCGAGTCAGCCTCGGCGGGCGCCGGGGCCTCGGCGGGCGCGGGGGCCTGGCACCCGGGCTCATCCAGGGCGCCGGGGTCCTGACGGTCGCGGCAGGCTTGCTGCGCCGGGACCACATGCTGCTTACCACGGGAGATGTGTCATGGCACAACCATGCGCACGACGTGGTCAGCGCGGTGATCTACGCCGACCTCGTGCTTGCGCAGGCGCTGCTGGCGTGGCGGTTCGGCCGTGACGTAACAGATCGTGATGGATGGCGGGCGTGGCGACCATGGCTGCTGGCCAGCGCCGGGGTGACCGCCGTGCTGCTGATCGCCTACGCGGCCGACACCTCCGCCCCCCACGCGGGCATCGTGCAGCGCGCCGCCGTCACCCTTCCCCTGGCCGCCCTGGCCGCCATCGCAACGCGGCTGGTCAGGACCCCTGGCGGTTAGCCGTGACGCGCGGGTGGTCCTGCCAGGCGGGCATGGTAGCCATGTAGTCGAGGGTCTGGCGCTCGATCTCCTGACGGGACACGCCGGGATTGCGGCGCGCCTGCCATGCGGTCATCCGCTCGAAGCGCTCGTCGAACGACTGCAGGGCGCCGGTCTCGTCGGTGCAGTAGCCGCAGTAGCGGCCGGTCTCTATGGGCATTCCGCAGCTCTCGCAGGCGGTCGCGCTGGTCATCGGTTCCTCCCAGATCGGGTCATTCCCGGGATTCGCGGTCGGGGGTGGCCAGGTCGACGAGGGTCCGGAGCCCGGCGATGAGCCCATCGGCCTGGCCGGGCGGCAATCGGGCCATGGCGCTGGCCAGCATGTCCACGCTCAGCACCTCGCGGTCCCGGCGCAGTGCCTCGTGTCCCGGCGTGGTCAGCCAGATCAGCGTCCGCCGCCGGTCGGCGGGATCGTCTTCGCGTTCGAGCAGCCCCTGGCGTTCCAGATGGGTGACGATCTCGCTGATCACCGACTGCGCCCGGCTCATGTGCGCGGCGGCCTCGCCCACGGTGAGCGGGCCCGCGAGAGCCAGGTGCTCGAGCACCGCCCGCGACGCGCCCGGCAGCTGGCTCCGGGGCCCGTCCCGCCGGTGGAACGTCAGGTAGACGGCGCGGAAGAGGTCGGCGAACCGTTCGGCCCGTGCCCGTGCTTCGGTCACGCAACCAGGGTTACGGCCAGCCAATCCATCGTCAATCCCGATGAGTTCGGCTGGCCGACGCCACGAGCCACGGGGCCGGCCCGTGCCCGGCGCGAGCTCCCCCGTGCTGCCGGGGCCCGGCGGGCTGCCGTGACTGGTGGTGCGCGCCGCCGCCCGGCCGTCCCGGCGTCATAAGGCGTGGATGTCCCAGCCATGTTGCTGATATGACGTGGATGTGGCATCCACGTCGTAAGGGCCTGGACGGATGTGGTACTGGCGCCACGGGCGGTGCCGGAGTGACGCAAGACCGGTCTGGCGCCGGTGCGGTGACCCCGCCGCGGCAGGCGGCAGGCGACGCAGGGCGCTTTCTGGCGGCCGGCCGCGGCAGGTACGCCGCGTCAATAGGGTGAATAGGTGAAGCCATTCCTGCTGCTGGCCATCCGCGCCGAGGACGCGGCGGCCGACAACGAGTATGACTCGTTCCTGACCCTGGCCGGGCTCGGCGAAGGCGAGCTGCGCCGGATCAGGCTGGAGCAGCGCGCGCTCGGCGACGTCGACCTGCGCGACTGGTCGGGGATCCTGCTCGGCGGCGGGCCGTTCAACTACTCCGATCCGGAGGAGCTCAAGACACCGGTGCAGCGGCGGGTCGAGGCGGACCTGGCCGGCCTGCTCGACCAGGTGGTGAGCGCGGACTTCCCGTTCCTCGGGGCCTGCTACGGCATCGGGGCGCTCGGCCGTCACCAGGGTGCGGTGGTCGACCGGCGCTTCGCCGAGCCGGTCGGCACCGTCGAGATCACGCTGACCCCGCCGGGCCGCCGGGACCCGGTGCTCGGCGAGTTGCCCGCCGCGTTCGAGGCCTTCACCGGTCACAAGGAGGCGGTCAGCCACCTGCCCGGCCATGCCGTCCTGCTGGCCAGCTCGGCTGGCTGCCCGGTGCAGGCGTTCCGGGTCGGCGCCAACGTCTACGCGACCCAGTTCCACCCCGAACTCGACGTGGCCGGCCTGTTCACCCGGATCGAGGTCTACAAGCACGCCGGCTACTTCGACCCGGACGAGGCCGACGAGATCAAGGCGCAGGCCGCCCGCAGCCACATCACCTGGCCGCCGGCGATCCTGCGCGGGTTCGTCCGGCGCTATGGTCAGGGCCGGCCGGCCCGGGCTCAGGCCGGATAGCCCGCAGACGATTCCGGCCCCGGTCGCGTGCCGTACGAGGCCCGCGGGGCGCGGTAGCAGGCCGGCTGAATCCGGCTACAGGCCGGCTGGATCCGGGCAAGACGAGCGACCTTCGTTGCAGCGCGGTTGCAACGCCGCTGCAGCGCCCCCGCGCAGGCTGGGCCGTGATGACGTACCGACCACCAAGGGGAGTTTCATCATGGCTATCGACCACGACAAGCTGCACGAGTTCCTGGGCAAGTTCGTCACGGACCTCGGCGCGACGACGGCGGCGGGCAACGTGGTCATCGGCCACAACCTCGGCCTGTACCAGGCGCTGGCGGACGCGCCCGCGACCGCCGACGAGCTGGCCGCGACGACCCAGACCAGCCCGCGCTACGTGGCCGAATGGCTGCGCGGCCAGGCGGCCGGCGGCTATGTCCAGTACGACCCGGCCGGCGACACCTACTCGATGACCGAGGAGCAGGCCTTCGCCCTGACCAACCCGGACGGCGGGGTCTACGCGCCCGGCGCGTTCGTGCTGGCCCTCGGCGCGCTGAAGGCCGTGCCGCGGATCACCGAGGCGTTCAGGACCGGCGCCGGGATGGGCTGGCACGAGCAGGACGCGGACGTCTTCGACGGCTGCGAGAAGTTCTTCCGGCCCGGTTATATCGCCAACCTCGTCCCGTCCTGGATCCCCGCGCTGGACGGGGTGGAGGACAAGCTGCGGTCCGGCGCCGCCGTGGCCGACATCGGCTGCGGGCTGGGCGCGTCCACCATCCTGCTCGCGCAGGAATACCCGCAATCCCGGTTCAACGGGTCCGACTACCACGACCAGTCGATCGAACTGGCCCGCAAGCATGCCGGCGAGGCCGGGGTGGCCGACCGGGTGAGCTTCGAGGTCGCGTCGGCTTCCAGCTTCTCCGGCACCGGCTACGACCTGGCCGCCACCTTCGACTGCCTGCACGACATGGGCGACCCGCTCGCCGCGGCCCGGCACATCCGCCAGGCGCTCAAGCGGGACGGCACCTGGCTCATCGTCGAGCCCTACGCGACCGACGACACCGCGGGCAACATGAACCCCGTGGGCCGGGTCTACTACGGCGCCTCCACGCTGCTCTGCGTGCCGAACGCGCTGTCCCAGTCCGGCGGCTACACCCTCGGTGCGCAGGCCGGTGAGGCCGCGATCAGGCAGGTCGTCACCGACGCGGGCTTCACCAGGTTCCGGCGCGCCGCCGAGACCCCGTTCAACCTCGTCTACGAGGTCCGTCCCTAGCAGGTTCCCTGGTTGGATCGGGTCGGAAGCCCGATCCAACCGGGGGGGGGACGCGCTGAACGCTGTCGCCGGCGAGACGGTCTCGCTGATCCCTCTGCTCGCCGTGCTGGCCTGGGCGGCTAGGCGGCGGCGCGGACGGCTTGCGGCCGGCGGCGGGCGGCGGGATCGGTGAGCACGGGCGGCTGCCAGCCCGCGTCGGCCGGATTCAGCGTCATACCCGGCGGGACGATCTGGTCGATGCGGTCGAGCACGCCGTCGTCCAGCGTCACGCTCGCGGCCGCCATCAGGTCGGTGAGCTGCTCCATGGTGCGCGGGCCGATGATCGCCGCGGTCACGCCGGGATGCGTGGTCACGAAGGCCAGCGCCAGATGGGTCAGCGAGCAGCCCGCGTCGGCGGCGATCTTGATGAGCTCCTCGACCGCCGCGAGCTTGGCCTGGTTCCCGGGCAGCGACGGGTCGAACCGGTGCGGCAGCCGCCGCGCGCGGCCGGTGGTCATGTCGATGTCGGCGTCCTTGCGGTACCGGCCGGTCAGCCAGCCGCCGGCCAGCGGGCTCCAGGAGATCACGCCCATCCCGTACTTCTGGCAGGCGGGCAGCACCGACGCCTCGACGCCGCGGACGAGGATCGAGTAGGGCGGCTGCTCGCAGCGGAACCGCACGTGGCCACGCCGGTCCGCGGCCCACTGCGCCTCGACGATCTGCTCGGCCGGGAAGGTGGAGGAGCCGATCGCGCGGACCTTACCGCTGCGCACCAGGTCGGACAGCGCGGACAGGGTCTCGTCGATGTCGGTGTCGGGATCCGGGCGGTGCATCTGGTACAGGTCGATGTAGTCGGTCTGCAGGCGGCGCAGGCTGTTCTCCACCTCGCGGACGAGCCAGCGGCGCGAGTTGCCGCTCATGTTGGGGTCCTTGCCCATCTGGCCGTGCGCCTTGGTGGCCAGCACCACGCCGTCGCGGCGCCCGCGCAGGGCCTTGCCGACGATCTCCTCCGACTCCCCCGCCGAGTACACGTCCGCGGTGTCGACGAAGTTGATGCCGCCGTCGAGCGCGGCGTGGATGATCCGGATGCTCTCCTCGTGATCGGGGTTGCCCCACGCGCCGAACATCATCGCGCCGAGGCAGTACGGGCTGACCTTGATCCCGGTTCCGCCGAGCGTCCGCATCCGCATCCGTCATGCCTCCTTGGTGTTCCCTGATCCGAGCCGGCCAGTTCCCATCGTATTGATGACGATTCAGGGCCCCGGAGCGCGGGTGACGGTGGCATCTTCGGGCCGGGACCGTGCTCTGCGCTGCCCGGCGGCCATGGCCGGCCATCCTGCCGCCGCGTTCATAAGGCGTGGATGTCCCAGCCAGGTCGCTGGAACGACGTGGATGTGGCATTCACGTCGTTAGGACTTGGTACGGGCGGTTCCGGAGTGACGCAAGTTCGCTTTTGCATCCGTGTGGCATCCCGCCGTGACGAACAAGCGTCGCGCAAGTACTCCACGTCGCGGCGAACGCCCGGTTGCTGCCGTGTCGCCGACCGGTGGGAGCTCTTGTGGTTGCCTTGGGCAGGTATATAGTTGACTTAGGCAATCGATCATTGGGGGCGCCATGAGCGAACTGACCGTCGAGGAGTGGGTGAGGACGAACAAGCCAGCCAGCGACGTAGCCGCCGGGCCGGCGGACGACGCGGCGGTGGCCGCGGTGCGCGGGTTCAACCGGTTCTACACGAACGTGATCGGACTGCTCCGGGGCAAATACCTGGACACCCCGTACTCGCTCACCGAGGCGCGGCTGCTGTTCGAGCTGGCGCAGCGGGACGCCAGCGAGGTCACCGACCTGCGCCGCACGGTCGACATCGACGCGGGCTACCTGAGCCGGATCCTGGCCAGGTTCGAGTCGGACGGGCTGATCTCCCGGCAGCGTTCGGCCGCCGACGGGCGCCGGCAGGTCATCCGGCTGACCGGCAGCGGCCGTGATGTCGTCGCGGGTCTGGACGCCCGGTCGGCCGTCCAGACCCGTGACATGCTGGTCGGCCTGCGCGATGACGACCGGCGCCGGCTGCTCGACGCGATGCACGTGATCACCGAGACCCTCACCGGGTCGCCTCAGCCGCGGGGCTACCTGCTCAGGGCGCCGCGCCCGGGCGACATGGGCTGGGTGGTGCAGCGGAACGGGGCGGTGTACGCGGAGGAGTTCGGCTGGGACGACTCGTACGAGGCCCTGGTGGCCAGGATCGTCGCGGACTACGTGGTGCACCGGGACCCGGACGCCGAAGCGGCCTGGATCGCCGAGGTGGACGGCGTGCCGGCCGGCTGCGTGTTCTGCGTGCGCGAGGACGCCGCCACCGCGCGGCTGCGGCTGCTGCTGGTCGAGCCGTGGGCCAGGGGCCTGGGCATCGGCGGCCGGCTGGTCGACGAGGTGCTGCGTTTCGCCCGCCGGACCGGGTACTCCCGCATCACCTTGTGGACCAACGACGTGCTGGCCGACGCCAGGCGCATCTACCAGCGGGCCGGCTTCACCCTGGACGACGAGAGCCCGCATCACCGCTTCGGGAAGGACCTGATCGCCCAGAACTGGTCTCGCGACCTATAACGGCTGGGCGGGCTGCGCCGGATCGGACAGCCGCGGCGGAGCCGCCGCGATGGCGGGGACCTGTTCGGTCCGCTCGAACAGCAGCAGCACCGCGCCAGCCAGGAAGCACAGCGCGCCGATGAAGGTGCCGAGGTTGGTCACCGGGACGCTCAGCACCTCGGTGGTCCCGGGAATGACATAGCTGGCCACGGCCGAGAACCCGAACGCGACCGAACCGGCCAGGTTCACCCCGGAGATCCACCAGCCCAGCGATCTGGGCCGCCAGGCCGCCCAGCCGTGGCACGCCTCGAACCAGGCGAGCGCGCTGGCGACCAGGAAGCAGACCGATCCGAAGACGTCGGGACGCCAGACGTGATGCCGTGCCTGCGCCGTGCCCGCGGCGGCGAAGATGGCGGCGAAGGTGCTGATGTTGAACTCGAGGGTTCCGATCAGCTGTATGCCGGTCGCGAGCCAGTCGATCTGGCGGGGCAGGAACACGAAGACCTTACGGCGGCGAGAGGGACCCGGCGGCCGGGGCGCGGCGTCGACCGCCTCGCGGTACTGCAGGAAGCCGGCCGAGGTGAAGAACAGCGACCCGATGAAGAACGTCACCGCGTCGGGCCGCGCGCCCACGGCGTCCACGTACGCGGGCACCGTGCCCAGCGCGAAGAGGATCGAGCCGACGGCGAACAGCACCCCGATCCACCAGTCGCGATCGCGCGGCGCCCACCACGTCGAGCCGCTTGGCGCGGTTCCGTGCAGGTGCTTGCGATGCGAGCGGGATTCCCAGTGCGCGATCACGCCGTCGGGGCGCTTGCGGACGACGAAGGTGACGAAGGGCCCGAACCCGCGTTCCTCTGTCGTTTCTGGCTGCGCCGGCACCGAGGGCCTCTCCGCGTCCGCGTGGCGGCTCACAGCTACCCAGGATGTGCCGGTAGCAGCCGGGAGGCATCACCCGGCGCGGATGAGGTCGCGGCCGTCACCGGCCCACGGTCAGCAGCGTGCGCAGGTAGCCGGCGCTCTCCCGGACGTCGGCGACCGGGCCCTCGCCGCGAGGCTCCTCGGCCAGGATGGTGTCCTGCTCCAGGACGTACCAGCCGCCGTAGTCGCGGCCGCGCAGGTGGCTGACGATGGCGGCGAAGTCTACATCACCGCGGCCCAGCGGCCGGTACATGCCGCGCCTGACCCCTTCGGTGTAGCTCAGCCGGCCCGACCGGACCTGGGCCGCGATCTGATCGTCGACGTCCTTGAAGTGGGTGTGCGCGATGCGGTCCGGCGCCTGCCGGGTCAGCTCGGCCGGGTCGGTCCCGCCGATGAGCAGGTGGCCGGTGTCCAGGCAGAGCGAGATGGCCGAGCCCTCGAGTACCCGCCGGACCTCGTCGCCGCGCTCGACCATGGTGCCGACGTGCGGGTGCAGGACGGCGCGGACGCCGCGCGCGGCGGCCAGCGCGGTGAGCCGGTCGAGGTTGGTGAGCAGCGTCCTCCAGCCCGCCTGGTCCAGGTCGGGCCGGGTGTCGTACCCGTCAAGGCCGGTGGCGGCGGACAGCACGAGCACCTCCGCGCGGGCGGCGTCGTAGCCGTCGAGCAGGCGCTCGATTTCCGGCGCGGGGTCGTGGCCGGCCTCGTGCAGCACCACGGGAGTGAAGCCGCCGACCGCGGTCAGGTGGCGGGAGGCCAGGAACTCTGCCATGACCGCCGGGTCGGCAGGCAGGAACCCGTCCGGGCCGAACTCGGTGGCGGCCAGGCCGACCTGCTGCATCTCGGTCAGCACCCGGCCGGGAGAGAGCTGGTAGCCCCAGCCGGGTACCTCGCACACGCCCCAGGAGATGGGCGCGCCGGCGATCTTGTCAGTAGAGGCGGTCATGGGTGGAACTCCTTCGTGCGGTGGCTGCGCCAGGCGGGATCGGCGACGGCCCCCGGCTCGCGGCCGGACAGCACGTCGAGGACGCCCCGGGCGGCGGCGGTGAAGGTCGCCGCGGTGGCCCGGCGGCTCAGCCCCATCAGATGCGGGGTGAGGACGACATCGGGGTGGCGGTACAGCGGGTGGCGGCCGGGCGGCTCAGGGTCGAACACATCGAGGCCCACCCCCGACAGCCTGCCGTCGGTCAGGGCCTGCCATACGGCGTCGGTGTCGATGAGCGCGCCGCGGCCGCAGTTGACCAGGACCGCCCCCGGCCTGACCCGGGCCAGGAACACGTCGTCGACCAGGTGGCGGGTCTGCTCGTTCAGCGGCAGGTGCAGGGTGATGACGTCGCTGCGGGCGGCGAGGTCGCCGAGGCCGTCGCAGCGTACGTCGCCGGGCGGTTCGCTGACCGGGTCGTAGGCCAGGATCCGCATCCCGAAGGCCGCGGCGAGCGCCGCGGTCCGCCGGCCGATCCGGCCGTACCCGACCACGCCCAGGGTGGCGCCGTCGAGGTCGCCCACGCCGACGCCGACCCGCTCCGCCCAGCGCCCCTCGCGGACCAGCGCGGTGAGCGGGCCGAACCGCTTGACCAGGTGCAGCGCCATGCCGATCGCGCCCTCGGCCACCGCGGCGGCGCCAGCTCCCGGGGTGATCACCACGGCGATTCCCCGGGCCGTCGCGGCCGGCACGTCAACCAGGTCGGTGCCGACCCCGGTCCGGGCGATGACCCGGAGTCCGGGCGCCCGGCCGAGCAGCGCCCGGTCGACCCGGGCGTCGGCCCGGGCGATGGCGCCCGCGGCGACGGCGAGTTCGGCATCGCCGGGAGCGGCGACGAACCGGCACTGCCCGTCGAGCACGCCGGATACCAGCGCCGGGTCGACGGAACCCAGCGCCACCACGACCGGCAGGTCCTGGCTCTGTTCCGGCACCTGGGCGGCCATCAGGCGTGCCCGAACGTGGCCCCGGGAACCGGCGCCACCTTGTGCCAGGCGCCGTCCCGGGCCGAGGCCGCCGTCGCGGCGATGACCTCGGCGTCCGCGTGCGCCTCCTCGATGGTCGAGTTGCGCCGCTCGCCGCCGCACACCGCCACCAGGAACTTCTTGGCTTCGATGACCTTGAGGTCGTCGTAGCTCATGCTGGTGCCCGGCCCGGGCTGGAACCGGCCGTAGTCGCCCAGGGCCGCGTTGCCCAGGACGGTCGTGTACCCCGCGTTGTCCCCGCCCCGGCCCAGGCACAGCCGCAACTCGTTCATCTGCTCGAAGTTCCAGATGGCAGAGCCTTCGGTGCCGTAGATCTCGAAGCCAAGCGCACACTGCGGGCCGACGCTGACCCGGGACGCCTCCAGGGTGCCGACCGCGCCGGCCGCGCGCGAACCGGAACCGGTGCCGAACCGGATCAGCGCCGCGACGTAGTCGTCGTTCTCGACCTCGCCCAGCTCGCCGTTCTCGATCACGGCGAAGTGCGTGCCCGACCCCATCGGCAGGATGGGCCGCTGCGCGTACACCGTGGACAGCAGCGAGCTGACCTCGGTGATCGGCGCCACCACGTACTGCATCAGGTCGACGACGTGGCTGAGCAGGTCGCCCAGCGCGCCGCTGCCGGCCTCATCGCGGCGGAACCGCCAGGACAGGGCGCCGTTGGGCTCGGCGGCGTAGCTGTTGAAGAACACCGCGCGCACGTTGGTGACGCGGCCGAGCCGGCCGGCCGCGATCAGCTCGCGGACCCGTTCCACCGCGGGGACGTGCCGGTAGTTGTAGCCGATCGAGGTGGTGACGCCGGCCGCGCGGGCCGCGGCGGCGACCTCCGCGGTCTCGCCGACGTCCCGGCCGACCGGCTTCTCGATCCAGAACGGCTTGCCGGCCCGGGCGGCCGCGACGCCGATCTCGCGGTGCAGCATGTTCGGCGCGCAGATGGACACCACGTCCACGTCGGGATCGGCGAGCACGTCGTGATAGTCGGTGCCGGTCCGGGCGTACCCGAGCACCTCATGGGCGTAGCCGGCCCGGTCGGCGGCGGTGTCGGCGGCGTGCACCAGCCTGGGCCGGATCTTCAGCTCCGGATAGACCAGCGGGACCGCCTGGTAGGCGCGGCTGTGCAGCTTGCCCATCCAGCCCACGCTGATCAGGCCGATGCCGGGCTGGACCCATCCGTCGTCAGTGGTTCTCATGGAGCGGTTCCTGTCATCGGGGCGTAACTGCTTGACTGATGTGCGGGCCCGGCCGAACTCGGCGGTCACCGCGGCGGCCAGCAGGGTGGAATCCGAGCCGATGCCCACGAACGACCAGCCCTGCTCCAGCCGCCGCGCGGCGGCGGCGCCGTCGGCCACGAGCAGGCCGCAGGCCTTGCCGTGCCGGCGGCCGGCCGCCAGCACGTGCGCGATGGCCTCGGTGAAGGCCGGCGCGGTGAGGTCGCCGGGAACGCCGAGGTCGTGGCTGAGGTCGCGGGGGCCGACGAACAGCACGTCCACGCCGTCCAGCGCGGCGATCGCCTCGGCGTGGCCCACCGCGACCGCCGACTCGATCTGGACCACGCCGAGGACCTCGGAGTTGGCCCGGTCGAGGGCGTCCGGGTCGAGGCCGAACCGGCAGGACC
>Ga0306924_10003433_pt1 | contig 15222 bp, 16 predicted proteins | sample sta12Can44000111_FD_203756 | JGI IMG/M metagenome (GOLD analysis project Ga0306924, IMG submission 203756) | Lab enrichment of tropical soil microbial communities from Luquillo Experimental Forest, Puerto Rico - statanox.12C.anox.44.000.111 (v2)... | ecosystem: Environmental > Terrestrial >... | reverse complement strand
ATGCACCGCACCAAAGGGCCGGACATATGACTGCACCTGACCACTCCGCCGAAGCCAAACTCAACATCCTTCGCAGGCGGGGGCCGTCCACATATGAATCTTTGGAAAGACACAAGGTTGCTGCCATAAACTTCGACCGGATCGACCGTGAGCGCCCCGTTCAACCGATGGTCGTTGGGGGCACAAAAATTTCGCGAGGGGCGTTTCGACCGGCTTAGCCGCAGGCTTCGAACAGAAATCGGCTCCGGCTCCTGAAAGCGGCCGGCCCCGGAACGACGAAATCCGCTGGGAAAGACGTCCGGGGCCCGGTCCTTCGGAGCCAGCGGCTATAGATCACGCTGCCAGCCAGCACCGAGCACGTAAATGATGTCGTCGGCGAACCGCTGTTTGTTTATACCTGTCGAGAGGGATGCCGAAGGAATTCACGCTTGAGAGGGACTTCTGAGGGCGGCCCGGAGACGCTCTTCGGCCGCAGCGACGCGCCGCTTTTCGGACGTCGCCAAAGGCGGCCACGCGGACCGCGCCCGCCGGTCGTGGCATTGACCGGATTCCTGGGGGCGGGGAAGACAACCTTGATCCGCGCGTTGCTCGACACGCCGGAGGGCGCCAATATCGCGGTCGTCGTGAACGAGTATGGCGAGGTCGGCGTCGACCACGCTCTTTTGCGGTCGAGCAGTGATGTCACGGTGCTACTCGGCAATGGTTGCTTGTGCTGCAGCGTTCGCACCGATCTGCAAGAGACGTTGCGTGGCCTGTTCGCCGACCGTGCGCGCGGCGCCGTGCCCAGCTTCGAGCGGGTCGTCATCGAGACCTCCGGCCTCGCCGACCCGGGCCCCGTATTGCAGACCTTTGCCACCGATCGTGCCCTCGGCCGCGAATTTCACCTGCAAGCGCTCGTTACCGTCATCGATGCTGTCAATGGCGAAAGCAATATCGAGCGGATGCCGGAGGCGCGCAAACAGGCGGCTCTTGCCGACCGCATCGTCGTCACTAAAGGCGATCTCGCCGATGACGCGAGAACATCGCGGCTGGTCGACCGTCTCGGCGCGCTCAGCCCCGCCCCGGTCGCTATCGCCGCCAACGGTGTGATCGCGCCCGCCGTTCTGCTCGATGAGCCGGCGACGCCGCGGCAGGGGTTCGATCTCAGTAAGCACGCCGAGCACACGCACGGGCTGCAGAGCTTCTCGCTGATTTTCGAAAAACCTCTATCCTGGCCCGCGTTCGAGCAAACAATTGCAGTGCTGACCGCATTGCGCGGATCAGACTTGTTGCGCGTCAAAGGGTTCGTCGCGGTCGAGGAATGCCGCGGGCCCGTCGTCATTCATGTCGTTCAACATGTCGCGCACCCGCCGGTCGAGCTCGAGGACTGGCCCGAGGGTGACCGTCGAACGCGTTTACTTTTCGTCACCCGCGGCCTACCGCGCGAGTCGGTCGCGCAGCTCTTCGCCAGCGTCGCCGCCGTGGCCACTGCGGCACGCGCGTAAGTCGTTCCTCATTAGATCGTTTTTGCTCGTTGTTCGAAAGGGCCTGCCCCCTTCGCCGGCGCGGTCAGCCGCGGGGCATGGCTGGGGGGGTGGACGGTGCCGGTGCTTCGTTTGCCACAATAATGCCCTCCGCCGGGGATGAAATCCGGGATAGGCGAAGAGCGGTTTTCGGTTGCCATGACACATCAGCAAATTGCACTCGCCATCAGCGCAGCTTCTTTTGGCCTGGTTATCGGGTTTCTCGCCGGTTACGCGATGCGCGCTTACATTTCGTACCTACGCCACCGCGGCAAGGTCTGAGCACCGTTGCGGCCCGGCGGGAAGGCGGCCTGAAAGCACGCGCATGTGGAGACCGGACCGGGCCTCGACGGCCCAACCGTAAGCTTGTTGTCTAGATGTCCAATATCACTCTAGAGTAGCGTCCTCGGGGAGGATGTGCTTCAGAAGCGGCTTTTCCAGTTCGCTACGCGGCCGCACTGCAGGGGGAGGCAAACCGATGAAGAGCTTCGCTCTGTTTTTGGCGGTCTTGCTGTTTGCGGGACCAGCGGCCGCCGGCGACGTGGACATCGCGGTGGGGCCCGGCGGACAACACCAGCATCCAGCGGATGCCCTAGCGGTCGCGAATGCGAACTAGAGCCCGAGCAATTCCCATGTGATCGACCGCTCCTGGTGCGATCAACCGCTGCCGGGACTTATCTCGACGCTTTCGCCGAAATCGACCTGGGCGATGTCAATTCCACCAAAGAGGGGGAAAGGTATGATGAGGAAATTACCGTTTGTCGGCCTGCTATCGGCAATCGTCGCGACGTCCTCGGCTCACGCGCAGTCGGTGTCGCCGGACGCGAGCGTTATCTCGCCCAGTACCGGTGGCGCCCTTCGGACTGCAGATGGGACTTGGAGTTTCGGGGCCGCTCTGTCGCAGTATCCGGGCAACTGGACCATCCTGCTCAATGGCGCATCGGCGGCAGGTGGTGGCGGCAGCGAACTCGAGGTCGCGAATGGCGGACAGATGTATGCGCTAGGTGCCGGCCTCAACTGGCAGCTCTGGCAGAATAGCGGCTGGGTTCTAGCCGCGTCACCCGCATCAGCGCCAGTGTCGCCGGACGGGAGCGTTATATCGCCCAGTACCGGTGGCAGCCTTCAGACTGCGGTAGGAACGTGGAGTTTCGGGGCGCCGTTAGCTCAATATCCGGGGAACTTCGCGATCCTGCTCAACGGCGCGTCGGCCGCGAGCTTGCCGTCGCCAACGGCGGGCAGCTGTACGCGCTCGGCGTGCCGAACTGGTACGTCTGGCAAAACGGAGCATGGCACGCATCATCTGATCCGCTGACTAATGCCGGATCGCCCGGCACCAGGAATGCCGGCAGGCCGAGCGCCGGGACCGTCGTGCTGAACGTCGGGCCAAGCGGCCAGTACCAGACGATCAGCGATGCCGTCGCCTTCGCTGATGTCGACACCAATCTCGGCAATTACTACGACATCCAGGTCATGCCCGGCACCTATACGAACGACTTCCCGTATGTGACCCGGCCGTTGACGATCAAGGTCAATCCGAGCTATGCGGGTAGCCCGGTGGTGCTCGAAGCCACAGTACCGTTGCCCAACGAGAAGGGGTCATTCTGACCGTGGCGAGCCTGACAGTGAACGGACTCACTTTCACCGGCGCGTACATAGATGATTCCCTGGGCGGCAATGGTGCGAGTATTCGCGATCAAAATACTGGCCCGGGCGCACAGCTGACGATTCAGAACAGCACTTTCACCTGCAATCAGGAAGGAATTCTGACCGGCGACGATAATGATGAAACGATCACCGTGACGAACTCCAACTTCATCAATAACGGCAACCCCGACATCAACTATTTCCAGCACGGCCTTTACGTAAACGCCGGCACCAGTCTGACAGTAAGCAACAGCCTGTTTTGCGGCCAATTAATCGGCCACGATATCAAGAGCCGCGCTCAGGCCACGATGGTTAACGGCAACCAGCTCTACGACGGCGCGGCCAACGCCGCGCTCGGTTGCAGTGCCGGCTCCAGCAGCCTGGCGATCGATGTGCCGAATGGTGGTCGAGCGTCGATTTCGGGTAATCAGATTATCCAGGGAGCCGCATCACAGAATTACAAGATCGTCGATTATGGCGAGGAAGGCCTCGCTTACGGCAACAGCAGCCTGGTCGTATCGGGCAATAATTTCTCGAGCTCCGGGACGCCGAGTGCTATCGCCATCTACGATCCTTATTGCGTGATCGCGCAACTGAGCAACAACACTTTCAGCGGAATTACGACGATCGTGTCCCCTGCGGGCTGCGCGGTGTTTCAATAGGTGCCGACGTAACGCGCCAAATGTGAAAAAGAGGGTTATAATCTAAAGCGTCTCCCTGGGTGCCGGGTTGAGGTGTCACATCAGCCGTTGGCGACAGTGCGGACCCAGATTTTCGCGCTCCGAGAAGATCCCGTCCAAAACTGGAAAAACAATGAACCGTGCGACCATAGAATGACACTGCTCCCGGAACCGGTCGCTTTTTGAAGCGTATGTCAACACGCGTCGATTTTCTTTACAACCGAAGATAGCGTGTGCGACCGCGCCCCGGCACGTCACTACTCGCCTAAGTGATTGATTCAATGTACGTTCACCGAAACCTGTCCCTCCACCCGGCCTTCGGACCCGGTCTATCGATGTCCGGCACGGTGTCGGTCGTTCTTACGAGTGGTAATCCGTCATCACCGTGCTTATTCTTTAACCCATTGATTGAAAGATAAAAACCCTCCTTGGCATGCCACTTGCTCAGTAGGTTGCAGCCTCGGGAACTTTTGCCAGGAGTGAGGGAATGAACAGGAAGGGCCTAACCGCGGTCGCGCTCGCAGCTGGGCTCAGCTTTGTTACTGCGGCGCAAGCGGCTCCTATCGCCGTGGGGAGCAATTTATCCCTGAACGGAAACGACACCTACACTGCGACGGCGACCTCTTTCTCGATCACATTCACAAATCCTGTGCACATTACTGCCACCAATGGGAGTTTCACGGTACTCAGCCCATTGCCTGTAAACGCGACGATGAACACCAACCCCCTCACCGACACGACCGCGGCGGGTTTCTCGCTCTATTCGGCAACAGACGGTACTGGCCACTCGACAGATTTGGTAGCGGCGTCGATCACTAGCTTTTCGTTTTCTCCTGCGACGGCTACAACGTTGGCCAGTCTAACGGTCAACGGCGCCGGCACGCTGGACCTGACCGGCTTCAGTCCGACACCCGGGATTTTTAGTATAACCACCCAAGGCCCGACCGGCGCGGCTGTCACGTTCTCGGCGACCTCCGTTGCCACCGCCGTTCCCGAGCCGGCATCGCTCACTTTATTGGGCTCCGCGCTCATCGGACTCGGTTGGTTGGGACGTCGCCGGCGCAAGACCGTGTAAAGAATTTTCGACACTCCTGACACGGGAAGCGGCGCCCTTGGGGCGCCGCTTTTCGTTTCGGGACAGGCTAGCCGTAGAACACCGCGAGCCACACGGTGGCGGCGGCAGGGTCGGTCCACTCGACGCGGTGACGGCGATGCGGTGCAATGTCGAGACAGTCGCCCGGCCGCAGCAAGTTCGCCTCGGCTTCGTCAGCAAAGCGCAGTTGGGCAGCGCCGGCGAGCAGCAGTATCCATTCGCCTTCGTCCTGGTCGTACCAGAAGCCGGGCGGGCTCGCCTGGCCGAACGAGACGATCCGCGTGATCCGCAGCCCGGGCCGGGTCAGAAGCTCATCGACTCGCTCGACGGCACGCGCATCAGGCAGCGGGAAGAGGAGGTTCATGGCGCTGTCGCTGCCAAGACCCCCGCAATTGCGCGCCGCCACCCCGCATAGCGCTCCGCACGTTCGGCTGCGGGCATCTGCGGCATGAAGCGCCGCCCGGCTCGCCACGCGCCAACCATGTTCCCGGGCTCCGGGTAGAGCCCCTGCGCGAACCCCGCGACATAGGCGGCGCCCCACGCGGTTGTCTCGATCTCCGCCGGGCGCTCGACAGTCGCCGGCACGACGTCGGAAATGAACTGCATCGTCCAATCGCTCGCCGCCATCCCGCCGTCGACGCGTAACGTCGTCACCGAGATGCCGGCATCGGCCTTCATCGCGTCGATGAGGTCCCGCGTCTGATAGCCCGCAGCCTCGAGCGCCGCCCGCGCGATTTCCGCCGGACCGCACTCCGCGGTCATTCCGATCAGGGCGCCGCGCGCCCGCGGCGACCAATACGGCGCCCCGAGCCCGGCAAAGCTCGGGACGAAATAGAGGCGCTGCTGCGGATCGGCACGCGCCGCGAGCGGCTCCGCCTCGGATGCCGTCCGGATCGCGGCGAGCTGGTCGCGCAGCCAGTTGACTGCTGCTCCGGCGACGAAAATGCTGCCTTCGAGGGCATAGGCTGTCTCGCCGCCGAGGCGATAGGCGATCGTCGTCAGCAAGCGGTGGCGCGAGGCTACCGGCTCGGTCCCGACATTGAGCAGCGCAAAGGCGCCGGTGCCGTAAGTCGATTTCACCATGCCCGGCCGGAAGCAGGCCTGTCCGATCAGCGCCGCCTGCTGGTCGCCGGCGATCCCGGCGATCGGGACCGGCACGCCGAGCAATTCGGAGGTCGTCATCCCGTAATCGGCGGCGGAATCCATCACCTCGGGCAATATTGCCGGCGGGATGCCGAAAGCGTCGAGGAGACCGCTGTCCCACTTCAGGCGCGCGATGTCGAAGAGCATCGTTCGCGAGGCATTCGTCACGTCCGTCGCATGGCGGAGTCCGCCCGTCAGGCGCCACAGCAGAAAACTGTCGACTGTGCCAAAGGCAATCTCTCCTGCCCTGGCACGCTCGGCCAGTCCGGGCACGGTATCGAGCAACCAGCGGATCTTCGACGCGGAAAAATAAGGATCTATGACGAGCCCGGTGCGCTGCGCGACGGTATCGGCGAATCCCGCTCCGCGCCAGCGCTCGCAGAGCGCGGCCGACCGCCTGTCCTGCCAGACAATCGCGTTATGGACCGGCCGGCCGGTCGCGCGCTCCCACAGCAGCGTCGTCTCGCGCTGGTTGGCAATGCCGATCGCCGCAATCGGGCTATCCGCCGCCGCGGCCGCCTCGCGGCAAGTCGACACGACACCCCGCCAGATCTCGTCCGGATCATGCTCGACCCAGCCTGGGCGCGGGTACAGCTGCGTGAGCTCGATCTGCGCGGTACGCCGCGCGCGCCCCGATGCGTCGAAAAGGATCGCGCGGGTGTTGGTGGTACCCTGATCGATCGCCAGGACATGGGGCGGTCGGCTCATCGCGAGAGTGACGCAGAGGAGGCCCCGCTGCCGCTGGTGCGCGGAGTCGTTACGCTTCTGTGCGCCGTTAGGACGGCTCTGCCGCGCCGGATCCGGTCGAACTCGATCCGGTCAATCCCCAGCTGCCGCTCGCGTCGCCCGTAACGCTGCCTGTGTTCGGTTGGCGACGTTGAGGCGCCGTATGATCTGCTTGACATGCGCCTTGACCGTGCTCTCGGACATGTTGAGCGCGTCGGCGATCAGCTTGTTGGATTTGCCCTCCGCGATCAGCTCGAGCACGTCGCGCTGGCGCCGGGTCAGATCGCGCCACGGTGTGCGCTGAGCTCGCTCCGCGGGCGCGCTCTGGGGCGCCTCGCTCAACGCCAGCGGCACGTAAGTTCCACCGGCTCGCACGCGCTCGAGCGCCGCCATCAGAACTTTCAAACTATGGCTCGTCGGCAGAAACCCGCGCGCGCCGCCGCGAAGGATCGCGTGAGCTCTCTCCGGATCGTCGCAGTCCGCGGCGACGAGGATCGGGGTTTGCGGCGCGGCTGCGGCCAACAGGGCAATATCGGAAAGGCCGATATGGGCGCAGGTCGATCCCGCAAGGAGGATCACGTCAAACTCCTCGCCGTGCCGCATCAGGCCAGCCAAGTCGCGCGCTGCTGTGACATCGGTGATGCGCCAGCGCCGCGGTTGTTGAGCGAGGGCGAGTTTCAGGCAGTCGCAGCGCAATCGACTCTCATCGACGATCGCCAGATGACGCCGGATCCCACCGGAGAATCCGTGTACGACCCTCGGTGGAGAGTTCCGCTGGCCCTCAATGCAGTGATCGAGCATGCTACTTGTGTGCCTCGAAGAACGCAATTTTATGTGTGTTTATCCGAGAGAATGACGCCGTGATTGAAGCATATGCCGTAAAATTTTGTAATCCCATGTAACAGTCGGTAAATAAAATCGCCGCCGCCGCTCCGGAACTTCGTTATTCATCCGATTTAACCAGCCACACCCGCCATCTCACATAGCGTTAACCATTCGCTGTCGGTCACGGGGCAGACCGACAAGCGCGATTGCTTCAGCAAGGAAAGGCCGGAGAGCGCAGGATTGGCTCTCATCGCCGGGAGCCCGACGGGTGTCCTGACCGCGGCGACCGGTTTGATGTCGATCATGCCGAGCTTGCCGCTCTTATCGGCGGGATCGGGATAGAAGGTCCTGACGACCTCAGCGATCCCGACGATCTCCTTGCCCTCGTTCGAATGATAAAAGAAAGCCCGATCCCCGGCTTTCATCGTCCGCAGGTTGTTCAATGCCTGCGCGTTTCTCACCCCGTCCCAGTGCGTCCGCCCGTCAGCCATCAGCCGATCCCAGGAATAGCTCGATGGTTCCGATTTGAGCAGCCAGTACGCCATCGCCTGTCCTTCCGTGGTCGGCTAAAGCAGCGGGTAGTCGGCCTGGTCCTCATAAACTGAGCCGGCCTTGGTTTGGAAGCTCGCGATCAAGCTGAACGCTTCGACCGCAAGCGGGTCGGCGCGAAAGCGTGCATGCGTGGTAAGATAATCGCGCAGCTTGTCGAGGGGCGGATCGCGCAGCCGCGCCAGGGTGACATGAGGGCTGAATTTGCGCGGCTCCGGCGGCAGCCCCACCCGGATCAGCGCCTGTTCGATCTTGTCGCGCAACCCGACCAGCTCCGGGCTGCGCTCGATCCCGGCCCACAGGCTGCGAGGCCTGTCGCCAAACACGCCGGTTCCGGCAATTTGCAATGTGAAGCGGCGGGCGCGCAGCCGCGATAATGCGTCATCGGCGTCGGCCGCGCGATCCTCGCTGATTTCACCGATGAAGCGCAGCGTCGCGTGAAAGTTGCCGGGATCGACCCATTTCGCCCCCGGCACCCCGGAGCACAGCAGCGACAGCCGCAGTTTCAATTCCGGCGGAAAGCCGATGCCGACAAAAAGACGCAACATAACAGCCGCTCACCCGCCAACGTCGCCCCACTCAGGTAAAGAGGGTCAGTACGCCGGTGTGTCCGTAAAGCCGATCGCGCGAGATCTCGCCGTTGGCGAAGAAGCCGACCAGCGGGAAGTCACCAAAAGCATCGCGGATCAGCGCGGTTTCCACTCCGGCCTCGCCGAACAGCGCCGCCCCACGGGCTACGCAGCTGACATAAATACCGGCTTTGGGGGGCTCGTTGAGGCGCGCGCCTAGCTGGCGCAGCATGCGGCCCATATCTTGCCGCGCGCTGTCGGGATCCCGGCGGCAGAACACAATCGCGTCGCCGGCGGCGATCTCGGCACCGAGTACGAGCCAACCGTGCCCGGGATCGATAGCAAGCAGGTTGCGAACGAGATAGTCCCCGGTGTCCGAGCCGGCAACCGGCAGGCCCGCAAAGATCAGCCCTCCGACGCGCCGCAAGTCAACGGCGAGCGCGGGCCCGATATCCTCGACGAAGACCGCGAGCGCCGGCCGGCCGTCGATGATCATGACGACGTTGTCGCGCGCTTCGTCGATCCGGTGCACCGGACCGATCGGCGAACAGCCCTGAGTCAATCCGGTGGCGAGGGCAATCTCCGGCGCCAGCATCAGTCCGGCCAAACCGTTCCCGCCGAATCCGTCCTCCCCAGGAGTTCGGGACAGCAGCGGCTGGGCACAGCGGTGCGATACGAGACCGCCGACGAGGAAGGCGCCGCTCGCGGCGGCAACCTCGATTGCCGCCCTCGGCAAATCGGGGCAGCGCGGATCGGCGTGGACCAGCGCCAAGGTCGGCTGGACCCTTTCCATCCACTCGGCATGCCGGCGCGGCATGTCGGATCCCGGATCGTCGGTGGGGGCGACAACCCGGAAGCCGTCGGGCGGCAAGGCTGCCGACATCACCACCGCCGCCGCCTGATCGAAGATCTCCTCGCCGCCGGAGCAGACACCGAGACCGACTCCGCCAACCCAGGAGCTGATCCCGGTATGGCCGGTGAGCGCACGGACGAGTTGGGGCAGGACCGCCGCCGCCGGCTCGGTCACATATAAAAACCCCAAATTCGCCCCATCGACTGCCGTTATCCCGGCAATGCACCGCTCCGTCAGACTCGCCGGATCTCCCAACGCCACCGTAGCCGCAAACCTCGCGTTCATGACTGGCTCCCGATCAGATCAGCGACCACAGGCGCGATTTTGTCGACAAGGACCCCCACGCCGCGTTCGTTCGGATGAAGCCCATCCGGTTGGTTGAGTTCCGGTTTCATCGCCACACCTTCGAGCAGAAACGGATAGAGCGGCAAATGATGGATGCGCGCAAGCTCGGGGAAAATCAGGTCGAAAGCACGCTTGTAATCCTCGCCCCAATTTGGTGGTGCGAGCATGCCGACAAGCAGCAGCTTCGCGCCGCTTGTTTGGATCTTGACAATAATCCTGTCGAGATTGTCGAGTACCGTCGATGGCTCGATGCCACGCAGCGCGTCGTTGGCGCCGAGCGCCAGGATCACGAGATCGGGTTTGTCGGTGAGCGCCCAGTCGAGCCGCGCAAGACCGCCCGCGGTCGTGTCGCCGGACACCCCAGCATTGACCACCCGCGCCTCGATCCCGCGCTCGTGGAGCCATGCCTCCAGCCGCACCGGGAAAGCTTGTCCGGCCGGCAACCCATAGCCGGCGGTAATGCTGTCGCCGAAATCGAGGATCACCGGCACACGAGCCGCCGCCGAAAGGGGAACAAGTATGGCGGCCAACGCGATCGCGGCGAAAGATCGGCCGGGGAGGGGAGCTTGGCGCAAGGACGAACCGGAGCGCTCGCGTCGCATCGCGTTGAAAGCCCGGGCCGCCGCGCCATATCGTCGGAGACCTTTGCGGCCCCCGCCGGTCCGCCGCCCTCCCGCTTCAGACGGAGAATGACCACCTCGATTCATCCCGGCGGCCCGATCGTGATGCTGGACGATGTCCACCTAACACTGGGGAGCGCCGCAGGCCCCGTCAACATTCTGCGTGGCGTCTCGCTCGAGATCAGAGCAGGAGAAACCGTCAGCATAGTCGGCCCATCCGGCTCGGGGAAATCGACGTTGCTGATGATCGTCGGCGGATTGGAACGGCCGACCTCTGGAAGAGTGGTGATCGACGGCACCGACATTGGCGGACAGGATGAGGATGCTCTTGCGCGGCTGCGCCGCACCCGGATCGGCATCGTATTTCAATCCTTTCATCTGATTGCGACAATGACGGCGCTCGAAAATGTCGCGATCCCGCTCGAGCTCGCTGGTCGGACCGATGCCTTCGCCACCGCCGCAGAGGCGCTCGCAGCGGTTGGTCTCGGTCATCGTCTGACCCATTATCCCGGCCAGCTTTCCGGCGGTGAGCAACAACGGGTGGCAATTGCGCGCGCGTTCATCGCCGGTCCGAAACTGCTGCTCGCTGACGAGCCTACCGGCAACCTCGACGGCGCGACCGGCCGCATTGTCATCGATTGCCTGTTCGAGCATCACGCCCGCCTCGGGACGACCTTGCTGCTGATCACCCATGACCCGGCCATTGCCGAACGATGCGAGCGGCAGGTTCACCTCTCGGACGGCAAGGTCGTCGAAGATCGGCGCATCGCCGTGGGGCGGGCTGGAATCACACGGCGCGCATTGTGAGCCCGGCGTCGCCGTTTTACGGTTTCCGCCTCGCGCAGCGCGAGCTGCGCGGCGGCATTCGGGGTTTGGGCGTATTTCTCGGCTGCCTCGCACTCGGCGTGACGGCGATCGCCGCGATCGGGTCGGTGGCGGCTTGCGTCACCGGGGCGATCAAAGCCGACGCGCGCGACCTGTTGGGGGGCGATGCCGAGGCGCGGCTCGCGTACCGCCAGGCCGACGACGCCGAACGCAAGTACCTCTCCCGCGGCGGCACGCTTTCCGAGATCGCGACGATGCGGGCGATGGCGCGCAGCGAAGACGGCGATCGCCGCAGCCTCATCGAGCTCAAAGCGGTCGACGCCGCCTACCCGCTCTATGGTACGGTCGTCCTTTTGCCGGCACAGGCTCTCACCAACGCGTTGGCGCGGCGTGACGGCAGTTACGGCGCGGCGGTCGACCCTGCGATTCTCGGCCGACTCGGACTCGCGATCGGCGACCGCATCAAGATCGGCGAGGCATCACTACAGCTGCGCGCCACTATCGCGCGGGAGCCCGACGCAGCAACCAGCGGCCTGATCTTCGGCCCTCGGGTACTGATCTCGGCCGAAGCGCTTGCCAAAACCCGACTGATCCAGCCGGGGGCGCTGGTCACCTATCATTACCGGTTGCGGCTTCCCGCCGGGGTCGATCCGGCGGGTTGGGCAACAGCGGCGCGGGCGGCCTTTCCCGAGGCCGGCTGGCAGATCCGCAGCTTTGGCGAAGCCTCGCCTTCGCTGGAGCGTTTGATCGACCGCGTGGCGCTGTTTCTGAGCCTCGTCGGATTGACCGCGCTGCTTGTCGGCGGGGTCGGTATCGGCAACGCCGTCAGGGGCTACATTTCCGGGAAGACCGAGACCATCGCCATCCTCAAATGCCTGGGGGCGTCGACCCGGCTCGTGTTCACAGCGTATTTCGTCGAGATCATGGTTCTTGCTGCGCTCGGCATTGTTGTAGCGCTCGTGCTCGGCGCGGCGGCACCGCTGGCTGCGGCGCCGCTGCTCGGGTCCGTTCTCCCCGTTTCCGTTCGTTTTGCGGTCTATCCGGTGCCGCTTGCCTTGGCCGCATCGTTCGGTCTGCTGACGACGCTCGTCTTCTCGCTTTGGCCGCTCGCTGGCATTGGCCGAATTCCAGCGGGCGCGCTGTTCCGCGATACCGTAGATCGAGCACGACGTTACATCCCGGCCGGAGTGGCAGCCGGCACATCTGCTCTGATGTTCGCTCTCGCCGCGCTGGTGGTGTTGACCGCTCGTGATCGAGCCGTCGCGCTCTGGTTCGCGCTCGGCTCTGCTGCCGCTTTTGCTCTCTTTCACGCCGCGGGGACTGGAATCATGCTGCTCGCCGGCAAGTTGAGCCGGCCACACCGGCCGGCGCTGCGCTTTGCCATCGCCAACCTGCACCGCCCGGGAGCGCCGACGGCACAAATCGTGCTGTCGCTCGGCATCGGGCTCACCGTTCTGATAGCTGTGGCACTCGTCGAGGGCAATCTCGCTCGTGAGGTCGAGAGCCGGCTGCCCGCCGAGGCGCCGACTTTTTTCTTCATCGACATCCAGCCGGATCAGCTGGCGGGTTTCGAGGGGATCGTGCGCGCCACCCCTGGCGCACGGCTCGAACAGGTGCCGATGTTGCGAGGCCGCATCACCCGGCTCAACGGGGTGCCGGTTGAGGAAGCGGCAGTCGCGCCGGAAGCGCAATGGGCGCTGCGCAGCGATCGCGGCCTCACCTATGCGACGACCATCCCAAAGGGTTCGCGGCTCGTCGCCGGGGACTGGTGGTCGCCGGGTTACCAGGGCCCGCCGCTCGTCTCATTCGATGCCGCTTTGGCCCACGGCATGGGGCTCAAGGTCGGCGACACGCTGACGGTCAACCTGCTCGGCCGCGACATCACCGCGACGATCGCCAATCTGCGGTCGATAGATTGGGAGCGGCTTGGCATCAACTTCGCGATGGTGTTTGCCCCGGGTGCGCTCGAACACGCGCCGCAAACCCATCTCGCAGCCGTTTATCTGCCGCAGACCGAAGAGGAAGCGCTGGCGCGCGCGGTAATCGAGCGGTTCCCCAACATCTCGGCAATCCATGTCCGCGAGGCACTCGCCGCGGTCGACCGCGTCGTCGGTATAATCGGAAATGCGGTTCGGCTGACCGCGCTGGTCACCCTCGCTGCCGGGACGCTCGTCCTCGGTGGAGTGGTCGCCGCCGGACATCGCCGGCGGGTCTATGATGCGGTCGTGCTCAAGGTTCTCGGCGAGACGCGCGGCGCGATCACCCGCGCCTTTCTGATCGAGCACGGGCTCCTTGGGGTGCTCACAGCGCTGATCGCCGGCGCCCTCGGGACCCTGGCCGCCTTTTTCCTCGTAACCCGGCTGATGAAGACCGACTGGGTGTTCCTGCCGGCGCCGCTGTTGTGGACCATCGCTCTCGCCACTTTGCTGACCTTGACGCTGGGCTTTGCCGGAACCTGGCGCGCGCTCGCTGCTAAGCCGGCTCCGTTCCTGCGTAACGACTGATCCCGCTCTAAAACGCTCCGTTCGCTCCTTATTGAAAAGATCCTGTTTTGTGCCAATATCGCTCGCGCGAGGAATCATCCTCGCCCTTGCTACTCTCCTTGGAGGGGGTTTATGGCTCTAGGTTCGCAGCCCCGCTGGACGGTGCGGTCGACGGCTGCCGAGGTCGGCATCGATGTCGGTCTGCGGGACTATATGCTCCGCGTCTACAACTATATGGCGTCGGGGCTCGCACTCACCGGGATTGTGGCCTATGTCGCAGCCCATTCCGGCTTCTACGCATCGATTGCGGGCACACCGCTAATCTGGCTCGTGATGCTTGCCCCGCTCGGCCTCGTGTTCCTGATGAGCTATGGCGTGCAGCGGATGCAGGCGAGCACGTTGCAGCTCGTATTTTGGCTCTATGCTGGCCTTATGGGACTGTCGCTGGCGATGGTGTTCCTGGTGTTTACCGGGGCGAGTGTGGCTCGCGTGTTTTTCATCACCGCCGGCACCTTCGCCGGAATGAGCCTCTACGGCTACACAACGCGCCGCGATCTGTCGCAGTTCGGCTCATTCTTGTTCATGGGGCTGATCGGCATAATCATCGCTTCGCTGGTCAACATTTTCCTGGTCTCCTCGGCTTTGCAGTTCGCGATCTCGGTGATCGGCGTCCTCGTGTTCACCGGCCTCACCGCCTATGACACGCAGCAGATCAAGGAGATGTATTACGCGGGCGATGGTTCGGAAATCGCCGGCAAGAAGGCGATCATGGGCGCGCTCAGGCTCTACCTCGACTTCATCAACCTGTTCATGATGCTGATGCAGTTGCTTGGTACGCGCCGCGATTAAGCCAAAAACAGGTATCGACGGACGACCCTCAATCGGCCGGGCCACGCGCCCGGCCGATTTCCATATTGAGTTGCGGCGGGAAATCATGACTCGATCAGCGAGAACAACCTTCCGCGCCGCGGCGGTCGTCGTCGTGGCGATGCTGGCAGCCACTGTTCTAACGAGGGGTGCGTCGGCCGGTGTGCTCGATCGCATCGGCCAAGACAAGACGATCCGTATCGCGTATCGCGAGGATGCGCCGCCGTTCTCCTACAAGGATAAGATAGGCGAACCCGCTGGCTTCATGATCGACCTTTGCCGCGAGGTGGCTAAGAAGCTCGCGGAACAGCTGAACTTGACCCCGTTCAATGTGACCTATGTGGCGGTGAGCGCTGCCGATCGCTTCGAGACCATCCGGCAGCAAAAGGCGGACCTCTTATGCGAGCCGACCAGCGCCACCCTGTCCCGACGGGAGCTGGTCGATTTCTCTATCGCGACCTTTGTCGACGGTGCCAGCCTGATGATCCGCGCCGATGG
>Ga0306924_10003432_pt1 | contig 15223 bp, 10 predicted proteins | sample sta12Can44000111_FD_203756 | JGI IMG/M metagenome (GOLD analysis project Ga0306924, IMG submission 203756) | Lab enrichment of tropical soil microbial communities from Luquillo Experimental Forest, Puerto Rico - statanox.12C.anox.44.000.111 (v2)... | ecosystem: Environmental > Terrestrial >... | reverse complement strand
TCGACGGCGAGATCGAAACGCTTGGCCGCCTCGCAGCACAGGCGCTCGACGTCGGCAAGCGTGGTGGGTCCGTATTTCTCCGGCTCGCGCGTCCCCAACAGATTGAGATTGGGGCCGTTGAGCACGTAGATGGTTTTATCGGCCATGATGAACCAGAGGACAGAGGACGGATGACAGAGGACGGATGAAGAGTAGAGGGATTTGGCTCGTCTGTCGTCTGTCCTCGGTCGTCTGTCGTCCGCGCCTTACTTCCGCGCCGCGTCGACCTTCTCCTTGAGCACGTCGAAGCCCTGCGCGCCGACCACCACGTCCGAGCCGATGATGTAGCTCGGGGTTCCGTTGAGCCCGATCGCGTCGGCGACCTTCATGCTTTCCTTGAGCGTCTCTCGCACCTCGTCGCTCGCAAGGTCCTTCTCGAGGCGGGCCATGTCGAAGCCCGCGTCCTTGGCGGCGGCGAGCGCGTGCGCCTTGTCGGCGGGGCCGCGGCCACCGAGCAGGCGTTGATGGAAATCGAGATACTTTTTGCCGGTCTTGTCCTGCATGCGTGCCGCCACCGCGACCTGCGCGGCTTCGAGCGAACCGGGGCCGAGCACCGGATATTCCTTGAGCACCACCTTCAGATTCGGGTCGGTCTTGAGCAGCGTCAGCATGTCGCCGAGCGCTTTTTTGCAGTAGCCGCAGTTGTAGTCGAAGAACTCGACCATGGTGACGTCGCCCTTGGGATTGCCGAGCGTCACCTGACGGGTCGAATTGAACAGCACCTCTTTGTATTGCTTGACGCCGGCGACCTGCTTCTCGACTTCGGCTGCGCTCTGACGCTTCTCAAGTTCGCTTATCGCCTCCTGCAGCACTTCCGGATGGGCGACGAGATATTCCTTGACGATGCGTTCGATCTCGCCGCGCTGCGCGTTGCTGAATCCTTGCGCGCGGGCGGGCGCGGCGGCGACGACGGCAAGACAGAGGGCGGCGGCAGTCGAGCGGAGCAAGAGGCGCATCGCGGTTTCCTTGTTGTCAGTTTTGGCGCTTCGCGCCGGGTGGGGGTTTATAGGTCACAATGTCGTCGGCGCGAACCCACCCGGGCGAACCGGTGGGAAAGCGGGTTTTGGCGCGGGTGGCAAGGTCGCGGGCGGTGCGGTAGTCGCCGCTCGCGAAGGCCGCCTGGGCGGCGGCGAGGTCGGCCTCGGCCAAGTCGCCCTTCCGGCCGTAGGCCATGGCGAGCTGGCTGTAGCCGTCCGCCATCTCGGGTTCGCGCGTTATCGCCGTGCGCAGCAGCGGGATCGCCTCGTCGGCGTCCTTGACCTGGTTAGTGGCGACGAGCGCCTGGCCAAGCATGATGCGGATGAGCGTCGCGTTGGGGGCAAGCGCGACGGCGCGCCGCAGCGGCCCGACGGCTTCCGCCGGATGCCCGCCTTCGAGCAGCGCCTGGCCCTTGACCTCGTGGAAATAGGGGTTGTTGGGCTGGCTATGGATGAGGGCGTCGATCTGGGTCAGGGCGGAATGGACATCGCCGTAACGATAAGCCGAGATCGCTCGGGCGTAGCGCGCTGGTAGGCTCGTGTCGCTCGCCGGGTAACGCCTCGCCACCGTCTCGGGCCGCTCGAGGTACCCGGCGAGCTTTGCGCGCATCATGTCATGGCGCGCCTGCAGCTCGGGCGGATCCTTCTTGTCCCAATAGGGGCTGCTCTTGGCGATTTCGGCGAGCGCTTCCATGCGCTCCTTCGGCATCGGATGGGTCTGCAAATAAGGATCGATGTATTTCGTCTGGAACTCGATCTTGTCGGCGAAGCGCTTGAAGGTCTCGTACATGCCCTTGGGCGACTGTTGGGTCATGGTGAGAAATTTCACGCCGGCCTTGTCCGCCTGCTCTTCCTGGGCACGGACGTAAGAAAGAAGCGTACGTTGGATGATGCTCTGCGGCGCGCTCAGCGCGGCGCCGCCGACGCTGCCGGCGCCCGAGTTCGGGCCCATGCGCGAGCCGGCCAGAGTCACGCCCACGCCGACGAGCAGCGCGATGATCGCCGCGGTCTGCGCGTTGGCGAGTTCTTCGCGCAAGCGCGCGAGATGCCCGCCGGCGATGTGACCGGTCTCATGCGCGAGCACGCCGATGATTTCGTTCGGCGTCTTGGCGTCCATCAGCGCGCCGACGTTGACGAAGATGCGCCGCGCGTCGACCACGAAGGCGTTGAAAGCGCGGTCGTTGATGATGACGACGTGCACGTTCTGCTGCGCGAGCCCGGCGGCGCGCAGGATCGGCGCGGTATATTCGCGCAGCAACTGCTCGATTTCCGCGTCGCGGATGAGCGGCAGGTTTGCTTGCGCGTGCGCGCGCATCGGCATGCCGGCGAGCGCGAGCGCGATCGAGGTGACAATCGCGATGAGGCGCAGCGCTGGCGTCGTCCGCCGCAGCCTGTTAACCCTCGCGCTCATGATGTGCGCTTCTCGCAGCATGTCGCGGGCAAGCTAGAAAGGCCGCCAACCCTGGTCAATGCAATGACGATCACGTCTCGAATAGCCTTTCGGCCGGCACGAAAACGGCGGAATACGGCAGCAGCGAGGCCAGCGCGTGCTTGACGCGGCCCGGCGCCTCGTCAAACCGTCCGCACGCAGCGGCGTACCGCCGTTCATGGTGATGGACGTGATGGCGGCGGCCGCGCGCATCGAGGCGGCGGACGGCCGGGTCGTGCATATGGAGGTCGGCCAGCCGGCGGCGCCCGCGCCGCAGCCGGCGATCGCGGCGGCGCGTGCCGCGCTCGAGACCGGCCGCATCGATTACACCGAGGCGCTCGGTATTCCGGCGTTGCGCGCGCGCATCGCGCGCCATTACGCGGAGCGCTACAGCGTCGCAGTCGAGCCCGAACGGATCGTCGTGACGACCGGCTCCTCGGCCGGCTTCATCCTCGCTTTTTTATCCCTGTTCGAGCCGGGCGCGCGCGTGGCGCTCGCCAATCCCGGCTACCCGCCCTATCGCCACATCCTCACCGCGCTCGGGTGCGAGCCGGTGCTCATCGACACCTCGGGTGCGACCCGGTGGGCGATGACGGTCGAGGCGCTGATCGCGGCGCATCGTAAGAAACCCGTGCAGGGGGTGCTCGTCGCCAGTCCCGCCAATCCCACCGGCACGATGATCCGCGGCGAGGCGCTCGCGGCGCTCGTTGCCGCCGCCGAAGCCGAGGGCATCCGCTTCATTTCCGACGAAATTTATCACGGGCTCGATTACGCTTTTGCGGCGCAGACGGCCGCCCAGCTTTCAGACAATGCCGTCATCATCAATTCCTTCTCCAAATATTTCTGCATGACCGGATGGCGCATCGGCTGGATGGTGGTGCCGCCGGATCTGGTGCGTCCGGTCGAGAGGCTGCAGCAGAACCTCGCCATTTCCGTGCCGACGCTTTCTCAGGTCGCCGCGCTCGCGGCCTTCGACGGGCGCGACGAGATGGAGGCGGTCAAGCACGGTTATGAGGAAAACCGCCGGATTTTGATCGAAGGCCTGCCCGGCGCCGGCCTCGACAAATTCCTGCCCGTGGACGGCGCGTTCTATCTCTACGCCGACGTGTCGCGCTTCTCGAACGACAGCTTCGATTTCGCCAAACGCATGCTGGAGGAGGCGGGCGTCGCCGCGACGCCCGGCATCGACTTCGATCCGACGCGCGGAGCGAATTTCATCCGCTTCTGCTACGCCGGCTCGGCCGCCGACATGCGCGAGGCGGTCGAGCGGATCGGCCATTGGCTGCGTAGGGTGGGCTAAGCGCCGAAGGCGCGTGCCCACCACATCAAACAATCATCGTTGGTGAGGGAAGCTCAAAACTCCACGTCGAGCTCTTCCAAATCGTCGGGCTCGGTTTTGGCGGCGGCGATCCATTCCTCGACCGCCGGCATTTGCAAAATCGTGCGACAGTAGGCGGCGGCGTCGCGATCGAGCTTCACGTCGTAAGTTTCAAACCGCGTGCACACCGGCGCATACATGGCGTCGGCCATGCCGGGCTTGGCGCCAAACAAATAGGGTCCGCCGTAGGTCTTGAGGCACTCGCGCCAGATCGCGGCGATGCGGTCGACGTCGGCCTGCGCGCCCGCCCACACCTTGAACCCGGGATAGTGCGCCTTGATGTGCATGGGCAGCGCCGAGCGCAGGTTGGCAAAGCCCGAGTGCATTTCCCCGCTCACCGCGCGGCAGTGGGCGCGCGCGGCCCGGTCGGCCGGCAGCACCCCGGCCTCGGGGTAAAGTTCGTGCAGATATTCGGCGATCGCCAGCGTATCCCACACGGTGACGCCGTCGTGGCTCAGGCATGGCACCAGGAACGAAGGGGAGAGCAGCAGCAGTTCGGCGCGGATCGACGGGTCGTCGCTCGGAATCGTCTGCTCCTCGAACGCGAGCCCGGCAAGCTTGCACAGCAGCCAGCCGCGCAGCGACCAGGAGCCGTAATTCTTGCTGCCGATAGTGAGCTTCGCCGCGGCCATGTCGTCCCCCGCTCCATGGCGAGCCGAGCGGCGCGCCGGGTCGGGCAGGAAAGCCAGCCGGTTGCGCGCAACCGAGCCGTCCTGCCTTCGTCATCCCGGCACGCGATTGTCCCCAGACCGGCGCCGGCCGGCAACAATTTTTTCTCGCAGTGCAGCATCAAATCCACTAGCTTTGCGGCGCCGGGGTTGGTTGGGGGAGGGCGCGGGCATCCGCGCCGGCGGCAGATGCTTTACCAGGCCTACCAGGCCCATTCCGACGTCATGGGCCTGGTGCGCGTCTTCGCCAGCGCAACGCTCGACGCGCTCGGCAAACCCTCGGCGGGGCCGGCACTCGCGCCGAGCGCGCTGCGCAATCTCACCGCCGCCTACGAGCTGATCGCGCGCGCGGGGCTCACCCACGTACGCCCGCCGTTCGGCATCGACCGGGTGGCGGTCGGCAACCGCGAGGTAGCGGTGCGCGAGGTGAGCGAGCGAGTCACGCCGTTCGGCACGCTGCTGCATTTCAAGAAGGACATCGAGACGCCGCGGCCGCGCGTGCTGCTGGTGGCGCCGCTCTCGGGCCACTTCGCGACCCTGCTGCGTAACACAGTGCGCACCATGCTGCCCGAGCACGACGTCTACATCACCGACTGGCACAACGCGCGCGACGTCAATCTCGGCCACGGCCGCTTCGGCTTCGACGACTACATCGAGCACCTAATCGCGTTTATCGAGGCGATCGGGCCGGGTGCGCACATCATCGCCGTGTGCCAGCCGTGCGTCGCCGCGCTCGTCGCCGTTGCCGTGATGGCGCAAGCGGGCAACGCGGCGCAGCCACGCAGCATGACGCTGATGGCGGGCCCGATCGACGCGCGGGTCAACCCCTCGCGGGTCAACGAGCTTGCCACCAGCAAGCCGATTGCATGGTTCGAGCAGAACCTCATCGCCAGCGTCCCGCTGCGCTACGGCGGTGCGCTGCGGCGCGTCTATCCCGGGTTCGTGCAGCTTGCCGCCTTCATGAGCATGAATCTCGAGCGGCACCTCAAGGCGCACCGCGAGCTTTACGACCATCTCGCCAACGGCGAATACGAAAAGGCGCAGGCGACCAAGGCATTCTACGACGAGTATTTCGCCGTGCTCGACCTCACCGCCGAGTTTTACCTCGAGACGGTCGAACGCGTGTTCCAGAACCACGGGCTGCCGAAGGGCGAACTCAAATTCCGCGGCGGCAAGGTCGAACCGGCGGCGATCCGCCGGACCATGCTGCTCACGGTCGAGGGCGAGAAGGACGACGTGTGCGCGGTCGGCCAGACCGTCGCCGCGCACGATCTGTGCACCAAGCTGCGGCCCTATCTCAAGCGCCACCACATGCAGCCGGGCGTCGGCCACTACGGCGTGTTCAGCGGCAAACGCTGGCAGAACCAGATCTATCCGCTGGTGAAAAACGTGATTTTGGCCAGCGATTAGAAAGTGCGATTGAGCGACCAGCCGCTGAACTACGAGTCGCATCGACTACCTTGGCGCCGCGATCACGTGCCGCTCGGCACGTTTCTGGCAGCTGCGCACTTCGCTTCGCAGGACAATGCGTCGATACCGCAATCACGGAGATGATGGTGAACGCGTCGACGCGTCAACCGACGGCGGGCGGACCTGGACGGCGGCGGCACTCGGCGAAGGGCTGGGGCGCTTTGGCTTCCGGACTTGGTGCCTCCCGGTTCGGCTCGCGCGCAAGGGCGCCCATGAGATCATGGCGTGCGCGACCAACCGGATCGGCCAGACCCAGCCGGTAGACGCCATTGCCAACCCGTCGAGCTATCACCACAACGCGGTGCAGCGCCTCACCCTCGTTGCCACGTGAGCCGCGCGATTGAAATACATCGCTTACTCGTCATGCCCGCGAACGCAGGCATCCAGTAAACACCGCCCCAGGTTTATTTGAATAGCCTGTGGTTACTGGATCGCCCGCTTTCGCGGGCGATGACGGGGTATCTGATAATCGTTAATAAAGCGATTTCTCAAAAAACAAACTCACTTCGACGTCGCGCGCCAACATCTGCGCGTAGTGGCCGAACGCGCCACAGCTGACAAAGCCAGCGCCGCGATAAAGCCCGATCGCTTCCGGCTGGAACTGGCCCGTTTCGAGCCGCAGTACGGTTATGCCCGCGGCGCGGGCTTCGTCCTCGAAGCGACGCAGCAACGTTTTGGCGACGCCGCGCCCGCGCACCTGCGGCCGCGTGTACATGCGTTTGACTTCGGCGTAGCCGTCGAACAGCGCGATGCCGCCGCATGCGACGGCGGCGCCGTCGAGCCGCGCCACGAAGAAGCGCACATGCGGCTCGAACAATTGCGCGATCGCCAAGCCGTGCCGCTGATGCGGCTCGTAGGCGGCGTTGAGCACGGCATCGAGCTCGTCGATCAGCTCGCGCAATTCCGCCGTCGGCTCGGTTATTTGTACGATAGCAATATTCAAGCGTGATGCCCCGATGAACACGTCCTGACTCGTCATGGCCGCGAATGCGGGCATCCAGTAAACACCGACCGAAGCTCTATTTGATGGCCCTTTGATTACTGGATCGCCCGCTTTCGTGGGCGATGACGAGCGAGAGAGTAATTACCGGAGCGCGGCGGCGATATTCCCGCCGTCGACGGTGGTCACGTCGCCGGTGGTTTTGAGTTCGAGCGCCTGATGCAGGAACGCCTGTGCCACGTCGTCGGCGGTGACTTCGCGGCCGAGCAGGTTGCCGGCCATGTAGTTCTGCTCGCTCAAGCCGCGCGCCTTGGCGCGCTGCGCGATGAATTCCGGGGTGAGCAGGCCGGAGCGGATGCGGTCGGCGTTGACCGCGTTGGCACGGATGCCGTCGGCGCCGTAGTCGAGGGCGTATTGGCGCACCAAAAAGAGCGTCGCCGCCTTGGGCAGCCCGTAGGGCCCGAAGTTCGACCCCGGATTGACCGCCTGTTTGGAGACGTTGAACAGTAGCACGCCGCCGGTGCCCTGCGCGAGCATCACGCGCACCGCGTTCTGCGCGACATGCTGGTGGGCAAAGAAATTGATCTCAAAACTTTGCCGCAGCACCGCCTCGTCGACCTCGCCGATGCGGCCCTGCCAGGCGGCACCGGCGTTGGAAACAACGATATCGACGCCGCCGAAGGTCTCCACCACCCGATCGAATGCGGCGCGCACTCCAGCGGCGTCGGTCACGTCGCACGGGACCGAGAGTGCGGCGCCGCCGATTTCACGCGCACGCGTGGGCACCGCCGCGGCGTCGATGTCGAGCAGCGCGACCTCGGCGCCGGCTGCCGCAAACGCTCGGGCGGTGGCGCTGCCGATGGCGCCCGCCGCGCCGGTGATGACGGCGATCTGGCCGGCGAGCGGCTTCTCCGGCTCCTTGCCGAGCTTCGCCTGTTCGAGCGACCAGTATTCCACGTCGAACATATCGGCTTCGGAAATCGACTCGAACCGGCCGATCGCTTCGGCGTCGGCGATGGTCTCGACCGCCGCCTCGGCGATGTCGGCGGCGGCGCGGGCGTCCTTCTTGCTCCGCCCGAGCCCGATGAGCCCGAGCCCGGGCACCAGCACGACGCGCGGCAGTGGATCGAGCATGTGCTTTGCGCCGCCGCAGCGGGCATTGTTGCGGGCGAAATAGCCGCGGTAGCGCTCGGCGAAATTCCGCGCGGCCGCCGCCGCCGCCGCCTTGAACGGGTCGAGCTTGCCGTCCTCAGGCGCCGGCAGCACCAGCGGCCAATTTTTGGTCCGGATGGTGTGGTCGGGCGTCACGACGCCGGCCTGGCTGTAGCGCGCGACCTCGGCGCCGTTGACGAAATCGAGAACGGCGGGGCTTCCGCGATGTTCGAGGACGAGACGCCGCCACGCACCCTCGACCTTCGCGTCCTTGAGGCTGCAGGCGCCGCGCACGATCGGGGCCACCTCGGCATAAGGCGCGCTGCGCTGGGGCAGGCGGATCGGCACGAACGCCGTCTTGCGGTCGCGTTTGAGCCGCGCCTCGGCGAGGCTCACCATCTCGATCATGCGCTCGTAGGCTTCGCGCGCGCTTTCGCCGAAAGTGAAAATGCCGTGCTTGATGAGAATGAGGCCCTCGACCGCGGGCGCGGCGTCATAAACCTCGGCGGATTTTTTCGCCAAGGCGAAGCCCGGCATCAGATAGGGCACGACGCCGAGCCGCCCGTCGTAGACTTCCGCGCACAGTTCCGGCCCGTTTGTTTGATCGACGAGGCTAAGCACCGCGGTCGAATGGGTGTGGTCGACGAACTTCGCCGGCACGAACGCATGCAGCAGCGTCTCGACCGACGGATTGGGCGCCATCGGGTCGATCAGATTGGCACGCTGGATGCGCACCATGTCTTCGTCGGTGAGAGCAGAGAGGCTGCGCAGCTTGCGCAGCGGGAGAAGCCGCACCGCGGGGAGGCCGGTGGGCTCGATATGGCCCATGTCCCAGCCGCTGCCCTTGACGCACAACACCTCGGCCTCCTCGCCGAGGAGATCGCGCGTGCGCATCTTGACTGAAGTATTGCCGCCGCCGTGCAGCACGAGCTGCGGATTTTGCCCGAGCAGGCGGGTCGTATAAACGCGCAGCGCGAGGTCTTCCCCGACGTTTTGCTGCGCGTAGCTCGCGACGAGCGCCCGGGCGTCGGCGTCGACCCAGGCGCTCCTCATCAGGAATTATCCTTTGCCGCCGGCGAAGCGTCGCGACCACCAACCGGTGCGGCGCGGCTGGTTTGACGCCTCCGGCTCGGGCACGGGGCTCTGCGCGGCCGGTTCGGGTAACGCGTTCGACGCGGCCGGCTCCGGTGCCGGCGGCGGCTCTGCCGGCGCAACAGAGTCCGCCGGCCGCTCGCCGCCGAAGAAGAACGGCGCCCGCTCGCGCACGGTCGAGCGCCGGCGCGGCGCCTCGGCCTCGACGGGCGCCGGCTCGGGCTGTGCCGGGGGTGCCACGGGCTCGGCCGGCGGCGTTTCGAAACGCTCCGGCGGCGTTTCGGCGTGTTCCGGCAGCGATTGCGCCGGGGCAGGGAGGTGCTCGGCGACCACAGGCTGATCGCCATAGGTCCGCTGCGAATCCGGCGGCCGGTCGAAATCGGCGACCGCGCTGTCGAGCTCCGCCTCGAACGAAGGCATCGTCTCGAACGGTTCGCCCTCGCGGCCGCGGCGCCTTCTTCCGCCGCGACGGCCGCGCCGGCGCCGCCGGGCCTCGCCGTCGTGATTGCCTTCCCCCGCGGGCTCGCGCGGGAAGCCATAATCCTCGCCGCCGCGCTCTTCGGGTTGGCCGGCGTAGGCGCCGGGCTCCGGCTGCGGACCGGCCTCGTAAGGCTGCTCGCCCCCCTCGCGGCGTCCGCCGCCGCGCCGTCGGCGCCGGCGTCGCCGCCGTCCGCCGTTGCCATGGTCGGCATGGCGCGTCTCGCCCTGCATCACGTCGGGACGGGGTTCGAACTCGGCCGCGGAACTCTCCTCCGGCTCGGCCTCCTCCTCGTCCTCATCCTCGATTTCGGCTTGCTCGGGCTCTTCGGCGGTTTCCTCTTCGTGCTCCTCATGCTGGGGCAGCACGGTCGTCGGCTGGATCGCGATCGCGCGCGCGGCTTCGAGGGTGTGGACTTGCTCGCCCTTGTCGATGACGAAGGACTGCTGACCGGCGATCGTGTCGTCGGCGTTGATCGTGATGGTCACGCGGAAGCGCTGCTCGAGGTCGCGCAGGTGCGCGCGCTTATGATTGAGCACGTAAATTGCCACTTCGCTGCGGGTGCGCACGACGAGATTGTGGGTCGCGCCCTTGATCAGCGTTTCCTCGAGCGAGCGCAGCAATTGCAGCGCCACTGAGGAGACCGAGCGCATGTGGCCGGTGCCGCCGCACACCGGGCATTTTTCGGTCGAGCTTTCCAGCACGCCGGTGCGGATGCGCTGGCGGGACATTTCCAACAGGCCGAAGTGGGAGATGCGGCCGACCTGGATGCGCGCGCGGTCGTGCTTGAGGCACTCCTTGAGCCGGCGCTCCACCGCGCGGTTGTTGCGCTTCTCGTCCATGTCGATGAAGTCGATGACGATCAGCCCGGCAAGGTCGCGTAAGCGGAGCTGGCGCGCGATTTCCTCGGCCGCCTCGAGATTGGTCTTGAGCGCGGTGTCCTCGATGTGGTGCTCGCGTGTGGCGCGGCCGGAGTTCACGTCGATCGAAACCAGCGCCTCGGTCTGGTTGAGCACCACGTAACCGCCCGAGCGCAACTGCACGATGGGCGAGAACATGGCGTCGAGCTGGCTCTCGATGCCGTAGCGGGTGAAGATCGGCTGGGTGTCGCGATAAGGCTTCACGTTCTTCGCATGGCTCGGCATGAGCATGCGCATGAATTCCTTCGCCTCGCGGTGCGCCTCCTCGCCCGCGACCACCACCTCCTCGATGTCGTTGTTATAGAGGTCGCGGATCGATCGCTTGATCAGCGAGCCTTCCTCATAGACGAGCGTCGGCGCGGTCGATTTGAGGGTGAGGTCGCGCACCGTCTCCCACAGGCGGATCAGATATTCGAAGTCGCGCTTGATCTCCGCCTTGGTGCGGTTGGCGCCGGCGGTGCGCAGGATCACGCCCATTCCGTCCGGCACTTCGAGTTCCTGGGCGACCGACTTGAGCCGCTTGCGGTCCTGGGCGTTGGTGATCTTGCGGCTGATCCCGCCGCCGCGCGCGGTGTTGGGCATGAGCACGGAGTAGCGGCCGGCGAGCGAGAGGTAAGTCGTGAGGGCCGCGCCCTTGGTGCCGCGCTCCTCCTTGACCACCTGCACCAGCATGATCTGCCGGCGCTTGATTACTTCTTGGATCTTGTACTGCCGGCGCAGCCGCGGCATACGCTCCGGCACTTCTTCCATGGCGTCGCCGCCACCGACCGACTCGACGACCTCTTCCTCTTCGCCGTCGACATCCTCGACGCGGGCCGCGGCTTCGCCGTTGCCCTCGGGCGCACTTTCGACCGCGCCCTCGACGGGCTCGGTTGCTCCCGCGTCGGCCGGCTCGCCCGCCTCCGCTTGAGCCGGCGCAACCAGCGGCTGCGGCTCGTCGAGAGCGATGGGTTCATCGGCCGGCGCTGGCGCTTCGATTTCGTCGGTGGGCGCTTCGGTTTCCTCCGACGCGGGCGCGGCGACGGCGTCGCTCGCTTCGGCGGGCGCCTCGGGGGCGAGCCACGGTTCGCTCGCGGACGGCTCCTCGTCGTGCAACACGGGGGCCGGATCCTGCTCTGCCGTAACTGGCGCTTCGCCCGCCTCGTCGACGACCGGCTCGACCGGCGCGTGGCGCGTTTCGTCGTGGCGGCGCGCGGCGCGCGGCTCGTGGCGGCGGCCGGCGCGGCGCTCGACTTCGTCCTCGGCGGCGCGGTGCGCGCGCTCTTCCTCGGCGATCAGCGCCTGCCGGTCGGCGACCGGTATCTGATAATAGTCGGGATGGATTTCGCTGAAGGCCAGGAAGCCGTGGCGGTTGCCACCGTAGTCGACGAACGCCGCTTGCAGCGACGGTTCGACCCGGGTCACCTTGGCTAGATAGATATTGCCTCTCAGCTGGCGGCGATTTGCCGACTCGAAGTCGAACTCCTCAACGCGATTTCCGCGCACGACCACGACCCGGGTTTCCTCCGGGTGGGTCGCGTCGATGAGCATTTTGTTGGCCATTGACTACTCTTCCTGCGGCGCGTCCGCGCGCGGGACCCTGGCGCGGACAAAGCCGCGCAGAGCAGCGCCTCGCGGCGCGCGCCGAAACGATGGACGGGGTGGACTGGATGATGATCGGGGGCCGAACCGGGCGCCGCAACGAGGGTCGGACCCGCACAGCGCGGCGCTTCATCAGCGCGTCTGCGATGCGGATGATTACTCTCGCGCGGTTGGCCCATGGCCTTTGACCTGTGACGGACGGCAAGCATGCCGCCGCGATTCGCTACATGCCGATGGCCATGGCGCTCAATCGCGCCCCGCGCGCCGGAAACAAGTCGGTCACGCGCCTTCCGGTCGTCCTTCCAGGGGCATCAGTTGTTTCGGTCTCCCGCCAGCGCAAGCGCCCGGCGAGTGGGCCGAAGGCCGCCCGCGTCCCGCTCTCCCAAATATGTCCTGTTTGCGAGCGAGGTTTTGGCGGGCCGGATGCCCGAACGCGGCAAATCCGGATACTGAACCGTCAGCGCGACCTTCTTAAGGCTCTGAACCAACCTTGGCAAGCCGGCGGACCAACCTTGGCAAGGCCGGCGTTGTCCCGTGCGCGGATACCGCGCCATACCGCGGCCCAGATCGATCTGTGAAAACGGCTTAAATGGCGATTAACCACGCGCGCCTATTGGAGTAGTAAGAACAAAGACGTGAGGAATCGGTGAGTTTTCGCGCACATAAGTGCTTGCTCGCCGCGTTCTGCGGGGCGCTCTTCGCCGCCGGCATTTTGCCGGGCGCGGCCCTCGATCGCATCGCCGCGCGGGCTCCTTCGGAAGATTATCCCGTCGTCAGCGAAGCGCGACTCATGGGCGACGAGACGCGCACACGATTCGTCGTCGACCTTACCCGCGGCATCGACCTTGCCGCCTTCACGCTCGCCGATCCTTACCGGGTGGTCATCGATGTGCCGCAGCTCGTGTTCCGCCTGCCCGCCAAGGCGGGCGAGAGCGGCCGCGGGCTCGTCAAGGCGTTCCGCTTCGGCCTGGTGATGCAAGGGGGCTCGCGCATCGTGCTCGACGTCACTGGCCCGGTGCGCGTCGATAAGGCTTTCGTACTCGATCCGGTCGAGGGCCAGCCGGCGCGGCTCGTGGTCGACCTCGTCGCGGTCGACCGCGACAGCTTCCTGCGCAATCTGGCGATCGAAAATCAGGCGCGGCGCGCCTCGACGCCGCCGACGCGTACGGAGCGGGAGCTGGCGGCGAAGAACACCGACCCGCGACCGCTGGTGGTGCTCGATCCCGGCCATGGGGGCCTCGACAGCGGTACGATCGCACCGTCAACCGGCGACAACGAAAAGACCATCGTGCTCGATTTCGCCCTCAAGCTGCGCGACAAGCTGGAGAAGACCGGCAAATACCGGGTGGCGATGACGCGCAGCGACGATCATTTCGTCCCGCTCGCCGATCGCGTGCGGTTCGCGCGCACCAACCAGGCGGCGCTGCTCATCTCGATCCATGCCGACGCGCTCGCCCACCGCGATACCAAGGGGCACGGCGCGACGGTCTACACGCTCTCGGAAACCGCGTCCGACACCGAGGCGGCCCGGCTTGCCGACGCCGAGAACCGCGCCGATCTCATCGCGGGCGTCGATCTGAGCGCCGAGCCCGACGACGTGACCGACATTCTCATCGATCTGGCGCAGCGGGAAACCAAGTCCTTTTCAATGCAATTCGCCCGCGGGCTGGTTTCCGAGGTCAAGACGTCGGCTCGGTTGAACGAGCGCCCGCTCAAAGCCGCCGGCTTCCGCGTGCTCACCGCCCCGGACGTGCCCTCGGTGCTGGTCGAACTCGGGTTCGTGACGAACCCGCAGGACCTCAAGCTGCTGACCTCGGACGCGTGGCGCGGGCGGGTTGCGGATTCCATCGTGCAGGCGATCGGAACCTTCTTTGCCACGCGCGTCGCCGGGAGCGGCCCCACCCCCGGGTCGAACTGACGGTGGCCTCACTTCGACCATAAAAGGGGGCGACCACGGTACCGGCGGCGCGGGGAACCGGGGATGAATTTCCTGCGTGCGAGTGCGTCTGTGAACGCGTGTAAGCGGTTATTGCGGCGTCGATAACACCGGATTCGCGGCGGCAGGGACGGCCGTGGGGAGAGGGCGGTTCGGATGAAGCGGCTGTTACGCTTCTTGGGCTTCCTGTTCACCGTCGGAACGATCCTTTTTCTCGTCGGCGTCGCCGCCGCCGCCGGGCTGTTCTGGCATTTCTCCAAGGGCTTGCCGGACTATTCGCAGCTGCAGGATTACGAACCGCCGGTGATGACGCGGGTGCACGCCGCGGACGGCGCGCTGCTCGCCGAATACGCGCGCGAGCGCCGACTCTATCTGCCGATCCAGGCGATCCCCAAGCTCGTGACCAACTCCTTCATCGCGGCGGAGGACAAGAATTTCTACGAGCACGGCGGGATCGACGTCACCGGCATCGCGCGCGCGGCGCTGGTGTTCGTCGAGAACTTCGGCAGCAACAAGCGCCCGCAGGGCGCCTCCACCATCACCCAGCAGGTGGCGAAGAACTTCCTGTTGACCAACGAAGTCTCGATGGACCGCAAGGTCAAGGAAGCGCTGCTGGCGATGCGCATCGAGCGCACCTATTCCAAACAGAAGATCCTCGAGCTTTATCTCAACGAAATCTACCTCGGCATGGGCGCCTATGGGATCGCCGCCGCCTCGCTGCTTTATTTCGACAAGTCGGTCGATCAGCTCACGATCGCCGAGGCCGCCTACCTCGCCGGCCTGCCCAAGGCGCCCAACAACTATCATCCGTTCCGCGCGCGCGAGCGTGCGATCGAGCGGCGCAATTACGTGATCGATCGAATGGTCGAGGACCGCTACATCTCGCCGGAAGACGGGGAGAAGGCGAAGAAAGAGCCGCTCAACGTCACGCCGCGTCCGACCGGCGCGCACATCTTTGCTGCCGAGTATTTCGCCGAGGAAGTGCGCCGCGAGATTTACGACAAGTACGGCGAGACCAAGCTCTACGAGGGCGGGCTCTCCGTGCGCACCACGCTCGATCCCAAGTTGCAAGTGATGGCGCGCAAGGCGCTCGACGACGGCCTCGTGCGCTTCGACGAGTCGAAGGGCTGGCGTGGCCCCGTCACCAAGATCGACGTGACCGG